>Ga0208324_1000163_pt1 | contig 37559 bp, 36 predicted proteins | sample Sb_taG_2_FD_187707 | JGI IMG/M metagenome (GOLD analysis project Ga0208324, IMG submission 187707) | Peat soil microbial communities from Weissenstadt, Germany - Sb_50d_5_LS metaG (SPAdes) (version 2) | ecosystem: Environmental > Terrestrial > Soil > Wetlands > Peat | place: Germany... | reverse complement strand
CCTACAACCACGCGGCCTGGTACGTCAACGAGGTGCTCGCTCTGGCCAGCGAATACGCCCGTAACACCCCGTAGGGTGGGTTCGGGGGAAAGCGGGGTGGGTTCGGGGGAAAGCGGGGTGGGTTCGTCAGGCTGGGGTCTTCGGCGATCGCAGGCGGCGCAGGCCGAGCAGGCAGGTTACCGCGCTCGCCGCGCCGCAGGCGGCGGCGAATGCGTATCCCACCCGCGGGCCGTGCGCATCCAGGATGAAGCCGACCACGGACGCGCCCGCGGCCACGCCGACGCCGATTCCGCTGCTGAGCCAGGACATCGCCTCGGTGCGCCGGCCCGGCTTGGCCTGCGCCTCGAGCAGGCTGAACCCGGCGATCAGCGTCGGTGCGATGGTCAGCCCGCACAGGTAGATCCCGCAGGTCAGCGTCACCAGGTTCGGCTGGGCCCAGAACGTGGCCACGCCGAGCACGGTCAAGGTGAGCGTCAGGGCGAACCGGGTCTCGACCGGCGCCCGCCACTGCCTGACCCCGTACCAGAGCCCGCCCGTGGCGCTGCCGAGCGCGTACGTGCCGAGGATGAGCCCAGCCAGCGGCTTGTGCCCGAAGTGCTGGGCGAACGAGACCGTGCTCAGGTCGATTGACACGAACATCGCTCCCAGCAGGAAGTACACCGGAGCCAGCACGGACAGCCCGGGCGCGGCGGCGCCTTGGACCCGCCGGTTTCGTGCGGCAGGCCCGGCAGCGCGCGTAACCACGGGCTCCGTAGTGCGCTCCGCGGCGAACCAGAGAGTCCCGCCGATGCACAGCAGCGCGGCGACACCGACGCCGGCCGCCGGGAATACCTCGGTGGCCAGCAGCGTCACCGCGGCGGGCCCGATGATGAAGCACAGCTCGTCGGCCACCGACTCGAAGGAGAACGCGGCGTGCAGCCGGGGCGAGCCCGCCAGCACGGCGCTCCACCGGGCCCGGACCATGGTGCCCAGCGACGGCATGGTCGCGCCCGCGATCGCACCCGGCACGAAGAACACCCAGGCCGGCAGCCGCAGTTCCACGACCACGATCAGCGCCGCGGTCGCGACGGAGAACACCGTGAGCAGCGGCAGCAGCACGCGCCGCTGACCGCGGGAATCGACCAGCCGGGCCACCTGTGGCGAGGAGAAGGCGTACCCGAGCGAACCGATCGCGGCCACGGCGCCGGCCACGCCGTACTTGCCGGTGGCCGCCGAGATGAGCAAGACGGTGCCGAGCCCGAACATCGACATCGGCATCCGCCCGATGACACCCGCCACTGAGAAGCGCCAGGCCCCGGGAGTCCGGAAGATATCCGCGTAGGGCCGCAGCGGGCCAGGCAACCCGCTGGCCTGGGAACGGCCGATGGTCTGTTCGGTGTCCTCAACTCCCGTCATCGGCCGCCGCGCTCCATGATCATCACGATATCGGACCGTTTCAACCGGTTTCCGGGCGCCGATCCCGGGTCCGGCGCCGGCGGCGATAGCAGTCCGGCGCCCTGGTTGGATGGAAGGCATGCCGTCCTACGACGCGTTCCTGCTCGTCTCGTTCGGTGGCCCGGAAGGCGGGGATGACGTGATGCCGTTCCTGGCCAACGTCACCCGTGGCCGGAACGTTCCTCCGGAACGGCTCGCCAGCGTGGCCGAGCACTACTACGCGTTCGGCGGGGTGAGCCCGATCAACCAGCAGTGCCGGGACCTGCTGGCCGCGGTGCGCGCCGACTTCGCGGCCGCCGGACTGCCGCTTCCGCTGTACTGGGGGAACCGGAACTGGACGCCCTACCTGACGGACGCGGTGCGGCAGATGGCCGAGGACGGCGTGCGGCGGGCCGTCGCGTTCGTTACGTCGGCCTACAGCTCCTACTCGAGCTGCCGGCAATACCTGGACGACATCGAGGGTGCCCGCGCGGCCGTCGGTCCCGACGCTCCGCGGATCGACAAGATCAGGCGCTTCTACAACCATCCGGGCTTCATCGAGCCGTTTGCCGACAACGTGCGCGCGGCGCTGGCCACGCTCCCCGCCGAGGTGCGCGGGGAAGCTCACCTGGTGTTCACGGCCCACAGCGTCCCGTGCGCGATGGCCGAGGCGAGCGGGCCGGCCTGGGAAAAGGGACGGTATGTGACCGAGCTGACCGAGGCCGCCCGGCTAATTGCCGAACGAACCGCTGCTCGTGCTCACCCATGGTCGCTCGCCTACCAGAGCCGTAGCGGCCCGCCGTCACAGCCCTGGCTGGGACCTGATGTGCGCGACCATCTCGGTGAGCTGGCCAAGTCGGGGACCACGGCCGTGGTGGTGATCCCGGTCGGATTCGTGTCCGACCACATGGAGGTCCGGCACGACCTGGACGTCGAGGCCGCCGAGACCGCCGATTCCCTCGGCCTGGCGTTCGCGCGCGCCGCCACCCCCGGCACCAGCCCGCGGTTCGCGTCGATGATCACCGAACTGGTCAGGGAACGCACTGCGCTTTCGGATAGTACGGTTTCGGATAATACGAGCCCGGGGGGTGCGGTCGCGGTGGCCGCGCTGGGGCGCCTGGGCGTGCCGAGCCAGACGTGCCCAGCCGACTGCTGCGGCGGGACGCGGTGACCGATCCTCAGGCGCTGCTGCGGATCGCGGTGGACGCGGCGGGCGAAGCGGGCCGGCTGCTGGCCTCGTGGCGCGGCGACGAGCGTCCCGAGGTCATCGACACCAAATCGAGCCCGACCGACGTGGTGACGGAGATGGACCGGCGGTCCGAGGCGCTGATCACCGAATGGATCCGGGCCATCCGTCCCGGCGACGCGGTCCTCGGCGAAGAAGGCGGTCAGACCGCGGGCGGCCGGCCCGACCCAGACGCCGCGGGGGACCGGGCCCGGGTGCGCTGGGTGGTTGACCCTCTCGACGGGACCGTCAACTATCTCTACGGCTTGCCCGACTGGGCCGTCTCGATCGCCGCCGAGGTCGACGGCACGATCTTGGCCGGGGTAGTGGAGGTACCCAGGTTCGGTGAGACGTTCACCGCGGTGGCCGGCCAGGGGGCCTGGCTGCACCGGGACGGGACCCCCGGAACCCCCAAAGTCCCCGGAACCCCCAAAGTCCCCGGAACCCCCAAAGTCCCCGGAACCCCCAAAGTCCCCGGAACCACCGGAATTCCCGGAACCCCCGGAGCCATCGCGTTGCGCTGCAACTCCGGCGTGGCGCTCGGCCAGGCGCTGGTCGGGACGGGCTTCGGCTACGACGCGGGACGTCGCCGGGTGCAGGGCGAAGTGGTGGCGGCCCTGCTGCCGCAGGTACGGGACATCCGGCGCGGCGGATCGGCTGCCGTCGACCTGTGCTCGGTCGCGGCCGGCCGGTTGGACGCGTTCTTCGAGCGCGGCCTAAACTACTGGGACTACGCGGCCGGCGGCCTGATCGCGCGTGAGGCCGGCGCGCTGGTCGGCGGACTCTCCGGCCAGGCGGAGAGCACCTCCATGACGGTAGCGGCCGGCCGCGACCTGTTCAGGGAACTGGACGCCTTCCTGACCAGGCTGGACCCGGAACGCGACGCGCCGCGAGGCCGTGAACCACACGTCTGACCAGCCCGTATTAGGACGCGTCAGGAGTTTCGGCGTGGCGCGTGTGCGCTGGGCGCGAACGTGTAAGAATTCCCCGCCGGAATCGGGCACAACTAGGGCCCTGAAAGCGTTACACCCGCGCAGCGATAGCGCACTACGGATGAAGGGGGATGGAGTATTCAGATGGCTACCGACTACGACAGCCCGCGGAAGACGGACGACGATCTGACTGAGGACAGCCTTCAGGAGCTTCAGGCGCGCCGGATGGACAAGTCATCGAGCACGATCGATCTTGATCCCGACGATGTTGCCGAGTCCTTGGAGTTGCCAGGGGCGGACCTGTCGAACGAGGAACTCTCGTTCCGGGTGATACCGCGTCAGGCGGATGAGTTCACTTGTTCGCGGTGTTTCCTTGTGCACCACCGGAGTCAGCTTGCCGAAGACCGCAATGGCCAGCTTGTCTGCCGGGAGTGTGCGGCTTAGTCCCTTGCCGCGCTGGCCGGCTCGCGGTCGGCGCGGCCAAGGGCCTTCCGCGACACAGCCCGGATCGCGAGCACCCTGACGGCCCCGATGGTCGTGCCGACTAGCGCCGCCCAGCTGAGCGCCTCGGCCAGGGCCACCCGCGGATCCTCAGGGTTCGTGGGCGGCTCCTTGCCGGTGACCTTGATCCAGGCGAACTTGAGCAGCTTGTGTGCCAGGAAGGCGGCCGACATGGTCGCCAGCCCGGACGCAATCCTGGTGCCGATGTCTTCCTTGTCCCTGTCCTTATCTGCCATCGCGCTTCTCTCCTTTCCCAACCCACCCTTTGGCCCACCCTTGGCCCGCCCAACCTTTACCCTCGTCGGCGCAATCATGCCACTGGTTCGTGGCCGGCCGGCATTCGGCACCGCTCGATGGCGGCGATCAGCTCCGCCGGGCGCCTGGTGCCGATCAGCCAGTAAGGAGGCGGGCCTGCCTGGTTCACGGCGAGGTAGACGGATTCCTTGAGGTAGGGTCGCGAGTACAGGTGGGCCGCCGGGTCTGCCCGGGGGCCGCGCAATCGTGCGGTCTGCTTCTCGTCGAGGCTGACGACCTCGCTGACGGCCGTCAGGGGCAGCGCGGCATTGCCCGCCCGCAGCGTCCCGTCGCGGATCTCCACCGTGCCCAGGCCCATGGTGATCAGCAATGCGGCGCAGCCCGCGGCGAGCCCGGCCATGATGATGACCGGCCAGGGTTCGGCGAGGCCGGCATAGAGTGTGGCGCCGAGGATGAGGACAGTTGGCAAGGCGAGCAGCCACCAGGTGAGCGGGACGCGGAGCCGTTCGCGGTAATCGCGCATGCAGTCGAGGGTAGTTGGTCCGATGGAGTCATGGCGGGGGGAGTGCGACGGCGCGGGGGTGGGTCAAGGGTGGGCAAGGCTGGGCTGAGAGCGGGCGGAAAAGGACCCAGGAGATGGCTCGCGGCCGCCTGGGGGACGGGAACAAGTCCGGCCGTGACCGGAGTAATCCACGCTGAAAGCGGTAGTCAACCGGTCATGAGGGACGAGGGGGCGGTGCAGGAAGAGCGGATCGCTCGCGGCACGGGCGTGCAGGAGCAGATCGCCCGTGGCGGGGCCGTGCACGAAGTCAACCAGGTGAGCGAACCTGGCCAACGGCAGGCCGAGGCCCCGGATCGCCGTGAGGTCGTACCCGAGCAGAGCCGGGTGCCGAGCTGGCTGGCGACGGGGGCCGCCTGGTCATGGCGGCTGCTCCTGCTGGCCATCGCCATCTACCTGATCGCGCGCGTGGTAGGCATCCTCTACATCGTGGTCGTGCCGTGCATCGCGGCACTGCTGCTCACCGCCCTGCTCCAGCCGCTCACGTCCCGGTTGCGCCGGGCCGGGCTGCCCAATATGGCCGCGACCTGGGTCACCCTGCTCATCGCGGCCATAGTCCTGGGCGGCGTCGGCACGCTGGTCGCCAACCGGGTCAGTGCCGACTACCCGACGCTGCTGGCCGAGACCAAGCACACTGTCGCGCAGGTCCAGTCGTGGCTGGCCGGGCCTCCCTTCCACATCAAGAACACCAACATCCAGAAGTACCTGAACAACATTCCCAGCTACCTCAGCAAGCACAAGACGCTGGTGGAGGGGACCGTGGTGACGGGAGGCAAGATCGCCTCCGAGTTCTTCGGCGGCCTGGTGCTCATGCTCTTCGTCACGTTCTTCCTGATCAAGGACGGGGACCGGATCTGGAACTGGTTCCTGGGCGCCATGCGGACCGGCACGGCGCGCCGGATGGACCGGGCCGGGCACGCCTCCTGGCTGGTCCTGGTGTACTACATGCGAGGCACGGTCGCGGTGGCCGCCATCCACGCCCTGGTGGTCGGCGTGGCCCTGTCGATCATGGGCGTTCCGCTGGCCGTGCCGCTGGCCGTGCTGGTGTTCCTGGCCGCCTTCGTTCCGCTGGTGGGGCTGCTGGTGGCGGGTGCGCTCGCCATCGTGGTGACCCTGGCCACCAAGGGCTGGGTCGACGCGGTGGTCCTGCTCGGGATCCTGATCGTCGAGGACCAGCTGGAAGCTCACCTGCTTCAGCCCCAGGTGGTCGGGAAGATGATCCGGCTGCACCCGCTGGCGGTTATCCTGTCGCTCGCGGCCGGCGGCGTCCTGGCTGGCATCCCCGGAGCCGTAGTCGCCGTGCCCATCGTGGCGGTGATCACGCGCGCCCTGCCCGAGTTGCGCCGGACCGAACCCGAGGACCTCAGTCCCGACGACACATAAGGTGGGCGTGGGGGAGAAGTACGATGGGCGGTAGTGCCCCGATGTCGCGCTATCCTCACCCTGCGTGTAAGCCCGGGTTCCCAAGCCCGCCCCGTTCTAGGAGTCCTCGTTGCCGCATTCCGACCCCGACGTGCTGATCAAGCGCCTTGATCTCGGCGTCCCGCTGCCGGCGTATGCCCATCCCGGGGATGCGGGCGCGGACCTGTCGGCGGCCGAGGACGTCGAGCTGGCCCCGGGCGAGCGTGCGCTGGTGCGGACCGGGCTGGCCATCGCGCTGCCCGCTGGGTACGCGGCGTTCGTGCACCCCCGCTCCGGCCTGGCCGCGAAGCACGGGGTGACGGTGGTGAACGCGCCGGGAACCGTCGACGCGGGCTACCGGGGCGAGATCAAGGTGACGTTGCTCAACACGGACAGGGACCGGCCGGTCAGCTTCAGGCGGGGAGACCGGATCGCGCAGCTGGTCATCCAGCGGGTCGAGCGGGCCGCTTTCCATGAAGTAGAGGTGCTCCCCGGATCGATGCGGGGCGACGGTGGCTTCGGCTCCACCGGTGGGCACAACGCGCAGCGCACCGAGCTGGTGTCCTGAGCGAGAACAAGAAGGAGCGTACGGAAGTGTTTCGTCGGCGTCGTTCAGCAGACGTTGGCCGGGACTGGCCTGAGGGTGATGACCAGGAGCTGGCCGACGACGAGTTCGATGAGGAAGCCTACGACGAGCCGGAGGACGAACAGTCCCCGGAGGCGCCGCGGGCCGAGGGCGGCCCGTGGGACGCCGGGGAGTCCTTCCCGCGGCGGGACCGGGTCGACCTCGGCAGCCTGCAGGTGCCGGTCGGCCCGGAGCACGATATCCAGATCGTCATGGTCGACCAGCACGGCGTGTGGGTGACGGTCCAGCACGGTGAGAGCGAGATGCAGGTCCAGGCGTTCGCCGCGCCCCGCCGGGGCTTGCTGTGGGACGACATCAGGGCCGAGATCGCCAAGGAGGTCCGCGACGCGGGCGGGGATAGCGAGGAGACCGAGGGACCGTTCGGCACCGAGCTGCTGGCCCGGGTGCTCGCCGAGCAAGGGCAGCCGGCCTCCGGGTGGAAGCTCGCCCGGTTCGTCGGCGTCGACGGGCCTCGCTGGTTCCTGCGCGGCCTGTTCACCGGCCCGGCCGCGGGCGGCGGCGAGCCCGCCGGCCTGCTCGAGGGGATCTTCAGGGACGTCGTGGTGGTTCGCGGCGAGCACCCGGTGCCGCCGCGGGACATCCTGGAGCTGCGGCTGCCCCCAGAGGCTCAGAAAGCGTTCGAGGAGCAGGCCGCCGCGGCCGAGGAGAACAGGTTCCAGCCCGACCTGAACCCCTTCGAGCGCGGCCCTGAGTTCACCGAGACTCGTTAGCGCTCAGCAGCCGCGCCAGTTCCTCCTCGACGTCCTCGCTGGTCACGAAGAACAGCTCGTCACCGGCCTGCAGGGGGTCATCCGAATGCGGGACCAGGACCCGGCCCTCGCGCAGGATGGCCACCAGCGAGGTATCGGCGGGCCAGTCGATGCCGCCCACGCGCTGTCCCACGAGCGGCGCCTCGGCCGGCATGGTCAGCTCGACCAGGCTGGCCTCGCTCTGCCCGAACGTCATCAGGCGCACCAGGTCGCCGACGCTGACGGCCTCCTCGACCAGGGCGGAGAGCAGCCGTGGGGTGGAGACCGCGACGTCGACGCCCCAGGATTCGTTGTACAGCCACTCGTTGCCCGGCTGATTCACCCTCGCCACGACCCGGGGCACCCCGTACTCGGTCTTGGCCAGCAGCGCCACGACCAGGTTCGCCTTGTCGTCGCCGGTCGCCGCGATCACCACGTTGCACCGGTATAGCTGCGCGTCGTCGAGGGAGCTGATCTCGCACGCGTCGGCGAGCAGCCATTCGGCGCGCGGTACGCTCTCTACCGCGATCGCCTTGGGATCGTGGTCGATGAGCAGGACCTCGTGCCCGTTCTCCAGAAGTTCGCCGGCGATGGAGCGGCCGACCGCGCCGGCGCCGGCTATCGCGACCCGCATCAGTGTCCCCCTCCCTGGGCCGTGAAGGCCGCGGCGATCCGGTCCATATCGTCTTCCCTGGCCACCACGTGGATCACGTCCCCTTCCTGCAGGACGGTCCCGCCGTCGGGCACGAACGCCTGGCCGAGCCGGTCGACGAACGCGATCCGGGTCAGCGTGTTGGCCTCGACCGACTTCACCTGCTCGCCGATCCAGTGCGGTGAGAAAGCGATCTCCGCCAGCACGATCTTGCCGGTGGGGTCCCGCCAGAGCGGCTCGGTGCCTTCCGGGAGCAGCTTGCGCAGGATCTGATCGGCGGTCCAGCGCACGGTGGCCACGGTGGGAATGCCCAGGCGCTCGTAGACCTCGGCCCGCCGCGGGTCGTAGATCCGGGCCGCGACCCGCCGGACGCCGAAGACTTCGCGGGCCACCCGGGCCGAGATGATATTGGAGTTGTCGCCGCTGCTCACCGCGGCGAACGCGTCCGCGCGCTCGGTGCCGGCCTGGCCGAGGACGGCCCGGTCGAAGCCGATGCCGGTGATCTTGTCACCCTTGAACGACGACCCGAGCCTGCGGAATGCTTCCGGGTCCCTGTCGATGATCGCGATGCTGTCGCCTCGGTCCTCCAGGATGTGGGCGAGCGTCGACCCGACCCGTCCGCAGCCCATGATCACGATGTGCACGACCGTCCCTCCAGGTAAGCAGGGTCCCCGATCAGGGCCGCTTCGCCAAAGGTATGCCCTGCCATGCCAGAATGCACCTCGTGAATTACCAAACCGGCCAAGTGGTGGAGCTTACGGCCGGGGACGTGGCGCACGGCGGATGGTGCGTCGCCCGGCCGGCCGACGGACCGGCCGTGTTCGTGCGGCATGCGCTGCCAGGGGAGCGGGTCCTGGCCCGTATCACCGAGGTCACCAGCCGCCTCGCGCGGGCCGAGGCGGTGGAGATCCTGTCCGGCTCGCCCGACCGGGTCACGCCGCCCTGCCCGCACGCACGCCCCGGCGGCTGCGGTGGCTGCGACTGGCAGCACGCCACGCTGCCCGCTCAACGCTCGCTCAAGGCGGCGGTGATCCGCCAGCAGCTGCGGCGGATGGCGGGCATCGACCGCGAGGTAACGGTGGAAGCCCTGCCGGGTGAGCCAGACGGCCTGGGCTGGCGTACGCGGGTGCAGTTCGCGGTGCGGGAGGACGGCGCGGCCGGGCTCCGCGCGCACCGATCACATCGGGTCATCGACGTGGGGGAGTGCCTGATCGCCCACCCCTCCATCACCGATCTGGGCCTGACCGGCCGCCGATGGCCCGGGGAGGCCTCGGTCGAGGCTCTGGTGGCCACTGGATCGGGCGAACGGGTCGTGATCGTCTCGCCGGGCCGTAGCGCGGCCACCGCGACCGAGCAGATCACCGCGGATACGGTCCTCCGTCGCGCCGGACACCGCCTGACTCCGGTACGCGGCCGCGGCTACCTCACCCAGCACGCGGCGGGCCGGGACTGGCGGGTGAGCGCCGGGGCGTTCTGGCAGGTGCATCCGGCCGCGGCGGACGTGCTGACCGCTGCCGTCCTGGCCGCGCTCGAGCCCCGCCCGGGCGACACGGCGCTGGACCTGTATTGCGGCGTGGGCCTGTTCGCCGGGGCCCTGGCCTCCGCGGTCGGCCCGGGCGGGACGGTCGTCGGCGTGGAAGCCGACGACGCGGCGGTCCGCGACGCCCGGCACAACCTGCGGAAATATCCCGGGGTCCGGGTGCACAGGGGCGACGTGGCGGACGTGCTGGGCCGGGGTGTGCTCCCGCCCGCCCGGCTGGCGGTGGCCGATCCGCCCCGGTCCGGGCTGGCCCGCGAGGTCATCGACTACGTCAGCGCGGCCGGGAACGGGGTCGACCGCCTGGCGTACGTGTCCTGCGACCCGGCCACCCTGGCCCGTGACATCGGGCTGCTCGTCGGACGAGGCTGGGTACTGGGCGACCTGGCGGGATTCGACGCCTTCCCGATGACCCACCACGTCGAGTGCGTCGCGACCCTGTCCGCGGCCGGTGTCACCGGTCAGCCAGACGGGCCTGGATCTCGGCGGTGATAACTTCCTGGGGCTGATCGCCGTGAACTTCCACCAGGATGCCTCGCTGCTGCCGGTAGTAGGCGATGAGCGGGTTCGTCGTCTCGGCGAACACCTCGAGCCGGTGCCTGATCACCTCGGCCGTGTCGTCGGGGCGGGCCCGGGCCAACAACCGCTCCAGCAGGACCGGTTCGGGCACGTTCAGGTAGATGGCAGCGTCCAGGGTCAACTCGAGCCGCCGGGCGACGTCGGCCGCCTGCAGAGCCTGAGGAACCGTCCGGGGGAATCCGTCAAGGATGTACCCGCCGTGCGCGGTGGCGGCCGCCACCGCCGGGATGACCAGGTCGAAGACGATCTGGTCCGGGACCAGATCGCCGCGCCGCTGGAAGGCGGCGACCTCGCGGCCGAGGGAAGTGCCGGCCCGGACCTCGACCCGCAGTACCTCCCCGGAGGAGATGTGCTCGACGCCGTAGAGTGAGGCCAGCGCCTTGCCCTGTGTCCCCTTGCCGCTGCCTGGGGCGCCGACCAGCAGTAGCTTCAACGTGTCTCCAACGGGGTGCAGGGAACAACCGACGGGGTCCTCGTCCAGGGCCCGCGGCGGGTCAGGGAAGCGTTAGGCCGACGTCGCGGTGCCCGCCGTGCCCTTAACGTAGTAGCCGAGCCCGGGAATGCGGACCAGCAGGCCTTCATCTTCCAGTACCTGCAGTGCCTTAGCGCACGTCTGCCGGGCATGCCCGTACTGCTGGCTCAGGGTAGTGATGGACGGCGTCGGCATGCCGGGCGCGAGGGTTCCCTCGGCGATCCGCCGGCGCAGCAGGGCGGCCAAGCGCACATAGGCTCTTGGGTCCGATTCGTCACTTATCGACACTCTCGTACCGTACTCGATTGGCAATATTGCCAATCGCAACGCTTCGACACTAGTCGAGGTTAGACGAGGAGTCAAATGTGCGTTAGCGTCTGAAATCACCGGGGCCGCCACGGACCCGTGAACCCGTTAACCACGCGCAGCCAGAATCGCAGGACAGGTCATGATCTTGATCTTCTACTCGTGGGCGGCGCTCAGCGGCGCCTCCGGATCGTCAGTCGCCATGGGCATTACCGACGACCGTGGCCGGGCCATGCGGGCGGGCGAAGAGAGCCTCGGCTCCGGCCGGGCCGTCGTGGTCGTCATCGAGGCGGTGCGGCCGGCGATGGCGCCGCGCACGCTGGCCCCGTGCTATGTGCGGACCGGCGTGGGCTGGCTGGGCCAGCGCACCGGCACGGGCGAGGTGACCTGGAACCGGTTCTTCGGCCCCGCCGATCCAGACGGCCGGCCAGGCCCTGGCAGGATTGAATCATGAAACTCCGGATCTTCACCGAGCCGCAGCAGGGCGCCGACTACCAGACGCTGCGGAACGTGACGCTGGCCGCTGAGGAACTCGGCTTCGACGCGTTCTTCCGGTCCGACCACTACCTGAAGATGGGCGACGTCTCCGGCTTGCCGGGCCCGACCGACGCGTGGGCCACGCTGGCGGCCCTCGCCGTCGAGACCTCCCGCATCAGGCTCGGGACGCTGATGACCGCGGCGACGTTCCGGCTACCCGGCCCGCTGGCGATCACGGTGGCCCAGGTCGACCGGATGAGCGGCGGCCGGGTCGAATTCGGCCTCGGCGCCGGCTGGTATGAGGCCGAGCACGCCGCGTACGGCATCCCGTTCCCCCCGCTGGGGGAGCGCTTCGACGCGCTGGAGGAGCAGCTCGCCATCATCACCGGGCTGTGGGCCACGGCCGACGGCGAGACGTTCTCCTTCGACGGAGCGCACTACCGGGTGTCAGACTCGCCTGCGCTTCCGAAGCCCGCGCAGCGGCCGCGCCCGCCAGTGATCCTCGGCGGTGGGGGCCCTCGCCGCACGCCCCGGCTGGCGGCCAGGTTCGCCGACGAGTTCAACGTACCGTTCGGGTCGGTGGCCGATTCGGCGGCCGGGTTCGCGCGGGTCCGCGAGGCCTGCGAGGCCGCCGGCCGCTACCCCGCGTCCATGACCTATTCGGTCGCGCAGACGGTGTGCTGCGGGAAGGACGAGGCCGAGTTCCGCCGCCGGGCCGCCGCGATCGGCCGCCAGCCGGCCGAGGCGCGTGAACACGGTGTGGGTGGCACGCCCGGAGAGGTCGCGGCCAAGATCGCGGAGTTCGCTGAGATCGGGGCGGAGCGCGTCTACCTGCAGGTGCTCGATCTGAGCGACCTGGATCACCTGGCCCTGATCGCCTCGGACGTCGCCCCGCAGGTCTAGCGGGGGTTTTACGGGTTCGTTATCCCCGTGGGAGCACAGCGGTCAGCTGAAGGCGCGGATGGCGGCTTCCCGCCCGACGGCGCTGGTGGCCAGGTAGCCGTAGGTGCCCTGGCCCCGCAGCTCGGTGGCCGCGTTGACCAGGGCACCCAGCGCGGCGTACGCGAACGCGCCGCCGACCGATATCCGGCTCACGCCCGCCTGGGCCAGTTCGGGCACGGCCGGCGCGCCGCCGACCGCGAGCACGTTGACCGGACGATCGACCTCGTGGATCACCCGGCGGATATCTGAGATGTCCCGCAGCCCGGGAGCGTAGAGGACGTCCGCGCCAGCCTCCTGGTAAGCCTGCAGCCTGGCGATCGTGTCCCCGAGGTCGGGCCGCCCGTGCAGGTAGTTCTCGGCGCGGGCGGTGAGCACGAAGGGGACCGGGCCCGCGTGCGCGGCCTGCGCCGCCGCGGCGACCCGTTCGGCCGCAGCCTGCAGGCCGTAGATGGGGTTTTCCCCGGAACCGGTGAAGTCCTCCACCGATCCGCCCGCGAGGCCCACCTCGATGCCGAGCCGGATGGTCTCCGCGACGCCGGCTGGCTCGTCCGCGAAGGCGTTCTCCAGGTCGGCCGACACGGGCAGGTCGGTCGCCGCGACGATGACCGCGGCGTGGACCAGGGCCTCTTCCCTGCTCACCGAGCCGTCGTTCCGGCCCAGCGTGGCGGCGAAGCCCGAGCTCGTGGTGGCCAGCGCCCCGAATCCGAGCGATGCGAGCAGCCTCGCCGAGCCGAGGTCCCACGGGTTCGGCAGCAGGAGAGGTTCGCCCGCTCGGTGCAGGGACAGGAAGCGACGTGCCTTGTCCGCCTGAGTGATCATGGCCATAACGTATCGCCGGCGTTGCGCCGGGGGCGGCCGGAGCCCCTGGAAGGCTTCGCGGTGACCGGTCCCGAAGGCAAGTCGTAATCGGCGGGCCTGCCGGTATGGCTTGCGGGGCGCAAACCACGATGCGATCGTTGAGCGGTGCGCTCTGATACCGCCCCGGCCGGCAGGGTGCGGCTTGTCATCACCCTGTCGGTGGTCAGCGCCGTGATGATCCTGACGGGCGGGATTCTCGTGGTGGCGAGCACAGCCACCCACCTGATCGGGCGGCGCTCCGGCGGCCATGTCACCGGCCTGGGTGTGGCTCTGGGCGTGGCAGGTCTCGCGATTGGCCTGGTTACGATGGTGCTCTTCGCGTTCACCCGGAACCGAAGGGGCTCGGGCCGCCGCAGGCCCGCTGGTCACCGGCGACATGCGGCGGCGCCCGCGGGGCCGGGCCGTGAGCGGAGACGGGTGCTGAACCCAACGACCGTATATTCGCCGGGCGGCCTGATCGATGTGCCCCGCGACGCGCGTGCACCGGGCGCCGCCGGAACGGCCAGGCCCCCCGGGTTCTCCGACGGTCCGGGGACTACGCGGTCCCCTGGGCCTCAGGGTGCTCGCGAGGCGTTCGGGGCGCCTATGGCAGGCAGCGCACCTCGCGGCGGGCCGAACCAGGCCCCGCCCTCGGCGGGCCGGGTGGGGGCGTCGCCTCCTCGGCCCGGATACCCGGCAGGAGCGCACCCGGGCCCGGGAGCGCCCCCTGGCTGGGGGCCGCCCAGCCAGGGAGGACGGTCGCCCCAGCAGCCCATGCCGCCCCCCGGCCGGATGAGGCCGGGCGATCCGTTCCCGCCACGCGACTCGTTCCCGCCACGCGACTCGTTCCCGCCACGCGACTCGTTCCCGCCCCGTGAAGCCTCGTCCGCCCGCCATGCCTACCCGTCCCGCGACGGCCCGCCACCTGGCCCGCCGCCGCGCCAGGGCCCACCGCCGCGCCAGGGCCCGCCCCCGCCACCTGGCCCGCCACCGCGCCAGGGCCCGCCACCGCGCTCAGGCCCGCCACCGCGCTCAGGCCCGCCACCGCGCTCAGGCCCGCCACCGCGCTCAGGCCTGCCGTCCTACGCGGCCGGTCCCGGGCCGGTCGGCCCGGCGGCGGGGAGCGGGACCGGCCGAATGCCCGCCGGGTCCAGCCCCGGCCCGTCGGCCGGCGGGCGGCCGGCGCCTCCCGGCGCTTCTGGGCCAGGAGCCCCCGGTGCACCGGGAGGATCAGGCCCGGTCGGCCCCGGCGGATACGCCCAGGTCATCCGGCCCCAGCCGAACCCCGGTCGGCCTGCGGATCCGGCGCGTCCCGCGGACCAGGACGTCTACGTTTACCGGGATGTCAGCGACCCGGTGCCCAAGCCACCGGCACGGCAGCAGCCGGCCGCCGATGACGCCGCGTACTGGTACGACCTGCTGGCAGAGGATCCCGTCCCGCGGCATGAGGAGACCCGCGGCCCGTTCGAGCCGCTCCTGGCCTCCAGCGCGCCGGCGGGCCAGCAGCCGCCCGCCGGGCAGGCGCGGCGGCCGCCGGATGAGGCCCGCGACGAGAGCCCGGAGGCCCCGGAGCGGGCGCGGGCGCGGGCGCGCAAGCTCGAACAGCTCAGGGATCTATACCTGACCGCGGAAGCAATCGGCGAGCAGAACGTGGACAAGCACTTCGACCAGATCCTGGCCCAGCAGCGCGAACTGATCAGCGAGTACTTCAGCCAGCCCGCCCCAGCCCAGGCCGCCCCAGCCCAGCCTGATCTGGCCGGACCTCGCGACGGCTGGGCCGACGCCGGTGCGGCACCCCCCGGGCAGGCTACCCCGCCGGAAGGCGTGAGCGTCCGCGCGGAGCCACCTCGCGCATGGTGAGCCGGGACGAGCCCCCGCTGATTATCGCGGTGCTCGGCCTCGGGGAGGCCGGTTCGGTGATCGCGCTTGACCTGCTGGCCGCGGGCGCGCGAGTCCGCGGCTACGACCCGGCCGTCGCCGCGGGTCCGGGCCTCACCGGCACCGCCGGTGAGGCCGAGGCGGCGCAAGGTGCGGATCTGGTGCTGAGCGTGAACAGCGCGAAGGCCGCGGTGGAGGCCTTCCGGGCCGGGCTGCCCGGCCTGGGGCCCGGCGCCCTCTGGGCCGACCTCAATACCGCCTCGCCGGGCGTCAAGCGGCTGCTGGCGAGCATCGCCGAAGCCGGCGGCGTGCCCTTCGCGGACGTCGCGATGATGGCTCCTGTCCCCGGCCGCGGCCTGCGGGTCCCCATGCTGGCCAGCGGGACCGGCGCCGAGCGCTACGCCGGCCTGCTGACCCCGCTGGGCGCTGGCATCGAGGTCCTGCCCGGGCCGGCCGGGCTCGCGGCCAGCAAGAAGCTGCTGCGCAGCGTGTTCTACAAGGGTATGGCCGCGGCCATCGTCGAGGCGCTGGAGGCGGCCCGGGCGGCAGGCGATGAGCAGTGGCTACGCGAGCACATCGCCGCCGAACTGACCGCGGCCGACGCGCGCAGCGTGCAGCGGATCCTCGACGGCACCGCCCGGCACGCGGTGCGCCGGGCCGCCGAGATGGAAGCGGCCGCGGACATGCTCGCCGAACTCGGCGTGCGGCCCGTGATGGCCGAGGCCAGCCGCGCCCTGCACGAGCGGCTGTCGGGGACGCAGAACTCCTTACGCCAGCGGCGCGAGGGCCTCGGCCAGCGGCTTGAGGGAGTCGGGCTTCGCGTGAAGCGGGAGGTTCACGATGATCAGGTCGGCGCCCGCGTCGCGGTAGGCGGCCGCCGCCGCGATCGCGGGCTCCAGGTTCCCGTCGGCCTCGACGCGCACGTTGACCGAGCAGGTGATCTCGTTCACGTCCCGGCCGAGCGCGGCGCAGTGCCCGGTGAGCACCTCCTTCAGCTCCAGCCACTGCTCGGGGCTCTCGGCGATGGCGTTCCACTGCTGGGCCCAGCGCGCCACGGTGCGCAGCGTCCGCTTCTTACCGCGGCCGCCGATCGTGACCGGCGGGTGCGGCTGCTGCACCGGCTTGGGCTCGCACCGGGCCTCGGTGAGCTTCACGTACTGGCCGGCGAATGTCGTGGTGGTCTGGCTCAGCAGCCGGATGATGGCCTCGACGCCCTCGTCGAACCGGTCGAACCGCTCCTTGAGCGGCGGCAGGTCGATCCCGTACGCGTCGCACTCCATCTGGTTCCAGCCGGCGCCCAGGCCCAGTTCCAGCCGGCCGCCGGAGATGATGTCGACGGTCGCGGCCATGTTGGCCAGCACCGCCGGGTGGCGGTAGATCATGCCGGTCACCTGGCAGCCGATCCGGATCCGGCGGGTGGCCTGGGCCATCGCCGCCAGCATCGTCCAGGCCTCGAAGTTGGGCCCGGCGAAGTCGGGGGTAAGCGGGTAGAAGTGATCCCAGTTCCAGGCCGACTCGAACAGCGGGATCTCGTCGGCCGCGAGCCACGCGTCGCGGATCTCTTCCCACGTCTGGTGTTCGGGCCGCGTCTTGATCGCGAAACGCATTCCGGTGAGTCCTCTCGGGGCCGGAGACCGCAGGGTACGGCAACCATCCTAGATGCAGGGTCCGACTCCGGACGCAGCTGCTGGAGTGCGCGGAAGGAGCACCACGTTCCGTTCCGATCAAACGCGGCTTTCAGGACCTCATAGACCCGCGGGGATGACGTAGGTCACCAGCGACCAGGGTGGCAGCGTCGCGGTGAACGACTCGTGCCTGACCGCGATCGCGGCCTGCGCGGCCGTATCGTGCGACGCGTCGGTGACCCATCCGGGCCGCCCGCAGCCGCCGCTGGTAAAGTACCTTGATATCGAGATACTGTAGGCTGGACCGCGACCGGGGAACCGGCCATGTCCGGACGCCTAGCCGGGACGAGCGAGGAGGCTCAGGAACGATGAGCGCGAACAGCTTCGGCAGCCGGGCGACGCTTGACGTCGCAGGCACGCAGTACGAGATCTTCCGGCTGGCCGCGGCCGAAGGATCGGAGAGCCTCCCCTACAGCCTGAAGATCCTGCTGGAGAACCTGCTCCGCAACGAGGACGGCGCCAACATCACCGCCGGGCACGTCCGCGCGCTCGCGCAGTGGGACCCCAACCAGGAGCCCGACACCGAGATCCAGTTCACCCCGGCCCGGGTGATCCTGCAGGACCTCACCGGCGTCCCGGCCGTGGTGGACCTGGCCGCTATGCGCGAGGCCATGCAGGCCCTGGGCGGCGACCCCACGAAGATCAACCCGCTGATTCCCGCCGAGCTGGTCATCGACCACTCGGTGGTGGCCGACGTGTTCGGCCGGCCCGACGCGTTCACCCGGAACGTGGAGATCGAGTTCCAGCGCAACCGGGAGCGGTTCGGCTTCCTGCGCTGGGGCCAGGAGGCGTTCAGCCAGTTCAAGGTCGTTCCGCCCGGCACGGGCATCGTGCACCAGGTCAACATCGAGTACCTGGCCCGGGTCGTGATGACCCGCGACGGCGCGGACCCCTTGGCCTACCCCGACACCTGCCTGGGCACCGACTCGCACACCACGATGCAGAACGGCCTGGGCGTGCTCGGCTGGGGTGTCGGCGGCATCGAGGCCGAGGCCGCGATGCTCGGCCAGCCGGTGTCCATGCTCATCCCTAAGGTCGTCGGGTTCCGCCTGACCGGCGAGCTGCCCAGCGGCGCGACCGCCACCGACCTCGTGCTCACCATCACCGAGCTGCTGCGCCGCCGCGGCGTGGTGGGCAAGTTCGTCGAGTTCTACGGCGAGGGCGTGGCCGCGGTGCCGGTGGCCAACCGGGCCACCATCGGCAACATGTCACCGGAGTTCGGGTCCACCTGCGCGATCTTCCCCATCGACCAGAACACGCTGGACTACCTCGCCCTCACCGGCCGCCCGCGTGAGCAGCTCGCGCTCGTCGAGGCCTACGCCAAGGAGCAGGGCCTGTGGCACGACCCGAAGCGCGAGGCGCGGTACTCCGAGGAGCTCAGCCTCGACCTGTCCACGGTGGTCCCGTCGATCGCGGGTCCCAAGCGCCCGCAGGACAGGATCGCGCTGGCCGACGCCAAGACCGCTTTCCGCGACGCGCTGCCCAGCTACGTGCCGGAAACCAGCCTCGACAACGGGCTGGCCGGCACCTTCCCGGCCTCTGACCCGGTGGCCACGGGTGACGGTACCCGGGCCTCGAACCCGGTCCAGGTCACGCTGGAGGACGGCACCACGACCAGCGTCGATCACGGCAGCGTGGTGATCGCGGCCATCACCTCCTGCACCAATACGTCCAACCCATCGGTCATGGTCGGCGCCGCCCTGCTGGCCAGGAACGCGGTGGATCGGGGCCTGAACCGCAAGCCCTGGGTGAAGACCACGCTCGCGCCCGGGTCCAAGGTGGTCATGGACTACTACGAGCGCGCCGGGCTGGTGCCCTACCTGGACAAGCTCGGCTTCAACCTGGTCGGTTACGGCTGCACGACCTGCATCGGGAACTCCGGCCCGCTGCCGCCCGCGATCAGCGAGGCGGTCAACGACCAGGACCTGGCCGTGGTCTCTGTGCTGTCCGGCAACCGGAACTTCGAGGGCCGGATCAACCCGGACGTCAAGCTGAACTACCTGGCCTCGCCGCCGCTTGTGGTCGCCTACGCGCTGGCCGGCACGATGGATATCGACCTGGCCCGCGAGCCGCTCGGCTCCGACCCCGAAGGCCACCCGGTCTACCTGGCCGACCTCTGGCCGTCGCCGGAGGAGGTCGCCGACGTGGTGCAGCACGCGGTGGCCGAGGAGATGTTCACCCGCGACTACGCGGACGTCTTCCACGGCGACGACAACTGGCGCGCACTGGACATCCCGGCGGGCGACACCTTCGCCTGGGCCGGGGACTCGACCTACGTCCGCCGGCCGCCATACTTCGACGGGATGCCGACCGAGCCGGAGCCGATCACCGACGTCACCGGAGCGAAGGTACTGGCCATGCTCGGGGACTCGGTGACCACCGACCACATCTCGCCAGCCGGCGCGATCAAGACTGACAGCCCGGCCGGGGTCTACCTGACCGAGCACGGCGTCGACCGGAAGGATTTCAATTCCTACGGCTCGAGGCGCGGCAACCACGAGGTGATGATCCGCGGTACGTTCGCCAACATCAGGCTGCGCAACCAGCTCGCGCCGGGCACCGAGGGCGGCGTCACGGTCAAGGACGGCGAGCAGATGACGATCTACGACGCCTCCCGCCGGTACATCGCCGAGGGCACCCCGCTGATCGTGCTCGGCGGCAAGGAGTACGGTTCGGGCTCGTCCCGCGACTGGGCCGCCAAGGGCACCCTGCTGCTCGGCGTGCGCGCCGTGCTGGTGGAGTCCTTCGAGCGCATCCACCGGTCCAACCTGATCGGCATCGGCGTCCTGCCGCTGCAGTACCGCCCGGGCGAGTCGGCCGCGTCGCTGGGCCTGACCGGACGGGAAACGTTCGACATCCGCGGCATCGAGCGGATGAATGAAGGACATATGCCGAACGAGGTCGTGGTGACAGCCGACGGCCAGGAATTCCGCGCGGTCGTGCGGATCGACACCCCGGGCGAGGCGGACTACTACCGCCACGGCGGCATCATGCAGTATGTGCTGCGCTCCCTGCTCGCCCCCGGGTAAGCCGGTCATGATGCGCACGGTGATCTACTCGATGAGCGTGTCACTGGACGGCTTCATCGCGGGTCCTGACGGCGACATCGGCTTTACCGCGCCGGACGAAGAGTTGATGCGGTTCCACGTCCAGCAGACCCGCGGGATCGGCGCGGAACTGATGGGGCGGGGGCTGTACGAGGACATGCTGGTCTGGGAGGACGCCGAAACGACCATGTCCGGCGCGGTGGAACTCGAGTTCGCCCGGATCTGGAAGCCCATCCCGAAGGTCGTGTTCTCCACCACCCTCGAGCAGGTCCAGGGCAACGCCCGGCTGGCCTCCGACGACGTGGCCGGCGAGGTGGCCAGGCTCAGGGAAGCGCCGGGGGAGGGCGTGGTGTCCGTGGGCGGCGCCGGCTTGGCCGCCACGCTGATCAGGCTGGACCTCATCGACGAGTACCGGTTGTTCGTCATCCCGGTCGTGCTGGGTGGCGGCACGCCGTACTTCCCGCCGCTGGACCGCGGGATCGAGCTCGACCTGCTGGAGACCCGGACGTTCGGCTCCCGGGTCACCTACCTTCGCTACCTTCGCTCCCGCCGTGGATGAGCCCCTCGTCGTGGCCCGGCTCCGGACCGCGGGCTGCGTCTTCGCCGAGGACGAAGCCCGCCTGCTCATCGCCACGGCCCGGACCGCGGACGAGCTTTCCGCCATGGTCGAGCGCCGGGCGGCCGGCCTGCCGCTGGAGCAGGTCCTGGGCTGGGCCGAGTTCTGCGGCCTGCGGATCGCCGTGGATCCCGGCGTCTTCGTGCCGCGCCGCCGCACCGAGTTGCTGGTCCAGCGCGCTCTGTTGATCCGGGGGGACGATCCCCCCCAGACCCCCCCTGCTCCTGGGGGGACCCATCCCCCCAGACCCCTCTTGATCGTCGTCGACCTGTGCTGCGGCGCGGGCGCGATCGGCGCCGCGCTCGCCGCGGCGGTGGACCGGGCGGAGGTGCACGCCGTCGACATCGACCCGGCCGCCGTGGCCTGCGCCCGGCGCAACGTCCCCGGGCACGTCTACCAGGGCGACCTGTACCAGCCGCTGCCCGCCCGGCTGCGGCGCCAGGTCCGGATCCTGGCCGCCAACGTGCCGTACGTGCCCACCGGGGAGATCGGGTTCCTCCCGCCCGAGGCCCGGGCCCACGAGCCGCTGGTCGCGCTGGACGGCGGCCTGGACGGCCTGGACGTGCTGCGCCGCGTCGCCGCCGGGGCGCCGGACTGGCTGGCCCCCGGCGGCCACCTGCTGATCGAGACCAGTGAACGTCAGGTCCCGGTGGCCGCGGCGGCCTTCACGGCCAGCGGCCTGGCCGTCCAGGTCGCGACCTCCGACGACCTGAACGCCACCGTCGTGATCGGGACGCGCTGACGCGTCGGCCCTGCCGTTCGGGCTTGCCGTTAGGCCCTACCGTTCGGGCGGCGGCGCGAGGTCCTTACGGCCGGTCAGCGCGAACCAGGTGATCAGGACGGCGACGTCGGCCGGGGCGGCGGGCTGGCCGGGGATAAGGGCCAGCACGGCCAGTGAGAGCCCGGCGGTGACGGCGGCCCGGATGAGCAGCCGCAGCGGGCGGCCGCGGCCGATCCGGGACGGGAGCCAGACCACGGCGAACAGCAACCGCCAGGGCGAGAACGGCCGGAGCACGGCCTGGCCCGGGACGGCGGGGATCGCGGGCAAAGGCTCGGTGCCGGGGTCGGTCCGGTCGTCGTAGCGGCCCTCCCGCCGTGCCTGCTCGGCCAGGTCGGCGTAGGCCTCCGAACGGCCCCAGGGCGTGCGCAGCTCGGCGTAGGCCGCAGTGGCCCGGGTGTACCGGGCCAGGTCGCCGCCATCGGCGCGGTCGGGGTGAGTGGCGGCGGCGATGGCCCGCCAGGCGGCGCGGACGGTCTCGTCGTCGAGGTCGGGGCGTTCGGGCAGGCCGAGGACGGCGAACGGGCTGGGGTTCATCGTGCGGCTCCGGGTCCGAAGATGTCATCCAGGTCGCAAGCAGCCGGCGGTGAGCCCGGTGGTGGGCCCGGTGGTGGGCGCTGCCAGGGCCCCGGGGCGGGTTCGTCCCGGGGCCCGGGCAGCTGGATCACCGGCTGCGCGGGCGGCGGGAGGATGGTGAGCGGGGACGGTTTCGGCCGGGCGACCTGGACGAAGGTGGCCGCGCCGCGGTGGATGTAGCAGGCCTGCCCCACCTCCAGGCGGCGGATGATCTCCGGATCCGCGGTGCTGGCCCGCTGCTCCCGGGTGGTGCCCTCCTGGCCCCAGTGGTGCCCGATGAGCTGGTGCGCGCTCTCCAGCACCCGCCGGGTCCCGGCCAGCCGGGTCAGCGGCTCCGGGTACGGCGTCTGCATCACGAAGATGCCGCCGTCGGCGGTGGCCGCGATCCGGTACCGCTCATCCTCGGTCGCCCCCAGCCCCTGCCAGGACTGGGCGCTGACCTGCACCCCGATGCCCAGCGACCGGCCCCGCTCGTACAGGTTCGACAGCGGCACCCGGCCGGAAACCGCGGAGTAATCATCGGCGGCCAGCAATATGGCCCGCGGCTCGCCGTACGGGTCGGTGGCGGCGTGCGCCGCCAGCTCGGTCAGCGCCATGGCCTGCGCCTGGGCCACGGAGGGTTCGCGGGTGCCCTCCAGGATGAAGTACCAGGCGTCCGCCTCGGCCAGGGTGCCGGGCCCGTCCAGGGCCGGGCCGAGCCGTTCCAGCAGCGTGGCGAACCGCAGCTGGATGTCCGGCAGGTGCCGCGCGGCCGCGTGCACGCGTGCCGCCTCGGCCGGGTGACGCCCGTCGTTCCAGGCCCGGGCCAGCCATTTCGCGTCCAGCCGGTCCAGGAACGCCGCCGCGTTCAGCGGCGGCCCCCCCGGCGCGGTGACCGCCAGGGTCAGGAAGGCCTGCATGATGTCGGCGTAGTACGCGGCCGCGCCGGTGCCGGTCTCGATCATCTGGTACAGCAGGACGGCCAGATCGGGGGCCGGCAGGTCCCACAGGGACAGCCCGGCCTCATCGGGCCAGACCATCACGCGGCGGGCGCCCGCCCCGTACAGCAGCCGCCGCGTCCGGTCGGCCTTGCTGCGGGCATCCCGGCCGCCCTTGCAATCCAGCACCACCAGCAGCGGCCGGTTCCCCCGCCCGGCCAGCGCGGCCTGGACCGTGGCGGTGAACCAGCCCGCCCACAGCCGGATCATCAGGTTCGTCTTGCCCGACCCGGTCGCCCCGACGATGACCATATGCCGGGCGAGCGCCGCCGCCGGGAGGGTGAAGACCGGGTCCCAGCGGTGCCCGATGGCGCGGATGGTGCCGCCGACCGGGATCCGCCCGCCCCGGGCCAGCAGCGGGACCGCGCCGGGCGCCTCGGTCAGTCCCTGGGCCGTGCGGACCTGCCGCTTCCACTGCCGGGCATCGAACGCGATCGGCGCCGAGGCCATCACTCCGCCCAGGCCGGTGGTGATGGCGTAGTTCCGCCACGCCCACACCGCGGCGGCCAGGCCGAGCCCGGCCGGGATGATGCCGGGGGCGAGCAGCACGAACGCGCGCGCCGCCGCCAGCGCGGACGGGTGGGGCGGCCAGCCGTGTTCCCACGCGCGGCCCGGGGTCAGCGCCGCCGCCTGCCAGGTGCGATCCCGCACGTACTGGGCCAGGAGCCAGGCGAGGGTTCCGGGCAGCGCCCAGGCGGCGGCGCGACGCAGCCGGGCGGGCGGCCAGCCCCGCCACCACGCCGTCACGTACCCGGCCAGGATGACCAGGGTGAGCGGCCAGGCCGCGATCACACCTGCGAACAGCAGCAGCCATCCGGCCGCCTTGACCCCCTTGCGGAGCAGCCACAAGCCCGCGGCCAACCGCATCCAGGACCAGATGGTCATCGCGGCGGCTCCGGGAGGAACGCGAGGGCGGGCAGGTCCCGGACCGTGACCCTGGGCTGCTCGCCGGGCGGGAGCGAACGCGCCGCCCGGCTCACGACGGGTTGGGCGGCCGGGGCGGTCAGGTAGATCACCAGGGAGTACTGCATGGAGGTGAGGAGCTCGCCCATGATCCGGGAAGTGCGGGCGATGGGCTTGGGCGTGAGCTCGACTTCGACCGCCCAGACCTGCCCCGCGTACCGGCTGCCGGGGATGCTGGGCCAGTGGATCTCCGCGTCCGCGACGTGCCCGCCCCGGCCGGCTGTGGGCTGGCCAGCGCGCAGGCGGCGTTCGGAATGCCACCAGGCGTGCCCGCTGGCCCAGCCCGGGCTGGCCTCCAGCCACAGCCGGGCCGCCAGGACGGCGCGGATGTGCGCCAGCCGCCCCAGCGCGGGCCGCACGGCAGGGAACCCGAGCCCGGTGGCGGTCATCCCGTCCCGGGTCAGCCAGCACCACCCTGGCCCGGGGCCCAGCCGGCCGGTGGCGGCGTACCCGGTCCGCCGCCACCGCCGCAGGATCGCCGGCAGGCGCCCCGGCGGCACCCGCAGCGCGGCCGCGAGCAGGTCATAAGGGGCGCCGTAGTGCTCTCCGCACAACAGCAGCCCGTCAATGTCCCGCCGGGTCAGATGGATCACGTCCGCGACGGCGCGCCGCGTCGGCCGGGAGGCGGTGACTGGTGTGATGGTGTCGTGGGCCTGTGCCGTCATGCCGATCCCAGCCTTCCCAGCGGTAACAGCAGCCATCAATGCCCCCCGTGCTCACATATGCACGGGATGTGACGATTGTTCCGCTGAGGCGCCTGTCCGGAAGGCCAGCCGGATATCCGTAAGCGCGTCGTCATGATTACTTTCCGTAGCAAAGGGCCAGAAACCCTGCGGACTTCCAGTGGTGGCGTGGTCTGGCCCAGCCGGCCGCCGGTTCGGGCCCCCGTGACGGCGCTCGTACACTCCTTATGCGTGAAGCCACCCGACGTACTGGTCTTGGCCGTGGGCGGAACGCTTGGGGAAGCGTGGCTGTCGGGCTTCCTGGCCGGCGCCGGCCAGCAGGGCGGTATCGACTTCCGGCAGAGCGCGCATTTCGTCGGCACCTCCGCGGGCTCGGTCGTCGCGGCCAGGCTTGCGGCAGGCCGCCCGCCGCGGGGGCCAGGTGAGGTGGCCGGCCTGGCCCAGCAGGCACCGCCAGTCTCGGTGGGCCCCACTCGCACCGCGTTTGAGGGGCTGGCCTGGGTTCCGTTTGACAGTTCCATGCCGGCGGTGGGCGCCGCGCTGCGGGCGGCGCGGCCGGGCCGCGCGCTGGCGCGCGCCGCCTTTCTCGCTCAGCTGCCGCGGGGCCGGATACCCCTTGATGACCTGCGTGCGCGCGTGGCCGCGCTCGGCCCGCGGTTCGATGGCCGCCTGCGAGTGGTGGCGGTGGACGCCAGCACGGGGCACCGGGTGGTGTTCGGAGCGCCAGGCGCGCCGGACGCGGATGTCGCCGACGCGGTAGCTGCCTCGTGCGCGGTACCCGGGCTGTTCCGCCCGGTGCGGATCGGGGGCAGGGATTACGTGGACGGCGGCGTGTGGAGCCCGGCCAATCTGGACATCGCACCGGTACGGCCGGGCACCCACGTGCTGTGCCTGGTGCCCACGGCCGGGTACCGGGCGGGCAGCCGCATCGCTGCCCGGGTGCTGGCGCGGAGCTGGCAGACGGCCATCGCCGTGGAGGCGGCGGGAGCGCGCAGGCGGGGCGCGCGAGTTACGATCATCGGCCCGGACGCGGGCTCGAGCGCAGCCATGGGCGCTGACCTGATGGACGCCAGCCGCCGCGATCAGGTCGCCAGCGCCGGTTTCGCGCAGGGCATGGCGGCAGCAGCATCAACGGGTGAAGCAGACCCCCGCCAGGACACCTTACTTCGCGTCCGGCGGGATCGTTTCGACGGTTCCGTTCAGGCGCGCTCGTTCCGCGGCGAAGACGGCGAGATGACTTGCCAGCGATTCGCGTGGCCCGGAGCTGATCAGCGCACGGTTCCCGGTGGCGACAGCGGCGGTGAACGCGTCCATCAGGCCCGCGTCGCCGCCGCCGTGGCCGTCGGCGGCGGTCATCGCGCCTGCTGACGGGGGAGTGATCAGCTGCTCGGCACGGGTGAGGAAATCGTAGACCCGGATGATCTGGCCGTCGCCGGTCAGCTCGCCGCGGGTGCCGAACAGCCGGGTGCTGCGGTCGGCGGCCTGGCTGAACGCGGTCATGGTGAACGTGGCCGTGGTCGCCCCGGGAAATTCCAGCGCGACGACCTGATGGTCGACGACGTCGTTGTCACAGGCGTAGACGCACCTGCCGTAGGGCCCGTCCCTGAGCGCCTCGTCCAGGGCGCCGGGAGAGGAATCCTCGATGACGGCGCTCAGCGGCCAGCGATGTTCGCCGCGGTCAAGCAGCCCCCGGTAGAGCCGCGGCGCCGAATAGGGGCAGCTCGGCTCGACAGAGCAGGCCACGCACCGGTCCGCCGCGCCTGCCGGGCGGTTCGCGGCGGTGAAGTGGGTCAGGCTGCCGAAGCTCGCGACCCGCAGCGGTGCCCGGCCCAGGATGTACTGCAGCCAGTCCAGGTCATGGCACGACTTTGCCATCAGCATGGAGGCCGCCAGGTCGGCGCGCCGCCAGTTGCCGCGGACGTAGGAGTGGGCCTGGTGCCAGAATCCCAGCGGCTCCAGGTGCTGGACGCTCATGATGTCGCCGAGCTGCCCGGAGTCAACGATCTGTTTGACAGCGCGCGTGTACGGCGTGTACCGCATGACGTGCCCGACGGCGAGCATGACCCCGGCTTCCTCCACGGCTGTCACGATTCGCCGGCACGCCGCCTCATCCGGCGCCATCGGCTTTTCGAGCAGGATGTGATAACCCAGCGCGGCGAACGCCTCGGCGGGACCGGCGTGCATGCGATCCTGCGTGCAGATCAGGACGGCGTCGGCGAGCCTGCCCCGGCCGGCCAGTTGCCTCCAGTCCCCGGCCACGTTCTGCGCGGCGATGCCGTGTTCGGCGGCCAAGCGGGCACGGCGCACCTCGTGGGGCTCGGCTACCCCGATGACCACCGCGCGATCCGGGTGGCGCCTGGCCCACCGGGCATACCCAGTACCCCGCTGACCTGCCCCGATGACGACCATGGAGACCGGTGCCATACGCGTGACCTTACCTGGCAGACGGACCCGCCTGATGATCCATAAGGATGCCGGCGACTACCGTCGCGACGGGCGAAACGTGGGTCCGGCACCAGCAGGTGCCGGACCCACGCCTGGCTGTTATCCCTCGGCAGGCCTGGCCTGCCGCGGCTCAGGCGGCGCGAACGCGGGTGGCCTGCAGGCCCTTCGGGCCTTGGGCTACCTCGAACTCCACGTGCTGGTTCTCCTCGAGGCTGCGGAAGCCGTAGCCGTCAATCTCGGAGTAGTGCACGAAGACGTCCGGCCCGTCGTCGCGGGAGATGAAGCCGTAACCCTTCTCCGCGTTGAACCACTTGACGGTTCCCTGTGACATGTCGCTCCTTGCAGGGGCTGGATACGGGTCCGCACGGTGCGGTACCCGGGCCGGTTCTCGACGCGACTTCCCCAGATCCCTGAAGCGGCGCGCCCGCAACATCGTTCTCCGCGAGCGTGCAGGTGACACGAACACACAAGACAACTACGACCACCGACCACAACCGGTCCAGTGCCCGGTTCATTCCCGCCCGCCCGCGACGGCAAAGCCGCGGCGTTTAAGCGACCAACTGGCCAGATGCATCGCACAGAGGGAGGTGTCCAACCTCCGTCCAATAGGCGCCTTCGATCGTCTATCTGGCGTTCCTCGAATGGCGAAAGCCACAGGCCTCGTGGACGCAGCGGCTTCAGAAACCGGGAAAGAGCGGGCGTAGCTCGTCGAGGTCGACGCCGTCGCCTTCGACCGGGGGAGTGTGGTGCGGGCCCAGGCGGCCGTAAACCAGGCGGACGAACGCCTCGGCCGGCAGGCGCAGCTCGGGCAGGCCCTCCTCACCGTCCGATTCGGTCAGGCTGACCGCCTCGCCCGTCTCCAGGACGAAGTGCCGTTCGGGGTCGCTGGTCGACACCAACAGCCGCCGCTCCTTCCCGTCCGGCTTGGCCGACCTGGCCGCGAGCTGGCCGACCGTGTCGATGAGCAGGCCGACCGCCGCCGGCGCCACGGTGGCCGACGGGTCGAGCGCGACCGCCACGTCCCAGGTGTGGACGGCGTGCTCGCTGACCCGCATCCGCGCCAGCCCGGTGAGGTCCATATCCATCCCGAACATGTGCAGCCGCAGTCCCGCCTTCTGGTCCGGGTCGAGCGACTCGAGCCGCTCCACGATCGCCTCGTCGGCTCGGAGGCCATCGTTGGCCTGGGCCCGCGGGTCCTTGGCGTTCCACCCGTTCCAGACCTGGACGAACGCGTCACGGCCGGGCGGGTCCTGCCCGGTCAGGCCCGCCTCCAGGAACAAGCCGAAGATCTCGGCCCCGGAGCCGAGATGGGAGAGCACCTGGGCGATCGACCACTCGCTCGCGTACGACCGCTGCTGCAGGCTGGCCAGGTCGAGCGGCTCGACCAGTGCTTGCAGCCGGTCATGGGAGTGGCGCAGCTCACCTATCCACGGGTCCGGGCTGGTTTCCATGAGGCTTCTCCGTTTGCTGGCTGCACTGGTAAGGAAGGAATCCTCCGGGAAGCTTACTCGCCGCCCGGCAATGTCCGGAGGCTACCCTCCACATCGCTTACCATGAAGCCCATGACAGTCCGCGACCAGCCCGAACCCAGCATTGCGGGGGCAGCGGCCGATCGCGCCGAACCCGTCGGCTGCGCGCAAGAGGAACGCCGGCTGCGGGCCGATGCCGCACGCAACCGGGACGCGATCGTGGCGGTGGCCCGGGACGTGTTCGCCGAGTATGGGCTGGAAGCACCGCTCGAGGCCATCGCCGCCCGGGCCGGGGTCGGCATCGCCACACTGTACCGCCGCTTCCCCACCCGGGAGAAGCTGGTCGCCGCGGCCCTGGTGGAGAAGGTGGCCGAATACACCGAGGCGGCCCGGCAGGCCCTAGCCGCCCCCGATCCGTGGGCCGGCTTCGCCGGCTTCGTCGAGCGGATCTGCGAGCTGCAAGCCGGTGACCGCGGCCTGTCCGATCTGCTGTCCATGACGCTGTCCGCGGACGAGCAGGTCGAGGAGCTCCGCCGGACGGCCAACGAACTGCTCATTACCGTGATCGACCGGGCCAAGGCCGCGGGTACGCTGCGGGAGGATTTCGTCGGCGAGGACCTCGTGCTGCTGCTGATCGCGACCGCGGCCGTCATGCACGTCACCCGGGCCGACGCGCCGGAGGCCTGGCGGCGGTTCGTGGCCCTGGCCCTGGATTCCTTCTCCAGCCGCGCCGCGCCGCCGCGGCCGGCCCCAGCCCTGCCCGACCCGCCCTCGACCGCCCAGCTGACCCAGGCCATGCTCCGGCTGGCCCGCGAACGCGGCTGCGGCGAACGCGCGTAACCCCGGCCCTCGCGCCGGTCGACCATCGAGAAGTGGAGGATCTCATGCGCAATGCGGCTCTGCTCGGTACCAGGCTCGTGGTGGGCGGATACCTGGCCGTTCACGGCGCGCAGAAGCTGTTCGGCGCCTTCGGCGGCCCCGGCCTGGAGAAGGCCGGGGCCGGCTTCGAGCGGATAGGCCTGCGGCCGGGCCGGCACATGGCCGCCGCCGCCGGGATCACCGAACTCGGCGGCGGCGTGCTGACCGCGGCCGGGATCGCCGACCCCGCGGGCCCGCTGGCCATCATGGGAGCGATGACCGTGGCCGCGACCACCCACCGCGCCAAGGGGCCGCTGAACTCCCGCGGCGGGTTCGAGCTCCCGCTCACCAACCTGGCCGTGGCCGCGACGCTCGCCGTGGCAGGACCCGGCAAGTTCCGCCTCGGTCCCGCGCTGCCCCGGCCGCTGGCCGTGGCGGGCGCCGTGGGCGGCGGCCTGCTGGCGGCCGGCCTGGTGGCCGTGATGCTCGCCGCGAAGCCCGCGGCCCCCGCGAACCCCGTCGTCCAGACCGAACCCCCGAACCAGCCCAGCCCTCCGGCAACGGCACCGCGATAGCCGGCCAACCCCGGCTCGGTGGGGTAACCCGAAACCCGCCTGACCCGGCGCTCTATGTCTGCTAAGCGTTTGCCGCTTATAGTAAGGGGCAGCTCATTCTGGTCGACGGGGGCCAGCTGAAGCAGGACATGGACGTAGACCACGCAGGGACGGGTGGCGGAGTGAGCACCCTCGCCTCGGCGGCCGTCTCCCTGACCGGCCGCGAGCCTGATACCGGGGTTCGGCCTTGGCTCGATCGCCGCCACCTGATCATCGCCTACGCCCTGTTCCTGGCCTACGCGGCCATCGACGCGATCGCGTCGGCGGGCCGGGACCAGGTCTGGGCCATCTGGGCGGCCTGCGGCTATGCCGTGGCCCTGGTCATGCTGTGGCGGTGGGGGAACCGGACGGCGGCGGCACTGGTGTCGGTGGCCCTGGCCGTGCTCGCCCCGCTGCTGTGGCTGTCGGTCGCCTACTCGCTCGAAGACGGGATGAACGTCATCGAGCGGTCGGCCTCCTTGCTGCTGCACCACGGCTCGCCCTACTTCACCGCTACCCAGGTCCGCTCCTGGCTGTCCTACAACCCGTACCTGCCGGTCATGACCGTGTTCGGCCTGCCCGCCGCGGCCGGCCTGGGCGGCCTGGCCGGGAACGCCGGGGTGTGGCTGGCCCTGGGCACCGTCGTCGTGCTCGCGGCTGCCTTCCGGATCGCGATGCCGACCTCTCGCCGCGAGGCCCTGCTGGCCACGTCGGTTGCGGTCGCCTCGCCTGTGATCGGCCTCAACCTGGCCGTGATCACCACCGATCCTCCCGTGCTCGCGTTCATGCTGCTGTCCCTGGCCCTGAGCGCCGTTCCCGCGGCCACGAAGGCCACCGCAGCGCGAACTGTGGGTTCGGGGATCGCCCTCGGCGTCGCCTGCGACCTGAAGTCCACCGCCTGGCTCGCGATCCCGGTCATGGCGGTGATGTTCGCCGCCCGGGACGGAGCACGAGCCGCGTACCGGTTCCTCGCCGCGCTGGTGATCACCATGGTCGCCCTCATCGCCCTGCTGGCGCCCGCCGTGCTGTTCAAGCCGGGCGCCGCTACCGCGCTGGTCCAGAACAGCGTGCTGTTCCCGCTCGGCCTGACCCACGACAAGACCCCCGCCGAGAGCCTGCTGCCCGGGCACCTGCTCAGCACGATGGGGACCGCCGGGCACGTGATATCGGTCGGACTGCTGCTCGCGGTCGGCCTGGCCGTGGCCGTGTCGCTGGTGATCCGGCCGCCGCGCGACGTGCCCGCGGCGATCTGGCGGCTGGCCATCGGCCTGACGCTCATCTTCCTGCTCGGGCCGGACGTGCGCTTCGGTTACTTCATCTACCCGTTCGGCCTGCTCGGCTGGCTGGCCCTGAACCCGTCGAACCCGGTCCGTGATCGCTTGTGAAAGGCTGAGCCGGAGCGGGCCGGAAGGGGCAGGCGGGAAGGAGGAGCGCGAGCATGCGTGTCATCGAGGTCGAGCGCCGGGGCGGGCCGGAGGTGCTGGCCGTGGCCGAACACCCGGACCCGCGGCCCGGACCGGGCCAGGTCGTCGCAGAAGTCGCCGCGGCCGGGGTGAACTACATGGACATCTACCAGCGCGAGGGCGCCGGCGGTTACCGTCCCCCGCTGCCGTTCGTGACCGGCGGGGAGGGTGCCGGGACGGTCATCGCCGTGGCGAAGGGCGTGACCAGTCCGGCCGTCGGCGACCGGGTGGCGTGGGTGGCCCCGGGCAGCTACGCCGAACGGGTCGTGCTGCCCGCGGACCGCGTGGTTCCCGTGCCGGACACACTGGGCACCGAACTCGCCGCGGCCGCGATCTTGCAGGGCATGACCGCGCACTACCTGGTGAGCAGCACGTACCCGGTGCGCGTCGGGGATGTCACCGTGGTCCACGCGGCGGCCGGCGGGGTCGGCCTGCTGCTCACCCAGATGGTCAAGCGGCGCGGCGGGATCGTCGTCGCCACCTGCTCCGGCGGTGAGGAGGGCGAGAAGGCCCGCCTAGCAAAAGACGCGGGCGCGGACCACGTCACTGGCTACGACCAGTTCCGTGCCGTGGTCGACGACGTCACCGGCGGCGTGGGCGCGCACGTGGTGTACGACGGCGTAGGCCGGGCCACCTTCGATGACAGCCTGGCCGCGCTGCGGCCGCGCGGCATGCTGGTGGTCTACGGCGCCGCCAGCGGGCAGGTGCCGCCGTTCGACATCCAGCGGCTCAACAGCGGAGGGTCACTGTTCGCGACCAGGCCCACCCTCGCGCACTACGTAGCCGACGTAGAGGAACTGCGGTGGCGCGCCCGCGAGGTCTTCGACTGGATCGTCAGCGGTGAACTCGACGTGCGGATCGGCGGCCGGTACCCGCTGGCCGCCGCCGCCCGGGCCCAGCAGGACCTGGCCGCCCGGCGGACCACCGGCAAGCTGCTGCTCATCCCGTAACCAGAACGCACGCACGATCGTTCGTTCGGCTAAAGGATTATTTTTACTCGCAGATCGCTTTAGTTGCTGATGGCCGAACATGCAGTCGCCGGCCCGCGCCGGTCCTACCAGACCATGCTGCTCGTCGTCGCCGTGACGGCGGCCGGGTTCAACCTGCGTGCCGCGATCACCAGTCTCCCCCCGCTGTTCCCGGATCTGCAGGCGCGGCTGCACCTGTCGGCGGCTGCCCTGTCGCTGCTCGCCGCCACACCGGTGATCTGCTTCGGCGCGGCGGCTGCCTTCGCGGCCTGGCTGAACCGGCGTTTCGGGGAGGAAGTCGTCTTGCTGGCCGCCCTGGCCGTGCTCGCCGCGGGACTGCTGCTGCGTGGCGCGGCCCCCGGCGTCATGCTGTTCCCGGGCACGGCGCTGGCGGCGTGCGCGATCGCCATCCTGAACGTGCTGCTGTCCAGCATGATCAAGCGGCGCTCGCCGGAACGGGCCGGGCTCCTCATCGGCATCTATCTGACCGCGCTGTGCGTGGGCGCGATCATCGCCTCGCTGATCAGCGTGCCGCTGTATAACGCGTCCGGCGGCTCGGTGCGGCTCGCGCTCGGGCTGTGGGCTGCGCCGGCCGCGCTGGCCACGCTGCTGTGGCTGCCCCAGCTCAGGTACCGGCCGGCCCGCGCCGCCAGGCTGGCCCGCGTCGGCGTGCCCGTCCACGTCAAGGTGTACCGGTACGCGCTCGCCTGGCAGGTCATGGCGTTCATGGGGCTGCAGAGCCTGCTGTACTACGCCGCGCTGTCCTGGCTGCCGACCATCTTCCAGGACCGGGGCATGTCGGCGGTCGCGGCAGGCAATCTGCTGGCCCTGATGGGCGCGGGCAACCTGGCCGCCGCGTGGATCGTACCGGTGCTCGCCCACCGCGCGCCCAGCCAGCGCGCCCTCGTGGTGCCGAGCATGATCGCCATAGGCGTCGGCCTGGCCGGGTCGCTGTGGGCGCCGCTGGGATCGGCCGCGCTCTGGGTCAGCGTGCTGGGCATCGGCCAGGGGGCCTGCCTCGGCCTGGCCATCTTCTTCATGCTGGCCCGGGCACCGGATCCGGGCACGGCGGCCTCGCTGTCCGCCTTCGCCCAGTCGGCCGGCTACCTGGTGGCCAGCGCCGGGCCGCTGGAGCTCGGGCTGCTGCACTCGGTCACCGGCGGCTGGGACATCCCGGTGGCGTTGCTGCTCATACTGTGCGGCTGCGCGCTCGTGGTGGGCGTGCTCGCCGCCCGGCCGCTGATGCTGCCGGGTCGGCAGAATGCGACGCGCGTGTCGGAGACCGGGCATGCCTCGCGAGCCATCTGAAGATCGCGGCCGTAGACTCGGCTCATTCGCGAGAGGCCAGGCCCGCACAGCACACGAGGAGCAACCGACGTGACCCTGCTGGAGAGCATTACCGGCCCTGAGGATCTGAAGCAGCTCAGCCAGGATCAGCTCACCCACCTGGCCGGCGAGATCCGCGACGTCCTCATCGAGACGGTGACCAGGACCAGCGGTCACCTCGGCCCGAACCTCGGCGTGGTCGAGCTGACCATCGCGATCCACCGGGTGTTCGACTCGCCCAGGGACAAGATCGTCTTCGACACGGGGCACCAGGCGTACGTGCACAAGCTGCTGACCGGCCGCTTCGCGCAGTTCGGCACGCTGCGCCAGCGCGGCGGGCTCGCCGGCTACCCGAGCCAGGCCGAGTCCGAGCACGATCTGGTGGAGAACTCCCACGCCTCGACCAGCCTGTCCTACGCCGACGGTCTGGCCAAGGCCTACCGGCTGCGTGGCGAGCCGGACCGGACCGTGGTCGCGCTCATCGGGGACGGGGCACTGACCGGCGGCATGGCCTGGGAGGCCCTCAATAACATCGCCGCCGCCAAGGACTCCCGGCTGGTCATGATCGTCAACGACAACGGCTGGTCCTACCAGCCGACGATCGGCGGCCTGGCCGAGCACCTGGCCGCGATCCGGGTCAACCCGCGCTACGAGCACGTGCTCGACTACATCAAGACCACGCTGCCCCGGACCCCGCTGGTCGGCCCTCCGCTGTACGGGACGCTGCACCGCGTCAAGAAGGGCATCAAGGATGTCATTCAGCCGCAGGTGATGTTCGAGGACCTGGGCATCAAGTACCTCGGCCCCATCGACGGCCACGACGAGCGGCTGATGGAAAGCGCGCTGCGGCACGCCCGGGACTTCGGCGGGCCGGTGATCGTGCACGTGATCACCAAGAAGGGGTTCGGCTACCCGGCCGCGGAACAGAACGAGATCGACTGCCTGCACCAGGTCCCCGCGGCCGGCGCCCAGCCGGGGACGTGGAGCCGGGTGTTCGGCGATGAGCTGCTGGCCATCGGCGCGCGGCGCCCCGACGTGGTCGCGATCACCGCCGCGATGCTGCACCCGACCGGCCTGGCGCAGTTCGCCGCGGCCTATCCGGACCGGGTCTACGACGTGGGCATCGCCGAGCAGCACGCCGTGACCAGCGCCGCGGGCCTGGCCATGGGCGGCCTGCACCCGGTGGTGGCCATCTACTCGACGTTCCTGAACCGGGCCTTCGACCAGACGCTGATGGACGTGGCCCTGCACCGGCTCCCGGTGACGTTCGTGCTGGACCGGGCCGGGGTGACCGGGCTGGACGGGGCCAGCCACCACGGCATGTGGGACGGGTCGATCATGCAGCTGGTCCCGGGCATGAAGATCGCCGCTCCGCGGGACGCCCAGCGGATCGTCGAGCTGCTCAACGAGGCGGTCGAGGTGTCCGACGGGCCGACCGTGGTCCGGTTCCCCAAGGGCAAGGTGGGCGGCGAGGTGGAGGCCATTGCCAAGCTCGGCGCCATGGACGTGCTGCAGGCGCCCGCGGTCAGCCTGGGCGAGGACGTGCTGCTGGTCGGGGCCGGCCCGATGGCGCTGACCGGGCTCGAGATCGCGGACCGGCTGGCCGGCCAGGGGATCGGCGTCACCGTGGTCGACCCGCGCTGGACCAAGCCGGTCGACGAGGCCCTGGTCGGCGCGGCCCGCCGGCACCGGCTGGTGGCCGTGCTCGAGGACAACGGACGGGTAGGCGGCTTCGGCGACGCGGTGGCCCGGCTGCTCCGCGACCACGACGTGGACGTACCGGTCAAGACGTTGGGTCTGCCCCAGGAGTTCCTCGCCCACGGGACGCGCGAGGAGGTCCTCGACGAGGCGGGCCTGACCTCTCAGCAGCTAGCCCTCAGGATCACCGAGGCGGTGGCCCGCCGGTCGTCGGCCGGCACCGTGCCCATTCCCGGACCCATTCCCGGGCCCGTACCCGGCGGCGACGCCGCCGAGGAGCGTGAGGCCGCCCACGAAAGGCGACAGGTCGAGTAGCGTAAATCTTTATGCTGAACGTAGCCGTAATCGGCTCTGGCCCGGCCGGGCTCTACGCCGCCGAGGCACTGGTCAAGCAGGCGGCCGCGCTGACGCCGCCGGTGCCCGTCCGGGTGGACGTCATCGACCGGCTGCCCACCCCCTACGGCCTGGTCCGCTACGGCGTGGCGCCTGACCATAAGTCGATAAAGTCGATCGCCCAGTACCTCCGCAAGGTACTGGAAAGCCCGGACGTCCGCTTCCTGGGCGGGGTGCACCTCGGCGAGGACGTCACCCGCGACGAGCTGATCTCTGCCTACGACGCGGTGATCTACGCGACCGGGGCGATGCGAGACCGCCGGCTCGGCATCCCCGGCGAGGACCTGCCCGGAAGCTACGCCGCCACCGACTTCGTCAACTGGTACTGCGGCCACCCCGACGTGGACCCGGGCGCATTCACCCTGGACGCCGAGTCGGTCGCGGTGATCGGCGTCGGCAACGTCGCCGTCGACGTGGCCCGGATCCTGGCCCGGGACCCGGCCGAACTGCACGCCACCGACGTGCCGCAGCCGGTCCTGGACGCCCTGTACGCGAGCAAGGTGCGCGAGGTCCACATGATCGGCCGTCGCGGGCCTGCGTACGCCAAGTTCACCACCAAGGAGCTGCGCGAACTGGGCGAACTGCCCGGCGTCCAGGTCGTCGTCCACGCCGACGAGGTCGATTTGAACGCGTTCGATTCCTCCGGCGAAGCCGCCGCGCTGGTCGAGGCCGACCGGCGCGTCCGCGGCAACCTGGTGGCCATCTCCAAGTGGGCGCAAGGCGAGGCCGCCGGGCCTGCGCCCACCGGGCACTCCCGCCGGCTGATCGTCCGGTTCTGGCTGAGGCCGCTAGAAATCCTTGGTACCGAACGAGTCGGTGGTATCACCCTCGAGCGAACGGCCATCGATCCCGACGGGAAGTTCGGCGGCACCGGGCAGCTCGAGACGCTCGACGCGCAGATGGTGCTGCGTTCGGTCGGATACCAGAGCGTCCCGCTGCCGGGCGTGCCGTTCGATTCCCGAGCCTCGGTCGTGCCGAACGAACTCGGCCGCGTCCTCGGCCCGGACGGCTCCCCGCTGCCCGGGGAGTACGTGGCCGGCTGGCTCAAGCGCGGCCCGACCGGCGTGATCGGCACCAACAAGTCCGACGCCGCCGAGACCATCCGCTGCCTGCTCGAGGACCTGGCCGGCGGTCCGGCGGCGGGCGACACCCAGCTGCCGCGCCCCGGTCTGCTCAAGTTTCCCGACGCGCCCGCTCCCGCCACGGCGGAGGCGGGCGCGGACGAGGCGGCCGGCGTGGACGAGGCCGACCGGCCGCTCGCGGCCGTCCTCGCCCGCCGCGGGATCACCCCCGTCTCCTACGCCGAATGGCTGCGCATCGAGACCGCCGAAGCCCAGCTGGCCCAGGAGCTCGGGCGCGGCGAGCGGGTCAAACTGCACAACCGCGCCGCCATCTGGTCCGCCTGCCGCCCCGAGAACGGCTAGCCCTTCCCCCAGCCGGGCAATTCAAGCAGCAGGTGCCGCCCGCGCCGCCCTACCCCCTCAGTCCCACTAATAAGCCGTCGCCCCAATTACACGGAGGATCCGGCTTTCCCGGAGACTTTGGGCAGCTATGGAGACTGTCGCATAACTCTGGGATCTGGGGTGGCACGCCAATGCCACGGCCACGGCACGCGTTGCCGAGCCCCGCGCAGCACCCGCAAACTGCTCATCCCGGGGGCCTGCGGCGGGCCCTGAACGGC
>Ga0208324_1000160_pt1 | contig 38175 bp, 32 predicted proteins | sample Sb_taG_2_FD_187707 | JGI IMG/M metagenome (GOLD analysis project Ga0208324, IMG submission 187707) | Peat soil microbial communities from Weissenstadt, Germany - Sb_50d_5_LS metaG (SPAdes) (version 2) | ecosystem: Environmental > Terrestrial > Soil > Wetlands > Peat | place: Germany... | reverse complement strand
CGGCAGCCCGCAAGAAGCCCTCGACACCGCCTGCACCGTCCACCTCGCAGCGCCCGGACACCAACCCGAACCCTGACCCCGACGAACTTACGGTGTCACCCACTTAGTCCTAAGCTCGGCCTCAAAGCTTCCTGATCTGCGATTTTTCGTTACTAACGACCCTGCAGGAGCGGACCAGTTCCTCTAGGCACGCTCTGCGACCCGGGGTGCGCTGACACAAAGGCGACGAAAGGGGAATCAGAGGCTATACGTTCCACCAGGTCGTCGCGACAGCATCGTCACGGTGCAGCCGCGGTATGACAACTTCATCGGCGGCAAGTGGCTGGCCCCGGTCGAGGGCAGGTTCCGGGTGAACCTGACTCCTGCGACCGCCCGGCCGATCTGCGAGGTGGCGGACTCGACGCCAGCGGACATCGAGCTTGCCCTGGATGCGGCGCATGCCGCCAGGGACGCCTGGGGTGAGACGTCCCCCGCCGGGCGCGCCAAGGTGCTCAACGCCATCGCCGACGCGATCGACGGGCACGCCGAGATGCTTGCCGTCACCGAGAGCTGGGAGAACGGCAAGCCCGTCCGCGAGACGCTGGCCGCGGATATCCCGCTGGCCGCCGACCATTTCCGGTACTTCGCGGCGGCTATCCGGGCCGAGGAAGGGAGCATCACCGAGATCGACAAGGATCTGGTCGCGTACCACTTCCGTGAGCCGCTCGGCGTGGTGGGGCAGATCATCCCGTTCAACTTCCCGCTGCTGATGGCGGCGTGGAAGCTGGCCCCGGCGCTGGCCGCCGGGAACTGCAGCGTGCTCAAGCCCGCCTCGCCGACCCCGTGGTCGATCCTCAAGCTCGCCGAGGTGATCGGTGACCTGCTGCCGCCCGGCGTGCTGAACATCGTCAACGGCGAAGGCGGCGATATCGGCAAGGCGCTGGCGGCCAACCCGCGGATCGCCAAGGTGGCCTTCACCGGCGAGACCGTCACCGGCCGGCTGATCATGCAGTACGCGGCGCAGAACCTCATCCCGGTCACGCTGGAGCTGGGCGGCAAGTCGCCGAACATCTTCTTCAGCGACGTCATGGCCGCCGACGACGATTTCCTGGACAAGGCCGTCGAGGGCCTGGTGCTCTACGCGTTCAACAAGGGCGAGGTCTGCACCTGCCCGTCGCGGGCGCTGATCGCCGAGGAGATCTACGAGAAGTTCATGCCGCGTGCGCTGGCCCGGATCGCCCAGATCAAGCAGGGTAACCCGCTGGACACCGAGACCATGCTCGGCCCGCAGGTGTCGGCGCAGCAGCTGGAGAAGATCAGCTCCTACGTGGGCATCGGGCGGGGCGAAGGAGCCGAGGTGCTGATCGGCGGCCGGCCGGCCGAGATCGGCGGTGAGTTCGCCGGCGGGTACTTCTACCAGCCGACCGTGCTCAAGGGCCACAACAAGATGCGGGTCTTCCAGGAGGAGATCTTCGGCCCGGTGCTCGCGGTGACCACCTTCCGCGACGAGGCGGAGGCCATCGAGATCGCCAACGACACGCTGTACGGGCTCGGCGCGGGCGTCTGGACCCGCGACGGCGACCGGGCCTTCCGTGTGGGCCGCGCCATCAAGGCGGGCCGGGTGTGGACCAACTGCTACCACCAGTACCCGGCGGGCGCCGCGTTCGGCGGGTACAAGATCTCCGGCATCGGCCGCGAGACCCACAAGATGATGCTGGAGCATTACAGCCAGACCAAGAACCTGCTGGTCAGCTACGACACCAAGCCGCTCGGGCTGTTCTGATGCCCGAGCGGGAGCAGGCTCCTTCGCGGGGCCCGGCATCGGCATCGGCTGGGACCCGGGAGAAGGCGCCGGCCGGGCATCCTGGCGGGAAGCCGCCCGCCAGGATCTCGGCCACCCCGGCGACGCGGCGGGCTGGAACCGCGCGATCCGGTTCGCCCGCGGGGCTGGCGGGCACATGGCGGTGCTGCAGGTTGCCGAGCAGGCCCGCGCGCACCAGGTGGCCCGGCTCGTGTTCGCCCACATCGGACGTCCCTCGCTGCGCGCGATCGATGCCGGCTACCGTCTGCCGTTCGGGGAATGGGGCCAGCCGGGCCGCACCTACCAGCTGCCTCCGCACACTCATGGCGCCGCCCGGCATGCCCAGTGACCGGCGCCGCGGCCAGTTCGTCCCTTCCACGGCGCGCACAGATCAGAACAGGGAGGCGGTGGGTCGGCGCCACATCGGCGGGCCGATCCACCGCCCTGGTTGATCTGAGTTGGCCACCGGCGGGATTGTGGCTCAGCGGACAGACCCGGGATCAGTGCTCGTTACTTGAACGAAAGCTGAAGTTTCGTCCGGAAGGTGATCCCGCCGCCTTCATCCAGGTGGATGTCCTGCCCGACCACTTCAGCGACCCGGAGGCCGTGGAGAGTGTCGCCTGCGGTCTTGACCGCCTGCGCTGCCGCGTCCTCCCATGAAGTGGTGCTTGTTGGTGAATCTGGAGGGGTCCTGCGCGGAATGGGCCAGGGCTGGGCGACCGGGAAGTGGTGGGCCACGGCCCTGGCCCGACGACGCCGGCGAGATCCTCCACTTGATTGACCTTTCTGACCGGCACCGGCGTCCGTGTTCGTCACGCAGCTTCTAGCTCCATCTCTTGCAGGAGGAACTCTTCTGTATTGACCGCATTGGTGATCTTCTTGTCTGCCGTACGGATTGCCTCCCAATCGATTGGCACGGGAGTTTCCTCGGGCCCCACGAGTTCCTCCATGGCGTCTGATAGCGCGTGAGCTTCGCCCACCGTCAGGTCTACAGTGATCATCTGCGCCTCGCCTCTTTCCGCATGACCCAACCGGCTCGGCCGCAGGCAGGGTGCGCCTCCTAATCTCTAGGATCACTCACCTCCTGCTGGGCATCAAGCACGATGCCTCCGTTTGTCAAGGACCTATGCGGACAACAATCTGTCTGATACGTCACAGGTCGATTGCTCTCGACCAGGCCTTTCCGAACAAGCAGGCGCCAGTGCGCCCCGTGGGGTGCCAGAAGTCTGCCCGGCCTGTGAGCTGCAGCGATAGGTCAAGACCAGCCGTAGGCATGATGATCGACCGCGTCCCTCCGCCTGCTCTATCTCATCTTCGCGCCGCTGTGCAGTTGGCTGGTCCTGCTCGGCCGGTCGTCAGCCCCATGGACGTGGAGCTCCTCGTGCTGCGGCACGAGGTCGCCGTGCTGCGCCGGGCCTATCCACGGCCCCGGCTGGACTGGGCCGACCGGGCGGTCCTCGCCGCCCTGATCCGGCTGCTGCCGGCAAGTCCGCGGATGCACCGGCTGGTCACCCCCCGGCACCGTCCTGCGGTGGCACCGCCGCCTGGTCACCCGCAAGTGGACCTACCCGCACCGGATGGGACGGCCGCCGGTCAGCGCCGAGATCGTCACGCTCATCGAACGGCTCGCCACCGAGAACAACGCCTGTGGATACCAGAGGATCCAACGAGAGCTGCTCAAACTCGGCCACCAGGTCAGCGCACCCACCATCCGCAGGGTCCTCAAGGCCCTGAAGATCCCCCCGGCACCCAGACGGCACACCGACACCACGTGGCGCCAGTTCCTGCACGCGCAAGCCGCGACCATGCTCGCCACCGACTTCTTCCACGTGGACTGCGCGGTCACCCTGCAGCGCATGTACTGCCTGTTCGTGATCGAGGTCGGCTCACGCTAATCGGCAGGCAGGGCCGTCGCCGGGCACCTCTGCCGCAGGCTCGCCGCCGGGCGGGCCGCGTCCGGCAGGGCCGAGCTCACCGCCGCGGGCAGCGGACTGGGCGGTGCCGGGATCGGCGATCAGCAATCTCGACACCGCCCCCGGGTCGCCCGACCACCGGGGCCAAAAGGTGGTCGCGCTCACCTTCGACGATGGACCGTCTCCGGTCTACACCCTCCAGATCCTGCGGATCCTCGCCGCCGCCCGGGCACCGGCCAGCTTCGAGATCATCGGCCTGGACGGCGCCGCCTACCCGGGCATCTTGCGTGCGGAGAACGCGACGGGCATGGTGCTGGTGAACCACACCTGGACCCATGTCGACCTCGCGGTGCTGCCCGCCGGGAGCTGGCCGGCCGAGGTCGACCGCACCAGCAGCCTGCTGCGCGGCGTCACCGGCCATGCGGTCCGGTGCCTGCGGCCGCCGTACGGCCTGGGCGATCCGCAGGTGCAGGCCCAGCTGCGCGTGCGCGGCCTGGCCGCACTCGGCTGGGACGTCGACCCGTCGGATTATCTGAGGCCGGGCGCCGCGGTGATCGCCCGGCGCGTGCTGGCGGCCCTGCATCCTGGCCCGCCAGGAACGCCGGCCCGGTGCCGACGCCGTCGCCGGCGTTGGCGAAATACAGCACCGAGTCCTCGTTGACCAGATCGGTGACGATCGCTGACCCGGTGTCCACCCGCCACTGCTCGGTGCCGGCCGCCGTGTCCAGCGCGTACAAGGTCCCGTCGGTGCTGCCGGCGTACAATGTGCTGCCGATCACGACCGGGCGGCCCTGCACCTTAGACCCGCTGAGCTGGTGTGACCACTTGGTGGAACCGTCGGCGGTATTCAGCGCGACGATCGTTCCCCCGGTGGGGACGAACAGCGTCGATGAGCCCAGCGCTAGGTCCGCGGTGATGTCGGCGGACAGCGCCACCTGCCAGGTGATCGTCCATTGCTGCGGATCGGCCGGGAGCGCACTGACCAACATTTCGGCGGCCCCGGCCGGGGTTGCCGCCGCGTTCCTGCCGATGTAGACGCTGGTGGCGTCGACGACCGGCTCGGTCATGAACTGCGACTGCCCTTCCTGGTGCGACGCTTCGGCAAAGAACCTGACCTGCATGGCTCCGCTGGCCGGGTCGCCCCAGGCCAGGCCACCGGAGGACAGGCCCTGAACGCCCGCGTACAGCGTGCCGCCCAGCACCACGGGACGGGTCAGGAAGGCCGTCGCCGGCGCCAGGTGGGCCGGCTGCTGCCACACCGGTTCACCGGTGGCCACGTCCACCGCGTGGATCTCCACGAAGTTCAGCGACGTCTGCTCGTAGGGCGACTGGACCCCGACGTAGGCGGTCGAGCCGTCCGTGCCTACCGCCGCGGGGATCACCACGCTGGTCAGCTGGCTCTCCGGCCGGACATCGTAACTCCATCGGACCTGCCCGGTCTCCAGCTCCACCGACCGTAGGAACGCCCCGCCGGTACCGCCAGTGTCGTTGTCGGTGCACAGCAGCCCCTGCTGTGACAGCAGCGGCCCGGTCGGCGACTCGCCGGGGGTCGGGTAGGTCCAGACACTGGCCGGCAGCGGCTGCTGCGGCAGCACCGCCGCGACCACCGCGGCGTTCCCGGTCATTCCGGCCTTGGTCCCGGTGACCTGGTTGACCACCACCGTGGGCAGCGCGGGGTTCGCGCCGCTGCGGTTGCACAGCACCTTCAGGCCGGGCTCATTGCCGATCAGCGTGACGTACTGGTACGAACTGATCTGTGCGGGGGTGCAGGCGTTGTCCCACACCCGGATGTCGTACAGCTCGCCGTTGATGGCAGCCATCGAGCCGGCCGCGGCCCCGATCTGGAACATGCCCTCGGACTGCTGCAGCGCCGGCATCTGGAACACGTCCGCGGCGGCGACGCCGTCCTTGTAGAACGTCACGTAGTTCTGGTTGAACACCACCGCCACGTGATGCCACGCCCCGTCGGACACCGGCCTGGTGTCAGCCGACTGGTACGAGGTGCCGCGCCATGAGAAGCTGAGCGCGTCGTTCCCGGCATAGGCGAACAGCGGCTGGAGCACCGACTGCTGATCACCCAGCTGAACCATGCACACCAGCGCCTGGCCGGTCGCTGCCACCCCGGCGGCGGTGGACATCTTCATCCAGCACTCGAGGGTGGCCGCGCTGCTGTCGAACTGGACGCCGGCGGTCAGCATGTTGACGGAATCCTGGGAGCCTCCGCTGAAGGACAGCGCGCAGGACGGAGCCGGCAGGTCGGTGGTGATAACCTTCCCCGCGGTGATCGAGCCAGTGGCACCGCCCGCCTGGTTCGTGATCACCTGCCCGGAGGCGTCGAACGAGGTCCGCACGGTCAGCCCGGGCTCGGTCAGCGACAGCGGCGCCCAGCGCCAGGACGCGATCTGCTGCGCCGACCGGGCAACCGACCAGACCCGCACGTCATACAGCTGGCCTACGAAGCCGGCGCCGAGCCGAACCCCGCGCCGAGCTGGAAGGTCCCGGCCGCCGACTGCGTTCCGTTCACGGACAGCTGGTCGGCAGTGGCCACCCTGTCCTTGTAGAAGGTGATGGCCCCGCCGTCGAACACGACCGCGATGTGATGCCACTGCCCGTCGGTGACCGGCGTGGTATCCGCCGACGTCCACCCCGGTGCGGTTCCGCCGGTATTCCAGTACACCGAGATCTGGTCACCGCCGACGCTTATCCGCGGCGTCGCCCCCGGCGGGTTGCTGCCGATCACGATCGTCTGGCTCGCCTTGCTGGTCGTGCGGATCCAGGCCTCGAACGTCGCCGCGCTGGTCGACACCGACTGCGCCCAGTTCCCGCCGACGTTGCCCCACCCATTGGCGGCCGCGAAGGCCAGCACCGGACCCGTGACCGCTGAACCGCCAAGTTGCCTGCCCAGCACCCGGCCCACCGGACCCCGAAGACCGGGCTCAAGCCCCTCCGCTGCGGTCTGGTAAGGGGGCGGTACTTGCGAATTTGCGTCCACGTGCGGCCCTCCGTCCCTGAGACGATGCAGACATAACCTTCCCACCCCCCCGCCAGATCGGCGACAGGGCGGTCCAGGTGCTGCCGCGCCGCTGGGTGGCAGAAAGAACCTTCGCCTGAATCAGCAAGCACCGCCGCACCGTCCGGGACTGCGGGCACCTGACACCGCGCAGGCTCCGCCACGTCACCGGCCAGGGTCAACTGCCGTGCGCCCACAAAGGACCCAATTCCGAGTCAGTACGCGGGCGCGCAACGCTCTCATTTCCGCTCTCATTTCGCAGATCCGGAAGTGAAAGTGACCCTGGCCTGGATCACCCGCTGCCGCCGCACCGTCCGGGTCGCCGGATAATACGAGCGGCTGACCGGGCACCACGAAACCATCGTCTACTGAGCCATGATCATCACCATGACCCGCCGGCTCGCCCGCCGGCCTCGACCGCGCCAAGAAGCAAACGACGTCACGGGCGGTACCGCAGCCATTTTACGCCGGGACGGCGCCGCGCCGGCGGCATAGGGCTGATCCGGTAGATTGCCGCCTATAGATGTCCCCAAGATCGTGACGGATACCACCACGCAGCGCTGGTCGCGCCGGCGCTTCATGGGTGGCGCGGTGGGTGTGGCCGCGCTCGGGTCGTTCGCGGCCGCATGCGGCAGCGGCGCGGATCAGCCGGCGAGCGCCCCCACGTCGGGCGCGCCGGCCTCGCCGGCAAGCGGCACCAGTACCTCCCCCGGATCCACCACGACCACCTCCGGCGTCGACGCCGAGCTGGTCAGACTGCGCTACGAGGGCCTGAAGCCGTTCGCGCCCGCACCGGCGCCGCCGGCCGTCAAGCCGATCACGCTGAGCGTGTCCGACCCGACGGTGTTCTCGCACGTGCCGATGACCGACAAGGTGGTGTTCGTCACGATCGACGACGGCATCGAGAAGGACCCCAAGTTCATCCAGATGGTGAAGGACTTCCAGATCCCCATCACCATCAGCCTCGCGGACGTGCTGATCAGGGACGACTACGCGTACTTCGAGAAGCTGTACGAAACCGGCTATATATCGATCCAGAACCACACGGTCACCCACCCGCTGGACATGCCGGGCCTGCCGGCCTCGCGCCAGCTCGACGAGATCTCCGGCCAGCAGGACAAGCTCCACAAGGAGTACGGGACGACGCCGTACATCTTCCGGCCGCCGGGCGGCAACTACGACGCGACGACGATCCACTCGGTCAGCCAGGCAGGCCTCAAGGGCTTGATGCTCTGGAAGGAGGCCATGCAGATCACGGACATGGAGTACCAGACTTCCGCGCGCACCCTCGACCCCGGGGACATCATCCTCTGCCACTTCCGCGGCCCGGCGCAGCTACACGGCGAGACCATGGTGCATATGATGATCCACCTCTACAAGCACATCCAGGCGCAGGGCTTCACCGTCGCCGACGTCACGAAGTACGTGTAGCCACCAGCTCGCCCTTGCCGATCTCCAGCGTGGTGACGGCGAGCCGCTTACAGCGGAATACCAGCTAGTCGTCTGGGATCCACAGTCCCAGGACGCCTATCTGCCAGGAGCGCAGGCGCCGCCAGCGCGCCCGGCTTGATCAACGAGGTCCCAGCAGGGGAATGTGAGCGGCGGCGCCGCGGACAAGCAGGAGACCTGATAAGCGGTCACCAGGGCCGCCCCTGTCGGCGGGGTGTTCTTCGGGTGGAAGAACTTCTACACCAAAGACCATCCGAGGATGAGCCCGCAGCAGACCGTGGCCACGGACCCGCACCTGTCCATGATCTCGTACCAGTAACCACACCCTCTGGGCCAGCCGCAGCCAGCAGGCCGCCGCCCCAGTAGCGGTAACGGTCACGACCGGGGGCCACCCGTGACCTGATCGCGGGCCACACCGTGAGTCTCCGCGCCCCAGGCAAGGCTCACCGGCACCGCCCAGCCGGTCTTGATCCACCTAGGATCTACCGCATGGCTGCGTGCCGCGACCAGCGCCGGACGACGGCGAAAACCGGTATCAGCTCCACAACCCAGTTGCCTCGCACTTTCCGTGGATGCCGCACCGGCATGCCCGGCATCAGCACGAATCGTCGGGGCTAGTGGGGAAGGCTGGAAAGCGTTGTAATCGTCGACGTCTCAGCTGTGGGTGAGCCATTGACCGACGTGCAAGCCGGCAGGTAGGACCTGGCACCAGGTAGCCACGCAGAGATGACCACGCTTCCCGAACCGCCCGGCGGGCTCACGCGAAGGCGCACATATGGCGCGGGGCAGCGAGCGCTGCCTCCAGCCGGCTGATCGTCGGCCGCTACCACTGCATAGGCGGAATCTCCCGAGTGGAGTGTCACGACGGGTGACGGGGCCGCGTATTGCCAGGCGCCGAACATGGTCGACTGCGCATGCCGCAGGGGCGTGGCCGCCCCCGCGGCCGTCAGCCCGGTCACGACGGGCCAACCGCTCATGCGGCACGAGGTACGGCTGTCGTTGGTGAATCTGAGGTAACCGCCGGCCTGGCCTGCGAGGGCTCCGCTATTGGAGATACTGACTTTCAGCTGAGACGCAACACAGGCATCGATGCTGGCAGGTGAAGGAGAACTCGGGGCCATCGTCGCACCTGAGGTCGTTCCCGCGGATGATGCCGCCCCTGGCGAGCTCTGGGCACCACACGCGGCCACAACCAGTCCGCATGCCGCCACGGCCAGAGCACCCACTGTGGCCGTGCGGCGACTGCCTACGACAGCGGCGAACCGATGGCCGGCAGCCGATTGTGCCTGCGAATCACGCACCACGTGGAACCTCATCGCGTTTCCCTTCCGTTACCTGGGCAAGTCCTGCACCTTGACGGCCCGGGCCGGCCAGGTCGTCCCCGGCGTGCGGCCATCCCGCAGCGACGCATGTACGGCAAGCCGACCGCCGTGCGCCACGTGGCTCACCCGGAATACCACGGCCTGGCTGCCCGGCCCGGCCGCCGCCGTAAACCAGAACTCGTCGGTGCATCCTGTCCGGCGGTACCGGACCACGGGTTCGAAAGGGCCGGCAGAGGCGGCCATCGCCGCAAAAATCTCATGCCCGGTCAGCACACCGAGCGTGCCGCCCATCCGGCGCCAAAGCGTCCTCCGGCAGACAGGAGTGCGCACGGGCATGGGCATGCTCAGCAGCACCAGGACAGTTCCGCCGACGAGCATTCCGCCGGCGAACCAGGCCCGGTAGGGCGCGCCCGCTGTATCTGCCGGGACAATCACACTGACGATGCCGACGCCAAACAGCATCCCGCCGCGGACCATCGCCCGCCAGATAGTCGGTTCCCGCGACGTTTCCGGCAGCGGGCGCCACCGGATACACCCGCAGTCGCCAGGAACCCGCCTGACGCGTACATAACCGAGCAGAACGCAGAACACCATCCCGAACGAGGCCAGGCCGACACCGCCGAGCACCGGCGACGCTCCACTGCACACGAATACGCCCATCGCGAACTCCGTGGCGCCCACCGCCAGTTCGGCGCGCCTCCACTGGTGCCGTGGCATCCGCAGCGCGCGCCTAATGGCCGTAGAGCCATCTACTCCGCGCGCGCTGCGGTACAGCTTGCTCGCCCCGGCCACGACGAGAACCGCGCCGCAACTGACGACAAATCCGGCGACGATTGACGATGTGACCTGGTTACTTCCGACCACTCAGCCTCCTGCTACGGCCTGGCGCTGACATGCATACAGAAACGGGTCATCATAAATCCCGGGCCGTCTACGTCGAGGTCCACATTCGACGATAGCTGGCATGCGTTCTGCTCGCCGTATTGCCAGAGCTTGGTCGGCACCTTCGGGCACTCATCCGGATGCCAGCGGGGTGGTTGGGCCAGGCCGCCGCACGGCTCGGGCTCGCTCGACCAGATGGCGCTGGGGACGTCGACGCCTCGCGCTTTGGCGATAGTCGAGCAATTGGGATAGGGCGAATATGGATCGCAGTACAGGCACGGGTAAAGCGGATAAGTGCCTAGCCCGGCGAAATTGTACTCCGCTACGTAGCGCGCCCAGGCATCCCAGTAATCTGAGCTCAGCGAGGTAGAATATTCTTGGTCGAGCCAGCAGTACAGCTGACCACTTGATGGCAGCAGAAGCGGGCGGGCCACATGATAGGCGGCCAGCATCGCCGCGCAGAACGCTTGTGCATCGGCCTGGCCTTCCGCAGCGGATCCGCTCAGCCGGGACTGCGTGGGAGCGGAAATGCAGCCCACGTAGTGGGCTCCGCTGTCCCAGGCCGCCTGGCTTTCCGCGACCGCGTCGTCGTTGAACAGGTCAGCGGACGGGGACGGGGTGAAGTACCTAACCCAGAAGGCTGGCTCTACGCCGAATTCGCTTTGCGCTGACGCGTAGGTATTCTGTATCTTGTTTGCAGTGTCATATCCCGCCATAGTTGGAAATCCTCCAGGAAAGGCGCGTCGTCGGAATGATGATACTGCTGGCTCAGAACACGGCCGATATGTGAAGGCTCGTATCCACTGTACCGAGTGGACTGAGGGCGGAAGAGAAAAACGTAAGCCGAGGGTTTTCGGGCGCCACCGCGAGCAGTGTCTCGCTTGGCAGTTGGTATAGCCCGGCATACTGGCGGCCCTCGCTGAAGGAGGCGGTCGGCGCGCCGGAGGGTACGTCGTAAGCGCAGAGACCTCCGGTGCCCGCCGACCCGAGCACGTAGAGGGTGTCGCCCGCTGGTGCCAGCACCGCCTTGCTCCACGGAGCGCCGTACGGCGACGCGGGTACCGGGAAGCGAAGATGGGCCTTAGCCCGGAAGGAGTCCGCCGGATCGGCTATGACGGCAACGCCGACCCCCGGCTTGGTCATGAACACCGTGCCGTCCGGGCGTCCCTGCATGGTGACGGCACTCGGCTTTGCTCGGTCTCGGCTGAGCGGCGCGACGGCCAACTCGGTCACCGTTCCTGTCCGGGCCGAGAAGACCTGCACGTCGCGGCCTCTGACGAGGCGCGCTACATCACCGTTCGGAAGTGGGACGACCGGCTCCCCGCCCGGCCACGGCGCGGGAGTTGGCCCCGAGAACCTCGCCCTCCCCGACCCCAGGGGGAAAACGCTCACCCGGGACAGCAGCGCTTGGGCCCGGGTCTCGGCAGGATCGCTGGGCTGCGGCTCCCTGGTCGTCCACAGCACCAAATCGGAGCTGTTGGCGGCCGCGGTGGACAACGCGAGAGACGGCTCGTCGGAGAGGTGAAACGGTCCCGTGAAGGCGCCGCTGCCTCGGTCGAAATAGGCCAGCGCATGATGCGACCTCCAGGTAGTCGCCCACCGGCTCCTCACCACGCCGGTGCGCGGGTCCGCCTTGCGTATCACGCGCCTGCTCGCTGGCACCGTGATGGCCAGGACTAGGGCGATAATCGGGGAGCCAAGGGCGAAGACCGGGGTCACGAGAATATTCGCCCCGTCCGGGACGCCGGTTACAGTCACCGACCCCTGCTGTGCGATGGCTGCCGAGGCAGCGTCGATGAGAGTCAGCGTCACCCTCGCTCCGTCATCCACCCTTTGGACGGTGGTCAGGGCGGTGGTGGTCTCGTCAGGCGACGAGACCGGTGCGGCCGCGAGGTTGGTGGCGACCTTGACCGGCCCATGCCGCGGTGCCGACCGCGACGCCGGACACAGCACAGCCACGACGGACGCGCCAGGGGACGACCCCGGGTCGGGCATTCCGTAAAGGAAGGCATGCCGGAAAGCAGCCCCGTCCGATACGGTAGGGCGCATGCCCGAATGGCCGCTCGAGCCGAGATCCGGCAGCGCTATGAGGGCACCAGCGCCGATGCCGCCCGCCAGTATCTCGCGGCGGTTGAGCCCGAAGCCGTCGCGGCCAGAGCCGAGTCGGCTAGCTGCGCCTTCCCGCCTCCACGAGCGCATGATCGTTCCCCCTAACGCATATTGCCGAAAATAAACATGACGAGGGCAAGGATGGCGAGACTTCCTGTCGTCCAGCCGGTAGGAGTTTACTTCTTGCAATCGGCCCAAACGCTGCGGCCCAGCGATTCATGTCCTCGTATCGATACGTTAGCGCCATCCGCGGGCAGTTCTATTTAAGGCCACGCCGACACGCCAGATTTCAGACTCAAACCCAGATGCGCGGCCACTCCCGAGGCGACTTGCACGGCGGTACTGGATAGGCGGGACCGCCTGACGCGGTTCCGCTGATGACACGTTGCTGTGTTGGCCTGCTGGGCACGCTGGTGAAACCCGTGACGTTCCGCGCGCCCGGGATCTTGGCCAAGACTGTGGCCACGCTTGACGTACTGAGCGGCGGACGATCGTTCTGCGGCATCGGGGCCGGCTGGTGGGCGCGCGAGCACGCAGGGTTCGGGCCTGCCATTTCCGTCGGCCCAGGCCAGGTTCGACGAGCTCGAGTCGGCCATCGAGACGCTGCGCGCCCTGCGGCAGCCCGGCACCACGCAGTACCGCAGCGAGCGGGTCTGGCTGTCCGAAACCACCTGCTGCCCGCGGCCGCTGTCGCGGATCCCGGTCATCGTCGGCGGCGGCGGCGGCAAACGAACGCTGGCGATCGCCGCCAGGCTCGGCGATGGCGGCAACCTTCCCTCGGACATCAGCATTCTGGACCGCAAGCTTGCCATCTTCCGCCAGCACTGCCTGCAGGCCGGGCGTGACCCAGCGCAGGCCGAGGTGACCGTGCTCGACATCCCGGTCATCGGCCGCTACCGTGAGGATGCCGCATCGATCGTGGAGCAACTGCGCGGTAGAACGACTGCCGCCGCCTTCGCCCAGCGCCACCACGGCGGCGAGCCCATCGGCCGCTACCGATTGCTGGCTGATCGCGGTGTGAAGCCGTGTTCGTCTCCCTCCCCCACCTGACCGACCCCGAGACGTCCCGTGCCTCACCCCGCTTGCCGCCGCCTTCGCCTGAGCACCGCGCACTCGAGACAGGCGCCCGAGTCACATCTCTGCGACCGTAGTGGCCCATGCACGCCCATGCAGGAGCGGTCGGCTTACCAGAACCGGCGGTTGTCTGTACAGGATCGACTCGCGGTCCCAACCGGGATGGCCCGTGGGTGATGCGCTGTCGCGCGGGCAGTCGCTGCACGGCCGGATCGGCCAGCCAGCAGGACTGCTTCCCTGCTGCCTGTGCACAAACCGGTGGATCACTTGTGCGCAACGGCGCCGAGCCTGTGCATACGCAGTGGAAATGCTGGGGATTCCGCTGCCTGGCCGCAACCATGACAGGGACTTTACCTGGGAGAGCGCGAGTCGCACCCTGTGCATGCAGAAAAAACCGGAATTATCCACACGCCACGCCGCAATAGGTAATAAATAAGCCGAACGTTTATCGCAAGTTTATCCCGTTGTAATTTGGTGCCGGGATCGTGAAAACACTGAACCCAGAGACGGTGAGACGGGGCCGCTTTTTGAAAGGGGAGTCAAGCGCAACGGCGGCAAGCGCCTCCGGGACACACTGGGTGCTCGCTGGCGGCAGGTCGACATGTCCGGTACCGGCCGATCACAGCGGGCCGGCCAGCTCACAGTCGGCCGCGTCGGCGCGATCGGAGTCCGGCCCGCCTGGGACGCCCAGGGGCCGCCCAGTCCGTCATCGGTTGCGTTGCCTGTCCCTGGGCAGGTTACCCGCAGCTGCACAGCGCTTATCCCTGGTTCAACGGGAGGCCTTACATGAAGATCAAGATTCGGCAACATGACGCCAGCATGCCTCAGGAAGACGACTGGTCCCAGACGGGCGACTGGTTCGGCGAGCTCCGCGACGATAACCATGCCAAGCCGCCCGGCGATGGCCACGCCGAACCAGACGGCACCGATGATCCCTGGCCAGAAATCCTCGCTCAGGCCGATGCTCGCGTTGAGGCGCCTGGGGAGGCAGCCGTGATGCCGGCCGAAGTTATGACGACGTGCCTGGAGACGGGACCTGAACAGCCTGCGATCACTACTAGTCCGGCGTCGGCGAAACCATTGACGGCCATGCAGCGCAACCGTCCCCGGCCGTTGGAGGTAACTCAGTGCTCCATGTGCGGCATCGCGCTTCCGCTAGGCTTGTTGGTCCCTGATGGCGGTCAGGCGTGCGCCGACATCCGCTGGTACTGCAAGGACGCCATGTCGTGCACGGAACGCTGGACAACAGCCCGTCCGCCGGGACGCGCACAGACGCCGACGGCTCCCGGCAATGCCTTCGCAGGTGCTGGGGAAGCGGTCCCTGATAGAGCGTCGGCGGAGCGGCTGGGCAGCATGTTCGAAGCGGCACAGCCCGCCGTGTAACCGACCTGCAGCCAAGTGCGGCGCGGATCGCGGGGAACTCGTCTACGAACGCCGGGTCATGAGGGTGTGCGAAACGCCTGGATCACCCCGATCGATATGCCCCGCCGCGGTGCTTGTCACGACCCGGGATCGCATCGTGTCGGCGGGCCGTTGTTAACGTCTGGTGCCTGGAGCCGCCAGACCCCAACGGGTAAGGCTCATAGAAGTTCGGTAACTGGATAGGTCTGCCGCACTCCGGGCCGGCCGGCTAGAACCGGGAATTCACCTCCGGCAATCAACTCCAGAGATACCTAACTAGCGGTAGTTTGTTAATTCGGGATGTAGAGGTGCAGGCCGCAGCCTGCCGCGACCGAGTTGATCAGGGCTTGCAGCTGCGGTGGCGGGGGCGCTGTGGACCATGCCGGCCACCAGCGCTGCAGCGTGATCCAGGGGAAAGCCAGGCGCGTATTGCGCGCAGCGCCCGCGGCCACGGCGGCGCGGGCGGGGGGACGGCGGCGGCCGGCCCCCCTCTCTCCGCGGCGGGGTCCTGGCCGCGGTGCCGCAGGCTGGTGCGGTGCCGGGTGGTCGTGGAACCAGGCGTCCCAGCAGAAGCTGAACGCGCAGTTGACCAGCACCCGGTGGCGGCGGATGGCGGTATCGGAGCGGACCTGGAAGTCGGCCCAGCCCAGCTCGTCCTTGACCTGCTTGTATCTCTGCTCGATCCAGTGCCGGATGCCGTAGATCCGCGTGATCTCGGCCAGGCTTGCGGCCGTGTGCGGGCTGTCGGCCTGGCGCGGGCCGCCGGGGCGGGGCAGGTTGGTGACCAGGTACCAGGTGGCCTTATCCGGCAGGGGCGGCGGGTCGGCGGTGGCCACCACCAGGCGCCGGGCGCCGTCCGGCCCCCAGGCGCCCAGCGTCGCGTCGGCGGCCCACCAGGTCTCGGTGCGCCCGTCCCGGAAGGTCCGGGTCACCGCCTGCCAGTCGCCGGGATCATCCGGCCCGTTCCAGGCCAGCGCGCGGGCCGCGTCCACCGGGGTGTGCGCGTCCGGGCCGTAGGCCCGGGTCCCGCGGCGCGGCTTGAGCGCCATCACGAACGGCAGCCCGGCCTCGGGCAGCTCAGCCCGGAACCCGTCCTGGTCCCCGTACGCACTATCGGCGGCCACCGCGCGAAACGCGAACCCCGCCGCCCGGGCCTTGACCGCCAGGTCCGCGCCGATCGCCAGCTTGATCCGGAACCCCGGGTCGTTCTTGCCCTTCGCGAAGTGCCTCGCCGGGGTGTACGGCACCGCGTGCACCGGGTAATACAGCCGCTCATCAGCCCACACCGTGGTGACGGTCACCACCCCGCTATCGGTCTTGCCGTGCCGGCCCAGCCACTGATGGCCGACATGCGCGGTCTTCACCCGTCCTTGCGGTCCCCGCTGTCATCGATCACCAGCACCCCCGCATCGTGCGGCGCGGTCGCCGGATCGGCCCGCAGCAGCTCCAGCCGCCGGGCATTCACCTGGTCAGCGTCCCACCCGGATTCGGAGAGGAAGAACTGCAGGCGCTGCACCGCCGGGTGCTGCGCCCCGGTCACCGGCTCGGCCCCGGCCAACGCGGTCAGCGTCTTGTTCCGGTCCCGCGGCGCCAGCAGCCCGGCCAGGTACTCCCGGAACCCCGCCGCTGCGCTAAAGAACCGAACAGGTCATCAAACCGGGCCGCGTAGCCCTCCAGCGGGCCCTGCGCCGCAGGACACGGCAGGCGTCGCGTCATCACACACCCCAGAACAGGTCATGCCACTACTACTCCCTGGCATACCCCGAGTTCATTCCGAGGTCAACAAACTACCGTTAGTTACGAAGTTCGTAACGTGAGAATGTCGACTCCCGCGGGATCGAGCCGACACGCCGACGAGGCGGAAATACGGGTAATGACCGTGCCTGACCCGTAGTTTCTGGGCATGCTGATTAATCATGACCTGCCACGATATGAGGCGCCGCCCGCGCCGACAGTCTCGCTTAGCCAGTATGAGAGCCAACCACTCCAGCGCCGGCATGTAACGAATATGCGCAAAGAGCTCCCGGCTAATGGCCTGCCTGCCGTCCCGCCTAGGACGCAGAGCGAAGACGACACTCCTGTGTACTGGCAGACCGTTCAGGCAATGGCTTCAGGCAGGTGGCTGCGGGGCGGATAATGCCAGGACCTGCCATATGAGGTTGTGGCATAAATTTTGACCAAGGACGTAAAGCTCACTCAACGCGGTGCCGACATATTGATCTCCGCTTTGAGGGTCGATTCATGCCTCGATCGAGTTCCCCTACTACCGGCTAATAGGGTCCGTTGCGCAACAGCCTCATATGCAACGTCGGCTTACCTCGCCATCCCGGTCGTCACGGTTAGACACGACGTCATTGTCTGCTCGCGTTCCCACCGGGCGTGGTAGCCGCTGCGCTTACTCAGCTTGCGGTCCTTCGAACCGGCGCGCACGCTGGTCACCGACCGCGTCGACGAGGAGCTTCTGGGGGCCGCCTGGCCCCAGCTCAAGGTCGTGGCGAACTACGCCGTGGGCTTTGGCGACATCGACCTGCAAGCATGCACTCAGCGCGGCTGCTGGCCTGCAACACGCCGGGGTACTGACCGAGACCACCGCGGACACCGCGGACGCGCTGATGATAGCCGCGGCCCGGCGGATCGCCGAGGGTGACCGGTTCGTCCGCTCCGGAACGGCGTGGATCTGGAGCCGCTTATGATGCTGGGCCGGGACGTGCATCACGCGACGGCGGGGCATCGTGGGCTTCAGCCGGATCGGGCAGGCCCTGGCCCACCGCGCCCGCGGGTTCTCCATGCGTGTCCTGCACTACGACTTAGACCGGCGACCCCGCCGAGGTGGAGCAGGAACTCGGCGCGAGTGCCGGGGATCTGGGGGATCTGCTTCGCGAGTCCGATTTCGTCTCGCTGCATGCAAACCTCACTCCGCAGACCCGCCATCTGATCAACGCCCGGCGCCTAGCCCTGATGGACCCGCGGCCGTGCTGGTCAACACTTCGCGCGGCCCGGTAATCGACGAGCAGGCCCTAGCCTGGGCGCTCAGCCAGGGCCAGATCTTCATCGCGAGGCTTGACGTGTTCGAGCGAAAGCCGGAGGTCCATCCCGAATTGCTCGCCTGAGACAACGCTGTGCTCCTCCCGCATCTGGGGTCAGCGACGGTGAAAACTCGCCTGGTCATGGCCGACCTAGCGGCCGACAACCCGCTCGCGGCGCTGGAGGACCGGCGCCGGCAAGCGCCGGGGTACCCGCCAGAAGGGGATCCTGGGCTGGCTCGGCTTCTGACCAGTGGCGGCGGCCGGGTTAGGCGAAGGCCACTCACCGCTATCTTCGCGTCCGGTCCCGCGACCGTGCCAGGTCGGTAACCTAGCTCAGTCCATAGATGGTCTACGGTCGCTGACCACGCGGCCACGCGTTTACGGCCTCCTCAGGTCGATGTCGCTGTAGCCATTTGCGCGCGGCCTCCTCGCAGAAGCCGTGGTCCCGGAGGACGTCAAGGGCGGCTGCTCGAACAGCCCGCACCTGGTCTACGCGGTCCAGGTACGCTGTCATGCGCGCCACCACATCGTCCTGGTCGAGGACGTAGCGGCCGTTGACCTTCTGTGCAAATTGCGGCAGGAGCTTGTGGTAGCGGCGTTCGCTGATCCCGATCTGCGTCCAGGGGTAACGGTCCGGTGCCTCGCCCTTCCTGTATTCCATTACCATGATGCTCGCCTTACGGCGCACGTACCGACGGGTCGCCTCCGCGCCTTGAGCCGGGTCAAATCCGGGGCGGATCAGTTGTTCGAGCAGCGTCGCGGCTGCAGACGCACGGCTCGGAGCATGAGTAGCACGCCGAATGCGCTCGACCTGCCTCGGGTACGCCATCGCGACAGCGTTCGCCAGTGCCGACTCGTCGCTCCTGATGTAGCCGTGCCAATAACCCTTCAAGACCAAATGGCACGCGATCTCGTAAGGAGTCGAGATGGGATCTAGGGTGACGGTCGGTATACCATGGCCGTGGATAGCCCTCGCGATCTTGCTCCACGGCCGGTCGATAGTACGCCGAACCCCGTCGGACCAGATGCGCGCGGTGAATGCCCAGTCTGCCGGTTGTCGTGTCATCAGAACCGCGATCAGGATGGGCTCGATGGCCGCGAGCGGCGCGACCTCGCCGCCGGTCACAGTGTTGTCCAGTGGAGACCATCTCGGGTTGAATGCCGGTCTGGTTGGCCAGCAGCCCGTCGAGGACGTGCAGGCTGTCGCGCTGGGTGCCGGGGATCAGTTTATGCGCGAACACGGTGTAGGTGTCGGCCATCCATGAATACAGCGTGGAGCCGCGTTGCCGGCCGAAGTAGCGGGGGTTGTAGGCGGCGTTGATGGTGGACACGGGGATGACGCAGCGCATCCCGTCCGCGGAGGCCATCTCTCCGCCGCCCCAGGCTTGGGCCAAAGGCAGCGGTGTGTGAAAGTCGACCCGGAAGCGGGGCCCTGCCGCCCTACCCGGGCTTCATTACCCGGTCCGGGAATGTTGCTGCCCGCCTGCGTTCCCGGGAGCGGGCTCCGCATAAGGAGGCCGACTGGTACGGGCACTAGTTCGCCTCTGCCAGCCCAGAGTCGGTGCCCGCCTCCTTCAGTCGGCCAGAGCTGTCTAGCATCCACCCTTCCAGGGCCGCCGTCACCCTGGGGTCCCCGGGTCCTGGGGCCGCCGCCACCTAGGGCCGGACGACTGGTGGTTCTCCCCAGGGACGCCGTCCCGGTGGGCGCGCATTGTTGTGTCACAGAACGCACCTACCGACCAGAGGGGAACGGCAATGAGCACTCACGAGATGGCAGAGGCCACCACCAGCACCACCCCGGAAACCGCCAAGCGCCGCCGCGGCGTGCGGCTGCGCGGGCTGACCCGGCCCAGGATCGCCGCCACCGCCGCGGTGGCAGCGTTCGGCCTGACCGCCCTGACCGCGGGCGCCGCCAGCGCCAGCACCGTGGCCAACGGCCCGACGATCCAGCTGAGCCAGTACCCGGTCCCGGCCAGCGCGCCGCAACCGCAGCACGTCCCCGGCGGGGGCATGCTACCGCAGGACAACGGCGCGCTGGGCAATGCCGCCTCGATTGCCGTGACCGGTGAGCGCAGCCCGGATGGGCCCGAGGTGGTCACGATCCCGGGCGGCTCCAGCGCTTGGGGAACACAGCTGGACACCGATGAGCCCAGCACGGCCCCCACCCTGGGCCCCGCCCAGGTCTGGTACTTCCAGCGGGCCGGCTACGTGGGGCTGAACACCCCCGCCACGACGGCCGCCGGCGGCACGGACATGCTCGCTGTCCCCGTCTACCGGATCATCAACTACAACCCCGACGGTCTGTACACCTGCCTGGAGGCCCTCGGCAGCCAGCCGTCGGCCGGCTCGATCGTCGACTCCAACGGCTGCGACGTCAACGGGGCGCCGCAGACCAACCAGCTGTGGGTGGTCGGCAGCCCGGGCCAGACCAATGACACGATCAACGCCGCCACCGGCGCTTTCGACGGCAACAGCAGCCCTCAGATCTACACCAGCTACCTGCAGGGCTCGTCCACCGCAGAGTCCGGGCTGTCGGACTCGGTGATCGAAAACGTCGCCACCCTGGCCGCCGACGGCTGGAACACCGCCCAGGCACCGGTGCTGAGCGCCGACGCCAACTCCACAGGTAGTGCCTCCCCGCTCACCCTGCAAGCCCAGTCGACGCTCACCAGCGAGAACTCCACCTGGAACATCGTGGCCGCCCCCGGCTCCCCCGAGTGATTGCGTGGACAGGCTCTGGCCATCACGACGCGAAGGCCACTTCCGGCGCCGCCGAGAGTGGCCTTCGGCGGTGTACAGCGACGCTACCCACTACAGCCGCGGTCCCGGTCCCTGTTCACCGCTGCGTTGGCCTCCGTGATGGCTCGGCCTTCATCACCGCGCTCGGCCAACTGCCGGTTGGCTACGGCAACCCATATCCGCCACCGTGTTCCCCAGGCGCCGAAGATGCCCCGGGCAGGTCACCTCGATGCCGAGCTTGGCCAGCACCCCCGTGGACCTGGTCCTTGCAGCTGGTGCGGATATGCACGAGTTTGCAGCGGTACCTGGTGATCTCCCGCAGCTCGCGGATCTCCGGCGGGGCGATCCACGCCTCCGCCAGCCGGCCCATCCGCAGCAGGTCGGCCAGGTCGCGGGCGTCCAGCTCGTCGTTCTTGACCCGGCGGTGGCTGAAGGTCTTGACTCCCAGCGGGTGTGCCAGGTGCACCTCGGCGGCGGCCGCCGCCAGCGCGTCCGCCGCCCAGTACCAGCCGTAGCAGGCCTCCGGCACCACCTTGGGTGCAGGCCCGCCCGCCTGATCTCCGCCGTCAGCCGCGCCGGGCTGTTGGTGATCCGCCCGGTGGCCAGCTTGTGGCCATCCTCGGTCATCCGGACCAGCACCGACCGGCGCCGGTGCAGGTCCATGCCCACGATCTGCGGGCCGTCGTACGCTTCCACCAGGGGCCTCCCATCGTCGTAGATGACGTAGACACCCCCGAGCATGAACGCTTGGGACAGCTACGGGAGCGAGGAGGCCCCGCTCCTTCATGGCATCAGGAGTCGGCCGGGAAGTTCGGACCCGGGTAACCGCGCCATGCGCGGAACCGGTCAGACCGCTGCTGGCTGGCGCCATTGCTCGACGAGGCGCCGCAGCTCCTGCCGTCCGTGCAGGCCCAACTTGGCGTAGATGTTGCCCAGGTGGTACTCCACGGCCTTGCGGCTGATGAACAGCTCGGCCGCGACCTCGGAATTGGACAGTCCCTTGCCGACCAGGTGGGCTACTTCTGTCTCCCGGCTGGTCAGCGCCAGGACGGACTGCTTCCTGGCCGGACTGCCGGGAAGATGACAGGCCGCCAGCTCCTCTTCAGCACGGCCGATGAACGGCGCGGCGCGTAGCGCCTGGTACAAGCCAGCCGCCCGGCGCAGGCGCTCGACCGCGTCTTTCCTGTTCCCGGTGCGGCGCAGCAGGCTGCCGTAAGCCAGCAGCAGCCGGGCGGTGTACACCGGGCTTTGCGTGCTGGCGGTGTCCTCGCCGCGGGTGTAGATCTCCCGGGCCTGCCCGGGGTTGCCCTGCTGCTCGGCCAGCCATCCCGCCAGCCAGGCCAGGGCCGGCTGCAGATAGCCGGCCTTACCGCCGTCGGCGCGCAGCCCGTCCAGGACGGCGGCTGCCTGGTCCAGCTGGCCGGAGCCGATCAGGCCCTCGGCTAGCAGCGGCCGCCATAGCACCGCGTAGACCCGGCTGCGGCCATCCAGCGCCTTCTCATCCTGCCAGGGACCCAGCGCGTCGGCCATGCCCAGGTAGTCGCCGGCTGCCTGGCAGACCAGGGCCCGGGCCATCGCCGCGTACACCCGTTCCTGGCCGTAGTCCAGGCTGGCCGCCGCCTCCTCGGCCAGCGCTGCGTGCCGCTCGGCCTCCTCCGCCTGGCCCCGGCCGGCCGGCACGCACCCGGCCGCCAGGTGCAGCAGCGGCAGGTCGAACCGGCGGGTATGGATCGCGGCGGCCGAGAACCCCTGCTCGGCGGTGAGCAGCACATCGTCCCACGCGCCCGCCAGGTACTGGGCCAGCGCCAGGTAGAAGTAGGCGCGCAGGCCAGCGGTGACGGTGACGCCCCGCCGCGCCATCATGAGGCTGGCGGTCAGGTCGCTGATGGCGGGGCCCAGGTCGCCGGCCAGCAGCCGGAACCCCCCGCGGAACGACAGGCCGTCGACATCGACCGTGCCCACCCGGGCCGGGTCGGCATCCAGGTGCCCCAGCTCGGCCAGCCCGGCGCGCGGTCCGGCCACCTGGCAGGCGCCGACCGCGATCACGGTGCGCGTCATGCTGGCGGCCGCAGCATCCAGGCAGCCGGTGCCCAGCGCCCACCGCCCGAAGCCCTGCACCTTCTCCGCATCCCCCGCCAGCGCGCATACAATAGCCAGCCGGCTGGCGATCACCGCGGCCAGCGGCTGGCTGCCCGGGTCGTTCCGCGCCTGCTCCAGCGCCTGGCTGAACAGCAGCTGCGCCTCGGCGAGCTGGCCGGCGGAAAACGCCATCGTGCCCAGCACGCAGCTGCGCAGCGGGGACGGCGCCGAGTCCTCCACCGCCGGGCGCAGGGCCAGGCCACGGGACTCCTCGGCCATTGTCAGGTGCAGCGCGGCGGTCAGCAGCCGCCGTTCCCGGTCGGCCCGGGCCGGGGAGATGTCCGAGGCCCACTGCAGGTGGGTCGCCGCCAGTGCCAGGCGGCCGCCCGCTGCCTCATCGCCCGCCAGGCGCTCCAGCTCGGCGGCCAGCCGCTCGTCCGGCCGGTCCAGGGCGGCCACCCGGTGCTTCCAGGACGCCGACTCGCTGACCATCGACGCGGCGCGGGCATGCAGCGTGCGCCGCCTGCCGGCCGCGATGCCGGCGTAGATGGCGTCCCGGACCAGCGGGTGGCGGATCTCGACCGGGCACGTGGGCTCTTCCGGTGACCAGTCCACCAGGCCGGCGGCCACCGCCAGCTCGATCGCCGCGCCCGCCGAGCCGACCTCCGCCGCTTCGCCCAGCTGGGCCAGCGGCAGGCGCACGTTCAGCACCGCGAGGATCTCCAGAATGGCCCAGGTCTGCGGCGGCAGCACCCGGAGGTGATCACCGATGGCCTCGGTCAGCGACCGGGGCAGCGCCATCCGTCCCGGCGCCCGCGGATCGAAGCCGGACCCTTTGCTCAGCACCGTGCGCAGGTACAGCGGGTGCCCGCCGGTGCCCTGGTACAGCCGCTGAACGGCCTCCTCATCCAGCGGTCCCGCGGCGAGCGTGGCCGCCAGCGCCGCGACCTCATCCCGGCCCAGCTCGCCCAGCGGCACCTGCAGCCGGTTCTCCACGCTCGACAGCATCCGCTGCGCCGCCTCGTCCAGGTGGTCGCTGGGCCCGCGGTAAACCACCACGGCCATGACCGGGTCCACCGACAGCCGCCGCACCATGAACGTCAGCGCCTCCACCGACCTGCGGTCGGCCCACTGCAGATCATCGATCAATATGGCCACCGCCCTGGTAGCCTGCTGCTCGCCCACCACCTCCAGCAGCCGCGCGCCGACGGCGAACGACGAGGCAGCCGAGCCGGTCCCGCCCGCGGGCGACAAGGCAGGGAAGACAGCTCCAGCCGCTCGGAACAGCTGGTCGACGAGGCCGAAGTCCAGGTCGGCCTCGCCTGATCGCCACGAGCCGCCAGCACCCTGAGGCCCGTGGCCCCGGCCAGGCAGCGCCGCGCCAGGGCCGTCTTGCCCACGCCCGGATCGCCCTCGATGGCCACCAGCCACGGCTGCCCCGCCTCCACCCGGGCGATGACCTCCGCGACCTGCGCCAGCTCCACTGCCCGCCCCACGAAAACCTCCAGCGGCGGCTGCCGGTACTGCACGCGCCCACCTCGCTCCCCCGCAGCGCTCGGTCACCACGGACCAATAGAGCGTAACCGCTGGCAAAACGTCACACCATCCCGCATCCCGCGGGCCCCAGCATAAAATGCTATCCCTGAACCGCTAATTTACCGGCTCGCGATCGAGCGCTACATGCTTTTCCCCTGATGTCAAGAGTCAAGAGTTCCTGGTAAGTAGCCGGAAATCGTATGGGCGTGTAGGGCCAAGGGGCAGGCACCGGGTCCGTCAACTTAACTTAACGGTGTAACTTCTTCCTCTCTTGTTACTTGCGTCCCACGCTGAGGCGGCCGTCGAAGTTCTCCGGGCCGTTTTTGTTACACGCCCCCACCGGCCGCCGGGGAACCGGCCGAGCAGTCGGGAGACTGAAGGACGTCCAAGCAGAGCGACTTCCAGGCTCGGCCAACACAGCACCGACCCGCGGTCGTGGGCCGCGGCGAGGCGCGCGAAGCGACCGAGCACCCGAGAATTTCTGGGGCTTCGCTGACCGGCTCCTGGACCGCGTGGCGGCCGAGGACTGGAGCTGGAGTAAGACGCTCCAGGCTTTGCTGCTGATGGGCTGCCTGGCGGCGGCCCTGGTATCGGCGGCATACGAGTTGACTGGGCTGCCGCCATGGGCGGTGGCGATCGGGGTCGGCGGTGTCGGCGTTGATGCCCGCCTGAGCGCCAGTCGGTACGGGCGCCGACGCGCAGCCAGTGGCGACGCAACACCTCATGCTGACGATCCCACAGCCGGTCCACAAGCGGGCCGCCGACTGGAGCAGCGACGCCGGCGCAGCCCGCCTGCCAGCACATCGCCTGTCCCTTCCAGGGCTGCGGCGCAGCGCCCGGCAGGTCGACCCGGGGGTCCGCCCTGGGCCGGCGAGATCGCGCTTCTGCTGATGACGCCGCGTACCTGGGCGTCATCTTGTTCCTGACCTCGCGGCGGTCCCAGGTCACCCGGAGCACGCTGGCCATCGGCGCCGGCACGAGCCTGGTGTTCGGCGTGGTCATGTACGCGGTGGCACCTCTCGGGCTGACCAACGACGCCACCGATCCATGGCTGCCGGGATCGACGGCCGACCCGCTGGTGGCGCTGGCCTGGATCCTGCTGATCGGCGGGCCGGCCGCGGCCGCCACGCTGGCCGCATGGCGCGGCCGCGGCCCCGGCGGCACCCCGCTGCCCCGCAACGTCAGCTTCGGCCAGGGCATCGCCGCCGGGGTGCCGGCGAACGGAACCGCCGCGATGTTCGTCTCCGCGCTCGGCACCGGCACGACCGCGCTGATGCTCAGGTCCGCCTGGCTGCTGCACTGGCTCAACCACGGTCACCAGCTGACCGCGATCGCCACGTACCGCTACGAGACCAATGCCGCCGGAGGCGCGGCCACGTAGCTCTTCATGCTGATCTGGTTCCCGGTCATCGGGCTGTTCATGAGCGCGCTCGGCGCGGCCTGCACCCCGCTCGGCCGTTCCGCGCCAAGAGAACTACCCCCGGTCCCCGCCACGCCCCGGTAACCAGTGAATTTGGCTCTCTATCCGAAAGAGGCGACTTGGCCAAGTCCCATATCGGACCGGTCAACGCGGTCCGCCGGCTAACAATCGAAGCCACGTACCCGCTCTGATACCCGGCCGACAGTGGACGACTCCACTCACCTAGAGGCCAGGTCCGCAGGCTCACCATCAAGGCGGCCTTCGGCCCTGCCTAGCTAGGGTTCCGGGCGGGCGGCCTAGGGGGGCGGACCTAGGGAGACGGACTAGAAATTTTCCCTAGGGCGCGGGGCGGTGGCGCCGGGTGATCCTTTCCTTTGTAACTCAGACCGCTTCGAGCCAAAGGATTTTCCGATGAACGACCATGCAGTTCCCGACACCGCGAACGAGCCGGCCACCAGGCCCGGCGAGGGGTATTTCGACTCACCGGCCCGGATGAAGGGACGGCGCGCAAAGCCGCGCAGGTTCTTTTCCAAGTCACGCCTTACCGCTGTGGCGGCCACCGCCGCGCTGGGAGTCGCGGTAGGCGGGACCGCTGCCTACGCGGCCACCATTCCTAACGGGCCGACCGTCCAGCTGGGCACGTATTCGATCCCTGGCAGCGCACCGCAATACACCAGCGGGGGTGACCTGCTGCCGCTGTATAACGGCACTCTGGGTAACCCTGCTGCCATCGTCATAACCGGCAGCGGGGGAAGCGTCACCGCCAGTTCTCAGGTCGCCACCGTCCCCAACGGGTCCACCGGGCAGGCGCCGGGCGGCACTCCCGCCGCGCAGACCTGGTACTTCCAGCGGATCGGTTACATCGGGGCGACCACTCCCGCGATGACCAGCGCGGGCGGCACGGATATGCTCGCCGTCCCGGTGTATAAGATCATCAATTACAACACCGATGGCACCCACACCTGCCTGGAAGCCTACGGCGTCGGCGACCCGAACGCCGGGCAGGCCGCGGAGTCCGATGTCTGCGACGTTAATCAGGTGAACCAGACTAACCAGCTCTGGATCGTCGGTAGCCCGGGCCAGGCCAATGCCACTATGAACGCCGCCACCGGCACATTCGATGGCTCCAGTCCCCAGATCTACAGCAGCTACCTCCAGGGCTCGGCAACCGGGGCGTCTGGCCTGTCGGATTCGGTGATCGAGAACGTGGCCGGCCTGGAAGCCGATGGCTGGAACACTTCACAGGCACCGGCCCTGCACGCCGACCCCAATTCCCCGCTCACTCTGAAAGTCCAGGACTACCCGGTCACCAGCCAGAATGCCACCTGGAATATCGTCCCTGCCAGCGACCTCAACGTCTCAGGTTCGTCAGGACAAGGTTCCACCGGCCAGTCCCCTTATGTAGTCGGGGTAACCCCGCTGCAGGCTCAGGCTCCGCTACAGAAGGCCGCCGGGTAAAACGCAGTCAGTGACCACGGCCCAGAGGCCACCCCTAGACAGGGGTGGCCTCGGCCTTCAGCGGGCAACGGCCCGCATTCCCGCGCTGTCGCCTGCCGGGGGGAGGGTCTGCCCCCCGGCCTGCCCACCCACGGCCACCACTGCCGGCTTCGTGCACGGCCCCAGCCGCCACATACGCCGCAACTTGACTCGAAATTCAAGATCCCCGCGGCCGCGCCGGGTGGGTCGCCTACACCACCGACCCCGGGCGGCATGACCTGGCATGGGTCGTCCGCTGGCACCCCGACCACGGCAGGTCCGTGGTCCTCTATCGCGACGACGACGCCGTCAGCGCGTACACGGACTACGTCGACGGCCCGCTGCTCTTCCGTTCCGGCGGCTACTGGTGGGACGGCGCCGCCTGGTACCGGCCCGCGCAGGTGATCGACTGGCCCGGCGAGGACTACTACCGCCGCCCCGTCCCCGCCGCCGTGACGGTCACCGCCGCCGACATGCTCACCTCCGGTGCCGCCGACCCCGGCCGCGGGACCGTCGTCGACGTCGCCGACATTGACCCGGACGCCCCGTACGAGGGCCGGTGGGACGACGCGCTGGCGCTGTGGGCGGCCCGCCGCGACAACCAGGGACTCGACCGCTGCGTCGTCAGCCTCACCGCCCCTGAACTCGCCGCCGAGAACCTGATCAGCGCCGGCGACCTCGCAGAGATCACCGGCATCGCCCCATCCACGCTGCGCGCCTACATCGCCCGCGGCGAGGCCGACGTCCCGCTCCCCCAGGTCATCATCGGCGACCGCTCCCTGTGGGCCCGCCCCGTCGCGGAGGAATGGGCAGAACAGCGCCAGCGCGACCCCGACGCCGTCGAGGCTGCCGTCTCAGCCCCCAGCCACTACGGCGACCCGGTCCCCGTCGGGCAGGCCGAGCTCGCCGCCACCCTCACCCGCTCCTTCCTGGCCGAACTGTGGGACTACCGCCCCTTCCGCGGCCGGTGGGCGCTGCGCTGGCGCACCAAGGACCACGTCCGCGAGGTAGCCGCCGCCCTCGGCCATGAGGCGGCCAGCTACATGCTCCGCACCCTCATCCCCGCCGACGCCCTGTCCGCCACGCTCCAGCACGCGCTCCTCGACGACCTCGCCGAAAGCCAGCGCAACGACCGCGCCATCTCCGCCGGCGGCACGCTCCGGCTCGCCGGCCCGGACGACACGCCAGACGAGATGCCGCCGTACTACGGCATCATGCCCAAGATCGCCAAGATGCTCGGCTGGCTCGCCCGCCACCGCCCCGCCACCGCCGGCCACGTCATCACCTCGGTCACCGGCGAAGCCGAGCGCCGACTCGGCATCCCCCGCCACGTCACCGAGCAGACCATCCGCGTCGCCCTGGACCTCGACGGCGACATGGGCGACACCCTGGACGGGTTCCTCGCCAAGGTTATGACCCCCGCCGCCGACTCACGGAGCCGCTGACCCACAAGGCGCGATCGCTCATGACCACCGAGACGCCAGCTGGAAGACCAAGAATGCACCGCCCGCGCAAACGCCAGGAGCGGATGGGCACCCGCCCACGATGCCCGGTGGCTGGCCCAGGCCGACCTGCTCCAGGCCGCCCGGACCTGGGGCGCCGCCGTCCCGTGGGCCGGCACCGACCCCGTCGCGGAATCAGCGATGCGCAAGAGCGAGCAGCGGCTGCGGACGCTGCACCCGTTTGCGATGGCCCGCTATGACCGGCTCCGCGCTGACGGAGCCGAGCCGCTGGACGCGATGCGCGAGGCCGCGCCGCTGTTCGGTAACCACCCGGACGCGCGCCCGTCCGGCCACCGCCCGGTGCCGGGGATCGAAGCCCCAGCCGATGCCGCGCGCGAACCCGAGGTCACCGACGCCAGTCTTCTCGTGCCAGAACCAGATCCCCGCCGGGACGCGGAGCATCGCGGACGGCGGATCGCCGAGCGGCTGCAAGCCCAGGCGTTTTACGAGCGCGGGGCCGAACTCACCGCTGACGAGCTGGCCGTGGCGCTGGAACAGACGACCAGCCTGCCCAGCGAGGTGATCGCCCGGCTGGCCCGCGCTCGCAGCGAGGAAAGCGTCGCCGAAGACGGCGAGCGTGCCCGCGCCGCTGACCTCGGCCACGCTTCAGCGGCCCCGACCGCCCGCGAACGTGGCGGGGATCTGGCCGCCGCGCGCCACGACACCCAGGCCGCTGACACGGCAGGCACGCACGCCGCCTCCGACCGGCGCACCGCAGCCCAGCTAGCGGCCGAGAGCTTCCCGCGCACGGCAGCCGACGGCATCTGCGCCGCCGTCACCGGCCGCCTCCAGCAGCCCGCACCATCACCCGCCCGCGCCGCCATGGCCGCGAACACCAGGCGCCCTGGCCTGTCCGGGTGAGATAATGGCCGCTAGCCGTCCTGGTCCTGGCGTTCCTGCTCCCGGGCCGGCAACTGCCCGTGGCATACCAGCCGCGTATGACACGCGGGGCTCGGGTTGTTACGCGTCGTCTGCGGTGAGCGCCGGACGTCACTCACGGCGAACGTCGGCTGCTGGTATGACTGACCAATAGGCATCCACGCTAGGCTCATGCTGGCGTCGGGATGCTCACCGTGGTGGGCCGCCGTCGGAGCCGACGGCTTCCCCGGATGCCGTCACGGACGGTGGCGACGGGGCCGAAATGCGGCGCGCAAGTATCCGCCGATCGGTACGCCGACGGCGGCGTGACGGCATTGGGGCGCGCCGCATATCGGGGCGATCGGCGCGCTGCCAAGGGTGAGCAACCCGGGTCTCGAGCCGGACGGGCGCCTATCTGGCCAGCGGTGCTATCGCACGAACTGGCTCATCTGGGCTCCCATCGGCGGGCGGGCGAGAACGGGGGTGCCCGTAATAGCTGGGGGTGTGATCTCCCCGGTGTCGCCGCGAGGTGATGGTGCGCCTTGCGCCCGGTATCCCCCTGCGGGCCCTGGCCCGGGGACGACAGCGGCCATCCTGACCTGGCGCAGGCACTGCGGTGCACGTCTTCTGGCGCTGGGCGCCGTCGGCGTGCCGGGCCGGGCGGTGCCGTTGCCCCGGCAGCGGCCGTTCTGGCGGTCTGCTGATTCCTGCCAGCGCGGCGGCGTGCCGGCCGCCGGTTCCGGGTTCTTCTGTGTAGGTTTCTGCCATGGCGACGGGGGGTTACCGGCTGACTGCCGTCTTGGCCTTCCTGGTCGTCGCGGGCACGATGGCGGCTGGCTGGCGGGGTGGTCATCCGCCGGATCATGCGGCGTCCCGGCGGGTGCCGCTGCCCCTCGCCGGGCAGGCGACCGGACGGGCGGCAGCGATCGAGGTGCCGCCGCCGGCGCTTGGTCCCAGGGCCCGCAGTTCGTGCCCGGCCGCGGCGTCCGCCTGTGTGGACCTCAGCGACCACCTGACCTGGCTGCAGTCCGGCGGCCGTATCACCTACGGCCCGGTGCCCATGGAACCCGGGCCGCCCGGCACGCAGCGAGCGACCCCGCGCGGCACCTTCCGCGTCCAGTGGAAGGCCGGCGCGAACTACCTCAGCACCGAGTATGGCGAGCCGATGCCGTACGCCGTGTTCTTCGCCCCCGGCGGGGTCGCCTTCCACGGCGGCAGCCTCACCACGCCCTCGCATGGCTGCGTCCACCTGGATACCGGCAGCGCCCGCTACTACCACGACCACCTGCCGACCGGAGCCGAGGTCGTGGTCTTCTGAGCCTGGCACGGCGAGCCCGGCCCGCGCCGCCGGCCCGGGGATGACTTCTCCGCGATGCTCACAGCGGGCTTCTTGATGGCCGATGGCCCGGCCTGAGCTGGCCAGGACATACGCCCCGGCATCAGCGGCTGCTGATGAAATACGCGCTCGAGCTGAACCGGCTGATCGAGTTGCCGATGCAGGGGGCGACCGGCTAATGACGGTCCCCCAGGAGCCCCCCGGAGGCCGGCGCCCCCCTGTCCAGACTGCACGAGCGGCAGTTCTACGACCACTCCCGGCCATCCCGGCTCACCATGGCCGCCGGCGTGCCACGATGACACGGCCCGGCCTCGCGGACCGCCGATCGATCGCCTCGATCGCTGATCAGCCAGGAACCAGAACCGGGAGATCTGCGCGAGTCCGGCCGAGGGAACGGCACAACTCCCGGCCATACGCAAGCGTCAGGGAGGATCTGAGGAGATGTTAAGCATCACTCGCTGTGAGCGACGCGGCGCCTGCCTTTTGAATGCGGCCGGGATAGTGGCCTTCTGCCCGGCGGCGACAGCGTGGTGAGCAGGACTGAACGGCGCGGCCGTCCAGATGCTGCGCATCGCCGGAGATCCCTGCGCGGCGGTCTGGCTGGCGGCGGGCGCCGCGGAGGCCTGTCCGGCGGGTGGGCAGGACGGTGGCGGCTGGGCCGGGTCCGCGATCGGTTCGGGGCATCATGGAAGACCGGCCCGCCGCTCACCGGCTGGCCCGTTCCCGGGCGGGCACCCGGCGGCCAGCTAACGGCGAGGAAGGGGAGAGCATGCCGGAGACGGGCGATGCCGAGCAGGCGATACTCCGGCTCGGGCTGAGTGATGAGGATGTCGCGGCGTGGCACGATAGCGGGCTGCCCGAGGAGGCGTTTACCGGCTGGCTCACTGACCGGGTGGCCCGGCGGCCGAGCGGGCGCCGGGCGCGCGAGGTCTACGGTGCCGAGGAGGTGCACGATTTCGCCCGGCGGGCGATCCTGGACGCGCTCTCGCCCGGGCCCGGCGATCACGTGCTGGAGGTAGGATGCGGCGGCGGCCTGCTGCTCCGCGATGCCCTGGCCACGGGCGCCAGGGCGACCGGGATCGACCACAGCGCTGAGATGACCCGGCTGGCCCGGCAGCGTGCTCCCGGCGCGGGCGTGGTCTGTGCCGCCGCCGAGAACCTGCCGTTCGCCGGGAACACGTTCAGCGCGCTGGCGATGTCGGTGGTGTTCTTCTTCCTCGCCGACCCGGTCCGGGTGCTGCGCGAGTGCCGGCGGGTGCTGCGTCCCGGCGCGCCGGTAGCTATCTACACTACCGGCCCGGAGTTGCGCGGGACCCCGGCCGCCCCCGAGCCGCTGGCCAGCCTCGGCCACTTCCACCCCGACGCCGAGCTCGCCGCGCTGGCCAGCCAGGCGGGGCTGGCCGATGTCCAGGTCCGCAATGACGGCGGCGGCCAAGTGCTCACCGCCCGCTCCTAACGCCCGGCCGGGTCCTGCTGCGGAGGGCGGCCGAGTTCGGCGGCCAGGGCGCGGGGTGCCTGGCAGCGCCAAGCATCGGTGATCAGCTCCGCGAGTTCGCCGCCGTCGATGGCCGGGAGCCGGACAAGCACCGCCGGGAAGCCGTTGTAGTGCGGCTCGGTGAAGAACTTCTCCGGATCGGCTGCCAGCAGTTCCTCCTTCTCCGCCACGCTGGCAACGCGCACGGCGAGCACCTCCGGGTTGGGCACCCTCGGCTTCTTCGGCTCGATCCGCTCGTTCCAGGCCCAGGCAAGCCCCCTCAGCTTGCCCCTGCTGAGCACGCCGAAGCCGAAGTGGTCCGCAGCCTCGCTTGCCTGCGGCAGCGACAGCGCGATGCGGCGGGCATCCTCCTGGGTGGCCATCGGCCCTCCTCCGCAAGCGGCGGCACCCCGCGTTCACACCGCTTGGCTAGTTTCGCATCCGAACACGGGCGGCGCTTAATCCGTCCTGCCCGATGCTAACCGGGCTCGGCGCCGCGACATCGTAACCAATCGTCACCGCCGGCCTGGGAGCCGGTGCGCGATATCCGCCTTATTGGGCGCGCTCCGATGATTGCTGGTGATCCCGATCCGGGAGAACCAGAACCGGGTGTTCGGCGCGGAGAGCGCTGCCATCGGAGGATCTGGCGGCGGCGCAGGTGCCGGCAGTTCCCGCCTGCCCTGTTCATCGCGCCGGCAACTGTATGCGTGACGGATCGCTTCCGCTGGCCCCGTATCGGTCCACGCTGACGTGGACGCCGGTTCGGCCGGCCTATCCTCGGCGCATGGGAATCGAGGTGCTGCCGGCCGCCGGGCGGTGGGAGGACTTCGCCTCGTTCATGGTGCCGCGCACGCCAGGTGGCCGCGGATGCGTCTGCATGGTGTACCGCAATTCCAGCCTCGACATGCACGGCCGTATCGCGCACATGCGCGCACTGTGCCAGAGCGAACTGGGCCCCGGCGTCTTGGCGTACGTCGATGGCCAGGTCGCCGGCTGGTGTTCGGTCGCGCCCAAGTCCACCTACCGCGCCCTGGTCAACTCACGGACAATCCCGCATGTCCAGGACGAGGGCGCGTGGTCGGTGGTCTGCTTCGTGGTGCGGCCGGGGTTCCGGCGCCGCAGGCTGATGCACCAGCTGCTGGATGGCGCGGTCGGGCACGCGCATGCGATGGGCGCGACCGTGCTGGAAGGCTACCCGGTCGACCCTGGCGACGGGCGCATCGACCAGACCAGCGGGTATGTGGGCACCGTCCAGCTGTTCGAGGCACACACCTTCAGGCGCGTTCGCCAGACCGGCGGCCGGCGCGGCGGTAAGCCCCGCTGGCTCGTCCGCCGCGAGCTTCCCTGACCTCGCCCGCTCCCTGCTGCCCGGCTCCGCCGCGGTGCCCGCACCTGGCCCACTGCCCGCGAGCTGAGGACTCCGGCACGCCGGAGCTGCCGGCGGCACGCTGACAGCACCCGCCCGCATGAGCCCGTTCGGGGTTTACTCCGGGTCCTTCACCCGATCCCGATGGTCACCTGGTCGAGATCGCCTGGAGTTCCGGCTAGGCAGAACCAAGGTGAGGTCGGGCCAGGATGCGATAGCGAGCAGGCCGGGACCAGTCTTGACACCCGGGCTGACTAGATCCCGGCCGGCCCGGAGCGGGGGTGCGATACTGCTATGGCCCCCTTGCGGGAGGTGTACCGGGCTGCGAGAGTGCGGCCAGAGATTTCCGTCGACGGGAGGTTAGGCGATGCCCGAGATGACGCGGTATGAGCATGGGGTTCCGTCCTGGGTGGACATCGGGACAAAGGACCTGAGCGCGGGCGTACGCTTCTTCTCGGAGCTGTTCGGCTGGGAGGCCAGGACATGGGCGAGGAAGCTGGCCACTACACGATTGTCACGAAGGACGGCAAGCAGGTAGCCCGCGATCTCGCCCGCCCAGGACCCGGGTCCGCCGCGGTGGACGGCCTACATCAACGTGGACGATGTGGACGAGGTCGCCCGGAAGGCGGAATCGGCTGGCGGCACGGTCATCGTCGCCCCCATGGACGTGATGACCGCGGGCCGGATGGCGATCGTCATGGACACCACCGGCGCCGTCATCGCGGCCTGGCAGCCGGGCCAGCACCTCGGCGCCAAGCTGGTCAACGAGCCGGGCGCGTTCATCTGGAGCGAGCTGTCCAGCTCCGACGTCGCCAAGTCAAAGGCGTTCTACTCCGCGGTGTTCGGCTGGGGCTGGGGCGGCGGAGACGACTATCCCGAAGCCCAAGTGAGCGGCCGTACCATCGCCGGGCTCATGCCCCGGCGTCCCGGCATGCCCGCCGACGTGCCCGACAACTGGCTTGTCTACTTCGGCGCGGCTGACGTCGACGCCGACGTCAAGAAGGGCACCGACCTGGGCGCCAGCGTGATCGCCGGCCCAGCTGACATCCCGGGCACCGGCCGCTTCGCGGTGCTCCTCGACCCGCAGGGAGCGGCGTTCGCACTGTTCCAAAGCTAGCCGGGAGTCACGCCCGAGCCCAAGGGCAACTTGCCGTCACCAAGGCCAGATCACAATTCGTGACTGGGTTGGTCCATGACAGAGCACGAGTACCCGCCGATCTGGGCGCTCTGCCGAAGGTCGTCGCCAGCAATCGACTGGGCGCATAACGGGGTGATCTGCGCGCGGCCGCCACGACGCCTCTTGGAGCCTGACGGACGCGCCTGGCGCTGATCTGGAGGGCCTGATCCTTGATCGGCTAGTTCGCCCCGCTGCCCGGGCCGTCGGGCCCCACCTGGTTGCGGGGACTCCCGCCGGCGACGACCAGCAGGTGCTCGTCAACCCAGCAGACCTCGGCGCTGGGCAGCCGGGCCAAGAAGGTCGCGATGGACGCGCGCAGCTCCTGCGGGGTGTAGAGAGAGAATGTCGAGTAGTGGCGCCCCTCGGCCTGGGCCCTGAGCCGTTCGGCCGTGCTCGTGCGCGGATGCTGGAAGGTCTGTGTTGCGACCATCTTGAGCCCGCCGGTCCGCCTGACGGCGTTCCGGATCGCCGCCTGGCTGTGCAGGCGCTGCTCGTGCTCGGTGAAACCCGGGAAGTAGCGGCCCCAGATCGTTCGCGCGTTCTGCTTCGGGGTGCGGGTGTAGATGAACAGCTGGCCGCCGGGCGCCAGCACCCGGGCGACGGAGGTCAGGAAGCGGCCAAGGTCGAAGTGGTGAACGCAGTTGAACGCGGTGACCACGTCGAGGCTGGCGTCCCGCAACGGCAGCTGTTCGGCGGCTGCTAGCAGCGGCACCACCCCACCGGCGTGGCCGCGGTTGGCGGCCTTGAGCTGTGCCAGCATGGCCGCCGAGACATCGCCGGCGACCAGCAGCGAGCCGCCCGGCAGCAGGGCGCGCAGCAGCTGCGTGTACCGTCCCGTCCCGCAGCCGATATCCAGGCCGGCGACCGGGCGGTCAGGCAGCAGCTGGCAGATCTTGCGCACCGGCGCCTCGTCAGTGGTGCGCAGCGATTCGTAGACGGTGGCTACCCGCTCGAAATGCTCGCCCACGCTCACCTCCGGCACCTCCCCGCGCTGGCCTGCTGTCCCCGGTGACCAGCACCTTCCCCCGGTAGGGCTGATGGCCACTGGCCAGGCGGAACTGCCGCGGTGGGTGGGGTCAGCCCAGATAGTAGTCAGATGGCATGCGGTGAGGAAGCCGGGAATCAAAAGGCGTGGGCTTGGAATTGAGGCGTGCAGCCAGCTCGTGGGCGCACCGCTCGGCCTCGGTTGAGGACCCATGCAAGTGCCCGCATACGTCGGTCTTGGTGCCATAGCCGCAGGCGATCTGCAGCCGGCCTTCCCAAGCGCCCGACCACTCATACGGTGAGGTTGCCTCCCAGCGGTTCACCTCGCGTCACCTCCTAGGCGGGGCTAGAGGCGCGTTTACCTCCCCTGCTGACCGGAGCCATCACATAGCGTCTTTCCGCATGCTTACCAGTGCGGCGAGGCCCACGGCAGGGCCAAAGGTCCGTGTTCATCCACCGTGACCCGGCAGCGTTCCGTTCAGCGCCGGCCGTCATCTTGGGCAGGCACGGGAAGACCACGCAGGCAAACCCCGCCCCGGGCCCTGTGGCGTGCCAGAACTCGGCCTATGGCTGTGACCTGGCGCGATAGGTGCGCCGTGGCTGCTGGGCATAATGACCGGCCGTGTCGTTGCGTCTGCTCTATCTGCTCTTCGTGCGGCTTGCTGGCTGGCTTGTCCTGCTGGTCGTTCGCCGGCGTTCAAGGATGCGGAACTGCCCGTGCTGCGGCAGGGGTCGCGGTGCTGCGCCGCACCTTAGCCGAGGCCCGGTGGGACTGGGCCCACCGGGCGGTGCTGGCCGCGCTGATCAGGCTCCTGCCGGGACGGCTGCGGGCGCACCGGCTGGTCACGCCGGGCACCGTCGTGCGGTGACACCGTGGCCTGGTCACCGGGAAGTGGGCCGATCCGCGCCGCACGGGACACCCAGCCCGGACGGCGTGTCCCTTTGCCGGGCGGTGATCGGTGTGCAAGGCGGGAGCAGATCGAAGCGGCAAGGCTGGACGCGGCCCGCGGGCCGTGACGGCGCGCCGTTGGCTGATGTGAGCGCGGTGCGCGGCACGCCGTGCGCGTTCGCTCCCGGCGTAGCTGGGCATACTGCCCCGTTACCCCAGGCCGGGCGGGGTGAACCCCGCTGCCGGCGGGGAACGTCTTACTTGTGCGGCATTCGCGTCGCAACCTCGCCCGGCGGGCGGGCTAGCATGCGAAGGGACGAGCAAAGACTTCGGTTGCCTCGCCGGCCGCTCGGTGAGGGGGCGACGAGATGTTCGAGAGGTTCACCGACCGGGCGCGGCGGGTTGTGGCCCTGGCTCAGGAAGAGGCCAGGATGCTCGGCCACAACCACACCGGCACCGAGCACATCCTGCTCGGCCTGATCCGCGAGGGCGACGGCGTCGCCGCCAAGGCCCTGGAGTCGCTCGGCATCAGCCTGGAGGCGGTCCGCCAGCACGTCGGGGAGATCACCGGCCAGGGCCAGCAGGCACCCTCCGGGCACATCCCCTTCACGCCGCGCGCCACGAAGGTCCTCGAGCTGTCGCTGCGCGAGGCGCTGCAGCTCGGCCACAACTACATCGGCACCGAGCACATCCTGCTCGGCCTGATCCGCGAGGGCGGGGGCGTCGCCGCCCAGGTGCTGGTCAAGCTGGGCGCTGACCCCAGCAGGATCCGCCAGCAGGTGATCCAGCTGCTGGCGGGCTCCCAGGGCAAGGAGCCCGCCGCCGCGGGCGCGCCGTCTAAGACGGCGCCGTCCACTTCGGTCATACTCGACCAGTTCGGCCGCAACCTGACCGCGGGCGCACGCGAGGGCAAGCTCGACCCGGTGATCGGCCGGGAGAAGGAAATCGAGCGGGTCATGCAGGTGCTCTGCCGGCGCACCAAGAACAACCCGGTGCTGGTCGGCGAGCCCGGCGTCGGCAAGACCGCTGTGGTCGAGGGGCTGGCGCAGAAGATCGTCAAGGGCGAGGTGCCGGAGACCATCAAGGACAAGCAGCTGTACACCCTGGACCTGGGCGCGCTGGTGGCCGGCTCCAGGTACCGGGGTGACTTCGAAGAACGGCTGAAGAAGGTGCTCAAGGAGATCCGGACCCGCGGGGACATCATCTTGTTCATCGATGAGCTGCATACGCTGGTGGGCGCGGGCGCGGCCGAGGGTGCGATCGACGCCGCGTCGATCCTGAAGCCGCTGCTGGCCCGCGGTGAGCTGCAGACGGTCGGCGCGACGACGCTGGATGAGTACCGCAGGCACCTGGAGAAGGACGCGGCGCTGGAG
>Ga0208324_1000159_pt1 | contig 38243 bp, 28 predicted proteins | sample Sb_taG_2_FD_187707 | JGI IMG/M metagenome (GOLD analysis project Ga0208324, IMG submission 187707) | Peat soil microbial communities from Weissenstadt, Germany - Sb_50d_5_LS metaG (SPAdes) (version 2) | ecosystem: Environmental > Terrestrial > Soil > Wetlands > Peat | place: Germany... | reverse complement strand
CGGCGTGCTGGTCTCGTTCGCCTCCTGGTGCTTCCTGGAACTGGTCCACTGGATCCAGCAAGAGGTGTACAAGACCCTGCCCAGCGGGCTGGGATTGCATCCCGTCCCCTGGTGGTGGCCGCTGCCCGTGCTGGCCATCGCCGGCGTGCTGACGGCCGTCGCGATCATGCGCCTGCCCGGCCGCGGCGGCCACATCCCCTACGAGGGAATCAAGGCCGGGACCGCCAAGCCGGCCGAACTGCCAGGGATCCTGCTGGCCGCGCTGGCCACCCTCGGCCTGGGCCTGGTGCTGGGACCGGAGGCCCCGCTCATCGCCCTCGGCGGCGGCCTGGCGGTCCTGGCCGTGCGGCGGGTGAAGAAAGACACCCCGGACCAGGTCATGGCGGTGCTCGCCGCCAGTGCGGCGTTCGCCGCGATCGCCACCATCTTCGGCTCGCCGGTCAGGCGCGATCATCTTGATCGAGGCCGCTGGGCTGGGCGGGCCGATGCTGCCCCTGGTGCTGCTGCCGGGCCTGATGTCGGCCGGGATCGGCTCGGTCATCTTCATCGGCATGGGCCACTGGACCGGGCTCAGCTCCAGCGCCTACGCGCTGAGCCCGTTCGCGCTGCCCGCCTTCTCCACCCTGACCACCGCGGAGTTCGGCTGGGCCATCGCGCTCGCGTTCGCCGCCGCCGCGATCACCGTCGCGATCGTCGAGGGCGCGCGCAGGTCGGCTCATATCGTCGCCCGGCGGCCGTGGCTGCTGTTGCCGGTCGGCGCCCTGGTCGTCGGCGGCCTGGCGATCGCGTTCGCCGAGATTACCCACCAGCCGGCGGATCTGGTGCTGTTCTCCGGCCAGGACGCGTTCAGCTCCCTGATCAAGCAGGGCCCCGCCCTGGCTCTGTCCACGCTGGCGTTCCTGCTGCTGTTCAAGGGTGCGGCCCGGAGCATCTCACTCGGCAGCTTCCGCGGCGGCCCGACCTTCCCGGCCTTGTTCATCGGCGCGGCCGGGGGGCTGCTCGCCGCGCACCTGCCCGGGTTCTCTGAGACCCCTGCCGTGGCCGTGCTGATGGCCGCCGCGGTCGTGTCGATCCTGCGGCTCCCGCTGTCCGCCACCGTCATCACCCTGCTACTGGTCTCCAAAGCCGGAATCGCCACCGCCCCGCTCATCATCGTCGCCGTCGTGGTCGCCTACCTCACCATCCAGACGCTGTCCCCAGCCCCCGGCCCCGCCACGCCGGCCGCGCCGGCCGCTGGCACGCAGCCCGCCGCGCCGCGCTCGCCTACCACTGCAACCGCTGACTCAAGCGACAGTCAGGCATGACCACCGGGCACCACCACCCATCGATCAGGCGGAACAGGCAAGAAAATGGCAACTGGGGCCTGTGCAGCTCATCGCGCCGGGGTTCACTAACCCCGACTTCCACGGTGAGATCATCGCTGAGCTGGAGCGGCTGCATCAAAGCGGCACGGTACGGGTGATCGACTCGCTGGCCGTCTACAAGGACGCCGACGGCGAGCTGGAGGTGGAGCATCTGAGCAACCTGTCCGAGGAGGAGGCAATCGAGCTCGGCAGCAAGATCGGCGCGCTGATCGGCCTGGGCTTCGAGGGCGAGGCGGGCATGGAGGCCGGAGCCGCCGCGGGCGCCGAGGAGGCGGCCGCCGAGGGCGGCGTGCACGTGTTCACCGAGGAAGAAGGCTGGGATGTGCTGGAGGACATCCCCGACGGCTCCGCGGCAGCGCTCATCCTGCTCGAACACCACTGGGCGGTGCCGCTGCGCGACGCGGTCGCGCGCGCCGGGGGTTTCCGCATCAGCGACGGCTTCATCAGCCCGCTCGACCTGGTGGCACTCGGCCTGGTCTCGGCCGAGGAGGCGCGGGAGCTGCACGAGCTGGAAACGGCGTCGGCCGCAGGAAGCACGCCATGATCACATGTCCGCACGATGACCCGGAGGCCTGAGATGTTCGGAGCACGCAGAGTAACCCGGCGCACGGGACGGCGCACCGCCCGGCGCGTCTCCCGCAGGTAACAGGCAAGCAGTCAGGAAATGAGCCCTCCGAGGGGCCGGCTGGAATACCGCAGCTGAGCCGTGATTGGCCGGGCTTGCCAACGGCCAGGAGCGGCTTGGCGCCGCCTCCCGGTTGGCGCTGCTTACCTCTGCGCTGTGCCTGATTCAGCCAGGCAGAGTTCGCCGTGCGGCCAACAGCCAGAGTTCGCCGTGCGGCTAGTGCGTGGAGCGGTGGCAGGTCGCACCGGCGCGTTGATGAGTGCTTAGCTCTGGCCGCTGCATATCAGCCTGGTGTCCTGACGGCGGTGTTCTGGGCCCGTTGCAGAAACCCCTTAAGGCGGTCCCATGCTCCTGGCGGGCGACACCGGCCATGCGAGCGCGCCGGCCGATCGGTCCCGGTGACCGCAGATCACCCCTTCCGGGGTGATGCCCGGGTGGTGCGCAGAACGGCCCGGTGCGGCAACGTCGTTTACGTGCCGGCGAGACCGCCGTCGCAAGCCTGGGCTGTCCAGGTAACCGTGAGCTAGACGGTCAGGCCGGTCGCGCGTACCGGTAGCGATCCGGTGCTGGGTTCCATCAGCAGGAGGGGATACGGAGATGGCACAGCTGGACTGGAAGGCCGAGTACGCCTACACCGCCGGGATGCAGGCGTTCATCTACGGCTTCCCGTATATCTACAACGCCAAGCTCCGCCATGACTGGGTGACCCAGGCGCGGGACCCGGCCGTCGTCCCCTACGCCGCGGTCAACCATTTCTGGCATGCCGCGCGGGTGATGGATGCGACCTACCGGGACGGCGGCTGCCCGAACAACGACACGCTGTACTCGCTGGCGTGGCTGGACCTCGGCGAGGAACCGGTCATCTTGTCCCACCCGGACATGGCCGGCCGCTACTTCACCTTCGAGCTGATGGGGTTCAGCTCCGACAACTTCGACTACGTCGGGCAGCGCACCACCGGCAGCAAGGCCGGGCATTTCGCCATCTGCGGGCCGGGCTGGCACGGGGACCTGCCGCCCGAGGTCCAGGCGACCCTGCCCGCGCCCACCCCCTGGGTGCTGCTGCTGGGGCGCACCCTGGTCGACGGTGACGCCGACCTGCCGGAGGTGCACGCGCTGCAGGCGCAGTACCGGCTCACCCCGCTGAGCCTGTGGGGAAAGCCCGGCGCCGAAGTGCCGCAACGCCGCGACGTGTACGCCCCGGCCCAGCCGGCCCAAGATCCGCTCGGGCCATGGAAGACGCTCAACGCGATGCTGGCCGAGAACCCCCCGCCACCGCATCACGCCGTGGTGCTGGCCCAGTTCGCCCGCCTCGGCATCGGCCCCGGCCTGGACGTGGACGCCCAGCCCGACGCGGTCAAACAGGGCCTGACCCGCGCCTCCATGACCGGGATGGCGCTGCTCCAGCAGCAGTTCCTCAGCGGGGACTGGGCCACCGTAGTCAACGGCTGGCGCTACCCGCCGGCCGCCGAAGGGCGTTTCGGTGACGACTTCCTGGATCGCGCCGCCGACCAGTCCCTGGCCGGCATCACCGCCAACGACCCGGCCGAAGCAGTCTACCTGGTGAACTTCAACGACGCCCGCGGCGCCAAGCTGTCCCCCCAGGGCCGCTACGAACTGCGTTTCGGCGCCGGGGAGCTTCCCCCAGTGGACTCGTTCTGGTCGCTGGCCGCCTACACCGCACAAGACATGAACCTGATCCCCAACCCTGCCCAGCGTTATTCGGTCGGCGACCGAACCCCCGGGCTGGCCCGCGACCCGGACGGAGGGCTGAGGATCTACCTGCAGCCCGGCTCGCCCGGCGGCAACCGGGAACCGAACTGGCTGCCCACCTCCGCCGAGCACCCGTGGTTCGTGATCTTGCGGATGTACCGGCCCCATCCCTCGGTGATCGAGGCCAAGTGGGAGTGCCCGGGCATCACGCCGGTCACCTGACCACCCGCGGTGCCCGACGGCACCTGCACGCTTGCGCCGGTGACGAGCATCGGCAAGTCGATAGAAGAGGAGTACGGGTCATGAGGCTATCTGCCAAGCTGCCCCACGATGACGAAGGCGCCACGCTGATGCGCTTTGAGGACGTCCGCGGCCAGCGGTACACCGAGATCTTCCTGATCGGCGGCCACGCGATCACCCACCACCTGGTCGCCGGGGTCTACAACACGATCGGGATGAACGACCCCGCCGGGACCGGGGATACCTGCCCGCAGGACCTGCTGGACAAGATCGACGTCGAGGACCTGACAAAGGCCTATGACCTGCTCGGCGCGTTCAAGAACGGCCCGAGGCTGTGGTGCCTGGACTGGGTTGAGGCCATGGTGGGCGGAGCGCAGGACTTCAGCGGGCTGACGGCACGGTGGGTGATGTGGCTGGACGTGCCCAAGGAGATGCGCAAGCACGAGAGCGTCGCCTACAAGGTAATCACCGGCAAGCGCGACACCCAGCTCGGCATCAGCAAGGGCTCGCCCGCCTTCCTGCTGGACGACCCCGACGGCGATTCGTGGTGCATGAAGTCGGCCAGCCTCATCGTCGACCCCGGCCAGACCTACCAGAGCCTCAAGGACCTCGGCGGCCGCCTGACGCCCCCGCAGGGCTGGACCTTCCGGGCCGTGATCCTCGACCAGGACCTCGTCCTCACCCCCGACGACGGAGCCGCCAAGATCACCCAGGACGACCTGGGCAACACCTACGACCGGGTCGGCGGCCCCTACAGCAACTACAAGCCGTAAGGCACGTCATGACCGGCGACCTGCAACCGGCCCCAACAGCACCGGGAACCCGCACTCCAGGTGCCATCCTCGCGGGCGGCGAGATCCGGGCCCGCGGTCGGGCAGCTTGGGCCTTCGGGGTGAACCAGGCTCACGCCCTGCTGGGGCGAGGAGGCGAAATGACGCTTGAGGCCGAATCAATGCGGATGCCGACTGCGGCAGTGATCCCGGCAGCCCCGGACGCTGGGGCAGGCAACGGAATCTGCGCCGTAGGCACCCCAGCGGACAGGTCGTAGGCAAATGGCGTCCGCAGAGCAGGAACGAAAATCGCCCGGAGTCGCCGCGAACGGCGGCCGCGGCGTTCGCCATCGTGCCCGGCATGGCACCCAGGCCGCCAAGGGGAAGATCGAGGCCGCCAAGGGGAAATATGCCGGGTCGCCGGCTGAGCATCTGTGGCGCCGGCTGGACGCGATGGATTTCATCAACCGGGGCATGCTCTTCGCGGCCACGCTGCTGTTGTGCTTGTTCCCGTTCCTGATCATCGCCAACGCCCTGGCCGGCCGGTCGGCGGCCACTGGGCTGGCCCGGCACCTGGGCCTGGACAAGCAGGCCGCCGCCGACGTCGGCGGCCTGTTCACCTCCTCCGCGGCCACCTCCAGCGCCATCACCGGGACCGCCTGGGTGTTCTTCATCCTGGGCGGCATCGCCGCGGCCACGGCGATCCAGGGCCTGTACGAGGCGGCCTTCGAACTGGAGGGCCGGGGGGCCAGGGACATGCTCCGCCGGCTGATCTGGCTGGCCGTGCTGGTGGGCTGCTCAGCCCTGGCCGGCTGGGCCGGGCCCGCGCTGCGCGGCGCGGGCGGCCCGGTCCTGCTCGCGGTCATCGGCCTGGTGGTGCTCACCGGCTTTTGGTGGTTCACGAGCTGGTTCCTGCTGGCGGGACGGATCTCCTGGCGGGACCTGTTCCCGGCCGCCGTCGCCACGGCCGTGTTCTGGCTGGGCATGGAGGCAGTGTTCTCTGTCATTTTCTCCGGCATGGTGACCTCGTACGACACGAAGTACGGGCCGATCGGCGTGATCTTTGCCCTGATGTCCTGGCTGATCGCCATCGGGGTCGTGATCATCCTGGGCGCGGTGGCCGGCATCGTGTGGCAGGAGCGGAACCTGTCATTCCGGGCTGCCCTCAAGAAACTGCGGCGGGACCGGAGCACACCGCAAACCACGAGACCCTGACCAATCGCAGGGCCGAAGGGGTTAAGCACAGGCGGCAACCGACCCGGCGATCCTGACAGAGGAGTCACAATGACATCGGTAACAATCGAACCGGAAGAACGAATCAAGAAGCCGCGTCGGCGGCGCATCCGCAGGAGTGCCGTCGGCTTGCTCGTCGCGCTTTCCTGCCTGCTGGTGCTGCTGTCCACCACGGAGGTGTGGGCGCACAGGACCCTGCTCAACACCGGCGCGTTCGTCGGCACGGTCGGGCCCGTCTTCGAGAATCCGGCCGTGACCTCCGCCGTGGCGGCGCGCGCCACGGACCAGCTCTTTACCGAGCTCAATCTCCAGGCCCGCCTGAAAGATGCGCTGCCGCCCAAGGCCAGTTTCGCGGCCGCCCCGGTCGCCAATGCCACCAAGGGCTTCGTGGCCGGTCAGCTGGCCAACGTGATGGCGTCCCCCCAGTTCCAGGCCATCTGGACCGCAACGCTGACCTCTATGCACCAGCTGCTGGTGGCGGTGTTGCGCGGCCAGCACACGGCGGCTGTTTCCACCTCCGGCGGCTACATCGTCCTGAACACCGTCCCCCTCATCAACCAGGCCCTGGGGAAGGTCTCGGGCCTGGCCTCGGACTTGACCGGCAAACCCGTGACCCTGCCCACCATCACCAGCGCCGACCCGCCCCAGCAGGCGGTGAACAAGCTGTCCAAGGCCCTGGGGGTCACCCTGCCCAGCAACTTCGGCCAGATCACCCTGGTCAAGTCGAGCGACCTGGCCGAGGTCCAGCGAGGAGTCAAGGCCTTCGACCGGCTCACCCTGATCCTGCCCTTGGTCACGATCGTCCTCATCGCCCTGAGCCTGTGGCTGTCGGTGAATCGCCGCAGAACCTTGCTCCAGCTGGCGGTGGGCGTATCCCTGCTGATGATCGTGGAAAGGCGCGTTACGCTCCACGAGCAAAGCACGCTGGCCAGCGGTGCTCACAACCCGCAAGTCGCTCAGATCATCCTCGGTGATCTGCTGCACGGATTCTTCGTCCTCACCGCATGGGTCCTGGGCGTGGCCTTGGTCGTCCTGATCATCGCCGTGCTGAGCGGGCCATACCCGTGGGCAGTGGCCCTCCGCTCGTGGGTAAAGCGGACCTGGCTCAGCATCGCCGGGGGCAGGGGTGGTGACCACCGAGGCGTGGCCGGCTGGATGGCTTCTCATGCGGCTGGCCTCCAGCTGGGAGGCGCCGTGGTGGCCGGGATCCTGCTCCTGATCGTGCCCGTGTCGTGGCTCAGCTTCCTCATCATCGGCGTGCTGCTCGCCGCCTACGAGATCTTCCTCCAGCGGATCAAGCCTGCCCCGCCCGATGAAGCACCGCCCGCCTCAGGGCCCGGCAACCAGCCGGGCCTCCCCTCTCGCATCGGCGGAACCTAGACGAAGTCATCCAATTCCCCGGCCAGCGGACCTTGATGGGTTGTTCGCGTTCATCGTGGCGAACCTGGCGGGCCGGATGCTCGCCCGGGCATGCGGCAACGAGGCACAGGCGGTAGCCATGGTCGATATCACCGAGCTGATCTGGGATCGCGCTCGCACCGCGACCTTACATCTCGATCTCGGCTCCCTCGCGGGCTTCCGCCTGCTTATCAGCTTCGGGCTGGGCCTGGGCTTCCCGCTCGAGCCGTGCGGCGTATTCGCCGCTGGCCTGCCGTTCGGCTTGCTGAGCCGCGATGCGCTGGGCGGCCTGGTCGGCCCGCGCTAGCAGTTCGTCTAGCCGCGCTGTCCGGTCGTCCTGCGTGGGCTGGGCAGGCACCGACTGATCCTTCGGGCTCGCCTTCGGAGCCGACCCGAGATCCGGCTCGGGTGTGCCTTGGGGCGGCCAGGGTTGTCCGGCAGCGATGGCGGCCGGGTGCTGACGGGCGATGGCGCGTTCGACGGCTTCGGCATCGGCCTGGAACTGGCGCCACCATCCGGCCGTCGTCTGCGGTTCGTCTCCTGGCTGCGCATGCGGTTCCCTTTCCGGATGGGGCTGGCCGCGCCGCTGGAGTTCGGCGGTGGCTTTCCCGGCCATGTCCCTGGCGGCGCGGGTGTCGGCCGACCATTGCTCGTATCGGGCGTTGTGGGCTTCGAGGCGCTGCCGTTCGGCGGCCAGCTGGGCGGCGAGGGCGGTGGCGCTGGCCGCGCCGGTGTGGTCGTGTGGGGTGCGGGCGTCAGCGGATTGCTGGAAGGCGTCGGCTTCGGCTTGCGCGGTGAGCCGCAGCTGGCTGCTGACGTCCGGCGGGGCGACGGCGCGGGCGCGCTGGCCGTGGAGGGCTCGTGCTTCGAGCTCGCCGCGGTCCAAACCGCCGATGATGTCGGCTTCGTCGCGGATCTCCAGGGCGGCGAAGACTGCTTTGCGCATGGCTTCGAGTTCGGGCTGGTTGCGGTGCGGCTCGGGTGAGACGGCCTGTTCGGGGTTGGTGATCGCGGCGGCTTCGCGGTAGGCGGCGGCGGTGCCGGAGCGGCGGGTGTATTCCTCGCGCAGCGCGGGGGACGCGCCGGGGGCGAGGACACCGAGGCGGCGGGCCAGCCAGGGTTCTGGGCTGGCCGCCATGCGTTCGCCGAGGGCCCGGGCCCGGTCGTCGAGGGCGGCGGCGAGCTCGTGGGCGGCCGGCGGGGCGCTGGCGGGTGTGCGCTGCGCCCACGTGACGTCGTGCCGCAGGTCGGGCAGGGCGAGCTGCTGCAGGCGGTAGTGCAGGACGCTGGCGATGGACCGGGCCCGGTCCATCGGCGCGGCGGTGATCTGGTCGATCAAGGCGCCGGTGTCGTGTCCGGCGAGCTGGGCGGCACGTAGCTTGTGCTGGAGGGCCTGCCGGGAGTGCTCGTGCTCGTACCGCCAGGCTTCGGATTCGGTGAGCCTGGCCTTTATCTGCTCGTCGATCTGCGGGTGCAGGGTTTGCCGCACGGCAGCAGTCCACAGGTTAAGCAGGTGGCCGGTTCCGCCGGCCCAGTCCTGGGCCAGGCGGATCTGCTCGGTGGCGGACAGGTCGCCGGCGTCGCGCTGCAGGACACCGGCGAGCACGGATTCCGGGGCGGCCTGCTGGTACGGCTCATGTCCGGGCGGTGCGGTCTTGCCGGTGACCACGTGCGCGGTGTTGGACTGGCGGCCTCGGGTCATGCCGACGTACAGGGCCTGCCGGGACAGTGATTCTGTGACGAGGAGGTGGGCGGTGTCGACGGTGCGGCCCTGGGCGACGTGGACGTTGCCGGCGTAGGCGAGTTCGGCGTTGCATGCGAGGTAGGTCCGGGGGACCCGGAACGTCCCGGTCCAGGTCCCGTCCTGTCGTTGCCGCCGCATCTCGGCGTCGGGGCCCCGGAATGCGGCGACTCTGAGCGTGTCGCGGTTGGTGAGCGGGCGGCCGCCGGCGTCGATCTCGGTGTTGAGGCGGGCGCGGACCAGGTCGCCGACGCCGGCGTGGTTGCCGTCCGACAGCGGGGCCTGCGGCGGCCCGACGCGGCCCATCTGGGCGAGCCTGGCCTGCACGCGGCGAGATAGCCCGGCGGTTTCGGCGTTGGACCCGGCGAGCAGCAGCACGTCTTTGCCGCGCAGATGATCGGCGAGCCACATCGATGCGGCGCGGTCGCAGGCGGCTTCCTCGTCGGCGCCGCGGATCCGGCCGTGCCGGTCGTAGGCGGCGGCCGCGGCCAGGTCGCCGTCGCGGAGCCGGACGCTGGCCTGGCGTTCCCAGGCCGCGTTGAACCGGTGGACCTCGTGCAGCCGGGCGGCGGGGACCTCCTGGGACAGCAGCCCGAACATGCCCCCGGCTTCGACAGCGCCGAGCTGCGCGGTGTCGCCGGTGGCGATGACCCGGGCCCCGGCCTGCAGGGCTACTTCGCCGATCATCGCCAGGTCGGATGTGCTGAGCTGGCTGGCTTCGTCCAGGACGAGCACGTCGTCCTGGTGTAGCGGGACGGGTCTGCGCAGCTCGTCGGAGCCTTCGGTTTTGCCGAGGAATTCGGCGATGTTGTAGCTCTCGGCTAGGCCCTCGTGCTGCAGGACCCGGGCGGCGTTGGTGGAGGTGGTCAGGCCGATGACGCGGCGGCCGGTGAACGTGGTCCATAGCCGGGCGAACTCGGCCATGGTGTGGCTCTTGCCCGCCCCGGCCGGCGCGACCAGCACCGTCGCCGCGGTCATAGCAGTGAGCATCATCACCACGGCGTCGCGCTGCTCGGCGTTCAGCCCGGCCCGTTCGGCGGCCGCGCCTGCCGCGGGTTCGCTGACAAGCTGCGGGACGGTGCGTTTCGAGGTGGCGAGGATCTGTTCTTCGGTGTCGAGTTGGGCCAAGGTGCAGTACCGTTCCTCGTTCGGCGGCCGGTAGATGCTGCCGCCGTCGGAGGCGCGCACGCCCAGGCTGGTCACGTCGGTGATGTCCGGGGCGGTGACCTGGACGACTCCGGTGCCGGCCCGGCCGGAGACGGCCAGCTTGGCGACCTCGGTGACCACCGCCTCGCCGTCGGCGCCCGGGGTGAGGACGGGGAGCGCCCGGTGCACCTCGAACCGGAGCTGAGCCATCGACCAGACCGCGTGCTGGATTTGCACCTCGGCCACCGCGATCCGTGCGGCCGTGCGCTTGGCCGCATCATCCAGCACGGTCCGAAGGTGTACGGCGTGCTGGTCGGCGGCGAACCGGGCAACCTGCTCGTGCACCGCGGAAAGGGCGTGCACTTCACGGTGCGCCGTCTGTGCCTCCCAGGCGGCGAGCCGCTGCGCCCCGGTGGGTTCCTCGGTTCCGGTCTGCCCAGCGATAGTGCGGCGGGCTGCGCTTTTGCTTCGCCGGGTGTTCTGCCCGGCCTGCTGGTGCAGCAGCCACAGCGTGCGCCTGCTCGGCGGCTTGCCGTGCACGGCCTGGTACTCCCGGGCCAGCCGGTCCAGCTCCCCTGTGACGGCAACGGCGCGGGAGCTGAACAGGCCCATGACGTCCTGGCTGACGCCGCCGACTTCGGCGCCGTTGCCGTCTGCACGGGGCACCATCGCGTAGCCCAGCGCGGACAGCCGGGTTTCCAGGATCCGGTCGGCGACCGGCGCGACGGCGAGCCGCTGGTTGTGCAGGCTGCGCGAGTCCAGCGTCCGCCACTTCTGGTCGGCCCCGTCGGCGCGCTGGACCCGGTTCCAGATCGCCACGTGCACGTGCAGCTGCGGGTCGCCGTCCCGGGACAGGTGGTGCAGGAACAAGCCGGCGACCAGGCCATCGCCGTCGCGCCACTCCCCCGTGCGGGCCGAATGGTGCCCGGTGCGGGTGTAGGTGGCGTGCTGCTCCAGCCAGGCGACGGCTTCCTGAGCGGATTCCATCAGTGCGATCTCGATCTCATCGGCGCGCGCGTCCAGCGCGGCGGCCTGATCCTGCTCGCCGCGCTCGCGGGCTTGGCGGGCGGCGACCCGGTAGGAGGCGTGCAGCACCGACACGCTCTTGACCGCGCTGACGGTCAGATCGAAATACGGCACCTGAGACGGGTCTTTGCCGCGCTCGGCCGCGCGGACCTCGGCCAGCTCCACCGCGCTGGCGAACGGATGCGCGGCGAGGTACGCCGCCTCGGCAGTAGCTTCCCGTTCGGCGGCCGCCCTGGAGCGGCGGCGGGCGACTAGCAGTTCCCCGCCGGGCCCGATGTTGTGCTGGTACAAGCGGCCGATCGCGTTAGGGTCCACCTGGCCGCTCAGCCCGAATGCAGCCGCGCCCTTTCCCGCCCACTGCCCGGGCGGCTCTCCGGCCGCAGTGTAGTACGACATGGCCCCGGCGCAGCCGCCGCGGCTCCGGCCGGAGGTGAAGTAGGCCACGTCGTGGCCGTTGTGCAGCGTGACGTTAGTTGACACGTTCCGTGACTTCCCGTGCCGTTTCCGCGTTCATCGTTCGTGATGCCTGTGTCCCATGCTTTTCGATCACGACGCGAAGGTAAGCGGGGACTGCGCACGTTTTGCGGATTTGCCACGGCGGCCGACTGGCAGGGGCGGCTTGCATGCCCGATGAGCGAGCACGCCGAGAATCCGGCGGGCATGGGGACCACGCTGACCGCGATGCTGTTCTCCGGCGGCCGCGCCGCGCTAACTCGGCGGCGGCCAGAACTGCCAGATCACCGAAGACCACACGATCGGCAGCCTCCGACTGGGGTCCCGGCTTGCTCGGGCCGGTGCTCCCACGGCATCTGGACGGCAGGCTAGATCGTTCGGCTGATGCAAGCCTGAGGGACTTGCTAGTCGGCGACCGGCACCTGCTGTGTGCCGACGAACCCGGCCCGGTCGTAGACGACCGAACGCACTTTTATGTACTAACTTTGCGTGCCATATTCGCCGACGCGTCGGCTAGCTGGCCGCCCTAGCCGACCCGAGCCGGCGCGTCCTGGTTGATTCCGTACTCGCTGCGCATGGGCTGATATGCGGGGGTCTCAAAATCTGATCTCATGCAAGGGCATTCAGCGGCGTCCGGCACATACAGCTCGCACCACGACGTGCAGGTCGCGGACGGTTGTAGATATGGCTGGACACAGCCGCAGACTTGGAAAGCGTGTTGAGGATACCGGTCGCTCGCTACCAGTTCGCGAGCGATCGGGTGACGAAGTGACAGACAATCGCCACCGACAGCAGTGGACGCCAGGCCGCAAGCACGGACGGTCTATCCCAGGCCACACGTGTCGCAGCGCTGGTAGCCCGCGCGGCAACTTGACTTCGGGACGAAGAGGCCGATGCCAGCCCGGCGAACCGCGAGCATTAGTCGCTCTGACTTGCGGATCCGGCGGTTAGCTGCGCGAGGTAGGCGGCGGCGCGGCGGTCGACCTCGGGGACCGGGTCGGCGTAGTGCCGAAGCGTGGTCGCGCCGCCGCCGCTGTGGCCAAGCCGCGCGGCAGTGTTCCGCAAGTCGAAGCCGCCGGCGAGGAGCTGGCTCGCGGTGTAATGCCGGCCGCCCTTGATGTCGAGCTCCACCCCGGCCCCGGCCGCGATCTCAGCGACCGTGTGCGAGACCCAGTCCGGGTTCCACGGCCGGGCGTGCGCCGGGTCGTTGGAAAACAGGTACGCCTCGTCTCGTAGCTCGACGCCGACCGCCGCGAGTTCTGCCTTGATCTCGGCTAGGTAGCTCTCGATCAGCGCACAGGTGACCGGGTCGATGGCCAGCCAACGGTCCTGATGGGTCTTGGTATCTTTGCGAACACGCTGGCCGCCGCGAACGACGTAGTTGAACGCGACGTGTACCAGGGCGCGGTCCAGGTCAACGTCGCGGATCTGCAGACCGCACAGCTCACCGCGGCGGATACCGGTGACCACCACCAGCCACAGGTACAGCCCCATCGCAGCGCCGCGTGCGCGGGCCTCGGCTATCACCTTGGCCACGTCTCCCGGCGAGGTAGCCAGGATGGTCTGACGTCTGAGGGTGGGAGGCCTGGCCGACGCGGCCGGGTTCCGGTCGGTCCACTCCCACCGCATCGCCGCCTCGAAGGCTCCGGACAGGATGGCGTGGATGCCATGGATTGTGCTCTTCGCCATGGGCTTGCAGACGTGCGGGCGGCAGCCGGACAGCTTGCAGTCGTGGCCAGCTCCCGGGCGGGTGATCTGGCGGCGTGTACCAGGGTCGTCAGCAGCCGGTTCGCCTGCGATCGTCGTCGTCCGCCCGTGGCGGATGTGCACTAGCCCTTCTTCGGCGAGTGCCAGGAACGCGTGCCGGACAGTTCCAGGTTTCAGCCCCTGGAGCCTGGCGAGGTCGGGCACCGACGGCAGTATGTCACCTGAGGTCAGTTGCCCGGAGCGGATCGCTGCCCGCACGCCATCCGCGACTTGCTCCCATTCGGGCCGCCGGTCGGCCGGGTCGGGCCGCAGGTCCGGGATGTTGCGGTGCTCGGTGAACGGCTTGCCGGTGCACGCGAGGTTGCCGCACCGCATCAGCCGGGCGTACAACGTGTCGAGCAGCGGGCCGCGGACCTTGCGGACCTGGATGGACCCGAGGGCGGGTTTGATGGTCCGGCGAATGTACCCGAGGTTGCTCACCCGGGTGGACACATCCCACCCGGCTGTCGCCACGTACTGGTCGAGCAACTGGGCCACGGTGACCGCCGAGTCGGGCTGGCGTCCCGCTACAGCCTGCGCCAGCAGCTTGCCGAGCTCGATTTGCGCGGCCCGCTCGGTCTTGCATGTCTTGCGGAACCGGATCTCCCGGCCCGTCAGCGGGTCGGTCCCGGCGTAACCTTCACGCGCCAGGATCCGCTGGGGAGTTGCTCTATGTGTCCGGCCGGTCCTCTAGCCATGACGTGACGGTACACCGGATCACCGACATCGGTCCACGATCCGGTCCACGAAGCTGGCTGGGAAAGGGTGTTTCCGCAGTGGGGCGGGTGGGGCTCGAACCCACGACCGGCGGATTATGAGTCCGCTGCTCTGACCGGCTGAGCTACCGCCCCGGCATCGGGTGCACATTACACCAGATCGCTGTCCGCCAGCGAGTTAAGGTAACTGTGGTTCGGCAGGCGCGTAGGAAGCGGAGGGGATGTCGGTGGCGGATCAGGAGACGTTCGGTTTCCAGGCCGAGGTGGTCCAGCTCCTGGATTTGATGATCAACTCGCTGTACAGCAACAAGGAGATCTTCCTGCGCGAGCTGATCTCGAACGCGTCGGATGCCATCGACCGGCTACGGCTGGAGCTGCTGGCCAAGGGCGAGAACCCGGAGGATGAGGGGCCGCTGAAGATCCGCGTCTCCTTCGACAAGGACGCGGGGACGATCACGGTCGCCGACAACGGGATCGGGATGAGCCGGGCCGAGGTGATCGAGCACATCGGCACCATCGCCAAGTCGGGGACGCGGGAGTTCTTCCAGGCCCTGACGGGCGACCAGCGGAAGGACGCGACCCTCATCGGGCAGTTCGGGGTGGGCTTCTACTCCGCCTTCATCGTGGCTGACCGGGTGGAGCTGACCACTCTGCGGGCCGGGCTGGCGGAGATGAACACGGCGGACGAGGCCGTCCGGTGGAGCTCTGACGGCCGAGGTCAGTACACGCTGGAGGCAGCCGAACGCTCGACCCGGGGGACCACGATCGTGCTCCACCTCCGGGATGACGACCGCGATCTGCTGAGCGGATACCGGCTGCGGGCGATCATCGGCAAATACTCCGATCACATCAGCCTGCCGATCGTGATGCCAGCGGAGAAGAGGGGGGAGGGAGCGGGACCAGCGGCGAAAGGCGGGGAGGGCACGGAAGAGGCGGCGGCGGAGGACACCGTCAACCAGGCCTCGGCGCTGTGGACGCGGCCCAAGAACGAGATCAGCGAGAAGGACTACACCGAGTTCTACCGGCACATCACCAGCGACTACGCCGATCCGCTCAGCTGGGTGCACAGCAAGATCGAGGGGACCTACGAATACACGCTGCTGCTCTTCATTCCCTCGCACGCGCCGTACGACCTGTGGCTCGTGGATTCCTCCCACGGCATCAGGCTGCATGTCCGGCGGATCTTCATCATGGAGGACTCCGGCCAGCTGATGCCGCGCTACCTGCGGTTCATCCGCGGCGTGATCGACTCCGCCGACCTGCCGCTCAACGTGTCGCGGGAGCTGCTGCAGGGCAGCCGGGTCGTGGACCGGATCCGGTCCAGCGCGGTCAAGAAGGTGCTGCAGCTGCTGAAGGACATGGCCGAGAAGGAGCCGGACAAGTACGCCACCTTCACCAAGGAGTTCGGCGCGGTCCTGAAGGAGGGCGTGGTCGAGGACTTGGCGAACCGGGATGAGATCGCCCGGCTGGTGCGCTTCACGAGCACCCAGGGCGAGGACGTCCCGCTGGCCGACTACACGGCGCGGATGAAGGAGGGCCAGGAGCGGATCTACTACCTGCTGGCGCCGACGCTGGCCGCGGCGCGCAGCAGCCCGCACCTGGAGGCGTTCCGGGCCAAGGGGGTCGAGGTGCTGCTGCTGGCCGATGTGGTGGACAACTGGCTGGTCACCAGCCTGCGGGAGTTCGAGGGCAAGCAGCTGCAGTCGGTCGCGCAGGGCGCCGCCGACCTGGGGGGCCTGGCGGACGAGGCGGAGAAGGCGGCCCAGGACCAGGCGAGCGCCGACTTCGCCGGCCTGGTGGCCAAGCTGAAGGAACTCCTGGACGGCCAGGCCTGGGACGTGCGCGTAAGCAGCCGGCTGACCACCTCGCCGGCCTGCATCGTGGCCAACGAGCCCACGTCCGACATCAACCTGATCCAGCGGCTGCGAGGCTCGGGGCTGCCGAGCCAGCCGGTACTCGAGATCAACCCGAGGCATCCGCTGGTGGAACGGCTCAATCGCCGGCCGGATGACCCGCGCCTGGCGGACTGGGCGTCGGTGCTGTTCAACCAGGCGGTGCTCACGTCGGGAGCGCGGATCGACGACCCGGCGGCCTTCATCACCCGGCTGAACGACCTGCTCACCGTGCTTACCGCGGAGGAGACGGCGTCAGACGGGCGGGAGGTGGGCGCTGATGACGGCGGAGCGGCCGCCGCGGACGACGGCTAGGGCGTCCTTGAGGACCTGGGGCAGCTCGTCCGGGTCGGCGACGGTCACGGCGTAGGCGCCGCCGGCCGCGGCCGCGATGCCGGGCAGGTCGGCTTCGGGATCGAAGCTGGCGTGGAACTCGCCCGCCGCCGCGGCGGCTCCCGAGGGGTGCACGCGCAGGGTGGAGAACCGGGGGGCGGCCCAGCCGCGGTTGTCGTAGATGACGGTCAGCGAGGGGGCGTGGTACCTGCGCGCGACCCACTGGGCCGAGGATGGCACCCCGAACAGGTAAGAGCCGTCGCCGGCGAGGGATACCACGATCCGTTCGGGAGGCGACGCGAGCTTGGCCCCGACGGCGCCGCCTCCCGTCCAGCCCAGGGAACCGCCGCCGGACCCCAGGTATGACCCGGGCCTGGCGGGCCGCAGGTGCTCGGCCACGACCTGGTAGTTGGTGATCGCCTCGGTGAGTACGAGCGAATCGGTGCCGGCCAGGAGCTCGCGGACGCACGCGGTCAGGTACCTGGGCGTGATCACGCCGGCTTCGGGCCGCTCGAGCGCGCCGAGCGCCGCCACGCGGGCCTGGTTGGCGGCGGCGATCTCCGCCCGCCGGGTCTCGACCGCTTGCACTTCGGCCAGGTTTTCATCCCGAACGAGCCTGGCGATCTGCTCCAGGGCCACCTTCGAGTCGGCGGCGGCGAAACTGCGCGCGGGGATCTGCCACATCGGAATAGTGGGTTTCAGCGGGTCGACGTCGATGGCGTAGATGGCGGCGCCGGGCGCGGGCCGGTTGGTGGCGGGGATCCACGGTACCTGGCTGTCGACGACCAGGATGACGTCGGCCTCGGCGAGCACCGGATTCTGCCCGGTCGTGGTGAACTGGTAGCCGCAGTGCAGCGGGTGATCGCCCGGGAAGTTGACGCAGAAGGCGGCTGATTCCAGGACCGGGATGGCCAGCAGCTCGGCCAGCTCGACCAGCACGGACACCGCGTCCGGGTTGCGGCCCAGGTAGGACGTGACGATGAGCGGGCGCCGGGCGCGGGCCAGCGCGGTCGCGATCTGGAGCGTGAGGCCGGCGGTGAGCGCGGCCGGCTCGACCGGCCTGAACTGCGCCGGATCCACGGCGTACGGCTCCAGTGGCTCCTCCATCACCTCGCGCGGACCGACCAGGTACACCGGGCCGGCCGGATCGCTGCGCGCGATCTGCAGCGCCCGGTGGACAAGCTGCTTGACGTTCCGCCCGGTGCGGATCTCGTTGTCGTACTTGACGAAGCCGCGCAGGATGCCGCGCTGGTCGCGGGCGTCCTGGATCCAGTGGATGAACTCGTTGCGGCTCCCGGGGAGCTCGCCTTCGAGTGTGTACGGGGAGGCGCCGGCGAAGATGAGCACCGGGATGTGACCGCGCATGGCGTTGCTCACCTCGCCGCCGAGGTTCTGGGTCCCCCCGTCGACGTGCACGACAACCGCCTGGGGCTGGCGGCTCACGCTGGCGTAGGCGTGCGCCGCCGACAGCGCGACCATCTCGTGCGGGCAGATGATGAGCTGCGGGTAGGCATCACCGGATCCGTTGGCCTTCGCCTGGGCGTAGGCCTCGATCAGGCCGGGGTGGTCGCTGCCGAGGTTGGCGAAGACGTAGCTGACACCGGCCTCGGCCAAGGCCTCGAGGAATGCTGTGCTGGTCGTATAGTAACCAGCGGTGCTGGCTTGGCCGCCTGCGGCGGCGGGCACGTATCAGTACCGTCCGGCCGTCTGCATCGACATCGCGTGCTCGACCAGGGTGACCAGGGTGGCCTTGGTCGATTCCCGGTTCCTCGCGTCGCACGGGATCACCGGCACGTCCGGCGAGATGGCCAGCGCCTCGCTGACGTCCCGGGACCGGTGCGGGAACTGCCCGTTAAACCCGTTGATCCCGATCACGAACGGCAGCCCGGACGCCTCGAAGTAGTCCACCGCAGGGAAGGAGTCGGCCAGGCGGCGGGTGTCCACCAGTACGACCGCGCCGATGGCACCCTGGATCAGGTCGTCCCACATGAACCAGAACCGGTGCTGGCCCGGGGTGCCGAACATGTACAGCACCAGGTCCTTGTCCAGCGTGATCCGCCCGAAGTCCATCGCCACCGTGGTCGTCAACTTGTCCGGCACGTGCGACAGGTCATCGACGTCGGTACTGGCCACGGTCATCACGGCTTCCGTGGTCAGCGGCGTGATTTCCGATACCGAGCCCACGAATGTCGTCTTGCCTACGCCGAATCCACCAGCCACGACGATCTTCACCGACGTCATGGCGGGAGCGTCGGACCTGGGCTGGGCGACGCTAGATCTTACGGAGTCCACTGAGCACCCTTTCGAGCAGATGGAGGTCCGGACGGCCCTCCGAGTCATCGCGCTGGTGGATGCGGACGAGCCCGTCCGCACTCATGTCCGCGATGAGAATCCTGGCCACGCCAAGCGGCAGCCGCAGCACCGCCGACACCTCCGCCACCGACCTCCAGTCCCGGCAGAACTGCAGGATCGCCTGGCATTCCGGTGCCAGCACGGATAGATCACGAGGCTCCAAGACGGTGGCGGTCACGAGAGCCTCGATGGCGAGCTGATACCGGGGCTGCGTGCGCCCACCGGTAACCGTGTACGGACGGACGAGCCTGATGGCACCGTCCTCCTCGGTCGCGAAGCCGAAACCGGATCGCGCCGGTCCCGGCCCCTCATCCCACAGGTCGGCCCGGGCCCCTGCACCCTGCCAGGAACCAGGCAAGCCCACGAATGGTGACCGGTCGTCACCTCGCCCTTGGCCCGCCACTAAAACCTCCGGTCACCTTCGCCCGTCACCGGGGGTGGCTGCTTGCATGACGCCGCGGGTGGCGGGCGTCAGTACTCGCCCAGCCCGCTCAACCAGCAGGGTCATCTCGTAGGCTACGAGACCGAGATCGCAGGTGGACGCGGCCAGCACAGCAAGGCTCGAGCCATTGCTGATCGCCATGATCACCAGTACACCCCGCTGCATCTCTACCACAGTTTGCACCACCGCGCCGCCTTCGAACACCCGCGACGCGCCCTGGGTCAAGCTGGTCAGCCCCGACGTCACCGCCGCCAGCTGATCGGCCCGTTCCTGCGGGAAACCGGCGCTGAACGCGAGCGGCAGGCCATCGGAGGACACCACTACCGCGTGCGCAACATCGGGGACCCGCTCCACGAAGTTGGTGATCAGCCAGTTAAGGTCCTGCGCGGGGCGTCCTGGCGTGCTCATGCGCACTCCTCTCGTCGCCCGTCCATACCGGTCGCTCCTTTTATGCCTGGGCCTTCAGAATTCATCGCGCCTACGGCTCCTCGGTCTGGGGTGCGGCGGCGCGGCCCTCGCGCACGCCTCGCTGGAAGCTGGCCATGCGGGTCCTGGCCACATCCGGCGATCTGGTGGGTGCGTCGGCTTCGGCGTCGCCGCCTCCGCCGCCGACCGAACCGGGTACGAGGTTAGCCCTCGGCACCCGCCTTGGCAGGCCCGCCTGCGTAGTATCCCCCGCCGCCGGCGCCGCGAGCGCCTGGGCTGCGCGCCAGCCTTCGTCGGCGGGCGAGGTCCACGACGAATGCGCGGCCGCCTGGACCGCTTGGGCCCCTTGGACCCCTTGGACCCCCTGGGCCCCCGGTGAGGGCCGTGCCGAGCCGACGGTCTTGCCGCTGCGGCGGAACCAGTCGGACTCGAGCGAGTCGAAGATCGGCAGCCGCTGATCCGGCGTGGCGGGCGGCGGGACCGTCACCTGGCCGGAATCGGCCTTCGGGTCCACGCCCTCGGCCGCCGGGGCGCGGTTCGCCGCTGGGGGGCCCGCGCTGGGACCGTCGCCGCCGTGGGCGTTCTGGCCGCCGACCGGGGGGACCTTGGGTGCCTGCGGGACCTGGCCGCCGAAGGCGGGCAGCCTGCTGGGCCCGGTTCCGGCGACCCCAGGACCAGCGGGCCCGGCGCCGGCCGGCCCGGCCGGCGCCGCGGGGATCCTCGGGACCGTCTGGTCCAGGCCGTCGTCGGCGGTGCCGTTCGCAGGCGCCGCGGTGCCGTGGCCGTTCGTCTTGCCGCGCACCGGGAGCACCTCGGCCGGCTCATCGGCATCCACAGGCCCGGACGGCGACGCCGACGGCGCCAGGGGCGAGAACCTCGGGATACGCGCGGCCGTGCTGGCCTGCGCGCCCGTGCCGGACGCCTGGGGCGGCGCGGACAGGGAGGATACCGGCCCGTAGTCGTCGGCCTCGAAGCGGCGCAGCCGGCCGAGCGGCGACGCGACCTCGGGCGCGGCTACCGTGTCGGGCAGCCAGATCAGCGCGGTCAGGCCGCCGGTCTGAGCGTGCCGCAGCCGGACCCGGACCCCGTGCCTGGCGGCCAAGCGGCCGACCACGAACAGGCCCATCCGGCGGGACACCGCGACGTCCACCACGGGCGGGTTGTCGAGCCGCCAGTTGGCGTGCGACATTTCCTGGTCCGAGACGCCCACGCCGTTGTCGGTGATGTCGAGCAGCACGCCGCCGCTGCTCAGCGGCTGGCCGGAGACGTACACCTGGGTGTCTTCCGGGGAGAACGTGGTCGCGTTCTCCACGATCTCCGCGACCAGGTGCACCACGTCGTTGACGGCCTGGCCGACGACCACGATGCCCGGCTGCACGTTGAGGACAACCCGCTCGTACTGCTCGATCTCGGAGATCGCGGCGCGCAGCACGTCCACAAGCGGAACCGGCTGGCTCCACCGCCTGGTCACCTCGTGGCCCGCGAGGACCAGCAGGTTCTCGGAGTTGCGGCGCATGCGGGTGGCCAGGTGGTCCAGGCGGAACAGGCTGGACAGCCGGCCCGGGTCCTGCTCGCTCTGCTCCAGCGAGTCGATCAGCGACAGCTGCCGCTCGATCAGCGACTGGCTGCGCCGGGACAGGTTGATGAACATGGCGTTCAGGTTGCCGCGCAGCATGGCCTCGTCGGCCGCCAGCCGGACCGCCTCGCGGTGAACCTGGTCGAAGGCCCGCGCGACCTCACCGATCTCGTCGGTGGAGGTCACCCCGATGGGCTCGATCTCGACGCCTTCGTCGGCGCCCTCGCTCTGGCTCAGCCTAAGCACCATCTCGGGCAGCCGGTGGCCGGCCACGTCGAGCGCGTCGGCGCGGAGCTTGCGCAGCGGGCGGATCAGCGAGCGGGCCACCAGGATGGAGATGAGCAGGACCAGGAGCAGCAGCAGCAGCGTCACCAGGCCGGTGACCAGCAGGTCCGTGCCGGCATTGGTCCTGGACGTATTGGCTAGATCGGAGATGTTGCCGGTCAGTTCGTCGGCGACTTGCCGCACCTTGCCGACGGCGAACGACATGTCGTCGTTCACGTTTGCCTCGGCCAGGATGCGCGCATTCGCCGGGGTGAGCGGGTGCGCCGAGGAGGCGCCGGGAAGCAACGCCAACGCGAGTGATTCCTCGTGGCCGGTTCTACCGACCGGCGGCCCGCTCACCGTGTCGCTGTAGTTCTGCTGCTCGGCGAGATCTACGGATGCGTTGAAGTTGGCCAGATCCACCACTTCCTGCCGCTGTGCCTGCTGGAGGCTGGCATCGTCGGCGGGCGACAGCGACGGCTGCGGCAAACTGACCGCCTTCAGCAGGAGGGCCCGCTGAACCGACCAGGAGTCTTCGACCTGGAGCAGTGCGCCTAGGGCGATGACCTCGCTCCGGAGATCGGTATTGGTATTGCTGGCCTCGTTCCCGACGATGCTGGTGAATGTGTTCGCGGGCTGGATGACGTTCACGGTGTACACCTGCATGATTGCCGCACTGGGGAAGAGCGGGTCCGCCACCGCCTCGCGGACGAACGGCAGGGTTTGCACGCCCACCTGTACCGCGTTCACCGCCTGTACCGCGACGAGCTGATAGCCGCCTCCGACCGTGATGCCGTCGGCCAAGGCGGCGACCTCTGCGGCGGCGCCATCGGTGGCACGCTGTGCGGTCCTCAGCCTGGCAGAAAAACCGCCCCTATTCGCTGTGGAGGCGACTGAATAGTCGCGTTCATCTTCCACTGCCTGGATGTACTTGACCACCGCGCTGTTGAGCTGGGCGAGGTGCTGAACACGGCCGGCCGCCTGCCAGTCGCTGACGTCCCCGGCGATGGTCAGCGCACCGAGCACCGCCGCGGTCAGCAACGGCACCGCGATCAAGGCGGCCAGCCGCCACCGGACGCGCCAGTTGCTCAGGGCGAACCGCGACCGGGCCGAGCCGGGCCGTCTCGGATGCGGATGGGTGGTCTCGACCATTCCGGCCGCGGGCGGGGGCCCCGCCTGGGGCTGGGCGACGACCACGGGCGTCTGGCCGCCGGAAGCGGCCGGGCCGATGACGGGCTGCGGTCCCATGCTCGCCGCGTCCCGTCCGCCGACGGCATCCGAGCCTTCACCCGCGGCGATTCCGCCCGCACGAGGCACCGAACCCTCCCCGTCGGCTGGCCCCCCGCTGACGGCCCCGGCCGCGCCAGGTGGGTCGCCGGGATTCGTCACCGATCGTTTACGCACTACGTTCGCACCTCGCATCGGCAAGCCTGAGCCAGCGCACATGCCCGGCTGAAGCGGCGCAAACCGCCCTCCATACGCACCCTCTTTCCCTCCGCAACGATCGCCGCTGCTCGGGTCAACAGGGCGGCCGAGCCACACTCTCGCGTTACAAAAACGGGTAAAGACATATAATCATCTTCTGGGTGGCCGCCACGGGACATTCGCCAGTAAACCGGCGAGATCTTCTCCGAGAAGGTTAACCGCGCCGTCTGACCTGGCCGGGATCGGCCGTACTAGTCTTGCATTTAGTAATCGCACAGTAACTCCTCGTATTGCTCCGGCTCGGGCACGCCGCTCCGGTGACCAACGTCGGCGGCCCGGCCGTCAGTCCGGCGTATGGGACATATCGTTTGCCGGCCGTCTGCCGCCGGCCCAGGCTGCCGGCCCTGCGGGGAGCGGCGCGGGCACAAGCGGAAGCGCCAGCTAATCAGCCCGTTATGACGATAATTACATGCCGATTATTACCTCATTAGGATCACACTGAATAGCTATTGTCGTTACTGGGAAGGACTAGGCTCCGAATCCGCACGTACCCGAAATCGTGTGACGGCGGCCTTGGCGCGGACGTCGTGGGTTGCGACACGCCGATGCATGATGCGTGATTTGCGGTTGGCGAGGGTGGGTTTCCCCTCTCCAGCAGGCGCAGCCGGAAGCCATCGCCGGGGTGGTCCGGGTCCGGCGGGCGGGCCGGCTCGCCGGGTCGGCCGCGGTCAGCCCTCATCGTGGCTGGCCTGGTGCGCGCCGGCGGCGGTAACTGCCGGGCCGGTGGTGGCCTGGGGCAGGTGCCGCCCCGGCGCGTCGGGCTGCGGGGTGCGGGCGGACCGGCCGAGGAACAGTTCGCCGAAGTCGGGCCGGGCGAGCAGGGCCGCGGGTGCGTCGTCCAGTTCGACCCGGCCGTCGACCAGGACGTAGCACCAGTCGGCGATCTGCATGGCCTGGTGTGCGCGCTGCTCGACGAGCAGGATGGTCGCGCCGGTGCGGGCAAGTGAGGTGACGTGGTCATCAAGGATGCTGCGGGCCAGGATCGGGGACAGGCCCGCGGTGGGTTCGTCGAGGATGACGAGCTTCGGCGAGCTGATCAGGCAGCGGCCGATGCCGAGGAGCTTCCGTTCGCCGCCGCTGAGGAGCTTGCCGCGGCGTTTGAGTAGCGGCCGGAGGGCGGGGAGGGTCTGCAGCACGTGGTCGATCCGTTCGCCTACCTGGGCTTTCGGCAGGAGGTAGCCGCCCATTTCCAGGTTTTCCCGGACGGTGAGGGTCGGGAAGATGTCGTTGTGCTGCGGGACGTAGCCCAGGCCGCCCTTGGTCAGGGCGTTGCCGCTGGCCGCGGTGACGTCATGTCCATCGAGGAGGACCTGCCCGGCCTGGGGCCTGAGCCGTCCGGTGAGGCAGTTGAGCAGGGTCGATTTGCCGCCGCCATTGGGGCCGATCACGGTCACTACCTCACCTTCGGCGACCGTCAGCGAGATGTCGTTGATGACCGGCGCGGCGCCGTAGCCGGCGGTCAGGCCCTGGACGTTCAGGTACCCGGTGTCCGGGCGGCGGCTATCCGTTGAGGTAGGCATCGAGCACCCTGTGGTCGGATCGGATCTGGTCCATGGTTCCCTCGGCGAGGACTTCGCCTTGTGCCATCACGATAACCGGGTCGCACACCCGCTCGACGACCGACATCTCGTGCTCGACCATCAGCATGGTCAGCCCGTCTTGCCGCAGCTGGAGCAGGTAGTCCCCGATTCGCGCGCCGAGAGCGGGGTTGACCCCGGCCATCGGCTCGTCGAGCAGGAGGATCTCCGGCTCGGTCATGAGGGCGCGCATGATCTCGAGCAGCCGCCGCTGGCCGCCGCTGAGGGTTCCGGCGAACTCGTTCGCCATCCGGGCCATGTCGAAGCGGGCGATGAGGTCAGCGGCGCGCGCGGTCAGGCTTTCCTGCTCGGCGCGCCAGTAGCGGCGGCCGAGCAGCGCGCCGCGCAGCGTGTCTCCGCGCTGCCCGTACCGGGCGGTGAGCAGGTTCTCCATGACGGTCATCCCGGAGAAGTCGCTGGACCGCTGGAAGGTCCTGGCCAGCCCGCGCCGCGCGATCTTGTGGCTGGGCCAGCCGGCGACGTTGGTGCCGTTGAGCAGCACCGAACCCCGGCTCGGCTTGATCGCGCCTGCGATCATGCCCAGCGCGGTGGATTTGCCGGCGCCGTTGGGGCCGATAAGGCCGGTGATGCGGCCCCGCGGCACGTCGAAGGACACCCCGGCTACGGCGTGCACGCCCCCGTAGCTCTTGGCCAGGTCATCGACCCGCAGCAGCGCTGCCTGCGCGGCCGAACTCGCCCGCTGTCGCTGCACGGAGGTCACCGGGTCTCGGCCGTCTTCTCGTAGTCGAAGGGTCGCGGCAGCCCGGTCCGGGCCTGCTGGAGGCCGGGCACCTGGATGATCCGTCTGCGCTCGGGCAGCAAGCCGCGCGGCCGGAACCACAAGAAGACCAGAGTCACGAGCCCGACGGCGACCCACTGCAGCGCGTCGATGAGCCCGGGGGGGCCGAACTGGGGCAGGAAGCGGCTGCCTTCCAGGAACGCGACGGGTACCAGCAGCGCACCGAGCGCGGCGCCGGCGTTGTTGGCCGTGCCGCCGACGATCAGCGCGGTGAAGAGGACGAAGGTCTCCTGGTAGAGCCAGCCGCCGGGGGACCAGGCGCTGATGAACTCCACCAGCACGGCCCCGCTGATCCCGGCGATCACGCCGCCGGCGATGAACGAGGTCATGCGCAGGCCGGTCACGTTCTTGCCTAGCGCCGCGGCGGCCTGCTCGTGGTCGCGTACCGCACGAAACGACCGGCCGAGCGGGGCGCTGGTGATCCGCCACACGAACGCGTAGACGATCAGGCAGATGACGGCGGTCAGGCCGACGTAGAACCACCGGTAGCCGACCAGCGAGAGGTTCAGTACGGTGCTCATCGGCTGGGGGATGAGCGACAGCCCGGCCGGGCCGTTGAACAGGCCCACGTCGTCGGTGACCACGGCGGTGGCGATCAGGGAGATGACCAGGAAGACCATCGCCTGGTAGTCGCTTCGCAGCCGGCGCAGCGCGATCGCGCCGACGACCGCCGACAGCAGGCCGCCCGCGATCCCGCCGGCGATGACCGGGAGCGGGAACGGCAGGTTCGCGCCGCCGATGTACTGCTGGAAACTGCCGGCGGTGTTCGGCCCCAGGGTCAGCACGGCGGCGGTGTACGCGCCGGCCGACTGGTAGATGATGAAGGAGAAGTTCAGGATCCCGGTGTAGCCGTATTGCAGGTTCAGTCCCCAGCAGGCCATCACGTCGACCCCGAGGTAGACCAGCACGGTGGCGATGTAGAACGACCAGGCGAGGCTCATGCGGCGACCTCCTTCTGGGTGGCGACGTCGGCGAAGATTCCCTGCGGGCGGAGCAGGAGCACCACGATGAGCACCAGGAACGCCACGACATCCTTGTAGGTCGGGTTGAAGTAGGTGGCGGCCAGCTCGGTGGCGAGCCCGATGACCAGCGCGCCCAGCATCGCCCCGTACGGGTAGCCGACCCCGCCGAGCACCGCGGCGGCGATGACCGGGACCAGGAACTCCGAGCCGGTCGTGAACTCGAAGCTGCCCAGCTCGGTCACCAGCGCGACCCCGGCCAGCCCGCACAGCAGCCCGGACAGCAGCCAGGCGCCGTCGATGACCCGGCGCGTCTGCACGCCGCAGTTGCGGGCCAGCGCGGGGTCGCTGGCCGTGGCGCGCATGGCCTTGCCCAACCGGGTGTACCTGAGCAGGCCGTGCAACGCGGCCAGCGTGACGGCGGCGATCGCGATCAGGATGAGCTGAGTGGTGGTGAACACCATGCCCAGCACGCGCACCGTGGCGCCGGCGGAGATGTTCGCGCTGTAAAAGTCCGGCCCCCAGATCGCCTGCAGGCAGTTCTGCAGGATCAGGGCCACCGCGATCGTGACGATGATCATCGTGAACAGCCGGGCCCCGCGGCGGATGAACGGCGTATACAGGAACCGGTTCAGCAAGACGGAGAACACGGCGCCGAACAGGCCGCCGATCACCATGCCCCACCACGGGTTGAGCCCGGCCGAGTCGCTCGCGTAGGCCACGAACGCCGATGCGGTCATGACATCGCCGTAGGCCAGGTTGAGGATGTTGGTCACCCCGAACTGGACGGTGAACCCGACCGCCGCCAGCGCCAGCACCGCAGCGGTGACGATCCCGAACCCGATGGCGTGCAGGAACATGCTCTGGCTCCCTTCCGGGCGTCAGGCCCCCTGCCGCCGGCGGCCTGGCGCCCGGGCCCCCATGCGGCAGGAGCCCGGGCGCGACCGCTTACTTGATCAGAGGTGCGAGGTCGGCGGCCGTGTACGAGGTCACCAGGGGGGTGCTCCCGTTCGGCTGGTAGCCCGTGATCTCGAAGCCACCGGTCGAGTTGTGGTACTGGTTCCAGGCGATGAGGCCTGTGGCGCCGACGTAATCGATCGTCTTGCCGGCCTTTAGCGCCGCGATGCCATCCGCGTACGAGTGCACCACCACCGCCCCCGGGGAGGCCGTGGTGACCGCCGGGATGAATTTATTCCATACGGACGGGCTGGTGCTCTTCGCCGCGTTCGCGGCCAGCGCCATGACGATGAACCCGTCGTAGTCCACCATCGAGTACGAGTCGTCGCTCCACTGCGACGCCGGCTTGGTTACCCCGTGTGCGGCCAGCACGGCCGTGTTGTACGCCTGCCACCCGGCCCCCGACGCAGGGGCGTAGGGCTCCGTGCCCACGTAGTACTTGCTCAGCGCCGGCTTGCCGATCGCCCCGCCCACCGCGGTAAACCAGGCCGGGTAGACCGTCGCGTTGGTGCCGATGACCGGGATCAGGTGGCCCAGCTGCTGCAGCTCGGCCAGGTACGTCGCGTTGGCCTGCGGCGTTGCTTCGGTGAAGATGACCTGCGGCTTGGCCGCGATGAGCTGCTCGACCTCCGGCTGATAGGAGGTCTGGCCCAGGGTGATCTTCTGGTTGAGGACAATCTGCCCGCCCAGTACGCTGTAACTCTTCAGCAGCGTCGGCACGACGGACTGCGCGGCGATGTCGGTGCCGAACACCGCCGCGGCCCGGAGATAGCCCTTCTGCTTGGCATACAGCGCCATCGCGTCGCCCAGCACGTCGTCCGCGGGGGTCATGCGCCAGAAATACTCCAGCTTGGTGTGGTCGAACGACGCCTCGCCGGTGTCGCCGAACATCGGGATCTTGGCCGCGTTGATCAGCGGGGCGGTCGCGTCCGCCTCATCCGAGCTCGGGCCCAGCACGCCGAACAGGTGCGGCGTAGTCGCCAGCATCTTCGCCGCGGCGGTGACCGCGTCGGCCGGGTCGCCGCGCGTGTCCACGCTCGTGCAGGCCACCTTGTTGCTCAGCACGCCGCCTGCCGCGTTGACCTCGGTCGCCGCGGCCAGGCAGCCCGCCATCATCTCCGGCCCGAATGACGCATCCGGGCCAGTGAACGGGTTGAACGCCGCGACCGTGAGGGTGGAGTTCGTCACGGTTCCGGACTGGGCGGACGAGCACGCCGCCGCCGAAACCGCCAGGACAGCAGCAGCCGCCACGACCAGTGCGCGAGCGCGGGTCCGGCGGGGTCTCCGAGAAGTCACCTGCGGATGCTCGCACTCCGTTCCCATATATGTCAAGGTTCCTCCCCAAATGAGGCTAATAGTTGTATATGTGAACGCACTCTGGCAGACTCGCACCCGGGCCCGCTCGCACGCCTGACAGGTACCCCAGGAGGCAGACGATGAACCCCGGGGCCAGCCGGTACGTGCCGCGGGCACGCCGCAGGCCGGATTAACCATCCGCGCAATCGCCAAAACGGAGCGTCATGAGCACCTCGGTCGTCAGGGCGACGCGAATCCTCGACCGGCTGGCACACAGCCGTGCGCCGATGACGCTCGCCGAGATCGCCAGCGAGCTCGACATTCCCAAGAGCACCGCCTACACCATCCTGCGCGACCTGGCCAGCGAATCCTTCGTGACCGTGTCCTCGCCACCCGCCTACTCGATCGGCCTGAAGGCATTCGAGGTCGGCTCGGCGCACCTGCGGGCCTCCGGCACCGCCGGCGCCGTGGCACCCGAACTCGCCCGCCTGACCCGCGCACTGAACATCACCTCGCACTACGCGGTCCTCGACGGCACCGAAGTCCTCTACCTGTGCAAGGAGGACCCGCCCACGCTGGGCATCCAGCTCGCGAGCGCGATCGGCGCCCGCCTCCCGTCCCACCTGACCGCCGTCGGCAAGGCATGCCTCGCCTGGCTCGAGGCCGACTGGCTGCCCGGCCACGTCGAATGGGCCACCCGCGGAGCCGACGGGCAGACGATCTCCCTGCCCGACCTCACCGCCGAACTCGCCCAGATCCGCGTGCAAGGCTTCGCCACCGACGACGGCGCCGCCGCCGTCGGCATCCAGTCCGTCGCCGCACCCGTATTCGGCCTCACCGGGCTCAAGGGCGCCATCGGCGTGAGCCTCCTGTGCGGCTCCGCCCCCTCCCTCGACCCGGTCGCCGACGACGTCAAGACAGCCGCCGCCCGCGCCACCATCGCGCTCGGCGGGACCACACCCAACCACCATGTCCTCCCGCGCAACGACCACGCCGATCAAACGAGCGTGGCCCGCCGGTAGTTTCCGCCTCCTCGACGAATGCGGCCGTCACGGCGGCAAGCCCCTCACCGGGCCGACACTGGAACGCTTCCTGCCCTGGAACGCCAGCCCCGACGACCTCCGCACCTGGGCGCAGCCACCGCCACCGCCAGACGGATAAATCCCCGCACCGGCAACGCCCGCACCGGCATTGGCCATCATGAACCGCCATGCCGGCTGCCGGGCGTGCTCTCTCACACGACTTCGAATACTTACCCGAATCCCAGTTCCCTGGCGATGAGCATCCGCTGCACCTCCGAAGTCCCCTCGCCGATCTCGAGGACCTTGGCGTCCCGGTAGAAGCGGGCGACAGGGAACTCGTTTATGAAGCCGTACCCGCCGAACACCTGGGTGGCGGCCCGCGCGTTGTCCATGGCCGCGTTGGACGCGATCAGCTTGGCGATCGCGGACTCCTTCTTCAGCGGCTGGCCGGCCACCAGCCGGGCGGCCGCGTCGTACCAGGCCAGCCGGGCGGTGTGCGCGCGTGCCGCCATGTCGGCGATGGCGAACTGGATCGCCTGGTGCTGGTCCAGCCGCTGGCCGAACGCCTCGCGCTGCGAGGCGTACCTGAGGCACTCGTCCACGCAGCCTTGCGCGAGGCCGGTGGCCAGCGCGGCGATCGCCACCCGGCCCTCGTCCAGGATCCGCAGGAACTGGGCATAGCCGCGGCCGCGTTCGCCGAGCAGATTCTCCGCCGGGACCCGGCAGCCGGTAAAGGACAGCTCCCTGGTGTCGGAGGCGCACCACCCGACCTTGGAGTATTCCTGGCCCGGCACGAATCCGGCCGTTCCGTTCGGAATAATTATTGAACTGATCTCCTTGCGGCCCTGCTCATCGTGGCCGGTGATGGCCAGGACCGTCACCAGTGAGGTGATCGAGGTGCCCGCGTTAGTGATGAAGGCCTTGCTGCCGTCCACCACCCAGTGCCCGGCCTCGAGGCTGGCCGTGGTCCGTATGCTGCCAGGGATGTCGGACCCGCCGCCCTGCTCGGTCAGGCCGAACGCCGCCAGCCGCTCCCCCGCGCACAGCTCGGGCAGCCACCGGAGACGCTGCTCGTCGGTGCCGAACCGGTAGATCGGCATGGCGCCGAGCGACACCCCGGCTTCCAGGGTGATCGCGACCGAGGAATCGACCCGGGCCAGTTCCTCCAGGGCGAGGCAGAGCGCGAAGTAGTCGCCGCCCATGCCGCCGTACTCTTCGGGGAACGGCAGGCCGAACAGGCCGAGCTTGCCCATCCGGGCCACGATGTCGTAGGGGAACTCGCCGCGCTCGTAGTAGCCGCCGATAACCGGCGCGACCACCTCGCGGGCGAACTGAGCGACGGAGTCCCGGAGGTGCTGCTGCTCCGGCGCGAGCTCGTAACTGACCATGGCACCTAGCTTCGCATATAGCTTGCGCACCACTGCCTGCAAAGGGCTCGGCGGCGGCGGTAATCTAACGTGGGCCACTATTCCTACCTGAGAGTGAGGCCATGGCCAGCCTGAGCTGCCCAGATTGCGGCGTGAAGGTCCAGCAGGAAGATCTGATCTGCTTCCGGTGCGGCGCGAACCTGCCGCACGCCACCGGTCCCGACGACGACCTGCTGACGCCGACCATTTCGCAGAAGTTCATCGCGACGGGCGATCCCTCGACCAGCTGCCCGCGCTGCGGCACCCCGGTGTCCGACGCGGCGGACGTGGTCTGCACCACCTGCGGTGAACCGCTGCCCACGGGCCAGCGCCGCCGCATCTCTCCGGTTGTCATGCGGATCACCTTCCCCACCGGCAACGTGGACATCCCGGCCGGGACCTCGGTCCTGCTGGGCCGCGACCCCGCCGAGTCGCTTGTCGCCGCGGCGTTCGCGCGTTTCGACAACGTCTCCCGGCGGCACGCCACGGTCCAGGTAGATGACTCGGGACACGCCTCGATCCGGGACGAGAACTCCACCAACGGCACCTACGTGAACGACGACCGGGTGCTGCCCGGCGTGGAGGTCCGGCTGGTCGACGGGGACCGGGTGCGGCTGGCCGCGGACGTGACCGGCGACGTGTCCCTGCCGCCGGGCGAGCCCGACCCGTTTGGGCTGAGCCGCAACGGCCGTTAGCGCCGTTGGCGCGGGCTAGACGGGGACTAAACGGGGGCTGCCTTCCGGTTGGCATAATTGTCCGTGGGTTGTTGCTGGGGTGATCGCCTGACGTTCCGGGGGCTCGGCCGTGCCGCATCTCATGCTTTCCTGGCAGTACGCGCTGATCATCGCGGGCTGCCTGGTGATCGTCACGGCGGCCAGCCGGGTACCCCGCGTGGCCCGCAGGTGGAGCGGGTGGGCGCGCTGGGGTCTTGGGGTCGGGGTGGCCTGGGAGGCCGCGCTGCTGTTCGGGCTGTACGGCCTGTGGCAGTTCGCCGGGTCGTTCACGGTGATGAGCCCGGACGGGGCGATACCCAGGGCCCGCTGGCTCTGGCACGCCGAGCGGCTGCTGTACCTGCCCAGCGAGACCAGCGTGCAGCGGCTGTTCCTGCCGCACCCGCTGCTGATCCAGGCGTTCAACCTGTACTACGACATCCTGCACTTCCCCGTCCTGGGCGCCTGCCTGATCTGGCTGTACGTGCGGCACCGCGACCGGTACCCGTCGATCCGCACCACCGTGGCCCTGTTCACCGGGGCCAGCCTGCTCATCCAGTTCATCCCGGTGGCCCCGCCGCGGATGCTGCCCGGCACCGGGCTGGTCGACACCGCGGTGAAGTACGGCCAGTCCGTGTACTCCTGGCACGGCGGTTTCGATGCGGACGAACTGTCGGCCATGCCGTCGGTACACGTAGGTTGGGCGCTGATCGTGGCCTTCGCGGTGATCACGGTGTCCCGGAGCCGGTGGCGGTGGCTGGCCGCGGGCTACCCGCTGCTGACGCTGCTGGCGGTGGTGGTGACGGCCAACCACTTCTGGCTGGACGGCCTGGCCGCGGCGGTCCTGGTGGCCGCCGCGCTGGCGGCGCAGCGCCTGGTGCGGCAGCTACGGTCCGGTGAACCTTCCGGAAGCTCCCAGATCGCACCTGTGCGCGGAAAATTGTCCGTGCGATCATGACGCGCCAGGTCTTAGCGCTCGCTGTCCAGCACGGCCAGCTGGGCTGCCTCGTAACGGTCCCCGGCGACCGCATCGGCCGGGATGGCGGCCTCGATCGCGGCCAGGTCGTCCGCGCTCAGCGTCAGGTCCAGTGCCTGGAGGGCCTCGGCCAGCCGGTCGCGGCGCTTGGTCCCGATCAGCGGGATGATGCCGTCGCCGCGCGAGGCCACCCACGCGATGGCCAGCTGCGCGGCGGTGACCCCTTTTCCGTTCGCGAACGCTTCGAGCGCGGCGAGCAGTTCCAGGTTCCGCGCGTGGTTCTCGCCCCGGAACCGGGGGAAGCGGGCTCGCGGGTCGTTATGGCCAAGTTGCGCGGTGCCGCTGCTCAGCAGTCCGCGCGACAGGATCCCGTAAGCGGTCACGCCGATGCCCAGCTCGCGGACGGCAGGCAGGATCTTCTTTTCGATACCCCGGCTCATCAGGGAGTATTCGATCTGCAGCGCGGTCACCGGATGGACGGCGTGCGCCCGGCGGATGGTGTCCGCGCCCATCTCCGACAGGCCGAGGTAGCGGACATACCCGGCCGAGATCATCTCGGCGATGGCCCCGACCGTGTCCTCGATCGGGACCTGCGGGTCGAGCCGGGCCGGCTGGTACAGGTCGACGTAGTCCGTGCCCAGCCGGGTCAGCGAGTAAGCCAGCGAGTTCTTCACCGCGTTCGGGCTGGTGTCGTGCCCGACGAACGCGCCGGACGGGTCCCGCTGCCCGCCGAACTTGACCTGGATGAACACGCTTTCCCGCGGGATCCCGCGGCGCAGGGCGTCGCGAAGCAGCAGTTCGTTGTGGCCCATGCCGTAGAAGTCGCCGGTGTCCAGCAGGGTGATCCCGGCGTCGACCGCGGCGTGGATCGTGGCGAGGCTCTCCTGATCGTCGGCCTCCCCGTAGACGCCCGACATGCTCATCAGGCCTAGGCCGGCCCGGGACACGACCGGCCCGCCACGGCCCAGCGTGCTCGTCTCCATCACGCCTGCACCCTACCGGTGACGTCGCCACGGGCCTGACGGCCCCCAGGGCGGATCCGCAAGTTTCGGCACTACCCTGTAAAGGCGAGCAAACCGACACGCAAGCGAAGAACCCGGACGGATGCATGGAACCCGAACCCACCGTGCTGGACAGCCTCCGCAGGGCCGTCGAGGCGATGCCCGACGACGTGCCGCTCCGCCTGCATCTGGCCACGCTGCTGCTGCGCGGCGGCCAGCGCGAGGAGGCCATCCGGCAGCTGGGTGGGGTCCTGCAGCGCGATCCCGCCAACACGGCGGCGCTGGGCCTGCTCCGGGAAGGTCTCGCGCCGGCTGAGGCCCCGGGTCCGCCTCCCGCGAGCGCGACGGAGATTTCTGCCGAACGGAACGTGGTGCGTCCTCCCGGCACCGGCACCGGCACCGGCCCGGCATCCGGCCCGGCATCCGGCGGCGAGGCGGCCGGGGGCAGGTCGCCGCAGTATGACTGGTCGCAGGCCGAGGATGAGCTGCGCGACGTGCTGCCCGCCATGTTCATCGGGGACACCGCGGAAGCAGGCTCGGCGTCGGCTTCGGCTTCGGCGGGCGCGGAGGCGGACGCCTATGACGCCGAGCACGCCGGGCTGACGCTCGCCGACGTGGCCGGGATGACGGAGGTGAAGCAGCGCCTCGAGGCGGCGTTCCTGGCCCCGATGCGCAATCCCGAGCTGCGCCGGCTGTACGGCAAGTCGCTGCGCGGCGGGCTGCTGCTGTACGGGCCGCCGGGCTGCGGCAAGACGTTCATCGCCCGCGCGGTGGCGGGCGAGCTGGGCGCGAGGTTCATCGCGGTGTCGTTCGCGGACATCATCGACATGTTCGTGGGGCAGAGCGAGCGGAACATCCACGAGCTGTTCGAGATCGCCCGGCGGAACGCACCGTGCGTGCTGTTCCTGGACGAGGTGGACGCGATCGGGCAGAAGCGCTCGCAGCTGCGGCACACCCCGATGCGCAGCGCGGTCAACCAGCTGCTCCTGGAGCTGGACGACATCTCGGGCCACAACGAGGGCGTCTTCCTGCTGGCCGCCACCAACCACCCCTGGGACGTGGACAGCGCGCTGCGCCGGCCAGGCCGGTTCGACCGGACGCTGCTGGTGCTGCCGCCGGATGGGGCCGCCCGCGAGGGGGTGTTCCGCTACCACCTGCGCGAGCGGCCAGTGGCCGGGATCGACCTGGCCCGGCTGGCCAAGCAGACGGACGGGTACTCCGGCGCCGACATCGCGCACATCTGCGAGACGGCCGCCGAACGGGCCCTGATGGACTCGGTCCGGCGCGGCGAGCCGCGGATGATCGGCCCCGGAGACCTCGAGGCGGCCATCGGCGAGGTCAAGCCGTCGCTGGGCGCCTGGTTCGACACCGCCCGCAACGTGGCGCTGTTCGCCAACGAGGGCGGTACCTACGACGACCTGGCCGCATACCTCCGCAAGCGCCGGCTGCTGTGAGCGGTGCTGGGCGCCGCCCGTGATCGAGCTACGGCAGGAACTGGCGCGGGCTTCGGCCATGCTCGACGTCAAGCGGTTCGACGAGGCATCCGCGCTGTTGTCGCGCATCGTGGCGGCGGAGCCGGATAGTGCCCGGGCCTGGTGCCTGATGGCCCGCGCCCACCTGGGGGCGGACCGGTTCGCCGAGGCCATCGAGGTGGCCAACCGGGCGGTGGCCCTGGACCCCTCGGACGAGTGGCCGCACCGCCTGGCCAGCAACGCGCTGGTCCACCTGGGTAACTACTCCGACGCGCTGCGCGCGGCGCACGAGGCGTGCCGGCTCGCGCCCAGCTACTGGCAGACCCACGTGTGCCTGGCGCAGGCCGCCCTGGCCGGCCAGCGGCTGGACACCGCGACCGACGCGGCCGCCCGGGCCCGGGCCCTGGCGCCCAACGAGCCCGACGTGCATTTCCTGTCCGGCAAGGTGAGCCTGAGCCGAGGCGACCTGGCCGCCGCGCGCGAGCATCAGGAGCGCGCCCTCGCGCTGGAGCCCACGCACAGCGGCGCGATGAACGAGCTCGGCCGGATCCGGCTCCGGCGGAACGACCCGATCGGCGCGATCAGGCACTTCCTATCCGCGGCCCGGGCCACCCCGGACGAGCGGATCTACGCCAGGAATATCGACGTGGTGATCCTGCGCACGGTGTCCCGCACGATCTACGTGTTCACGCTGATCGCGCTGATCCTGATCTGGGTCCCCGCGGTCAGCCACGTGAACCGGCTGCCGTTCGCCATCGGCCTCGGCTCGCTGGGTGTCCTCACCGCCGCGGGCTTCGCCTGGATGGTGCTGCGCCTGCCGCTCGAGGCCCGCCGGGTGGTGCGGCGGACCCTGCGCACGCCGCGTGTCGCGGCGGCGCTCGCCCTGGCCGTGGGCGGGGTCGCGGTGGCGTTCGGCATCGTCGCGTTCACGCCCGAGCTCGACCTCGCGCAGGTGCTGCCGATCGCCGTGGTCATCACCGTGGCCGCACGGCTGGCCGCCTTCGCGGCCCTGCGAACCGCGGCCAGGAAGCAGTAACCGCGCCGCGTTCTGCTGTGTCACGTGTGGCTCCGGATCCGGCGCTGGAGCGTGGTCGAGCCAGCGGACGGCGCGGACCGACGGGATGGCCAGCATGACGGCGCTGCTCAGCAGCCCGTAGACGGCCCCGGCCCCGAAGACCAGGGCGGGCCCGAGGGCGGCGGCGAGCGGTCCGTCGATGGCGTACCCGATGACGCCGATGCCATAGGCCGGGAACATCGAGAGCGAGCTGACCCGGGCCAGCCGCTCCGGCGGTATCTGCTGCTGCAGGGCGGTGCCCTCGAAGGTGGCGAAGATCGCCGAACCCGCGCCGCAGCCGAAGGCGGCCGCGGCCACCCAGGGGGCCGCGGCGTGCAGGGCCATCGGGATGTCGGGCAGCGCGTAGCAGAACGTGCCCACCGTGGCGATCACCATGGGCCGCCGCGGCCGCCGGCCCAGGCACAGCAGCCCGGCCGTGATCGCCCCGGCGCCCTGGACCGCCATGATCGCACCCCAGACCGCGGACCCGCCGAGGTAGGCATGGCCCATGACCGGCCCGAGCAGCATCCAGGGCGCCCAGGTGATCAGGTTGAAGAAGGCGAACTGTACGGTGACTGCCCACAGCCAGGTCCGGGACCTGAAGTCCGCCCAGCCCTCCGCCATCTCGGCCCGCAGGGTCGAGCGGGCCGCCGGTTCCGTCCCGGATGCTCCTGCGGGCTCGCCGCCGCCGGGCTCGCCGCCGCCGGGGTCGCGGGCGCCGGGGTCGCGGGCGGGCAGGCGGAGCAGGCTGAGCGCCAGCACGCTGACGGCGTACGACGCCGCGTCCGCGGCCACCACCACGGCCGGCCCGGCCACGGCGATCAGGGCCCCGCCCAGCGCGGGACCGGCGATCGTGGTCGCGGAACCGGCCAGCCCGTACAGCGTGTTCGCGTTGCCGAGCTGATCCCGCGGCGCGATCTCGACCGTCAGCGCGTCCAGGGCCGGCGAGAAGAACGCCGTGCCCGTTCCCCCCAGCCAGGCGAGCAGGACGAACAGCCACAGCGCTGGCCGGCCGACGGCCAGCGCCGCCGCGAGCGCCGTCTGCGCGCAGCCGCGGAGCACATCCGCGGCGAGCATCACCCGGCGCCGCCCGAACCGGTCGGCGATCGCCCCGGCCAGTGGCAGCAGCAGGACCTGGGGTACGACGTTGGCCGTGAATACCACCCCCAGGCCGGTCGCGCTGAACTTGCTGTCCAGCACCGCCCAGGCGATCGCCACGCTGGACATCGACGAGCCGAGCAGGGAGGTGACGAAGCCGGCGTAGAAGCGCCGGAAGTTCCGCTCCCCCAGGATGCCGACCCGGCGCCGCAGCAGCTCTGTCCTCACGGAACCGGATCATGACACCCGGACCGAGGCGGCACAATCCATGATGCTAAATAAAGTTGCGTCGACTGGGCTCAAGTTTGGGTTTCTGTGCGCTGGAACGTCGCCGTATGCCCGGTCCAGCGCGCCGATCGAAGAAAAATCTTGTCATGACTAAAGTTTCTTTAGCCGATCTGGCTCAATCCTGAGATCTCCACCGATCCCCTGGAGCCCACACGCTGTGCGCTGAAGCCCCGCCAGGCGCCGCCCGTTAGGCCTTGTGGCACAGGTCCCATTAGGGGAGCGCGCCATCTGTGCCCGGCGGCTGACCGTGGAGGGTGGTGGTTACCCTGTGACCGCCGTGGCCCGTGCTGCTGCCGTGGCCGCCGACCTGCCGTGCTGAGGCCAGGGTCGGGGCGGGCGGCCCGGGTGAGCGGTCCCGGGCTGGCGCGGGCCGGTCCCGGGCTGGCGCGGGCCGGTCCCGGGCCGGGCGGGCCGGTCCCGCCGGCCTACCCGGGCACCCCGCCCCCGGCGCTGGCACCTCACCTGCGGCGTTTGCACCTCACCCGTCCCGTAATTCACTAGTGTATTCGAGGCACTGGAAGTTTATGCGGAAGATATGGCTTATACGGATGATTTGGGCAACTATAGAGGCTGTCGCATAACTCCTTGCCGTGTTCTGTCAAGTTTGCCGGGGGCGGCGTGTCGGCGCGTTTTATGTGTGCTGACCTGGGAAAATGCTGTCATGGGACGGCATTTCAGGAAGGCTGACAG
>Ga0208324_1000158_pt1 | contig 38331 bp, 36 predicted proteins | sample Sb_taG_2_FD_187707 | JGI IMG/M metagenome (GOLD analysis project Ga0208324, IMG submission 187707) | Peat soil microbial communities from Weissenstadt, Germany - Sb_50d_5_LS metaG (SPAdes) (version 2) | ecosystem: Environmental > Terrestrial > Soil > Wetlands > Peat | place: Germany... | reverse complement strand
CGGATACATAGACCCTCCAGGTCCTCTGTGCTTTCGGGAGCGCGCGCGTCGGGCAAGCCGCCGTGCGGCCGCTCAGTGCTTTCCGGAGCGCGCGCGTCGGGCAAGCCGCCGCGCGGCCGCTCATGGCTCGGATTCGGGATCGGGCACGGCCGTCGGGAGCGACTCGTAATCGGGATCCGGCCGCGGCTCCTGGTGCGGCGGCCACGGTCCCGCGACCGGCTGGCCGGCCACCTTGAGATAGTCGATCAGCTCGGGCCAGGCCCAGACGGTGGGGCTCTTCCCGGTCTTGGGAGCGTGCTCGATCAGCTCGTAAAGCCGAGGGTTGCCGCGGCTGTGCCCGTCAGATTCGATTCGCATACTGTATGCTCCCGGCGCTGGACAGGGCTGACGACCTAGCGTCAGTTGTGACCGTCAACATCTTCCGCTGGGCCGCACCGCCCCGCAATACGCGAATAAGTTCTTGCTTAAGGGGCTTCCCCAGAGACGTCTTGCCTGGTCTTAGCTCCAGATCGTGACGTACACCGGGGGCCGGAACCGCGAGGGCGGCACGCCTGCGGTCGGCGACCGCATCAGGTGCATGGCTTCCGGCGTGCCCAGGTAGCGGCGGAAGGAACTGGCCGCGGTGCTCTGGTGCTGCCGCCCGAGCAGGGTGACGTGCCAGCAGGCGTCCACCCGGCAGCCGGGCTGCTCGACCCGGGACAGCTCGCCCCGGCGCAGCTGCTGGGCGACCAGGTGCTCGACGGCGGGCGCGACCCCCGTCCCGTCGGCCGCCGCCGCCCAGGCGGCGGTCTGGCTGGGGAAGACCCTGATCTGATCCTCGGGGATGCTCAGGGCGGACAGCATCTGACCGGTCTCGCTGTCCGGATCGGTGCCCGAGGGGTCCACGAACCACCGCCACTGGCGGGGGCCGCCGCGCAGCCGGGACTGGCCGGCCGTCACGACCACCAGCCGGTACCGGAAGACGGGCTCGGTCACCAGGGCCAGGGCCGGGTCATCCGGCAGGGTACCCGGGTCGCAGCCGATGGCCACGTCGGCCAGCCGGTTGGCGATCAGGACGTTCATCTCCTTGGTCGCCGCGACACCGGCCGAGACCTCGACCGAGCCCGCGAACCGCTTGGTGAACGCCTCGGTGAGCGGGCTGATCACGAACTCCGCCATGGTCGAGCTGGACACCACGCGAAGCTGCTCGGGCGCGCCCTGTGCGGCGCGGACCGCGGCGTGCGCCTCGGCGCCGAGTACGACGATCTGCGAGGCGGTCGCGAGAAGCCGTGAGCCGCCCGCGGTCAAGGTCATGCCGACCGGCCCCCGGGTGACCAGCTGATCGCCCAGGTGCAGCCGCAGGGCCGACAGGGCCTGGGAGACGGCCGACTCGCTGACGCCGAGCGCGTTGGCGGCGGCGGTCACCGAGCCGAGCCGGGCCACCAGGACAAAGGCGTTCAGCTGGGTTAGCGTCATGGCACTGTCATTATGCCCGCGATCCGGTCGGCCATGACCGACCGCCGGCGCACCAGTTGATGCCACAGAGGGGGAGGCGGCGTGGCGGCGTCGCTCCCGGTAACCATAGTCTGACGGTAACTCCCGAATCCCGCTCGTGCGTCCGCCCCCAGGCGGAGGGCCAGGTACAACCAGGGATGTAGGCCCCTAGAGGACCGACCGGATGGCCTCAGCCGCCGCGTCGCGCAGCCGGCCGCGCAGCGCTGCGCCGGCCGCGCGGTCGGTTTGCGCCTCCACGATCCGCAGGCCCGCGCCTGGCAGCGCCTTGCCCAGATCCTCGGGCTGGTCGAGACGCAGATACGGCAGGCCGAATGCGGCGGCCAGGTGATCCAGGCCGACGCCGTGCGGCGTGCCGAAGAGCCGCTCGAACGAACCGGTAAAGGCCGCCTGCTCCAGGGTGGAGAAGATCCCGCCGCCGTCGTTGTTGACTACGATCAGGCACAGGTCGGGCCGCGGCTCGCTCGGCCCGAGGGCCAGGCCGGGCGCGTCGTGCAGGAAGGCCAGGTCCCCGATCAGGGCGAACGCCGGGCCGCCGTAAGCCAGCGCGGCTCCGATCGCCGCCGAGGTCGTACCGTCGATCCCGCTGGTCCCCCGGCTGGCCATGATGCGGACATCGGCCCGGGTTACGGCATGAAAATCAATATCCCGAACGGGCATACTGCTCGCGGCCCACAAAAGTGCGTCTTCCGGCAGCCCGAGGACCAGGTCCCGGGCCAGGCGCGGTTCGGTCAGCCCATCCTCCCCGTCGAGGACGGCGTCCACCGCGTGGCGGGCCGCGCCGTCGGCCCGGAGCCACGCGTCCAGCCAGGGCACGGTCCCGGCTGGAGTGCCGGTGAGCCGGAGTCTCGCGGCCACGTCGGTGGCGGCCCGCTGCGGGTCCGCCCAGTGTCCCGGCCCCTGCCCGACGACCACATGCCGGGCGACCGGAGCGGCCAGGAGGAGCGACTGGGGCCGGGAAAGCCCTGGCCGCCCGGCCGACACGATGACATCGGGGCGATTCGCCCCGATGAATTCCGGCGTCGCGAGCAGGTACTGGTACGCGGGCAGCGCATTAGGCCCGTGCCGGGCCCCGGACGACGGCTCCGCGAGCACCGGCCAGCCCGCCTGCTCGGCCAGCTCAACCAGCGCCGCCGCATCGTAGTCGCCGTCGCCGCAGATCACCACGCCGCGTTCGGTCCAGGGCAGCTCGAGGTGGCCCGAGGCGGTGCCCGGAGGCTGGAAGCGCGTCCACGGCTTTCCGTCCGCGCGCCCGGCCAGCGACTCCGGCCAGTCCCGGGCCCCGGCCTCGTCGGCCCGGGGGGACGAGCCCCCGGAACCCCCCGTGCCGGCCAGGTCAGGGATGAGCGGGTCGCGGAAGGCCAGGTTCAGGTGGACCGGGCCCGGCCCGCTGCCCAGGCCGCCCGCGCGGCCGGAGGCGTAAGCCCAGGCCTGGCAGGCCAGCGACCGCCAGTACGCGGCCGCCCCGGTGCGCCGTTCGGGCACGCCGGCCTCGCAGAACCAGCGCACCGCGCTGCCGTACAGCTTGATCTGGTCGATTGTCTGGTTGGCGCCGGTGCTCCTGAGCTCGGGAGGCCGGTCGGCGGTGAGGACCAGCAGCGGGACCGCGGACTCGTCCGCCTCGATCACGGCCGGGTGGAAGTTGGCCGCCGCCGTGCCGGAGGTACACAGCACCGCCACCGGCCGCCGGCTGGCCTTGGCCAGGCCGAGGGCGGTGAACGAGGCGGACCGCTCGTCGATCCTGACGTGCAGCCGCAGCCTTCCTTCCTGCTCCAGGTCACCGAACGCCATGGCCAGCGGGGTGCTCCGTGATCCCGGGGCGAGGACCACCTCGCGCAGTCCGCACCGGGCCAGCTCGTCGCCGAACGCCACGGCGAACGCGGTGGACGGGTTCACTGGCCGGGCTCCCCACCGAGAAACCTCGCCGCGGCCGCCGCCCGGTTCCGCCACGGCCCCGGGTCGACTTCGAAGCGTGCCAGCCGGGCCTCCTCCACGGCGGGACGGCGGACCGGCAGTTCTCCTCCCTCCGGGACCAGCGGGTCGGCCGTTACGTCGCCGGACAGCAGCGACATGGTGGCCAGGCCGCAGGCGTAGGGCAGTTCCGGCAGCGCGGCGGCGAGCGCCACCCCGGCGGCCAGCCCAACGGAGGTGTCGACCGCGCTGGACACCACCACGGGCAGGCCGCAGGCCTCTGCCACCCGCAGTGCGGCCCGGACTCCGCCGAGCGGCTGGACCTTCAGCACGACGATGTCAGCCGCGCCCGCGGCGCGGACCCGCAACGGGTCGTCGGACCGCCGGATGGACTCGTCCGCCGCGACGGGGATGTCGACTTGTCGACGTACCTCGGCGAGCTCATCCAGGGTGGCGCAGGGCTGCTCGGCGTACTCGAGCCCGAACGCGGCCAGCCGCCGCAGCATGCGCACCGCCTGCCCGGTCTGCCAGCCGCCATTGGCGTCGACCCGGATCCGGCCGGACGGCCCGAGCGCCTCGCGGACCGCCTCGACCCGCTCGATGTCCGCCGCTTCGGCTTGCCCGCGCTCAGCCACCTTGACCTTGGCTGTCCGGCAGCCCGAGCAGGCCACGATCCGCATGGCCTGCTCCGGGCCGACCGCGGGCACGGTCACGTTCACCGGGATCCGGTCCCTGACCGGCGCGGGCCACCCGCCCGCCGCCGATTCCACCGCGCTGGCCAGCCACCGCGCGCATTCCCGCGGCCCGTACTCGGCGAACGGCGAGAACTCCCCCCACCCCGCCAGTCCCTCGACCAGCGCTCCCTCTCGCACCGTCACACCCCGGAACTTCACCGGCATCGGGATCGCGAACGCACGCAACCCCGCCAGCATCCCCGCCAGCATCCCCGGGGTCACCACGGCTCACCTCGATGATTGTGGGTCAAAACCCGGGCCAGAGCGCGGGTAACGGCCCACGATGAGGAAAGGGAGGGGGTCATAGGCGGGTGGGGGCGGGGGCGGTGAGAACGATCACACCGTGGCGGGGGACGGTGACCGGGCGCCAGAGCGCTTTGCGGATGGTTGAGTCGTCCTTTCCTGATTCCGGGCCGGACGGCTGCCATTCGGTCACTCGTAACCTCCTAGGGTGGGCTTGGGGGAAGGGATGGCGTGGGCTTGGGGGAAGGGATGGCGTGGGCTCGGGGGAAGGATGGCGTGGGCTCGGGGGAAGGATGGTGGGCTTGGGGAAAAGGATAAGGTCCGGGATCTAACCTTAACGATCGTGACGAACCGTTCTTTGCATGCGGTCCTGGTCGACCACGCCGGGCCGCGGCTGCTCGAACTGCTGGCCGCGGCTCTGGACGGCAGCGGGCCGGCCATCGCCCCGGTGGACGCCAGGCTGCCGGAGCCCAGGCAGGCCGAACTGCTCGCCGCGCTGGCCCCGGACACGGTGGAGGACCGGGATGGAGTCACCACCGTCCGTTCGGCCCGAGAAAAGGGAGTGGCCGGAGGCACGGCGGTCATCGTGGGTACGTCGGGATCCACCGGCGCGCCGAAGGGGGTCGAGCTCAGCGCCGCCGCACTGCTGCACTCGGCGCGGGCCTCGCTGGCCAGGATCGGAGCCCGGCCGGGCGAACGCTGGCTGTGCTGCCTGCCGGCCACGCACATCGCCGGGATCCAGGTCCTGGTGCGCTCGCTGGTCAGCGGCACCGACCCGGTGCTGGCGGAGCGGGCCGACGCGCAGACGGTCGCCGCCAGCGGCTGCGCGCACGTCTCGCTGGTGCCGGCCCAACTTCGCAGGCTGCTAGATGTCGATATATCACCATTGACCGGGTTCAGGTCGGTGCTGCTGGGCGGGGCCGCCGCGCCGGCCGGCCTGCTGGACGCCGCGCGGGCCACCGGGGTGCCGGTGGTCACGACCTACGGCATGACCGAGACCTGCGGCGGATGCGTGTACGACGGGATCCCGCTGGACGGAGTGCGGGTCACGATAGGCGACGACGACCGCATCCGGATCGGCGGTCCCGTGCTCTTCTCCGGTTACCGTCGCGGGTCCCGGGTGCCCGGCGACGGGTGGTTCAAGACCGGCGACCTGGGGCGGATGGAATCGGGGCGGCTGGTGGTACGCGGCCGCGCCGATGACGTGATCAACACCGGCGGCCACAAGGTGGTCCCCGGCGAGGTGGCTGCGGTGCTGCAGACCTGCCCAGGCGTCCGGGATGCGGCCGTCCTGGGGCAGCCCGACCCCGAATGGGGCGAACGGGTAGTGGCGGTCGTGGCCCCGGCCGACCGCGCCCAGCCGCCGACTCTCGAATTGCTCCGTCTGCATGTGCAGGAACGCCTGCCGCGTTACGCTGCTCCCAGCAGGGTCGTGATGGTCGATGCCGTTCCCATGCTCCCCAGCGGGAAGCACGACCTCGCCCGGCTCAGGCGAGAACTGCTGCGGCGGGAACAAACTGAGGCGGAAAACGTTTCTAACTAGTGCCCGGACAATGTGCCCCGCTGAGGACTGCGCGGGGAAACGAGGGGTACTTGGTGGAAGTCCGTGAACGACGTGTGCATTGCGTGCGTATTTAGGAGGAGGGAGGTGTCTCATGCCGCGGATCGCCATGGCGACCTCATCAGTCGTCGAAACGGATGAAGAGGCGAGCACGACCCGTGTGGATGACCTGATCCAGCGGGGACGTAGCCAGGGTCACCTGTCTCTTGCGGAGCTGAGGAACGCCTTTGACCAGGCAGGCCTGACACCTGCCGAAGGACGGTCCATCCTGCGCGAGCTGGCCGAATCCGGCGTGCGGCTGGCTAACGAGCTGGGCGAGGCCAGCAAGAGCCGACCGGTACGCTCGGCCGCCGCCCCGGCTCCAGCCGCGAAGGATGCAGACGGCACTGACGTCGAGTCCGGCGATGACGCCGACATTGAGCTAGCCGACGCTGACGTGGTGAACTTCGAGGCCGAGGCCGCCGCGCTGGCCGAGGCGGACCTCGATGACCAGACGCCCGCCATGGGCGACTCGGTGCACACCTACCTGAAGTCGATTGGCCGGACCAGCCTGCTGACCGCGGAGCAGGAGGTGGACCTGGCCAAGCGGATCGAGGCTGGCCTGTTCGCCGAGCACAAGCTGGAAACCGCGACGGGGCTGGATGAGGCTTACCGGCGTGACCTCGAGCTGATCGCCGAGGACGGGCGGCGCGCCAAGGCGCACATGCTCGAGGCGAACCTGCGCCTGGTGGTGTCGGTGGCCAAGAAGTACAGCGACCGGGGTCTGTCCCTCCTGGACGTGGTGCAGGAAGGCAACCTAGGCCTGATCCGGGCCGTCGAGAAGTTCGACTACACCAAGGGCTACAAGTTCTCTACCTACGCCATGTGGTGGATCCGCCAGGCCATCCAGCGCGGTTTCGCCGACTCGGCGCGGACCATCCGGCTGCCGGTGCACGTGCTCGAGATGCTCAGCAAGCTGAGCCGGGTCGAGCGCGACATGCACCAGCGTCTTGGCCGCGAGCCCACTCCTGAAGAGCTTGCCGTGGAGCTGGACCGGACCCCGGACCAGATCGAGGAGCTGCTGCGCACCAGCAGGCAGCCGATCAGCCTGGACTCGACCATCGGCGAGGACGGCGAGACCAGCATCGGCGACCTGATCGAGGACGTCGACGCGCCCGAGGCCTCCGAGCTTGTCGACCGCCAGCTGATGGCCGAGCAGCTGCGTTCGGCGCTGGACGCGCTGACGCCGCGCGAGGCCACGATCATGGCGATGCGGTTCGGGCTGTATGACGGCAACCCGCACACCCTCGACGAGATTGGCCGCGCGCTGGGCCTGACCCGCGAGCGGATCAGGCAGCTCGAGAAGCAGTCGCTGTCCAAGCTGCGTCACCCCAGCCGCGCGCAGCCGCTGCTCGACTTCGCCAGCTGACCGTACCTACTGCCTGCCTCCCGACCATGTGCCGGGCCCGACCTCCCGCCGGGCCCGGCACTCGGCTGTCCGGGCTCTGCTGGCTCGATGATCGGGGTGCCGGTGCTGGCCGCCGTGTCCGCGCCGTCCTCGCTGGCCGCCGACGGCGGCCTGACCCTGGTCGGCTTCCTGCGCGGCGCCACGATCAACGTCTACGCCGGCGCGCACCGGGTGAGCTGCTAAACGGCCGCCGCGACCTGGTAGAGGTCGGTGCCCTCGGCCGAGACCGAGCGGGCCACCTGGTCGCGGGCCGCGAGTACCTCCAGGTGCGCGGCCGTCTCGTTGACCGCCTGGACCTGGCTGAACAAGTCGAGCTCGGCGAATGGCCGGTGCTGCCGGGTCCATTTGATCGCTTTCGCCACCTCATACGGCGTCGCGTGGCCGGCCTGCACGGCGCCGAGGGTCTCGTCCAGGCGCGTGTCGTGGTGGGCCAGGAGCTCGCGGATGCGGCGGTGGGTGCTGCCGGTGACCGGCCCGTGGGCGGGGAGCAGCCGGGCGTCGGGCAGCGCGAGCGTCCTGGCCAGCGAGCTGACGTAGTCGCTCAGGGCCATCCGGTTGCCGGCCGCCTCGAACCCGATCGAGGGGGTGATGTACGGGAGTATGTGGTCGCCCGCGAACATGATCTTGGCCGCGGCGTCGTGGAAGATCAGATGACCGCGGGTGTGGCCCGGCGTGTGAACGGCGCGGAGCGTGCGCGTCCGCAGGTCGAGGTCGGTCCCGTCTGCCAGCCAGCGGTCGGGATCCTCCCATTCGATGAGGGCGGGGGGCTGCCGGTTGGATGCGGACAGCTCGGTGATCAGCTCCAGGGCGCCCAGCCTGCGCAGGCCGTCGACGCCGAAGAACCTGTTCCCGTGGCCGTTGACCATCTCCCTGGTCGCGACCAGGTTGGCGTGCTCCTGCTCACCCAGGCTGATCACGCTGTGGAACGTCCGCCGCAGCTCCACGGCCAGGGAGTAGTGGTCGATGTGAATGTGCGTCACGAAGAAGTTGCGGACATCGCCTAGCTCGTAGCCGATCTGGCGCAGCCCCGCGGCGAGCTGTTCCCTGGCCGGGACCAGGGCTATGCCGGCGTCGATAAGGTCGACTCCGCTGGGGTCGGCGATGGCGTAGACGTTGACCGCCTTGAGCCCTTCAATCGGCAGCGGCAGCGGGATCCGGTACACGCCCCCGCCGAGATCCTGGACTCCGGGCTCGGCCCAGGCATGCCTGGCCGCCGTCGCATGGCTCATCGTGCCGCTGACCCTTCCCTCGGGCCCAAGACCCGGCGAGCCCTGAGCTACCGCTAGATAACGATATCGGGCTGCGCCTTACTCCCGGCGTGGCCAGGCCCTGTGCCTTCCAGATCGTAGGTCCCGCCGGAAACCGGTCGTCGGCCTGGGTCAGCATCAGCAGGCATCTTTCCAGGCTGAGTTCGAAAATGGGCTCCTCGTCGAAGCCGGGCCAGACCTTCCCGTCCCGTTCGGCCAGGACCTGCCCGCGGACCACCCGGGCGGTCTCGGCCTCGGTCACCTCGCGAGCGCGGCCGATGACCGCGAAGCCGTCGTCATGCCGGGGCGGCGGGCACGTCTCGCTGTGCAGCGCGTAACGCCCGTCCCTGCGGAGGTCCTGCCGCTTGGGTCCCGCGCCGATGAGCAGGTGCAGTCCGGCCGGGCTGATGACCGGGCAGACCGGGTGCACGCGCGGGCCGCCGTCGCGCCGGATGGTGGCCAGGAAGCCCAGCCCGATGCCGAACTGGTAGAACTGCCTGCGGCCCGCGTCCGCCAGGGCGGGCTGGTGCCGCTCGAATTGGGTCCAGGTGATCATTTCGCGGACGCTACGCCGGTATCGCTGACATCTTGTGTCAGCGATCCGGATTAGCCTTGACCAGTGCGCGCGGACCGGCTGCTCTCCCTGATCCTGCTGCTGCAGGCGCGGGGCCGTACGACCGCCCAGGCGATCGCGGGCGAGCTCGAGGTGTCGGTCCGGACCGTCTACCGTGACCTGGAGGCGCTGGCCGCGGCGGGCGTGCCCGTCCTCACCGAGTCCGGCCCGGGCGGCGGGTGCCGCCTCATGGCTGGCTACCGGTTCCCGCTGCGCGGGCTGCGGCCCGACGAGGCCGAGGCCCTGCTCATCCTGGGGGTGCCCGGTGTCCTGCGCGAGCTCGGGCTGGACCGGGCACTGGACGCGGCCCAGCGCCAGATCCGGGTCACGGCGGGCGGCGGATCGGCGCTCGTGCACCTTGACATGCCGCGGTGGTTCGGCGGGCAGGAGGACGTCCCCTGCCTGCGGGACCTGGCCCGGGCGCTCCGTTCCAGCCGGCGGCTGGCGGTCAGTTACCCTCCGCGCGACGACGCCGGCGACGCCGAGCCCCGGGTTATCGGGCCGCTCGGCCTGGTGAACAAGGCGGGCGTGTGGTACCTGGTGGCATCGTCCCCGGGCACTGCTGATGACCGGTCTGGCATCAGGGTGTTCCGGGTCGCGCGCATCGCCTCGGCCCGTGTGCTGCCCGAGCCCTTCGAGCCTCCGGCCGGCTTCGAGCTGGCCGGGTTCTGGCGGGAGTGGTCGGCCGAATTCGAGGCCAGCCGGCCCCGGCTCCCGGTCACGCTCCGGGCCTCGCCCCGGGCGCTGGCGGCCTTCGGTGAGATCTTCGGCCGGGCCGCCGGGCCAGCGCTGGCGGCGGCGCTTCCGCCCGACGAGGACGGCTGGCGGGTGGTGACGCTGTCCTTCGAGCACGAACGGGCCGCCGCGCACCGCCTGGCTGGTTTCGGGGACCAGGTGGAGGTCGTGGCCCCGCCCTCGGTCCGGGCCGGGCTGGTGGCCACGGCCCGGCAGCTCCTGCGGCGCTACCATGCCGCAGACGGCTGATCGTGATCGGAGAGGGCATGGCAGGTGAACCGGTGACCGTAGGCGATGGTAGTGGTCCGGAGGTCATCGAGCTGAGCTCGGTCCCCGGGTTCGTGGTGTTCGACCTGCCCGGGGTGCCGGAGTCCGCCGGAGGAACCCGGCTGACGCCGGATGTCAGCATTGCTGAGGTGATGCTGCTGGCCCGGGCGATGACCTATAAGTACGCCGCGCTGGGCGCGCAGATGGGCGGGGCCAAGGCGGGCGTGCGCGGGGATCCGGCCGACCGTGCGGGCAAGGCCGCCCTGATGGCCCGGTTCTGCGCGGAGATCGCTCCGCTGACCGATACCGGCCGGCTGCTGACCGGGCCGGATATGGGCACGGCCGAGGAGGATTTCGCGCCGCTGCGCGAGCGCCGGGCCGCGCCGGCGGCGATCCGTGCCGTCGTGGACGGCGTGCCGTTCGAGGACCTGCTGACCGGATTCGGCGTGGCGGTGGCCGCCGAGGCGGCGCTGGGCGAGCGGTGGGGCGGGGGCTGGAACGGGCGTTCGGTAGCCATCGAGGGGTTCGGCAAGGTGGGCGGAGGGGTCGCGCGGGAGGTCACCCGCCGCGGCGGCCGGGTAACCGCGGTGTCCACCATGGCGGGGTGCGTGATGGACCCGGCGGGCCTGGACACCGAGCGGCTGCTCGCGCTGCGCCGCACGCACGGCGATGCCTGCGTCCTGCACTACGGCCGGCCGGCCGGGCCGCCCGGCGAGCTGTTCACGGCGGCGGACGCCGAGGTGGTCGTTCCCGGCACCCGGCCCGGCGTGATCAGCGGCCGGGTCGCCGGGTCGCTGCCTCCGTGCGTCCGGGTCGTCGCGCCCGCGGCGAACGTGCCCTACACCAAACCGGGAGCCGACGTGCTGCGCCAGCGAGGCATCGTCGCGCTGCCCGACTTCGTGTGCAACGCGGGCGCGGTCATCGGCTACCGGTCGGCCGCCGACGCGACCCCGGACGAGGTCCTGGCCGCGGTCGAAGCCACGGTCGCCGGCCTGATCCTCGACGCGCTGCATCACCCGTCCGGCCCGCTGGCCGGCGCCTGCGAACGGGCCGGCCAGTTCCTGCGCGGCTGGTGGGGCGAGCCGCCCGGTCTGCCCTACGCACCCGAGGGCTGAATGAAACACCGCGGCGCGATGTTAAGACGGCATGCAGACCTGGGATGCGATCACGTCACGCCGCAACGTCCGGTCCTTCGCCGGCCGCCCGATTCCGGCGGCCGATCTGGATCGGATCCTCGAGGCGGGCCGCCGGGCCCCCTCCTCGCAGAACTGGCAGCCCTGGGACTTCGTCGTCGTCACCGACCGCGAACAGCTCCGCGAGCTGGCCAGGGTCTGGCGCGGCGCCGGGCACGTGGCAGGCTCGGCCGCCACGATCGTGGTGATCGGGCCCGCGGCCGACAACGAGTTCCACCGGGCTCAGCTCGACCTGGGGCAGGCCACGATGGCCATGCTGCTGGCTGCCGCCGACCTGGGCATCGGCAGCTGCCACGCCGGCGTGGCCGACCTGCCGCTGGCCCGCACGCTGCTGGGCTTCCCCGAGGACCGCGACTGGGCCCTGCTCATCTCGCTCGGCTACCCGGCTGACCGCCCCCTGGTCCCGATCCGCCATCCGAAGCGGCGGCCGTTCAGCGAGGTCGTCCACCGCGGCCGCTGGTAGAACGCGCGGCCCCGCCTTCCGGGCCTGTGTGCCACAAGCCCAGACGCCTGCGTCCACTGGCCCGCAGCGCGCTCGCCACGCCGTCCCGGCGAGTTCCCGGCCCGCCGACCCACCACCAGCAACAACCCCCACAGTAACCGCACTTTTCGCACGCGTGTACCAGCCCGGCGTGATTTACGCGGAAGATATGGCTTATACGGAAGAATTAGGCAACAATAGCTGCCCGGATCTTCCGCGACGGCCGGATCCTCCGCGCAAATGGGAAACCAGCGCACTAGCGGGAGCCGCGGGACGACGGCACCCGCGGGCGGCACGGCGGGCAGCTGTCGTTGCCACGCTCCGTATAGGTCATATTCTCCGCGCTAATCGCGGCGTGCCCGTATTTCTGTGCGAAACACGGGACTGGTGAGGTATGTGCGCTTGATTCAGGCCTAGTCGGCCAGCAGGGCCTCTTAGCTGGCCTGCCGATGAATGCTGTGCGGCTTTCGTGGAGCGAATCGGTGCTTGGCGGCACGTACGCGCCGCCGCAGCGAATTGAGCAGGACCACGGCTACCAGGGCGATCACCGTGATCGCGATCGGAGAGGAGAAGCTGAGAATCATGACCGCGAGCTGGAGCAGGGCCGCGCCGATGGCGCCGACCATTACCGCGGCGGCGCCGCAGAACAGTCCCCGTTGAAGCATTTCGCACCCCTTTGTGCGCTTTCCGCTAAATACGATTCCAGGCTAGGAGCCGAGCGCTACGAGATCGTTACGGGAACGCGGCTGCGCAGACCCGTGCGTTTCACCAGCCGTGAGCCTAATCACAATGACCGCAGTCAGGCCGACGATTTCCGATTCCTCCCGGTTCTTCCCGGTCTTTCCCATAGCTGGCGTTCACCGCCGCCGGGCTCGTCGCCGATGGTTAACGCTTTTGGTCACCGTGCGTGACAAGGCTCGCCGGCGTGGCGTCGCGCCGCGACCCCGAGAGGCCATTACATCACTCATCGGATTCGGTACGCTACTTTGAGCTACCATAATCAGGGATGCCTCGCGCCCGCCGCGGGTAAGGCCGTCCAGTCCGGCCGGGCCGTCCGGCCGGGCCGGGAATGCTGTATACGAACACGCAAGGAGTTCTTGCATGTTCGTATGCATTTGCATTTGCTCTGTTAGGGTGCGCCGTGCAGACAAGAGAACCCGACCATGAGTTTCCCGGGTTCCCGGGTTCCCGGGTCTCCCGGCCACGCGGGGGCCTGGACCTGTGTTCCCACTAAATGAGAAGCAAGGAGAACGATGCGGTTCGACAACGGGATCCCGGCTGATCAGCTGGTTTCTGTGGCCTGGCGCAAGAGCAAGGTCAGCAATCCCAGCGGGAGCTGTGTCGAGGTGGCCGAGCTTCCCGGTGGCGCGATCGCCGTCCGCAATTCCCGGCATCCTTCGGGACCGGCGCTGATATACACGCGTGCCGAGATTGGGGCGTTCTTGACCGGAGTGAAGAACGGCGAGTTCGATGACCTGTACCCGCGACCCAGTGACAGCCTAGCGTTATTACCCGTTAGTCACTAATAGTGTCCTGACGATGCGGTTGTGCAGTGATATTGTGCTGCATGTGCATCCGCCGTCGCCGTTCGGCTTTGCGGGCGGCGGCACGGCGGTGACCGGTCGGCAGGGCGAGCGGGCACCGGCGTCAACCCACCGGCTCTCGGAGTGAGGATGAGCACGGACGACGAGCTAGCTGCTGGCATCTCAGGTCCGACCGTGCCGCGCATGATCCTCGGCAACCAGTTGCACCGCTTCCGTGAGGCAGCCGGCATCTCGCCGGACCGCGCCGGGTACGAGATCCGGGCGTCCCGGTCCAAGATCAGCCGCATGGAGAACGGCCGGGTCGGATTCAAGGAACGGGACGTGGCCGATCTGCTCGACCTGTACGGGATCACCGACGAGGAGACGCGCTCGGGCCTGATGATGCTGGCCCGGCAGGCCAATGCCCCCGGCTGGTGGTCGAAATACGGCGGCGACATCATGACCGACTGGTTCGAGGAGTATCTCGGCCTGGAGGCCGCCGCCTCGGTCATCCGGGCGTTCGAGCTGCAGTTCGTGCACGGCCTGTTCCAGACCGAGGCCTACGCCCGAGCCGTCACCTTGCTCGGCAATACGTCGGCGCCCGCCGAGGAGATCGACCGCCGGGTGGGCCTGCGGCTCAAGCGCCAGGACCTGCTGGCCGGCTCCAAGCCGCCGCAGGTGTGGGTGGTCATCGACGAGGGAGCGCTACGCCGGCCGGTAGGTGGCCGCGCGGTGATGCGGGCCCAGCTGAACCGGCTCATCGAGGTCGCCGGGCTGAGGCACGTCACCATCCAGGTGGTGCCGTTCAGCCGGGGCGGGCACGCCGCAGCGGGAGGGTCGTTTACGGTGCTGCGCTTCGGTGAGGACGACGTACCGGACGTGGTCTACATCGAACAGCTCACCAGTGCCCTCTACCTGGATAAACGCGAGGATGTCGATCATTACCTGGAGGTCATGAACCACCTCAGCACCGAGGCCCTCACTCCCGTGCAGACCGCGCAGTTCCTCGCCGAGATCATCAAGGAAACGTGAGGCCTGGCCGGACGTCCCCCGTCCGATCGCCACCGCCCGAAACCCGTAAATCCCGTAAAACCCGTAAAACCTGAACCCAACTCCAAGGGATCCCCGTGACTGAAGAGCACTCACCCACGTACAGCGACCCGGAGCAGCGCATCGCCGGAACCGCGATCGATACGACCGTGCCGCATTCGGCCCGGATCTGGAACTACTGGCTGGGCGGCAAGGACAACTACGAGATCGATCGTGTGGCTGGTGATCAGTTCAGCGGGATATACCCGGGCATCGTAAATATCGCGCGGGCCGACCGCGCTTTCCTCGGACGCGTCATCCGGTTCCTGGCCGGTGAGGCCGGGGTACGCCAGTTCCTCGACGTGGGGACCGGGCTGCCGACCGCGGACAATACGCATCAGGTCGCGCAGCGCGTCGCCCCGGAGTCACGGATCATCTACGTCGATAATGACCCGCTGGTGCTGGCGCACGCGCGGGCCCTGCTGAGCAGTTGTCCGCAGGGCAGCACCAGCTACGTGGATGCTGACATGCGCGACGCCGAGAAGGTGCTGCGGGAGGCGGCTGAGTGGCTGGACCTGACCCAGCCGGTGGCGCTGACGTTCATGGGCGTTCTCGGTCACGTCGTCGACCACGACGAGGCGCGATCGATCGTGGCCGGGTTGCTCGAGGGCCTGCCCCCCGGCAGTTACCTGTCGATCAACGACAGCGTCAACACCAGTGAGGCCCTGGAGGCGGCCCTGCGGGTGTACGAGGCATCGGGTGCCGTCCCGTACCGGACCCGCACCCCGCAGCAGTTCGCCGGCTACTTCGAGGGCCTGGAGCTCGTCGAGCCGGGTGTGGTCAACGTGGACGACTGGCGGCCGGATCCTGACTCCCCCCGCGGTCCCGAGATTCCGCAGCTGGGGGCCGTCGGGCGGAAGAGGTGACCGGAGCCACGACCCGCTGACTTGAGGCACCGCGGTCGCACTCGGTAGGGACTCAGCGCGGCGGGTGTATCCCCGGCAGGCGGTCGGCGGCGGCAACGGCGGCGACCACGCCCGCCGCGCAGGCGGCGAGCCCGAGTTCCGGGATCGCCTTCGCCGCCAGGCCGAGCAGGGCGAGCACGGCGATCCCGGCCACCCGGGGCCAGGACGGGTAGCGCCACACCACCAGCTTGAACGCGGCGTGCCCGGCCAGGAACAGCGCCGGGCCGCCCAGGATCATCCAGGCTGACGCCGTGCTCGCGGTCACCGCCGGGTCGGACAGGACCTTCTGGTCGGCGGCGGCCGAGACGATGATGCCCGCCACCATCACGGGATGGATGAGGTGGTAGGCGGAGCGGCCCAGCCGGCCGGGGTCATCCGAACAGGCGATCTTCTCCGCGGCGGCCGCGGCGCTCTGGTCGAAGTACAGCCACCACAGCGCCACCGCGCCGGCGAACCCGACCACGAAGGCGGCCACGTCGGTCGCGCTGACCGGCTTCTCGGTCAGCGTGGCGCCGATGATCACGATCGACTCGCCCAGCGCGATCAGGATGAACGCCTGGCAGCGCTCGGCGAAATGACTGCCCTCGATGGTCCAGTCCGACGTGCGGGACCGGCCCAGGCCCGGCGTGTAGAAGCCGACCACCCCGCCGAGCAGGTCAACGCAGACCGAGCCGAGCCACAGCAGGGCCCGCGCGTCGCCGTGGGCCAGGCCGCCGGCGATGGCGAGCGCGCTGCTAGTCACGCACCAGGCCAGGATGCGCTGGAAGTTGGCCTCCAGCGGGTGCCCGCGCAGCGCGATCACCATGAACACGGTGCGGCCGATCTGCTGGAGCGCATAGCCGCAGCCCACCCACAGGCCCAGATCCTCGAAGGCGCGCGGCAGCGCCACCGCCATGGCCAGGCTGATCAGCATGAGCACCACGAGCAGCAGCCGGACGGCCATCTGCTCCGGGTCCAGCCAGTTCGTCACCCAGGTGGTGTACGACCAGACCAGCCAGACCATCGCCAACAGCAGCCCGGCTTGCAGCGCGCCCCGCACGGTAGGGTGCCCGAGCAGGTAGTGCGACAGCTGGGTGACCGCGAACACGTACACCAGGTCGAAGAACAGCTCGATGTTCGTGACCCGCTGCACGCCGGACCGGTCCCGCAGCAGGCGTGCGGCCCGCGGCGGGGCGCCTACCAGCCTCACCAGGCGTGGTGCTCCGGCGCGGGCCGGTAGCCAGGGAACAGGTCGTCGAGCCGCTTGAGGACGTCGTCCTCGAGGCAGAGGCGGCTCACCGACAGGCCCGAACGGCCAAGCCGGACATATTCCATCCTCCTAGCCTTTCACGGCCGGGCCGGGCGACCAGCCTCCCGGTATGCGGCCACCCGCTCGCGGGTGCCGCAGGTGGCCGAGCAGTAGCGCCGGGCACTGCCCCGGCCCACGTTCACGAACGGCCTGCCGCAGGACGGCGAGGGGCAGATCCCGGCCGGCGGGGCTTGCCGCTCGGCCAGCAGCACCGCCAGGGCCAGGCAGGACGAGGTGAGGAACCATTCGTCCCACGGCGCCTCGTCGTTGCCGTCCACGTGCACGTGCCAGCCCGACGCCCCGCCGTGCGCGGTCAGCCGCGGCGGATGCGCGCGTCCGGAAAGCAGGCCGTTGATCCGGTCCGCGGCCACGGCGACGTCCCCGGCGGTGAAGACCTGCCGCAGCTCGAGCGCGGCCTGGCGCAACGAGTCCAGCTCAATGGCCGAGATCTCGATCGGCGGGGTCTCGCCGTGCGCGCGCAGCACCTCGATCAGCGCCGCCCGTTCGCCCGAACTGCCGGCCGGGAGCCGGTTGCCCGTCCTGGGCAGGAGAACCGCGAGGATATCGGCTGCCCGCTGCGCGGCATCGTGCACGCTGCTGCCGAGCAGCACCGTCCGGGTGGTCACAGAGGGATAGTGTAACGTGTTTTTGTGGAATCGGGTTACATGCCATGGCGGACGTCGTGGAGGTACCTCGGCGGCACGGCGGCGTCCCGGGCCGGCGACGAGATGGCAGGCCCGGCCCTGCTGCTGCTGGGGTTCGCGGTGACCGGCAGTGCCGCTACCGGCTCGGCGCTGCTGGCGGGCTTGACCGTCGCCGCGGCGGTGGGCGGACCGGTGTTCGGCGCGCTGCTGGACCGCAGCCCGCGCCCGGACCGGGTGCTCGCCCTGACCCTGTCGGCCTACGCGCTGGGGATCATCGCCGTCGCGGCCACGGCCGGTCGGCTGCCGGTTCCGCTCGTGGTGCTGATCACGCTGGCCGCCGGGCTGTTCACCCCGGCGGTGGCGGGCGGCTGGACCTCTCAGCTGCCCCGCATCGTGACCGGTCCGGTGCTGAGCCGTGGCTTCGCGCTCGACGCCATGACTTACAGCGCGGCCAGCCTGGCCGGCCCGGCGCTGGCCGCGGTGATCGCCGCCGGGCTCGGCGCCCGGACCGCGGTCGCCGCCGCGGCGGCACTGGTCGCCCTGGCTATACCGTCGGCCTGCTGGCTGTCGCGCTATCCCCCGGTGCAGGCCAGCGCGCCGAGACCGGCCCCGTACCGGCAGGTGGCCGCGGGGTTCGCCGCGATCGTAACCCGGCGCCCGCTGCTGCGGGCCACCGTAACCTCCGTGGTGTCCTACGCCGGGATCGGCATGCTCCTGGTCTGCTGCCCTCTGCTCGGCGCGCAGCGGCTGGGCGGATCGGCCCGCGGAGCGCTGCTGATCAGCGCGATAGCGGCCGCCTCGCTGGTCGTCAACTCGATCCTGGCCCGCCGTCCGCCGCGCGGCCAGCCGGATGTCCGGGTCCTGGTCAGCACCCTGGTGATCGGGGTGAGCATGGCCGCGGCATCGGTGGCGCCGGGCTGGCTCACCATGGCGGCGGTCGCGCTCGGCGGGGCCGGCGAGGGACCGCAGCTGACCGCGCTGTTCGCGGTACGGCACCGGGAGTCCCCCGAGCACATGCGCGGCCAGATCTTCACCACGGCGGCGAGCCTGAAGATCGGCGGGCTGGCCGCCGGAGCGGCGCTCGCGGGCCCGCTGGCCGGCCATTCGGTGACCGCCTGCCTGCTGGCCGCGGCCGGATTCGAGCTGTGCGCCGCGGCGGCCTACGTCCTGATCGGCCCGCCGCCGAAGGCGGCCAGACCAGCATCGCGGCGCAGCGGGCCGGCCGCGGATACCATGGCCCGTTCAGAATAAAGATTGTTATGATGGTTGGGTGCAATGCGTATCGGGTACCCAGTGGTGGCCTGCCGGTTAGGACGGCCCAACCCCTAACAACCTCACCCGCTTTCGAGGCCGTCCGGATGGGCGGCCTTTTCCGTGCTCTCCAGGGCCGTCCGTCCGGACCTTACGGAGAGGACGATGACCATGAGTGCCGGGCTCGCGCTGGAGCGTTCGGCTGAGCTTGAGGAGCTGATTCACCGGGACGCCTCCCGGTTCCGGATCCTGACCGGGGACCGGCCGACCGGTCAGCTGCACCTGGGCCATTACTTTGGCACCCTGCGGAACCGGGTCAGGCTGCAGGACCTCGGCGCAGAGGTCTTCGTGCTGATCGCGGACTACCAGGTGCTGACCGACCGCGATACCTCGGAGCACCTGGATGAGTACGTGATCAGCCTGATGCTCGACTACCTGGCCATCGGGCTGGACCCGGCGCGGACGGTGGTGTTCGCGCACAGCGCGGTGCCGGCGCTCAACCAGCTCCTGCTCCCGTTCCTGAGCCTGGTCTCGGTCCCGGAGCTGCAGCGCAACCCGACGGTCAAGGACGAGATCGCGCACTCGCGCCAGACAGCGGTCAGCGGCCTAATGCTCACCTACCCGGTGCACCAGGCGGCGGACATCTTGTTCTGCAAGTCAAACCTGGTGCCGGTCGGGCAGGATCAGCTGCCGCACTTGGAGATCACCCGGGTCATCGCGCGCCGGTTCAACAGCCGGTACGGCGCGCCGACCTTCCCGGTGCCCGACGCGCTGCTGTCGGCGGCGCCACTGCTGCTCGGCACCGACGGCACCAAGATGAGCAAGAGCCGCGGCAACGCCATCGCGCTGGCGGCCAGCGCCGATGAGACCGCCCGCCTGATCCGCGGTGCGAAGACGGACGCCGAACGGTACATCAGCTACGATCCCGAGCGCCGTCCGGAGGTCTCGAACCTGGTGTTGCTGGCCGCCCTCGCCCTCGGGCGCAGCCCGCAGGACGTGGTCGCCGACCTCGGCACCGGCGGTGCCGCAGCGCTCAAGGACACGGTCACGATGGCGGTCAACGAACTGCTGGCCCCGGTCCGGGCCCGCCGCGCCGAGTACGCACGTGACCTGGGCTACGTCCGCCGGATCCTGCGGGAGGGCAACGAGCACGCCGAGGCGATCGCCACGGCCACCCTGGACGAGGTCCGCGCGGCCATGGGCATGCGCTACTGAGGCGTCCCGATGACCACCGGGGTGTCCAGGACCCGGTCGGGTCCGGCCGGGCGTTCGGCGCCGCCCAGCGTGAACGACCCGTGCAGGACCAGGCGATCGGAGGCTCCGCCGATCGCGACCCGGATCTCGCCCGGCTCTACCACCCGGACGCCGTCCCGGCCGCTGAACGCGGTGCGGTCGGCGTGAAGCCGGAAGGTGACCCGGCGGGCCTGACCCGGGCCGAGCGGAACCCGGGCGAAGCCCGCGAGCCAGCGGACCGGGCGGACCGCCTGGGCGAGCGGGTCACTCAGGTAGAGCTGGACCACCTCGGTTCCCGCCCGGCTGCCGGAGTTCCGCACCGTGCAGGCGATCTCCGCCGTGCCGGCGGTGCCAACCACGACCTCCGCGCCCGCCGCGGCCTCCGCGTCGTCGGCAGGCCGGATGACGAGATCGGCGTACTCGAAGCTGGTGTACGACAGCCCGTGGCCGAACGCGAACAGCGGGGCCGGATCGACCGAACTACCAGGATGGCGGTCCGCCAGCCGCGGGCGCAGATACGAGGCCGGCTGGGCGCCCGGCAGTCTCGGCAGCTCCACCGGGAGCCGGCCACTAGGAACCACCCGGCCGGACAGCACCCCGGCGATCGCGCCGCCGCCCTCCTCGCCCGGGAAGAACGCCTGCACGGCCGAGGCGAGCTGCCCGGCCAGCGGGCCGATCGCGTACGGCCGGCCGGTCACCAGCACCAGCACGACCGGCTTCCCGGTGGCGACCAGCACGCGCAGCAGGTCCTCCTGCACGCCGGGCAGCCTGAGGTCGGCCGCGTCGCAGCCCTCGCCCGAGGTGCCCCGGCCGAACAGGCCGGCCTGGTCTCCGAGCACGGCCACCACCACGTCCGCCTCCCGGGCGTGCGCGGCGGCGTGCGCGAAATCCGAGCGGTCCTCGGACCGGACGTCGCAGCCTGCCGCGTACGAGATCGGGGCACCGGGCCGCTCGGCCGTCAGCGCGTCCAGGACCGTCGTGACATGCAGGCCGTCGGCGGCCTCGGGATACCGGTAGCCGAGGTGGCGGGCCATGCTATAGCAGCCGAAGAAGGCCAGCGGATCGGCGGCCAGCGGCCCGATCACCGCGAGGCTGGCGTCCGGCCGCAGCGGCAAGACGGCGGTGCCGCCCGGCTCCGGGGCACGGTTGGCCAGCAGCACGACGGACTCCTCGGCCATCCGCCTGGCCAGCGCCCGGTGCCCCGGCGGGTCGAGGTCCGGCGGGTCGAGGTCCGGCGGGTCGAGGTCCGGCGGGTCGAGGTCCGGCGGGGCGCCAGGGGAGTCCTTGTCCGCCGGTGACCACCCGGGATCGAGCAGCCCCAGCTCGCACTTCTGCCGCAGCACCCGGGCCGCGGCCCGGTCGACAAGCTCGGCCGGGACCTGGCCGTCGCGCACCGCGGCCGCCAGCTCGGGGCCGTAGCAGCGCACGCTGGGCAGCTCCACGTCCAGGCCGGCGTCCAGAGCCAGCGCCGCGGCCTGCGCGGGCGTCCCGGCCACGCCGTGCTGGGTCTGCAGGAAGGAGATCGCGAAGTAATCCGAGACCACGACCCCGTCGAAGCCGAGCTGGTCGCGCAGCAGCCCGCTCAGCAGTGAGCGGTCCGCGCTGACCGGGACGCCGTCCACATCGGTGTAGGACGGCATCACCGAGCGGGCCCCGCCGAGCCGCAGCGCCATCTCGAACGGCACCAGCATGACGTCCGCGAACTCCCGTGGTCCCATGCTCACCGGAGCCATGTTGCGGCCCGTGCGGGACGCGGAGTACCCGGCGAAGTGCTTCAGGGTGGCCTGAATCCCAGCGGACTGCAGACCGCGGACGTAGGCGGTGCCGAGCGACCCGACCAGGTAGGGGTCTTCGCCGATGGTTTCCTCGGTCCTGCCCCACCGCATGTCCCTGGCCACGTCGAGGACCGGGGCCAGCCCCTGGTGGATGCCCATCGCGCGCATGCTGGCCCCGATGGCCCCGGCCATGTCCCGCACCAGCTCGGGATCGAACGACGCGCCCCAGGCCAGCGGGGTCGGGAATACGGTGGCCGTCCACGTGGCGAACCCCGTCAGGCACTCCTCATGCGCGACGGCGGGAATGCCGAACCGGCTGGCCCCGGCGATCTGGGCCTGCAGCTCCCGGAGCGTACTGCGCGCCACGGCGGGAGGCAGCGGCCGGGTGCCGAAGACCCGGGTAACCTGGCCAAGGCCGTGGCGGATGAGCTCAGCCAGCGGCAGCGGCGTCTCGCTCATCTGGCCCTGCATGGGAGCGACGTTGGCGGGGTCGCCCACCCAGATGCTGGTCAGCTGGGCGACCTTCTCCTCCAGCGTCATCCGGCCGAGCAGATCCCCGGCCCGCTCCCTGGCCGACCGCGAAGGGTCGCGCCAGATCTCCGCGGTGATCGTCCCCGGCCCGGCCCGCAGGCGGCTCATCGCGCGGGCCCGGGGACGGGCCCGGTGGATTCGCGCATGATCAGCTCGGTCGACAGCTCCACCCGCCTGCTGCGCAGCGGCCGGTCCTCGATGATCTCGCCCAGCATCTGGGCCGCCGCCCGGCCCATCTCGGCCAGCGGCTGGCGCACCGTGGTCAGCGGCGGCGAGACCCAGCGAGCCACGGGCAGGTCGTCGAACCCGACCACGCTCAGGTCCTGCGGGATCCGCAGGCTGCGCTGCCGGGCCGCCTCGTAGACGCCCAGCGCCTGCTGGTCGCTGCCCGCGAAGATGGCGGTGGGAGGTTCGGCTAGGTCCAGCAGCTCCCCGCCGCGCCGGAAACCGCCCTCGTGCTGGAAGTCGCCGTGCCTGACCAGCCCGGGATCGAAGACGATGCCGGCCTGCTCGAGCGCCGATCGGTAGCCATCGATCCGGGCCCGGCTGCACAGGTAGTCCTGGGGGCCGGCCACGGCGGCGATCCGGCGGTGCCGGAAGCTGAGCAGATGCTCGGTGGCCGCCAGACCGCCGGCCCAGTTCGTGGCGCCCACGCTGGCCAGCTCGGGGGGCGGTGGGTTGACCGGGTCGACCACCACCAGCGGGATGCCGCCGCTGCGCAGCTGTTCCAGCTGCTCCTGGGTGAGCTCAGACGTCACCAGGATCACCCCGTCGGTGTCGTGGCTGGCCAGGGTGCTGGTCCAGCTGGCCGGACGCGCGTTCCCGTGCCGGACGGCCGAGACCGCCACCCCGGTCTGGTGACTCGCGCCCCATTCCTCGACACCGCGCAAGATCTCGACCGCCCACGGGCTGTCCAGCCCGTTGAATACCAGGTCGATCAGCCCGGACCTGCGCTGCCTGCGGGTCCCCGTGCGCAGGTAGTGATGCTGGTCCAGCAGCCGCTCCACCTTGGCGCGGGTCGCGGCCGCGACGTCCGGGCGCCGGTTGACCACCTTGGACACGGTCGGCAGCGAGACTCCCGCCTCGGCCGCGATGATGGCGAGCGTGATGCGTCCCCGCGACGCATCATCCCGGCTGATACGCGGCACACTAGGCACACTAATAGCCCGGTCGCCCGCACGCTCTCTGCTGGACGGCACTGCGTCACCTTCCCCACCCGTATTTCGAAACAATTTCGATAACAGTATCGTAGTTTATCGCGTCGCGCCAGTCATCTATTCGGGCATGGACAGAGCCTAGTTTGCCGGTCTGTAACCAGCTCGCCACAAGGAACGCGCCCGTCGGCGCGGCGAATTCCGGCCCGGCTCTGGTGCTCGAAATATTTAGGTAAAGTTTCGGCGCGAATCCCGGCTTCATTTCATTTGGGCCGAACGGGCCGTCGCGCGCGCGGCCGGCCCCGTGACTTGCCGCTCACCCAGGCGCCGGTTCCGGCGCCGGCGCGTCGCCCATGGGAAGGTTAGGTCTGTGGACCTCGTGACGTCCTTGCGCCAGGCCGGGGTGGCCCGCGGCGATCTCGTGGGGCTGGTCGTCTCCCCCCGGAACGGGCTCGGCGTGGCCACGGCGGAACGTGCGTGGCCGGCCACGCCCAGTGCGGAGCTGGCCGCCCCCGGTGCGGGGCCCGCCGCCCCCGGTGCGGGGCTGACCGCGGAGGTCGGGCGGGCAGATGAGGTGCTGCGGCCGCGATGGGCGGTGTGGTCTGGCCAGACGGCGGCGCACCTGGTCGCCGGCGGTGCCCGGCTGGCCACGTGCTGGGACATCACCGCGGCGCACCGGCTGCTGTTCGGCGGCTGGCGGGCCGACCCGGGCTGGGCCTGGGCCAGGGCCCGCGGGCTGGCCACGGAGACGATGCCGGTCGGCGGACCGCTCGACCTGTTCGGGATGACCGGCGCGGACGACGGTGACGACGACGATCCGGTGGCTCCCGACGGGCACCTGCGGCCGGAGTGGGTCAACGGCGGATGGTCCGACAGTACCGATCGCCTGGCCCGGTGGGCAGAGCTGGCGCGGTCACTGGCCGAGGTGCAGCAGGCGGCGCTCGCCGCGCTGGCCGACCGGCCGATGGCGCTGCCCACGGCGCGCTCCGAGTCCACCGCCGAGCTGCTATGCGCCGAACTGTCCGCGGACGGGCTGCCGATGGATCGCGCAGTGGCCGAGCAGGTGCTTTGCTCCTTCATCGGCCCCCGGCCGCGCAGCGACGCCGAGGCAGCCGCCGCGCGGGCCGCGCGCGACGCCGAGGTCCTGCGGCACGCTCCGGCCGGGGTCACGGCCGACCTGCGCAGCCCGGCCCAGGTCCGGTCGCTGCTGGCCCGGATCGGCGTCGACGTCCCGGATACCCGGGCGTGGCGGCTGCGGGAGCTCCGCGACACCCATCCGCTGATCGCCGCCCTGCTGGAATGGCGGAAGGCGGAGCGGATCGCGACCACCTATGGTTACGCGTGGCTCGACGAGAACCTCGGAGCCGACGGCCGGCTGCGCGGCGCCTGGACCGGATCCGACGGCGCGGCGGGCCGGATGACCGCGTCGGCCGGCCTGCACAACATGCCGGCCGCGATGCGCCGGGCGGTGGTAGCGGCTGACGGGCACGTCTTCGTCCGGGCCGACCTCGGCCAGATCGAGCCGCGGGTCCTGGCCGCGGTGTCCCGGGATCAGGCACTGATTCTCGCGACCCGGGCCGATGACCTGTACGCGCCGGTCGCGGCGCAGCTCGGCCTGGACCGGCCGACGGCCAAGGTGGCGGTGCTCGGCGCGATGTACGGGCAGACCACCGGGCACGGGGCCCAGGCGCTGCGCCGCCTCAGCGCGGCCTACCCGGTCGCCATGGCCTACCTGGATGCCGCCGACCGGGCCGGACGCGCCGGGCGCGACCTGCGGACCTACGGCGGACGCCTGATCGTGCTGAGCACGACCGAACCCCGCACCTCCAGCCGCGCCGCGGCCTACGGCCGGTACGCGCGCAACGCGATGATCCAGGGCGCGGCGGCGGAGCTGTTCAAGATGTGGGCGGTGACGGTCCGGGCCCGGTGCGGTCACCTGGACGCACGCATCGTGCTGTGCCTGCACGACGAGCTGCTCGTCCACTGCCCGCGCGAGCGTGGCGAGGCCGTGTCCGGGCTCGTGGAGGACTGCCTGGGTGAGGCCGCGCAGCGCTGGGCACCCGGGTCCGGGGTCCGCTTCATCTCCGACACCACCATCGTCCGCAGCTGGTCCGACGCGAAGGCCGCCGCCGTCCCCCCGCCGTGACGCCCGCGCTGATCATCGAAGCCACGATCAACCTGTGATCGCCCGCGGACTGGGGAGTACAGCTTCACTATCGGCATCAGCCACGGATGCATGCCTGCCAGATGAGTATCGCGTGTGCCTTCACGACAATCCCCGGTTCGGGCATGCCGGGCCGTTGGACTTCTTGGCAGGGACTTCAGTCCCTGTGGGGTGATCTGCCTGGTTAGTAAATTCCTCGGGCATGACTGCGCGTGATGATGCGCTCTCCGAGCGGGAATGCTGGGAGTTGCTGGCGACGGCTTCGGTAGGCCGTCTGGCGCTGTCGCTCCGCGCGCTGCCGGTGATCTTGCCCGTGCAGTACTACCTGGATGGCCGCAGGCTGGCCGTGTGCCTCGGACACCACGGGCTGCCCGAGCGGGCGCTGGATCAGACGATCGTCGCGTTCGCCGCCGATTCCATCCACCCGGTGACCCGGTCGGGCTGGTCGGTCCTGGTGCAGGGCCGGTCGGTGGTCCCCCGTGGGCTCCGGATCGATACCGACTGCGGCTGGCCTGCGGCTGCGGCTGCGGCTCAGATCGTGGAGATCGAGCCGGGGAGGATCAGCGGCCACCGGATGCACCTGTGCCCGTTCATCGACACGCTGCTAGCCTCGGGCCCGCGGCTGCCGACCATATAAGAACTCCATCCTGCGCTTATCCGCCGGTCCCGTGCTTCCAGGTCCTCCGCGCATCCGCGCCGGAAGTTCCCGCCCAGCGGCCCGTCCGGCCCCGCATCCGGACAGCATGTCACCAGGCCGTCCCATGGCCGCTACCGGGGCGGTGGGACCGGAAGATATGATCGCGGATCTCGTGGATGGTGTCGTCCAGCCGCTGGAGCGCATCGCCGATCCGCTCCCGGGCCAGCTCAGCGGACTGGCCCGCGGCCGTGTCCATGCTGAGCCCGACGTGGAACAAGCTGCGGACCACCCGGTCCAGCAAGTCTTCGGCGTGCTGCGCCTGCTCCGCGAGCACGCCGCGGACCAGGTCGATGAGGTCGTCCTGGCCCCGCTCGTGCGTGGCGTCCCTGATTACGGCGAGGACGAAATGCCCGCTGGCGGTCGGGACCGGGCTCAGCGTGACCGTAACCGGGATGGTGCTGCCGTCCTTGTGCAGTCCGACCAGCCGGGCCCGGTCGGCCATCGGCCGGGCCACCGGCTTGAGCGCATAGGAAGCCCGGTCCACGCGGTGCGCGTCCCGCATCCCGGTTGGCATCAGCAATTCCACCAGCTGGCCGGCCAGCTCGGCGGGCCGGTAGCCGAACATCTCCGCCGCCCGCCGGTTCGCCAGCACGATCCGTCCGTCCTCGCCGACCAGCACGATCCCGTCTGCCAGGGCGTCGATCAGCTGACGCAGGACCGCCTCGTTCAAGGGAGCCGATCTCGGTCTGTTCTCCTGCCCGCCCTGCGACTGCGCAGGCCCTCGCGGGGCCACGATCGGCGGCGCGGGACCACTGCCGGGATCCGGTCCGTCCGCCTCCCCGGCGGCGATAGCTGCCTCCAGCGAGGAGTACACCGGAACCAGGCGGTCCAGGCCTTCGGCGGCCAGCAGCCGCCGGACAGCTGGTGAGGTAGCTACCAGCCGCAGCTCGGCCCGGCGGACCGCCGCCCGCTGGCAGGCGCGGGCCACCGCGTCGACACCGACGTAATCGCACCACGCCGTCGCCGACATGTCCGCGATCACCACCGCCGCGCCGCGGTCGAATACCGCCAGCAGCTGCTCACGGATCTGCGCGGCGTTGGACATGTCGACATGCTCAGGAAATGCCATCACGGCCCGCCGGCCCTCCCACGCCACCGGTTCATTGCCCGCCACCATGACAGCAGCTTGGCACGGTGGCACCCGCCACGACAGCCCCGGCATGGTTCACGTTGCGCCACCGGTCTCGTCCACGGTCGCTACTGCTGGTCGAGGGCCGCGGCGTAGATGATGGCGTCGCGACCGCCGTGCACCGTGGTGCGCTTCTCCGGGTGCAGGCCGATCTTCTCCGCGACGCGCTGCGAGGGCCGGTTGTCCGGGTGGATGATCGCGATCAGCCGGGTCGCGCCCACCACGTCGCGGGCGAAGTCACGCGAGGCGGCCGCCGCCTCGGTGGCGTAGCCTCGGCCCTGCAGCGCGGGCAGCACGTGGTAACCGACCTCCAGCTCGGTCACACCGTCCACCACCTGCGGCGTCAGGCCGCAGTCACCGACGAAGCCGCCGTCTGTGGTGCTCAGCAGCCACAGGCCGTAACCGTGCGTGCGGTACAGGCCGCGATTCCACGCGATCCACGAGGCGGCTTCGGCCCGCGTCCTCGGTCGCGGGTAGTACGTCATGACCTCTGGGTCGCCGAGCAGCAGAGCCATGTCATCGAGGTCATCCAGGGACATGTCACGGAACGTCAGCCGCACGGAAACCGGGTGCATTGGGACAACGCTAGCCCAGCCGGTACTCCCAGCCTTCCTGCCAGGCGAAGTCCTGCTCCATGAGCTCCTCCAGCGAGGTGCCGCCGATGACGTGGTCCAGGCCCCACCGGGTGGCGACATGACCGATGACCAGGACCCGCTGCCCATCCCAGCGCAGCGGCAGGTCGCCGAGGAAGCGGCCGACGCGGGCCACGGCCTGCCGCCAGCTTTCGCCGCCCGGATAGGGGCGGTCCAGGTGGTCGCGCCGCCCGGCGTGCAATTCGGCCACGGGCATCCCGTTGCGTGCGCCGTAGTCGCATTCGCGCAACCGCCAGTCATGCAGCACCGGGATACCGGACGTACCGAGGGCAACCGTCGCGGTCTCGGTGGCTCGGGCCAGGTCGGAGCTGAACACCGCGGTGATCCCGTCGTCCCGGCGGCGGCCGCCCAGCCGCTGGGCCTGGGCTCGGCCTTGCTCCGACAGCTGTCCGGGCCGCCAGCCCGTGGCACGCCCCCGCTCGTTGTCCACCGTCATGGAGTGGGTCTCAAACACCAGCTCGATGGCCACAGCTCATTCTACGGATGAGCTGCCCTGGGCTGCGTGCAGAGAACCGTGAGGTGAGACCACGCTCCGTTCGGACCAGTTCGTCCCGGTTAAGCGGAGCCAGCTGGCACGGCCGGCACGGCGTTGGCCCGCACGACCTCGGAGTAGAAGAGCGCGCTGGACTTGGGGATCCGGCGCTGGGTCCCGAAGTCGACGAAGACGATCCCGAACCGCTTCTGGTATCCCCACGCCCATTCGAAGTTGTCCAGCAGCGACCAGACGAAGTAGCCGGCCAGGCTGACCCCGTCCTTGATGGCGCGCGCGGCGGCCTCCAGGTGCATGTGCAGGTACCTGACCCGTTCGATGTCGTGCACCTCGCCCTGCGGGTTCACGTAATCTTCGGCCGCGCGGCCGTTCTCGGTGATGTACAGCGGCAGGCCGGGCGACTGCTTGGCCACCTCGGTCAGGATCTCGCAGAGCCCGTCGGGGTCGACGAGCCAGCCCATCGTGGTCCGCTCCAGCTCGCCCGGCCGGTACTCGACCACGCCCGGCACTTGGCTGCGGGCGGGCTCCTCGTTCCGCCGTAGGTCGGCCGGGTCGCCGGCCCGCAGGAAGACCGGGGAGTAGTAGTTGATGCCGAGGAAATCCAGTCGCTCGCTGATGGTCTCCAGGTCCCCGTCGGCGATCAGCGGGGCGGGCGGGAGCATGGCCGCCGGGGCCTCCTCCGGGTACCGGCCGTGCAGCACCGAATCGAGGTAGATGCCGTTCACCATCGCGTCGGTGATCTGCCGGGCGCTTTCCAGGTCGCCCGCCCGGCCGTTGCCGAGCACCCGGATCGGATGCAGGTCCAGGGAGATGCCGACCTCGGCCGGGCCCAGCGCGCGCAGCGCCTGCGTGGCGAGCCCGTGGCCCAGCAGCAGATGATGCGTGGCGGCGGCGGCGGCCTCGGGGTCCCGCAGCCCGGGGGCGTGCTGGCCGTGGCGGTAGCCGTTGTTGACCACCACCTGCGGCTCGTTCAGCGTGATCCAGCGGGTGACCCGGTCACCGAGAGCCTGCGCGCAGATCGCGGTGTACTCGGCGAACCGCTGGGCGGTATCGCGCCTCGCCCAGCCGCCGTCGTCCTGGAGCTCCTGGGGCAGGTCCCAGTGGTAGAGCGTGACCATGGCCTCGATGCCGTGCTCGCCGAGTTCGTCGAGCAGCGCGCGGTAGTAGTCAAGGCCCTTGGAGTTGGCCGGGCCGCGGCCGCCGGGCTGGACCCGCGGCCAGGAGATCGAGAACCGGTAGGCGTTCAGGCCGAGCGAGGCCATCAGCGCGACGTCCTCGCGGTACCGGTGGTAGGAGTCGCAGGCGATGTCGCCGGTGTCGCCGCCGCGGACGTTGCCGGGCGCGTGGCTGAAGGTGTCCCAGACCGACGGGCCCTTGCCGTCGATGCTCGCCGCTCCCTCGATCTGATAAGCGGCCGTCGCCGACCCCCAGGCGAAGCCTTCGGGGAATCCCAGGGCGCCGTTGGCATTGGTCATAAGCCTCTCCCTACCCATGGCTACGGACCTTGACGGCCCCTGTGCTGAGGGTTAGTGTAAGCGCTTAGATTTCCGGTGTAAACGTTTACATTACGTTTATGCAAGGGATGCCGGCGATGCCTCTGATGGGCAAAAAGTGGTAACTCTCTACGACGTCGCGCGGCTGGCCGGCGTGTCCACCGCCACTGTCTCCCGGGTGGTGCACGGCCAGGACCGGGTGCGCGAATCCACCCGCCAACGGGTCAGGCAGGCCATCGAGGAGCTCGGCTACGTCCCCGACGGCGCCGCCCAGAGCCTGTCCCGCCGCCGCAAGGACGTGATCGGCCTGGTGTGCGTCGAGCGCGAGGTGGACCACATCGACATCGAGAACGTGGGCCTGCTGTACTACGACGAGGTACTGCGCGGCGTCGAGGCGTGCATCCGGCAGCGCAAAAACTGGTCGCTGCTGATCACCTTCATGCAGGGCGACCGGCCCGATTTCTCCCGGATGGACGCCCTGTCGGGCAAGGTCGACGGGATCCTCATCGGTGAGGGCTTCGTGGCCTCCAGCATCATCGAGCGCCTCACCGCACGAGTTCCCGTGGTCGTCATCGCCGGGACGCCGGGCGAGCGGGCCGCCGACGTCGTGGCGGCGGACAACTTCTCCGGCTCGGCCGCCATCATCACCCACCTCATCGCGGACCACGGCAAGCGGCGCCTGTTCCACCTCGACGGCCCGCCGAACTCACCCGACGCGAGCCAGCGGCGGCAGGCCCTGGAGTACGTGCTGCGCAACCATCCGCAGTGCCAGCTCATCGGCTCCGCGCAGGGGATCCTGAGCGTGCGCAGCGGCGAACTGGCCGGGGAGAACCTGCTCGCCAGATGCGGCACGGCGCTGCCGGACGCGGTCGTGTGCGCCAACGACCAGATGGCGATCGGGGTGCTGCGGGCCTTCGCCGCCGGCGGCGTGCGGGTCCCCGAGGACGTGGCCGTGGTCGGGTTCGACGACATCGCCCTCGGCAGCCTGTACGACCCGACGCTGACCACGGTCCATCAGCCGATGCGCATGCTCGGCGAGCGGGCCTGTGCGCGGCTCCTGGACCGGATCGCCGACCCCGCCCTGAGCCCCACCGTGGAACTGCTGCCGACCGAGCTGGTGCTCCGGTCGAGCTGCGGGTGTTCCGGCGAGGCCCGGATCCGCCAGCCTGTCCTGCCGCTGCGAGCCGACCGCGACGGCGCCGCGCCCGGCAGGAGGCCCGCCCGGCGAGCGGCCCGAACGCCGGCGAAGGCCTAGGAGGCACCATGTCCTTTATCATTCGCCGCCTGGTCTTCTACGTCGTCGCGGCCTGGGTGGCGCTCACCATCAACTTCTTCATCCCACGCCTGGTGCCGGGGAACGCGGTCGAGAGCATCATGGCGAAGTTCCCCAACCTGCAGCCCGCGGCCTACCGCGCGCTCGAGGCGCTGCTCGGCGTGGGAAACCCGGGCTCGATCTGGCATCAGTACTGGGCCTATCTCGCCGACGTGTCCCACTTGGACTTCGGCACCAGCGTCAGCGAATATCCGGCCCAGGTCTCGACCCTGCTCGGTGAGGCCCTGCCCTGGACGATCATCCTCGTGGGCACCGCGACGGTGATTGCCTTCCTGGTGGGTACCGCCCTCGGCATCGCGGCCGGCTGGCGGCACGGCGGAGGGCTGGACCGGGTCCTGCCCGGGCTCATGTTCCTGCAGGCCATTCCCTACTTCTTCTTCGCGCTGATCCTGCTCGAATTGTTCGCGGTCAAGGTCCACGTCTTCCCGATCGCCCAGGGCTACAGCCAGGGCCTGATCCCGGGCTGGCACTGGGACTTCATCAGCAGCGCCATCTACCATTCACTGCTCCCGGCGCTCACCATCGTGCTCACCTCGATAGCCGGCTGGATGCTGCAGATGCGCAACGTCATGATCACGACCATCGGCGAGGACTACGTAGTCGCCGCCCAGGCCAAGGGCCTGTCCAACCGCAGGGTCGTCTTCACCTACGCCGCGCGCAACGCGATCCTGCCGCAGCTTCAGGGCTTCGGCCTGGCGATCGGCTTCGTGGTATCCGGTGCCCTGGTCATGGAGATCGTCTTCTCCTACCCGGGGATCGGCCTGCTGCTGATCAACGCGGTCACCTCGAACGACTACCCGCTGACCCAGGCGATCTTCCTGGTGGTCACCTTCGCTGTCCTGCTCGCCAACCTGATCGTCGACATCGTCATCGTGTTCGTCGATCCCCGCGCCCGGGCCCGGGAGGCGACGCGATGACTATCGCACCGGCCATCGGCACCGAACTCACCGCCGTCACCCAGGAAGCCCCCCAGCCCGGCTGGTGGCGCCGGCTGCCGGCCAAGGCCAAGGTGGGCGTGGTCCTGTTCTGCCTCTTCGTGCTCACGGCCATCATCGGGCCGCTTGTCACCCCGTACGATCCCTCGTACCAGAACCCCTCGCCCGGCGCATCGATGAACGCGCCCAGCGCGGCGCATCTGCTCGGCACCACGCAGAGCGGGCAGGACGTGCTGTCCCAGCTCCTGGTCGGGATCCGCCTCACCCTGGAGCTCGGCCTCATCGTCGGCGTGGTGGCCACGGCGCTCGCCGTGATCGTGGGCGTCACGGGCGCCTTCCTCGGCGGGTTCTGGGACGAACTGCTGTCGCTGGTCACCAACGTGTTCCTGGTGATCCCGGCGCTGCCCCTGCTCATCGTCGTGCTCGGCTACTTCCCGAATAAGGGGGAGGCGCCGACCATCGCCGTGCTCGCCCTGCTCCTCTGGCCGTGGGGGGCCCGGGTGATGCGGGCCCAGACCCTGGCCATCCGCAATCGCGACTTCGTGGCCGCGTCCCGGGAGACCGGGGAGAGAACCTGGCGGATCATCGCCTTCGAGATCGTCCCCAACGAGGTGAGCCTGATCGCGGCGAGCTTCGTGAACACCGTGCTGTACGCCATCGGGGCCTCGGTCGCCCTCGCCTTCATCGGGGTCGCCGACCTGAACAGCTGGAGCCTGGGTACCATGCTCTACTGGGCCCAGAGCCAGCAGGCACTGCAGCTCGGGGCCTGGTGGTGGTTCGTGCCACCGGGCCTGGCCGTGGCGCTCATTGGCACCGCCCTGGTGCTGCTGAACACGGGCATCGACGAGCTCGGCAACCCCCGCCTGCGCGACGCGAGCAGTGCCAGCAGGATCGCCGGGCGCTGGCTCAGGCCCGCGGACCCCACACCCGTGCTGAGCGAAATCTCGCAGCGCCGCCACGGGTTCGCCGGATTCCTGCACTCGTTCTCACGAAGTTCGCTGCTCGACCAGGCCGAGGCGGGTGAGCGCCGGTGAGCGCGGACCCGGGCACGGCGGCCGGTCCCGCGGCGGGCTCATCCCTGGCCGACGCGGCCGCCCCAAGCTCCGGTCCCGTGCTCGACATCCGCGACCTGTCGGTGGTCTACCGCACCCCGGCCGGCGATGTGCGCGCCGTGGATCAGGTGAACCTCGCCCTCGGGGCCGGCGAGGTCGTCGGCTTGGCCGGCGAAAGCGGGTCGGGCAAGTCGACGCTGGCCTACGGCGCCTGCCGCCTGCTGCGCGCCCCTGCTCTCGTCACGAACGGCAGCGTCATCTACCGCGGCCGCCGGGTGTCCAGGCCTGCCGACATACTGAAGATGCGGCCGGATGAGCTGCGGCGGCTGCGCTGGCGCGAGATCGCCATCGTCTTCCAGAGTGCGATGAACGCGCTCAACCCGGTGCTCAGCGTCCGCGACCAGATGCTGGACGCCATCCACGCTCACCTGAAGATGCCGAGAGACGAAGCCCACTCCAGGGCCGCATCCCTGCTCGACCTCGTCGGCATCCCGCGGTCCCGGCTGCGCAGCTATCCGCATGAGCTGTCCGGTGGCATGCGCCAGCGGGTGATGATCGCCATGGCGCTGGCCGCCGAACCGGAGATCATCATCATGGACGAGCCGACCACCGCGCTCGACGTGGTGGTGCAGCGGGACATCCTGGCCCAGATCGTCGAGCTCAAAGACCGCCTGGGCTTCTCGATACTGTTCATCACCCACGACCTCTCGCTGCTGCTCGAACTGGCGGACCGGATCGCCGTGATGTACGCCGGCCGGTTTGTCGAGATCGCCACCTCGGACGAGATCCACCGCGAGGCCGCCCACCCCTACACCAAGGGCCTGCTCAACTCGTTCCCGTCGCTGCGCGGACCCCGCCGCGAGCTGGCCGGCATCCCCGGCTCACCGCCTGATCTGCGCAGCCCGCCCCCCGGCTGCCCGTTCGTGCCCCGCTGCGGGTACGCCAGACCAGAGTGCCAGGACCTGGATATGCGGCTGCTGCCGGTCGCCACGTCCATAGATCCGGACCACGTGACGGCCTGCCCGTTCGTGCTGCCGGAGACTCCGCCGGTGGCCTCCGGGAGCCCAGCCGGGGAGCCGGGGACACCATGAGCGAGCAGACCCTGACGTCCGCGGCCGCGGCCCGCGGGCCGCTCGCCATGGAGGCGATCGCGCTCAGCAAGGACTTCCGGATCGGCCGCGGCCACACGCTGCACGCGGTGCGGGACGTCTCCTTCAACCTGTACCGCGGCGCCGTCGTCGCGCTCGTCGGCGAGAGCGGTTCGGGCAAGTCCACCGCGGCCAGGCTCCTGGCCGGGCAGGAACGGCTCACCTCCGGCACGATCCGGCTGGACGGCCGGCAGGTGGAGGTGTCCAGCCGCGGGGACTTCCGGCGCTACAAGAGCGAGGTCCAGCTCGTGTTCCAGGACCCGTTCTCCTCGCTCAACCCCATACACACCGTTCGCTATCACCTCGAGCGCCCGGTGAAGCTGCATCAGAGGCCGGCGGACCTGAGCCATGAGGTCGCCAGCCTGATGGAGCAGGTCCGGCTCACGCCCGCCCAGCACTTCCTGGCCAAGTACCCGCACGAGCTGTCGGGCGGCCAGCGCCAGCGGGTCTCCTTCGCCCGGGCGCTCGCCGCCCAGCCAAGCGTGCTGCTGGCCGACGAACCAGTGTCCATGCTCGACGTCTCGATCCGCCTGGAGATGCTCGGCCTGCTCGACGACCTCCGCCAGCGTTTCAGGCTCGCGATGCTCTATATCACCCACGACATCGCCTCGGCCCGCTACTTCGCGGACGAGATCCTGGTCATGTACGCCGGGGAGATCGTGGAGCGAGGCCCGGCCGAGGAGGTCACCCAGGTCCCGGCGCATCCCTATACGCAGCTCCTGGTCGCCTCCGCGCCGGACCCGGACAACCTCGGCAGCGCACTTCGCGGCGGCGGCAGGCGCCAGGGGCCCGCCACGGCATCCGGAAGGCCGCAGAACCTGGACGGCGCGGCCACGCAGGGCTGCCCGTTCCATCCCAGGTGCCCGTTCGCTGATGACCTATGCCGGCGGGAGGACCCGGCCCTGATGCAGATTTCGGGCACCCGGGGCGCGGCCTGCTGGCACCTGGACATCGCCGCGCCGGAACTCGTTTCCGGGCCGCGGTGAGATGGGGACACGACAACCACCTAGTCCACAACCGATGAAACCCGAGAGAAGGACGAGATTGATGAGGAGATTGCATAGCCGAAGAAGGCTCATTGCCCTGGCGGCCGCCGGCCTGCTCACGGCGGGGCTCGCTGCCTGTTCGTCGAGTTCAAGTTCGAGCCCGAGCTCAACCAGTAGCGCCGCGACCACGGGCAAGGTCCTGGTCATGGAGAGCTCGCCGGAGACCACCATCACCCAGGCGTTCAACCCGTTCGTCCCCACCCAGGCCGCCTACGGCATGGGCGCGACCGGGCTCATCTACGAGCCGCTGATCCAGTTCGACCTCGCCTCACCGACGATCGACTACCCGTGGCTCGCCACGTCCTACGCGTGGTCTAACGGCGACAAGACGATCACCTTCACGATCCGCCAGGGCGTGAAGTGGAACAACGGCACTCCGCTGACCCCCGCCGACGTCGCCTTCACCTTTGATCTGGTGAAGGCCAACGCGTCGATCAACAGCGGCGGCCTGAACATCTCCAGCGTGAGCACGTCCGGCAACACCGTGGCGCTCACGTTCCCAACCTCCCAGTACACCAATCTGGAGGAGATCGCCGGCCAGGCGATCGTGCCGAAGTCGCAGTGGAGCGGCATCAACCCGGGGACCTTCACGGACCCGACCCCGGTCGGTACCGGGCCGTACATGCTGGGCAGCTTCACGCCGCAAGGCTTCACGCTGAAGAAGAACCCCTACTACTGGCAGGCCTCCCAAGTCCAGGTCCCGACCGTCGACTTCCCGGCCTACACCTCGAACACCGGCGCGCTCAGCGCGCTGTTCAACAACCAGATCGACTGGACCGGGAACTACATCCCGGGCCTGCAGAAGGACTTCGTCAACACCGACCCGGCCCACCACGGCTACTGGGAGGCGGCCGGCGGCGATGAGAGCCTAGAGCCGAACCTGACCAAGTGGCCGACCAACCAGCTGGCCGTACGGCAGGCGATGAGTCTCGCGGTCAACCGCACGCTGCTCGCCTCGGAGGGCGAAGCTGGTCTCGCGAGCCCGATCTCCGAATCGGGCGGGCTGACGCTGCCGACCTTCCAGGCCTGGGCCGGACCGGTGACGTCGGCGACCATGCCGACCACCAGCAACACGGCCGCGGCCGAGCAGGTGCTGGAGAAGGCCGGCTTCACCAAGGGAAGCAACGGCTTCTTCGAAAAGGGCGGCAAGGCCGTCTCGGTGACCATCATCAGCCCGACCGCGTACACGGACATGTCTCAGGTCGACGCCATCGCCGCCCAGGAGATGAGGGCGGCCGGGATCGACGCGACGTTCCAGGGCCTGTCCGTGAACGCCTGGAGCCAGGATGTCGCCAGCGGCGACTTCTCGGTGACCGAGCACTGGTCGAACGGCGGGATCAGCCCGTACAACATGTACGACGGCTGGCTGAACAGCGCGCTCGCCTCCGGCTCGGCCGCCGTTGGCGACTACGAGCGGCTGAACAACCCGGCGCTCAACGCCGATATAGCCACGCTGGCCGGGGCCACGACGGTCTCGCAACAGGCTACCGACCTCGTCCCGCTCGAGCAGTACATCACGGCCAACCTGCCGATCATCCCGGTGACCACGGCGCCGGAGTGGTTCGAGTACAACTCGCAGAACTACACCGGCTGGCCGAGCCAGCAGAACCCGTACGACAGCGGCCAGCCGTCGGGAACGAACAACGGTCCCGGCTCCGGCACCGACGAAGTGGTCATCCTGCACTTGCGCCCGCGGACCTGAACCCCTAGGACCCCTCCCTAGGTCCGTAACGCAAGCGGGCCCGTTCCTGGCCGTCTCGCTCGGTCAGGAACGGGCCACACCCCACCATCACATTAGCCCAGCTAGTAACGGGGAGCCATGGCGCAAGGTATCTGTTCATGTTCCTCGTGAACATCATGGGGCGCATGTGTCCATAGTGCCCACGGAGGCCGACGGTCCCCCGGACACGCCGGCACGCATCGCCTTCAGCACGCTGGCGTTCCCGGACGCCTCCCTGGCCTCGGCCGTTTCGCTCGGCCGCCGCTGGGGCTACGCCGGCGTCGAACTGCGGCTCATCGACGGCGAGCTCATCGACCCGCGGATGCCCGCCCCCGCCCGCGCGCAGGTCAAGCGGACCGTGACCGGGGCCGGGCTGCCGGTCGTCGCGGTGGACAGCTCCATCCGCCTGACCGGCGAGGATCCCGGCCCCGACCTGCGCCGGTTCCTCGAGCTGGCCAGCGACTGGGAGGCCCCGCTGGTCCGCGTGTTCGGCGGTGCCCTGGCCCTTGACCGCGCCGAACGCCAGGACCAGCTCCGGGCCGCGGCCCGGGTACTGGAGGCGAGCGTCCCGGTCGCCCGCCGGCTCGGCGTCGCCATCGGGGTCGAGACCCACGACGACTTCTCCGCCTCGTCCGTGGTGGCTTCGCTACTGGACCTATCCGATAGCGAAGGGGCCGACCCGGAGTGGGTCGGCGCGGTGTGGGACAGCCATCACCCGCACCGCGTGGGCGAGTCCCCGGCCGACGTCTACGCCAACCTCGGCCGGCGTATCCTGCTCGCGCAGGTCAAGGACGCCCGCCGGACGCCCGGTGGTGACTGGGAGCTGGTCCTGCTCGGCGAGGGCGAGGTGCCGGTCAGGGAGATGCTCGGGCTGCTGGCTTCCGGCGGCTACCGGAACTGGATCTCGGTCGAGTGGGAGAAGCGCTGGCACCCCGAGATCGCCGAGCCCGAGGTCGCGCTCCCGCAGTACCGCAGCGTACTGGCTGAATGGATGGAGGTGCCCCTTTGACCCGCGGTTTCGGGATCGTCGGCACCGGGGTTATCGCGGCGATCCACGCCGACGCCATCGCCCTGCTTTCAAACACCGGGCTTTCAAACACCGGGCTTTCAAACACCGGGCTTTCAAACACCGGGCGGCCGGATGCCCGGCTGGTG
>Ga0208324_1000153_pt1 | contig 39025 bp, 35 predicted proteins | sample Sb_taG_2_FD_187707 | JGI IMG/M metagenome (GOLD analysis project Ga0208324, IMG submission 187707) | Peat soil microbial communities from Weissenstadt, Germany - Sb_50d_5_LS metaG (SPAdes) (version 2) | ecosystem: Environmental > Terrestrial > Soil > Wetlands > Peat | place: Germany... | reverse complement strand
CCGGCCCGCGCCACGTCCGCCCCGGCCCGCGCCACATTCGCCCCGGCCCGCGCCACATCCGGCCCGGCCCGCGCCACGTCCGGCCCGGCCCGCGCCACGTCCGCCCCGGCCGGCGCCACGTCCGCCACGCCCCGCGCCACGTCCGCCACGCCCCGCGCCCCGGATGCACCCCACGCCCCGAATACACCTCGCGCCCCGAATACACCTCGCGCCCCGGCTACGACCTGCGTACCGCCGAGTTCGGCGAGCAGGCGGCTCGCAGCCGGCCGTTCGTCCGGCTGCTTGACCAGGCAGCGGGCGACCAGCTGCCGCAACTCGCCCGGCAGATCACCGACGTCCGCCGCATTGTTGACCAGCCGGTACATGAGCGCGGCGCTCGTCCCCGAACCGAACGGCCCGTGCCCATGGCACGCGAACACCAGCACCGCGCCCAAGCTGAAGATGTCGCTCGCCGGTCCGGCCTCCTGGCCCAGGACCTGCTCGGGCGACAAGAACCCGGGCGACAGGAACCCGGGCGAGCCGAAGCCCGCGTCCGGCAGCCCGCTGGACGCGGCCGCCCTCCAGATCCCGATATCGGTCAGCCGAGGCCCGTCGCTGGCCAGCAGGACGTGAGAGGGATTGAGGCTTCCGTGCACGACGCCCGCGGAATGGATCGCGCCCAGGCCGTCCGCCAGCCCGGCGGCCAGCCTCAGCACGGCACCCGAGGGCAGCGGCCCGTGCTCGCGGACCGCCTCGGCCAGCGGCGCCCCGGACACGAACGCCGTCGCCAGCCACGGCACATCGCCGTCCAGATCCGCGTCGAGCACGGGAACGACGAAGGCTCCGCTCACCGTACCCGCGGCGCTGACCCCGGCCCGGAACCCGGGATCCGCGGCCAGTTCGGCCCGGACGAGCTTGACCGTGACGTCGGCCCCGCTCCCGGAGCGGCCGCGGAACACCTGGCCCAGGGCGTCATGGCCAAGCTGCTCGAGCAGCCGGTACGGCCCGATCGCGCGCGGCCGGTCAGACGTTAGTGGCGCCACCACCCTGATCCCCACTCTGTGTTCCTGCGAAAGTTCACGTTATGCGAAGAACCCCGCTGTGGTTACTGGCCGCTCACCCGCACCGACCGCTCGTGCGGGCCCCAAACGCCCGCACCCGCGAGTCGGTACCGCATAACGCTCTCTTAGTGGCAGTTAGAGCCATTCTTACCCGTTGTGTCAGGTTACCGATCTTATGGAACGGTTACAGACCTGTATACATACGCGTCGGGCGGGAGGGCCGCCGGCCCGCGATCGTCCTGGCCAACGGGCCGTCCACCCCCGTAACGATTTCGGAACGCTCTGCGCCTACGGTTGTGTCGTTCCGGGCACATTAGTAACGATGTGCGCGGAATCGTCAAGGCGCGGTGGTGAGCGATGAAGGTTAGTGTGCTGGCGGCGGCCCGGGATGCCGCGCCCGCCGCCGATCACCGCGGCGAGATCGCCTTGCTGGGGGGCTTCGGCCATGCAAGGCACGGGAGGGAAAAGGAGAAACCCATGTCCATCCGTCGGACGCTGGCGCTGCTCGCGGTGCCAGCCGCAACTCTGGCGCTGACCGCGGCGCCCGCCATGGCGCAGGTAGCGCGACCCGCCGCCCCGAGCGGCACTGAGATCATCGTGGCCAATACGGCGTTCGGCCCGTCGCTGGCCGTCGGCTCGGGTCCGTTCAAGAACTTCACGCTCTACTTCCTCAGCCAGGACCACGACCACAGCTACGGCTGCACGACCGGCGTGACCAAGACGCCGGTCGGGCCGATCACCTGCACGGGCCCGTCGAACGACAAGAACGCCGAATGGCCCGCCATCACCACCAACGGCAGGCCGGTCGCCGGGCCCGGCGTGAGCCAGAGACTGCTCGGCCGCGTCTTCCGCAAGGGCGTCGGCTGGCAGGTCACCTACGCCGGGCACCCGCTGTACCTGTTCGACCAGCAGCCGGCCGCGGTGACCGGCGAAGGCTGGTTCGAACCGGGCCTGCCGCCGTGGCACGGCGTCTGGTGGCTCATGTCTCCCGGCGGCCGGCCGGTGCCGTGGGCCGGGACCCTCACCACGGCCCGGGTCGGCGGCAAGACTGTGCTGGCCGAGCCGATGCTGACCGGCATCGGGTGGGTCAACTTCCCGCTCTACACCTTCAGCGGCGACCTGGGCTCCTACACGACGGGGTGCGCCGGGAACTCCGCCTGCGCCCGCGCCTGGCCGCCGGCGTACACCAACGGATCACCCGGTTACAGCGGCGTGCCGGCCTCCGGCGTCGGCGTGACCGGCCTGCCCGGCGGGCTGAGCCAGATCACCTGGAACGGCCATCCGCTGTACCTGTTCAGCAACGAGGCGATCGCGCCGACGTCCAACGGCGGCGGCGTTCCGGTCGGCAACGGCAACGGGATCAAGGCCTTCGGCGGCACGTTCAGCCTGGTCGTCAACCCGTAGCAAACACCGAAAGCCGGATGGGTTCCCCCGAGGCCAGCCCATCCGGCTTTCCCATGCGAAAACCCATTTTTACCTAACGGAGCGTGGTTCCAGCGCCCGCTACATGTACAGGCCGCCGTTGACGGGGTAGACCTGCCCGGTGATGTACCCCGACTCGGGATCGGCCAGGAACTCCACCACGCGCGCCACCTCGTCCGGCTGGCCGAGCCGGCCGACCGGGATCCGGGAGACGACCTTCTCCATCGCCGCGGGCGGGACCGCCGCGGTCATCTCGGTGGTGATGAACCCCGGCGTGATCGTGTTGACCGTGATGCCCTTGCTCGCGGTCTCCAGGGCCAGGCTCATCGTCAGCCCGAACATCCCCGACTTCGCCGCCGCGTAATTCGCCTGCCCGAACCCGCCGGACGAGCCGATGATCGAGGAGATGTTGACGATCCGGCCGTAACCGCGGTCCAGCATGTGCTGCAGCACGGCCCGGGACGCGTAGAACGCGCCGGACAGGTTGACGTGGATGACGTGGTCCCACTCCCGCGGATCCATCTTCCGCACCATCTTGTCGATGGTGATGCCGGCGTTGTTGACCAGGATGTCCACGTGCCCGTGCCGCTCCAGGACCTCGCCGAAGACCCGCAGGACATCCTCGTTGTGGCCCACGTTGCCCTGGTGGATGGTCACGCCCCGGTCGGCGTACTTATCGGCGAACTCCCGGGCGTGGTCGTGCCTGGTCGCGTAGCCGGCCGCCACCGTGACGCCGCGGTTGATCAGCCGCTCGCTGATGGCCAGCCCGATGCCGCGGGTCCCGCCGGTGACCACCGCGACCTGCCCGTTCATGTCACCCATGGTGATCCTTCCGCCGGTTAGCCGTGCACGTATTCGCCCGGCGCGTCCGCCGTGGCCGGATACCGGCGGCTGCCCATAGCCGGCGGTTTGATGTACTCGCCGGCCAGGGGGCTGGACCACTCGGTCCAGTCCTCCCACCAGGAGCCGTTGTGCTTGGCCGCCAAGGCGCGCCACTTCTCCGGATCGCCGACGGCGTGGCTGGTCACCTCGTACCAGGCCTTCGGCCCGGGCGGGTTGACGATGCCGGCGATGTGACCGCCGCTGGACAGGACGTAGCGGACCTTCCCGCCCATCAGCTTGGTGGTCTTGAAGGACGAGTGCCAGGGCACGATGTGGTCGTTGATCGCGCCTACCACATAGGTGTCGCTCTTCACGTCCGGCAGCGACAGCCGCTGGCCGGCCACCTCCATCTCCCCGCGGGCCAGCTCGTTGCGCATGTACAGGGAGCGCAGGTAGAACGAGTGCATCGCGGCCGGCATCCGGGTGCTGTCGCCGTTCCAGGCCAGGATGTCGAAGGCCGGCGGCTCCTCGCCCATCAGCCAGTTCGACACCACGTAGTTGAAGATCAGGTCGTTGGCCCGGAGCATATCGAAGGTGCCCGCCATCTGGCTGCCCTCCAGCACGCCCTTGGCCGCCATCTGCTTCTCCAGCCGGCGCACCGTCTTCTCGTCGGTGAACGTGCCCAGCACGCCCGGCTCGCTGTAGTCGAGCAGGGTGTTGAGCAGGGTGATCGAGCCGAGCCGGTCGTCGCCCTTCTCGGTCATGTACGCGGCCAGCATCGAGGTCAGCGCACCGCCGAGGCACAGCCCGATAATGTCGATCTGGGGTGCGCCGGTGATGTCGCCGATGACCTCGAGCGCCTCGAGCGGGCCGTGGATGAGGTAGTCGTCCAGCGTGACGCCGGCCATGGACGCCTCGGGGTTGCGGTAGGAGATCGCGAACACGGTCCGCTCGTGCTGGACCGCCCACTCCAGGAAGCTGCGGCCCGGCGCCAGGTCCATGACGTAGAACTTGTTGATCCACGGCGGGCTGGCCAGCACCGGGACCGCGTGGACCTGATCGGTCTGCGGCGCGTACTGGATCAGCTCCATCAGCTCGTTCTTGAACACGACCTTCCCGGGGGTGATGGCCAGGTTCTCCCCGACCTTGAACGGCCGGGTGTCGACCTGGCGGGGCCGGCCGTTGTTGTTGATCAGGTCGTCGACCATGTGCCCGGTCCCGGCGAGCACGCTGGCCCCGCCGGTCTCCAGGGCCCGCTTGAGCGCGGCCGGGTTGGTGAGCAGGAAGTTGGTCGGCGCGCACGCGTCCAGCAGGAACCCGGTCATCAGCCTGGCCTTGGCGTCGTCCGTCGCGTCACCCGACCCCGCGTCGAGCAGTTCGTCCGCCAGCCGGGACGCGGCCAGGTAACCCTGCCGGATGGCGAAGAACGCCGGGTTGTCGTTCCACGTCCGGTCGGCGAACCGCTTGTCGCCCTCGGGCACGGCGACCGCCGGCGCCACCTTCATGCCCATCCAGCGGGCCGTGGCCACCGGCCCGGCCATCGCGACGCTGGACCAGAAGCGCATCGTCGCGGCCCCGGTGACCACGGGCTGCCGGGCCGCCCGCCACAGCACCGAGAGCGTGGCCTGGCCCAGACCCGCCGCGTCCAAGGAGCCGAACACGTCGGCGTCGGGCCCCAGGACCGACGCGGCCGATTCAGCCGCCTCCCACGCCGTCTCCCGTGCCGCCATGTCCGCCTCCGGAGGTATCGTGTCTTTGGTTTCCGACGCTACTGGCGGCCCGCAGGCGCGTAAAGGGACCATGGTCCCGGCCGCGCCGCCGGCTAGCCGCGAGTGAGGCGGCCGTCGCAGGCCAGCCGCAGGAAGCCCGCCGCGCGGGCGAAGGTCTCCCCGACCGGCGTGCCCGCCAGCCGGGCCTGGTACTCCCGGTACCGTGTCATCTCCCACTCCTGCCCGCGCGCCGGGAGGGCGGCGAGCACGGGTTCGGGCAGTGACCGCCAGGTCCAGGCCGCGATCAGGCCGTAGTCGGCACCGCCGGGTCCCCCCGGCCCGTACCGCGACTGGATGAAGTCCGAGTGATCCAGGTGATAGCCCATCCAGTTCCGCACGAACCGCAGGCCGCCGAACGTTTCCTCGATGACCCGGCGCTCGGCCTCGTCGTGGCCGGCCAGGACCGCGTCGTAGACGTCCGGGTGGTAGCGCACCAAGGTGGCGTCGACCAGGGTCACCCACCACACGGCCTCGCTGATGAGGGCGAAGCCGTGCGGCCGGTCCGAGGTCCTGGCCCGCAGCAGCCGGTCGACCGTGTCCCGCATCGCGGTGATGGTCCAGCCGAGCGCGCCCGCCTCGGCCGGCGGATCGCCGACGTGCTGGCGGTTCCAGGCCACCCGGCAGCGGGCCGAGCAGAACCGGGCGTGTTCACGTCGCGGCTTGAACTGCTCGCCGCACTGCTCGCAACTCCGTGTCTCCGTCATCACCTATCCCCGACCCATGTTACGCGTAACAGCCCTACCGTCGTGGTATCCAAGGACAGGAGAGTGATCCCCGTGGCCCCTCGGCCGCCGCTGCCGCCCTTTACCGAAGAAACCGCCCGGCAGAAGGTCCAGGCGGCCGAGGACGCCTGGAACACCCGCGACCCGGAGCGGGTGGCGGGGGCGTACAGCGAGGACTCGGTCTGGCGCAACCGGGATGAGTTCATCACCGGCCGGGCCGCGATCGTCGAGTTCCTGCGCCGGAAGTGGGCCCGCGAACTCGACTACGCCTTGCGCAAGGACCTCTGGTCGTTCCACGGCAACCGGATTGCCGTACGGTTCCAGTACGAGTGCCACGACGCGTCCGGCCAGTGGTTCCGCAGCTACGGCAATGAGCTGTGGGAGTTCGACGCGGACGGCTATATGGAGCGCCGGGAAGCCAGCATCAACGACGTGCCGATCGCCGAACCCGACCGGCGCATCTTCGGGCCGCGTCCGGAAGCCGAGCGCGGGCCGTCGTTCCCGCTCCGCTGATCACCGGCTCTGCGTCGGCCAGGTCTGCGTCGGCCAGGTCTGCGTCGGCCAGGTCTGGGCCGGCCAGGTCTGCGCCGGCCAGGTCTGCGCCGGCCAGGTCTGGGCCGGCCAGGTCTGCGCCGGCCAGGTCTGCGCCGGCCAGGTCTGCGCCGGCCAGGTCTGGGCCGGCCAGGTGACGGCGGTCACGATCAGCCCGCCGCGGGCCAGCCAACGGCCCGTCAGGCGGGATCCGGCCACGTGCGCCTCGAACGTGCCCGCCGCGGCCGGGAAGACGGCGAACTGGCCGAACCCTGGCCAGTGCCCGGCCAGCGGATACCACAGCTTGCCCACCGCCTCCTTCGCGCTGAACAGGAGCCGGTCCCAGCACACCGCGGGATCGGACGCCGCGTGCCGGGCGATCCACGCCCGTTCGGCCTGGCCGGCGACCGACTCGATCAGCCCGGCCGGGAGCCCGGCGTCCAGTTCGGCGTCGATGCCGATCGCGGCCACGTCCGCGATCCGCGCCGCGGCACACGCGCGGTAGCCGGCACAGTGAGTGATGCTTCCGGTCACCCCGGCCGGCCACCGGGGCTCGCCCGCCCGGCCCGCCAGGACCGGCGCCGCGGGCAGGCCGAGCGCGGCCAGCGCCGCCCGGGCACACGCCCGGCCGGCGGTGAACTCGGCCCGGCGCCCCGGTCCGGCGCTCCGCACGAGAGCCGCCTCGACGGGGAAGAGCCCCGGACCCCGTTGAGGTCGGGAGCCGGTGGACTCGACGGCCGTCACCGTGGGCGGCAGGATGTCGGCGATCACAGCGGGCTGCCTTACTGTGTTTCCTTACTGGGGCCGCAGCGCCATCCAGACCGCGCGCGCCTCGGCCGTGCCCGGGTTGCGCCAGGTGTGCGGCTGGTCGCCCCGGAAGTGCAGCGTGCTCCCGATTCCCACCTGGTACAGCTGCCCGGTCACGGTGAACTCGAGCATGCCCTCAATGACGTGCACGAGTTCTTCGCCGGGGTGCTGCATGGGCTTGCGCCCGCTGTTGGCGCCGGGTGCCACGGTCGCCCGCGCCCCGGCCAGCAGGAACCGGCCGTAGGGTCCGGAGACGCTGTTCAGGGTGATGCCCTTGTGCGAGGTGTAGACCGGCCGGTCTTCGTCCGGCGGCGTCAGCACGGCCACGTCATCGCGGCCGATGTCCTCTTCCACGAAGTAGGAGACCGGCCGGCCGAGCGCGCCCGCGATCTTGAGCAGCGTGGTGATGGTCGGCACCATGCCGCCCTGCTCGATCTTGTGGATGGCGGCCGCCGAGACGTCGGAACGCTCGCCCAGTTGCTGCAGGGAAAGTCCCATCCGCTTGCGCAGGCTGAAGACCTTGAGGCCGATGGAGCCGACGATACGCTCCAGCTCTCCCGCCGCCCCGTCCGCGCGCGCCTTCGGCTGCACGTCCAGGCAGGGCGGTCCCTCGGTGCGCGGCACTCGGTTCATCTGGCGTCCATGGGGGAGAACGGTGATGGTGTCTTGACGTTCAGCACAACCCCCGGCGAGTATAGTGTACGACTCATAGCGGATACTAAACGTCCCGTCCCTGCCGTGGGAAGAGGGTGCTGCCGGAGATGAGCATGGCCCAGCGGATCGTGGTGATCGGCGGCGGCGCCGCGGGCATCGGCGCGGCCGGGGCTGCCAAGGCCGTGGACGCCGCCGCGGACATTCGCGTCTACACCGAGTTCGAGGACGTCGGGTACAGCCCGTGCGGCATTCCTTATGTCCACGGCAAGGAGATTCCCGACTTCGAGCGGCTCTTTCTGGCGACAAAGGAAGCCTACGCTGGCCAGGGCATCGACATCCACTATGAGACACGGGCCACCGGGTTCGACACCGGGCGGAAGGTCGTGTCGGTGGCGGGCGAGGGGGAGGTCGGCTACGACAAGCTGATCGTGGCCACCGGGTTCGACTACGCCGATCCCGGAGTCCCCGGAACCGGTCTCGGCGGCCTGTACTACGTAAAGAACATCCGGCGGGCGATGGAGTGGGACAAGGTGCTCGACGGTGTCCGCACCGCGGTCGTGGTCGAGGCGTCCCCGCTGGGCCTGGAGATGGTCACCGCGCTCTGCCACCGCGGCATCCAGACGCACCTGATCGACCCGGGCGCGTGGGCGCTGTCGGTGGCCACCGATCCCGACATCGTCGCCCCGGTCCAGGACTCCTGGCGCGAGAAGGGCGCCGAGCTTCACTTCGGCACGACGCTGACCGGTTTCCTCGGCGACGGCTCGGGCTCGGTCCGGGCCGTCGCCACGTCGGCCGGGGAGATCGCGTGCGACCTCGCGGTCGTCTGCACCAAGAAGCAGGCCAGCACCGGCCTGGCCCGGGCCGCCGGGGTGCGGACCGGATCGGCGGACGGGATCATCGTGGACGAGCGGATGCACACCTCGGTCCCGGACGTCTGGGCGGCCGGCGACTGCATCGAGGTGCCGCACAGCGTCACCGACATCCCGGTCCAGGGTCTTTCCGGCAGCCACGCCTACGCGCAGGGCAAGGTCGCCGGGACCAACGCGGCGGGCGGCCAGCGCCGTTACCAGCCGGTGAGCGTGCCGTGGGGCATGGTGGCCGGGGACTGGATGATCGGCGGCGTCTCCTTCAGCGAGACGCTCGCGACGGCGCTGGGCATACCGCACGTGACCGGCGTCGCGGAGGGCATCTCGCGCGCCCGGTATTACCCGGGAGTCGAGAAGGTCAGGGTCAAGCTGCTGGCCGACCCGAAGACGCTCCGCCTCATCGGCGCGCAGATGGTCGGCCGCGAGGGGATCAAGGAACGCGCCGACTTCCTGGCCATGGCGGTCCGGACCGGGATCACCGTCGGTGAGCTGGCCACCATGGAGAACGTCTACTCACCTCCGATCGGGGCGCTGAACGAGCCGATCGCGCTGGCCGCGCAGAACCTGCTGTCCGGGCTGGGGTCCTGAGGTGGCGTTCTCCCGCTGGCTGCGCGCCACCTCGGAGCACTACCTGATGATCGCGGCGCAGGAGAAGATCGCCGCCAAGTACGGGGTCACGCCGCCACCCCGGCCCCGCGGGCGGGACATCTTCTGGCTGCGGGTCTACGTGCCGGCCTACCGGGCGGTGCCCTGGCCGGTCCGTTCGGCGGTCATGCGCCGCCTGCCCGGCAGCCACCGCATGACCTGGACCAGAACGCAGCGTCCGTAACGAGTACACCATCCTGGGAGGTTCCATGCCGATCACCGTTGAATCGCCGCGCGGCGAGGCGGGCGTTGACTCGCTGTACGACACGCAGGAAAAGGTCTTCGACGACATCCGGGCCAACCCGGGCGAGAAGGCGTTCGTCTTCATCCACTCCGTCCCCTTCGAGGGATCTGTATCCCTGGTCAACCTGCTCACCTCCACCCGGCTGGTGCGCAAGGGCTTCGACGTGTCGATCATCCTGTACGGCCCGGGCGTGCTGCTGGCCTCCCGGCACCGCGGCTACCCGACCATCGGCACCGAGGGTTTCCCGGGCAACCTGGCCGGGAACCGGCAGATCGAGACGCTGCTCAAGGAGGGCGCCACGGTCTACGCCTGCCGGTTCGCGATGGGGGCCCTGTACGGCTTCCGCGAGGAGGACCTCATCGACGGGGTGAAGGCGTTCAACCCGCTGGACGTCCTCGACTCCGCCCTGACCGCGTGGCGGGCCGGCGCCTTCCAGCTCAACACCTGGACCGTCTGACGCTCGCTCTCCCGGGGGCGGCCGCGCCGGCGCCCCCGGGAGACGACCAGGAGAGGTGATCCATGGACGGAATCCACGACCTGGGCGGCATGCAGGGCTTCGGCCAGGTGCAGGATCTGACGGCCGACGGGCCGTTCGCCGAGCCGTGGGAGGGCAAGGCCTTCGTCATCGGCGCGCTCTCGGCCCGGATCGCCGGCGGGAACCTGCATGCGATGCGGCACGCCATCGAGCGGGTGCCGCCATCGGAGTACCTGGTCGGGTACTGGAACCGGTGGACGTTCGGGGCCCAGATCATGATGGAGGACAGCGGCATCGTCACCGACGACGAGGTGCGAGCCCGGGCCGCCCGGCTGAGCGGCCAGGATGTACCCGAGCCGCCGCAACCTACCCCGAACAAGCCGCAGATGCCCTCGGGCGGTGCGGGGAACCTCCGGTCGCGGGACACCCCGCCCGCCTTCGCGGTGGGCGACCGGGTGCGGGTCGCCGACCTCGACCCCCAAGGTCATACCAGGCTGCCCAGGTACGTCCGGCGGCGGACGGGGACGGTCACCGCCCTGCAGCCGTGCCAGGTCTTCCCCGACACCGCCGCCCATTTCGTGGCTGAGGACCCGCAGCACTGCTACACGGTGGACTTCGACTCACGCGAGCTGTGGGGCCCCGGCGCGGAGCCGTTCCGCCTCTCCATCGACCTCTACGAGCCCTACCTGGAGCCAGCCCCATGACCTCCGCATCCGACCATCTCGACCCCGCGCTGCGGGTCGAGGCGCTGGCCTCGCTGCTGATCGAGCGCGGGCTGCTGGACGAGGCGACCATCGAGACCTTCGTCAAGACCTACGAGCAGTCCGTCGGCCCGATGAACGGCGCCAAGGTGGTGGCCAAGGCGTGGACCGACCCCGGGTACCGGGCCCGGCTGCTGGCCGACGGGACCGCCGCGATCGCCGAGCTCGGCTTCAAGGGCCCGCAGGGCGAGCACATGGTGGTGCTCGAGAACACCCCCACCCTGCACCATGTGGTGGTCTGCACCCTGTGCTCGTGTTACCCCTGGCCGGTGCTCGGCCTGCCGCCGTCCTGGTACAAGGACCCGGCGTACCGGTCCCGGGTGGTGCGCGAGCCCCGGCAGGTGCTCCGCGAATTCGGGCTGGACCTCGACGACAGCGTCGAGATCCGGGTGCACGATTCCAGCTCCGAGGTCCGGTACATGGTGCTGCCCGAGCGCCCGGCCGGCACCGGGGGTTACTCCGAGGCCGAGCTCGCCGACCTGGTCACCCGCGACGCCATGGTCGGCGTGGCCAAGGTGGCCGTCCCGTGACGCTCCCGGGAGGTTCCGGGGCCCACGCTGATGCTTCCTACCTGCTCGACTCCGCCGGCCCGGCCGCCCCGCCCCGCGACAACGGCGAGCTCGTGTTCGCCGCGCCGTGGGAGAGCCAGGCGTTCGGCGTCGCGCTGGCGCTGCATGACGCCGGCTGCATCGACTGGGAGGACTTCCGCCGGTCGCTGATCCGCGAGATCGGCGACTGGGAAGCCGCCCACCCGTCCGGGGAGGGCTGGAGCTACTACGAGTGCTGGCTGCGCTCCCTGGAGCGGCTGGTGAGCGGGACAGGGCTCATCGCCGCCGACGACCTGCGAGCCCGGCTGGACCTGCTGGCGGTCCGCCCCGCCGGTCACGATCACCGTCACGATCACCGTCACGATCACCGGCACGACGACGAGTGACTGCCGAACCCGGCAGCGGCCGGCCGCACACCAACTCGGTGACCGCCCGGTGGGAGGGAGGCTGGAGGTGCCGCGTCGCGGCCGGCGGATTTGACCTGGTCGTCGACGAGCGGGAGAGCTCGGGCGGCACCGGTACCGGGCCGATGCCGACCGAATACCTGCTGGCCGCCATGGCCTCGTGTTACGCGCTCGCGCTGGCCTGGGCGGCGGGGAAACGGGGGATCACCCTGCCCGGCCTGGCCGTCACCGCCACCGGCACCTACGACGGCCCGCGCTTCAGCCGCCTGCAGCTGAACGTCGAATCCGGTGCCTTGCCCGGCGTGGTGGAACGGCTCGTCGAACCCGCCCTGCGCGTCTGCTACGTCTCCAACACCCTGGCCGCCTCCCCGCCGGTAGAAGTCACCGTGGCACGTCCATGACCGCACCTCATACCCCCTGACCCCTGCCGCGCCCCACGCCCCCACGCCGCCGCCACCCGCGCCGCCGCGCCCCCGCAGTACCACTAACACGCCTGCGCCTCAAAATCACGGAGGATTCGGCTTCCGCGCGGAGGATTTGGGCAGCTATAGTTACCCAAATCCTCCGTATAAGCCATAACTTCCGCAATAATTACGGCTAACTCCAATTTTTGAGCGAAAATGGAGGCTGGTGAGGCGTTTGCACGTGATGTTGGGCCGCCAGGTCCGGGCCCGCCGCCCGACCCTACCGAACCGGGGGTTATCGGGTTGCCGGGACGGCTGACGCGGCGGACAATAAAGGGCGATGCGACCCTTCGGTTTACTCTGAGCCCCTGGCGCTCCCGCCTGGGCCGCTGGCGTTTCCGGCCAGCGGCCGCAGCGACGTGCGCCCTGGCCGCGCCGAGCCGACCGCGAGCCTGCCCCGGCGCGTGCACCACCTGGTCACAGGGGCCGTGAGGCCCCACCGCCCGGAGTCAGGCGCCGACCGAAATCAGGCGCCGACCAACATCAGGCGCCGCCCGGAGTCAGGCACTGGCCGACATCAGGCGCCGGCCGAGATCAGGTCCCGGCCCCGGTCAGGCGCCGGTCGAGATCGGCCAGCGCGTCGGTGAAGCAGGCCAGCGGCGCTTCCGCCACCCCCGCGCCGACCTGGCCGGTCCCGTCGCTGCGGTGCAGGATTCCGGTGGTCACGGCGGGGGTGATGCCGAGCTCGACCACCTTGCGGACGTCCACCCCGAGCGGCGTCCCCGCGCTGTCCAGCACCGGGATCTTGAACCGGCTCGACCGCCCCGCGCATACCGCGGCGAGCCGGCCGGTGAGCTCGGCCGCCGCCCGCATCTGGCCGCCGAGCAGCTGGGCCACCGCGGGCGATCCGGCCGCGGCCGCCGCGCCGAGCCCGCACAGCTCGAGCACCGCACTGTCGCCGATATCCCTGGCGCTGGTCTCTGGCCCCTGGCCGGGGTAGTAGAGCGCGTGACCGACCTCCGGCGCGTCGGCCACGAACCATTGGTCCGCGCCCGCCAGCCTGACGCCGAACGTGGTCCCGTTACGCGACATCGCGGTCACGATCGAGGCGTCGGGGACCTGCGCCGCCCACTCGGTCAGCGACCGGGCCGCGCCCATGCCCAGCGTCAGGAAGAACAGGTGGTTGCCGGCCAGGAAGCGGGCGAAGGCGGCGCTGTCCGGGCCGCCGAGTTCGGCCAGGTGCGGGAGCCACTCCCGGATCAGCAGGTTGGTCGCGGCCTGGGTGCGGACATGGAGGTCGTCGCCCATGGCCAGGGCCTGCGCGGCCAGCGCCAGCACGTCGAGCGGACCGGTCCGGGCCAGGATCCGGCCGATCACCGGAGCGGCCACGTCGCGCAGGAACACCAGCCGGGCCACGGCCGCCTCGCTGTCGCACCCGAACCAGGCCACCTCGCCCGGCCCCTGCGAGATCGGCGCATAGGCCGTCGTCCCCCCGGCCTGGATAGTCAGCACGTACAGCGGTGCGCTCGCCCCGACCGCGGTCGCCATCGGCACCACCACCCGGTGCTCATTGGCCGGGCTGAGCCCTATCTCCCCCCGGCTCAGCCGCCCGTCCGCCTCTTCTGGGCTGGCCGCCCAGCCTTCCGCTACCGCCGCGGCCCGCATGGATCTGCGCAGCGGGTCGGGAGCGTCGGCGTAGCCTATGGCCGGCCCGCAGTGCAGCAAGGTGGCCTCGGGCAGGCCCGGCACGGCCCCGGCCACCGTGGTGATGCCGGTCAGCAGCGGGATACCCCGGTCCAGCCGGCGCAGGACTTCGGCGTTGGCCGCGTCGATCCGCTCGCCATGGATCCCGTACAGCCGGCCCAGAGCCGCGACCGCCGCGGGCTGACCGCCGGCCGGCACGCGCCAGTCGACCGAAACCACCGGCGCACCCTGCTCCCGGATCGCGTCGCCGAACAGCGGCAGGCCCACGTTGACCACGGCGACGCGGGCCGGCAGGGACACCGGTTGCGTCATCTCACGCTCCGTTCAGCGGAAATCCAGAGCCCGCGGCGCCGCGGCGAGCGGCCGCCAGCAGCGCGTCCTCAGCCGCCCGGTAGGTCTCCCGCCAGCGCCGCGCCTCACCGGCCAGCTCGCCGGCCTCCGCCGTGGCCTGCCCGGCCATCCTGGTCACCTCGTCCGGAGCGGCGCCCCCGAGCGTGGTCCGGCTCACCACGATCTGCCAGGGATCCAGCGCCGCGGCCAGGTCGTGGCCGGTCAGGCCCAGCGGCCGTCCGATGATCTCGGCGGCCGAGGCGTCCAGCAGCGCGCCGTCGATATCCCTGCCGCGCAGCCCCATGGCGCTGGCCTGCCGGACCGCGTGGCCTACCACCCGGTACGCGCTGCGGTAGTCGATGCCGCAGGTCTGCATGACGTATTCGGCCAGGTCGGTGGCCTGGGAGAACCCCGAATCGAGCGCGGCCCGCATCCGGGCCGCGTTCACCTCGAGGGTGCGGACCACACCCGTGGTGAGCCGGGTGGTCCGCAGGGCCAGGCCGAGCGCGCGGGGCACCTCGCCGTAGGCGAAGATGAGGTTGTCGCTGCGGGCCGACGGGGTCTTGGCCACCGCCAGCAGCCCGGCCAGCCTGCCGGTGAGGGTGCCGGCCGCGCCCCGGATGATGGACAGCGCGTATGGGTTCCGCTTCTGCGGCATGAGCACGCTGGCCCGGCTGTAGCCGTCGGCCAGGGTCACGTAGTCGAACTCCTGGCTGGCCCAGATCTCCAGGTCCTCGGCCAGCTTGGACTGGGTCAGGACCAGGCCCGCCGCCGCGCCGACCATGTCGAACAGGCCGTCGACCTGCCACATCGCATCGCGGGTGTGCTCCGCGACGGTGCGGAAGCCAAGCAGCGCCGCGACGTGCCGGCGGTCGGTGCGCAGCCGGGTGCCGTTCACGCAGCCCGCTCCGCCCGGGCTGGCGTCGCTCCACGCCATGGCCTCACTCAGCCGGCGGCCGCCGCGCAGCACAGGAAAAGCGAAGGACAAAACATAATGACCGAACGTCGACGGCTGTGCGTGCTGCAGGTATGTCTGGTCGGCCATCAGCGTGCCCGCGTGCTCCCGGGCCCGGCTCGCCAGCTCGGCCGCCAGCCCGGCGGCCGCCTCGATGAGGTCGGCCAGGTCGTCGCGCAGCCGCAGCCGGAAGGCGACCCGGACCGCTTCGCGCCGCGGGCGGCCCGCGTGCAGCCAGCCCGCCACGTCCCCGGCCCGGCTGACGAAGTAACGCTCCCGCGAGTTGTACGGCTCGCCGTTTGCTGGATCGTAGGGGAAGTCGCCGGCCGGGATCTCGACGACTTCGAGCAGGAGCGCGAGCAGGCGGCGGGCCGCGTCGGGCGGGATGACCCCGGCCGAGGCCAGGTCGAGCAGGTGGGCGAGGTCGGCCAGGTTCATGCCGTGATGGAGGATCGGGGCGTCGGCATTCTCCAGCTCGAACCCGGCCTCGACCAGTTCCGCGGCGGGAGGGCCGACCGGCGGCCCTACTGGCGCACCGCCGGCTGGCCGGACCGGCGCACCGCCGGCTGGCCGGACCGGCGCACCGCCGGCTGGCCGGGTTTCGGTCGCCTTCGCCGGGTAGACCGGATCCGCCATTGGTTCCTCCGTCCGCGTCACGGCCATTCCTCCGGCTCTCGCGCCCGGGCGGTCCGGGCCCGCTCGACTACCAGGTCGGTCATGACCTGGCACGAGCCGGTGTCCGGCTGCTCGGTCAGCTCGCGCGCCTCGGCCGGGCCGAACAGCCCGGCGTTCACCAGTGCCTGCTCGGCGGTGAGGCCGGCCGCCTTGGCGCCGAACGCCTCCTGCAGCCGCTCCTGCGCCCGGCGGGCGCCCAGCCGCGGGGCCAGCCGGGCCAGGGCCCGCTCGCTGACCGGATACCCGCCGTGACGGTCGAGGTTGTTGCGCATCGCCTCGGCGTCGACGATCAGGCCCGCCAGCAGGCCGGCCGCGATCCGCAGGGCGGCGGCGGCCAGCAGGCAGGCTTCCGGCAGCGCCACCCATTCGGCCTTCCAGCCGCGGCCGTCGCGCTCGTGCTGCTGCGCCATCGCTTCGGTCATCACGGCGGCGTTCGCCCGGGCCAGCCGGGCCAGGGTGTCCAGATGCTCGCTCGATTCGGGGTTGCGCTTGTGCGGCATGGTGATGCTGCCGACCGTCCCGGCCGGGGACGCCTCGGCGAGCTCGCCGATCTCCGGCCGCTGCAGCTCGTACACCTCGCCGCCGATCCTCGCCAGGGTGCCGCAGATCAGCGAGAGCAGCTGGGCGAATTCGGCGCCGCGGTCGCGGGCCGTCAGCCACGAGATGCCGGGATCGGCCAGCCCGAGCTCGGCGCAGAACCTGGCCCGGACGGCCGGGCCGCGGTCCCCGTAGAACACCAGGCTGCCCGCTCCGCCGCCGAGCTGCCCCACCAGCCACCGGGGGGCGCCCTCCCGGAGCCGGTCCAGGTGGCGGCGGACCTCATCGGCCCAGGAGGCTGCCTTCCACCCGAAGGTGACCGGGCTGCCCAGCTGGCCGTGCGTGCGGCCCGCTATCACGGTGGACCGGTGCGCCACGGCCAGCTCGAGAAGCCGCTCCTCGATCCGCCTCAGGTCCCGCCATACGATGCCGCCGATCCGCCGCAGCGCCACGGCGGTCGCGGTGTCGGTGATGTCCTGGACGGTGGCGCCGACGTAGACGTACTGCCGTGCCTCCTCCGGCAGCACGTCCTGCAGGGCGCGGATCAGGCCGAGCATGGAGTGGGAGGTCTGCCGGGTCTGCTCGGCCGCGTATTCCAGGTCGAGCCGGCCGGGGCGCGCGTGCTCGGCGATGAGGCGGGCGGCGCCGGCCGGGATCACGCCCGTCGCGGCCTGGGCCTGGGCCAGCGCCACGATCACCTCCAGCCAGCCCTGCAGCCGGCCCTCCTCGCCGAGCACCTCCCGGGCTTCGGCCGTTCCCCATAGGTGCTGGTAGAAGGGTGAATCGGTGATCCTGGTGCTCATCGCGGCAGGCCCGCGGACGGCGCGGCCGCTGTGGGCGCGGCCGCTGTGGGCGCGGCCGCTGTGGGCGCGGCCGCTGTAGGCACGGCCACGGTCCCCAGCGCCAGCCGCAGGCCCTCCCGGATCTGGGCCATGCTGGCCCCCCACGGCACGACCACCAGGCCCGCCTGGTGGTCGACCCGGTCCTCCAGCAGGCAGCATTTGGTGATCACCGGCACCGAGCCCGGGGCCCCTGCGCTCCCGCCCGGCGCCGCATCGCTCTCGGCCAGCCTGCGCGGGCACATGTCCACCATCGGCACGTCGTCGCCGTAGAACCAGTCGTGGATGGATTTGGACCGGGCGCACCCCACCAGGGTCCACGGGGCCCGCTCGGGGATCTCGTCCAGGTAGGAGACCTCGGCGGCGCCCCGGGGCTGGTCCTGCGCCGGCTGCCCGGCCCGGCACGGGAACAGGTAGTGCCGCGCGGGCCGGGTCGCGGCCAGCGCGTCGAGGTCCACCAGGTGCGGGACGAGTTCGACCGGCGGCAGGTCTTCAGCCAGGTCGAGGACCCGGTTCAGCTGGTCGGCCAGCTTGGGCGGCCACGGTGGCACCACCTCCACTACCCGGATCCGGATCGGGGCCGGGTCGAGGATGAAGCTCACGTGGCCGTACCTGCCGCGCACGATCACGCACCGGGCCCCGGGCGCCTGCTGGGCCGCGACCCGGGCCATCTGGGTGGGCACCGCGGTGTCCGTCCCGGGCGCGTCGACGAACGCGGTCTCGTCCGGCCTGGCGATCACCGACATCGCGATGACCGGGGAGAACAGCGGCAGCTCCGATTCCTTGCTGACCTCCACCACGGCCGCGGCCGAACCGTGCCGGGCCACCAGGTACCTGGTCCGGCGGTAGACCGGCCGGCCCTGCAGGTGGGTCCGCAGGCTTTCCTCGTCGAGTGCCACCGGCACGTTAGCCACGCTGACGTTGCGGTACTGCGACGGAACCAGGTTCAAGGTCACGTCCGGCGGGCGGGCAGCGAACCTGGCGACCAGGCCCCGTAGGTGTCGGCCCGCAGCGACAGCCGGAGGGTCTCCAGTCCCAGCACGTCAGCCGGGGCCACGTTGGCCAGGTTCACGTCGGGGCCGAACCGGCGGACGAACCACGTCTGCTGCTGCTCCCGGGGGGCCTCGAAGACGAGGAAGTCCGGGCCGGCCACCGAGACCAGGGCGGCCACCAGATCCTCGCGCACCGCGCCGGAGGGGTCGTAGATGCCGACGGTGCCGCTGGCGCGGCCTTCGGCGAGCACCCAGGTGGCGCCGGCCTCGAGGTCAGCCGCCAGGGCCTGCGCCCACTGCGCGGGCGTCAACTGAACTCCCGGGTCTTTCGGGCCCACCTCGGCCAGGACGATGAAGTGCCGGGCGGCCTCGGCGATCAGTTCCCGCTTGGCGGCCTGGTCCATGGCCACCGTGCCGGCCGACACCTCCACGCACGGGAACCCGCAGCCGCGAGCCCAGTCGAGAAACTCCATGGCCCGGCCCTGCGCCCAGGCGATCTCCAGCAGCGTCCCGCCGGGTGAGGCGAGGACGCTATGGCTGGCCAGCAACTCGAGCTTGCCGGGCAGGGTGGGGTCCAGGTACGAGATGCCCCAGCCCAGCTTCCACACGTCGATGTAGGGTCCGCACATCGCCAGCAGGTCCGCCGACTGCGCCAGCGGGATGCCCCGGTCCAGGACGTGGGTGATACCGAGTCCGCGCGGCTTGGTCGCCCTGGTCGGCAGGTCGAGGAAGTCAGGACCCGGCATAAACGCTATGATAGATATTCCTTCACTTTAGTGCAAGGACAGATCCGAGGGGAGCGCGGATGCCCGCCGACCTGCCAGGGTTGATCGAACGGGTGCGGACTCACCCGGGTCTCGCCGCCAAAGCCGAGATCGGGCTGGTCAGCGACGTCTTCGGAAGCACCGACTGGTTCGCCGGGCCGGGCGATGACGGCGCGGTCGTGCCTGCGGCCGGGATGTCCCTGGTGGTGGGCGGCGAGGCCATCCTGCCCTCGTTCGTCGCGGCCGACCCGCACGGCGCCGGCGTCGCCGCAGTCACCACTAACCTGAACGACCTGGCCGCGATGGGAGCCTGGCCGCTGGCCCTGGTGGACACGGTGACCGGCCCGCGCCCGGTCATCCAGCAGGTCCTGGAGGGCATGCGCTGGGCGTCCCGGCTCTACCAGGTGCCCGTGGTCGGCGGTCACCTGACCGTCACCGCGGGACCGCCCGGGCTGTCCGCCTTCGGCCTCGGCCGGGCCGACCGCCCGCTGGCCGCCCGCGCCGCCGAGCCGGGGCAGTCGCTCGTGGTCGCCTGCTGCGCCGAGGGCCGGATGCGGGCGGACTTCCCGTTCTTCCCGTCCTTCGACGAGCGGGGCGAGCAGCTGGCCGGCGATGTCCGGCTGCTGGCCGAGGGCGCGTCGGCCGGCTGGATCGCCGCGGCCAAGGACGTGAGCATGGCCGGCCTGGTCGGCTCCCTGGCGATGCTGCTGGAATGCAACCGGCTGGGCGTGACCCTCGACCTGGACGCGGTGCCGGTCCCGGCCGGGGTGAGCCTGGAGCAGTGGCTGTGCTGCTTCCCGTGTTTCGCGTTCCTGCTGTGCGTCCCGGCCGGCCAGGAGGCACGGTGCCTGCGCGCCTTCGCCGGCCGCGGCCTGGCCGCCGCGGTCGCCGGCACCCTGGACGACACCGGCCAACTGCGGCTCGCCCTGGCGGGCCAGGTGGCGACCGCGTTCGACCTCGACGCGGAATCGGTGACCAACCTGGACCGGTCGGCCGCGGCCCGTTAAACCCGCGCGCAGGTCGATCAGCATCCGCTGGTGCGGAATGCCCGCGTACGTCACCAGGCCGCCGGCCGGCTGCCAGCCAAGCCACTCGAAGAACGTCACGTTCGCGGGCTGGATGTAGGCCTCCATCTCCCGCCCGCCGCGCTCCGCGGCCGTGGCCACGGCGAACCTCACCAGCGGCGCGCCCAGGCCGTGGTGGCGGTGACCGTCCAGCACTGCCAGCCGGTCGCCCTTCCACCGGCCCGGCACCTCGGGCACCGGATAGAGCCGCACGGTCCCGCACACCCCGCCGTCCCACAGGCCGACCACGTGCACCGCCGCCGGATCGTCGTCATGGACATCCCTGTCCAGACCCCCGCCGCCCCCGTCCCCAAAACCCCGGAACAGGCCCTGCTCGACCACGAAGACCTGGTGACGGATCCGGAAATGGGCCGCGAGCTCCTCGGCGGTGGATGCCGCCCGGCAGGCCAGCCGGGCGGTGCCGGCCCGCCGGCTAGCGGTTGCTGAGGATCGGGAGGTAGGTCCGGCCATCGTTGTCCGCGGGAGTTTCGAGCAGGCTCATCGCCGAACACGCCTGGCATCTGGCGCACCCGGCGGCCACGCCGCGGGCGCCGAGCCCGCGCGCGGTGAGGTAGGGCACCACCCGGCGGTAGATCGTCTCGCAGTATTCCGGTGACGGGGCCGGCATGTGCTCCATCAGGCTGCCCATCGTCGGGCGCAGCGGTACCACGAACGGGTACACCCCGATGTCGATCGCCCGCCGGCAGCCCGCCACGGTCAGCTCGGGGTCCTCGCCCATGCCGAGGATCACGTACGTGGACACCTGGCCCTCGCCGAACGCGGCCACCGCCCGCTCCCAGGCGCGGAAGTAACCGTCGATCCCGGTCCGCGCCTTGGCCGGCGCGACTCGGGCCAGCACCTGCGGATCGAAGCTCTCCACATGGATGCCGGCGGACTGGATTCCCATGTCGCGGACTCGGTCGATGACCGCCAGCTCGCGGGGCGGCTCGAACTGCACCTCGACCGGCAGCCCCGCTGCCTCGCGCACGGCCTGGCCGCAGCGGGCCACGTACAGCGCGCCCTTGTCCGGCGTGGCGGTGGTGCCGGTGGTCAAGGTGGCGTCTACCGCTCCGTCGAGTTCCTTGGCCGCCACCGCGACCTCGGCCAGCATCTCCGGTGTCTTGCGGGCGATGGTCCGGCCGTTGGCCAGCGTCACCCCGATCCCGCAGAACGCGCACTGGTCGGAGTTGCCCCAGTAGGCGCAGGTCTGGATGACCGTGCTGGCCAGGGAATCCAGATGCAGCAGGGCGATGTGCCAGTACGGGACGCCGGCCGCCGTGGACAGGTCATAGTAGCGGGGACGCCGGAACGGCTCGGCGGACGCCAGCCGCTCGCCGTCCCGGTAGACCCCCCAGCCGTCGTCCTCCGCCCGGAGCACGTACGGCGAGGCTCGCACGTATTCGGCGCTGGTGGGCACGGTCGCGGCGAACCCGTCGATCCACAGCATGCCGGCGTCGGCTGGGCCCGCCCCGCCCTGGCGGGACTCCAGCGGCACTTCGACCCGCAGGCCGTGGCCCTGCAGTTCGGTGATGAGGTGGGCCAGCCCGGCTGACCCGTTGCCGCCCGGGTGATCCGTCACCCTCCGGGCCGGGGACGCCGGGGACTCAGCCATGGTTCCCTCCTTAGCCCGCGCTGCGCCAGCCCGTCGCCGCCGCCGCCTGTTAGATGCGATACGGACGTTCACCATCCTTGATAAACCTTGCGGTCACGTCAAGGCAAGATCCCTGTTGACTTTGGCCGCAGCCGCATCTGGGGCAACCATGGGCTCAGCCCGCCCGGGACGCCCAAGTTAGGTGCCCATATCGCCCGGGACCGTCCCAGCATTCGCATGCGTCTCAAGCTTCCCATTTGCGGGGAGGATCCGGCTTACACGGAAGTTTTGGGCAACCCCAATTGCCCGGATCTTCCGTAACGGCCGGATCTTCCGCGGAAATGGGGCCGGTAGGGCTGGTGGGTTAGGGGGTTGCATGGAGGGGGGAGTAGGTGACCAGAGTCTGAGGGTGACCCGGGCCCCAGCCGCGCTCCGAGGCCCAGCCGCGCTCCGAGGCCCAGCCGCGCTCCGAGGCCCAGCCGCGCTCCGAGGCCCAGCCGCGCTCCGAGGCCCAGCCGCGCTCCGAGGGCTAGCCGCGCTCCGAGGGCTAGCCGCGCTCCGAGGGCTAGCCGCGCTCCGGGCCGTCGCCTGGTTCGGGCCTGGCCCCGCGCAGGGCCGCCGCGAACGCCTCCCGGTCGAGGTAGGTGCCGATGGCCTCGCCGATCCGCAAGGCCCCGGTGGCCAGGTCAACCTGGCCGTGGTCCAGGCGGTGCACGGCGCGGCTGAGAGTCTCGTCCGGCTCGATCGAGATGATCACCGCCCGCCCGGTCCCCACTTCGGCCTCGATCCGCTGGTACGGGACGAACGGCGCGCGGTCCTCGGAGCCGGTTTCCTCCAGCACCTCCCACGACCGGCCCTCTGAACGCGCCCGGGCCAGCGCGGCCAGCCGGCCCTCGGCGGCCAGCGAGGCCACCAGTTCCCGGTAGCGCATCGCGCACGCGGCCGCCGCCACCAGGTCCGGCTGGATCCCGGCGTCCGCGCCCCCGGCCAGTTCGTCTACCAGGTCGCCGCCCCGTTCGTGCGCCGCGAGCAGGCTCGGCAGGTCGAGGCAGGTATCCCGGAGCCGGCCGAGCAGCCGCTGGATCATGCTGACCGACTGCTGGTACAGATCGGGCCGCGCCATTATCGTCGGGAACAGCCGGGCCTCGGCCTCGTCCCAGGCCCGCAGCACCGCGCGCGGAATCTCCCGCCCGCCGGGCGCGCCCGCGCTCAAGGGCCCGTAATTCTCGGGCCCGGAACCGGGACCGGCCATTGCACCCCTCGCGCGCCGCGTTTACTATTCTAAACGAGCCGTCACCTATACGACTCATATTAACCCTACCCCGTCGATCAGCAGCAGGATCCGATGACGAAGACTGCGGTGATGGCGCTCGGTGGCAACGCCCTGACCCGGGCGGGCCAGTCCGGGACGTGCGACGAGATGCTGGCGAACGCGTCGGCGATGGCGTCCGCGGTCCATGCCGTGATCGAGGCTGGCTGGCGGGTGGTGATCGTGCACGGCAACGGCCCGCAGGTCGGCAACCTGGCCCTGCAGCAGGAAGCGACCACCATGGTGCCGGCGCAGCCGCTGCCGCTGCTGAGCGCGATGACCCAGGGGCTGCTCGGCAGCCTCCTGGCCCGGGCGATCGACCTGCTGCGCGGGCCGGGCACCGCGGTCGCGCTGATCACCCACGTCACGGTCGACCCCGCCGATCCCGCGTTCGGTTCCCCGTCCAAGCCGATCGGCCCGTTCTTTGAGCCCGCCGAGGCGCGGCGGCTGGCCGAAATCCGGGGCTGGGACGTCCAGCCCGACTCCGGCCGCGGCTACCGCCGGGTGGTCGCCTCGCCCGAACCGGCCAGCGTGATCGAGATCGACGCGCTGCGGGCCCTGGTTGACGCGGGTCATCTGGTGATCGCCGGCGGCGGAGGCGGGATCCCGGTACAGTCCACCGGGCCGCAGGGCGGCCTCGCCAACGCGGTCATCGACAAGGACCGGGCCGCCGGGCTGATCGCCCGGCTGCTCAGCGCCCAGGCTCTGCTGCTGGTCACCGCAGTGGACCGGGTCATGCTCGATTACGGCCAGCCCACACAGTCCGAACTGGGCACGATCACCGCCGCCGAGGCCGCCCGCCACCTCGCCGACGGCCAGTTCCCGCCGGGCAGCATGGGGCCCAAGATCGAGGCCGCGCTCCGCTTCCTGGACGGCGGCGGGGAACTGGCGGTGATCACCTCGCCGGAACTGCTGGCCGCCACGCTGACCGGCGGGGGAGGGCGATCAGGCACCCGCATCGAGCGCAGCCCGGCCCACGCGGAGCGCAGCTGGTGAGTACCGCGGCACTGCAGGTGTTCCCGGGCACCTACCGGGATTCGCTGCTGCTGCTCGGCGCGACCCGGGCCATCGAAGACGGCCGCGGCGTGACCTGGGCCACGGCCGCGATGGCCACCCCGGCCGCCGTCGAGGACCTGACCGGCCGGGGCTTCCCGCCGGACGACCTGGCCGGTGCCGACGCCAACGCGCTGGTGCTCGCGGTCCGCGCCACCGACGACGGTGCCGCCGCCGAGGCCCTGGAACGGGGCCGGGTCGCGGTATTCTCCGAGGCCGCCGCGCCGCGCGAGGAGCCCGGGCGCCCCGCGCCCCGCACCGTCGGCGAGGCGGTGGCCAGGCTGCCGGAGGCCAACGTGGCGGTGGTGTCGGTGCCCGGCCCGTATGCCGCGGTCGCCGCTCATTCGGCCCTGTCGGCAGGCCTGCACGTCCTGCTGTTCAGCGACAACGTGCCGCTGGCCGAGGAAGTGGAACTGAAGGAGCACGCCCGCCGGCTGGGCTTGCTGCTGATGGGCCCGGGCGCGGGCACCGCGGTGCTCGCCGGGGTGGGCCTCGGGTTCGCCAACGCGGTGACGCCCGGCCCCGTCGGGGTGGTCGCCGCGGCCGGGACCGGTGCCCAGGAGGTGATGTCCCTGCTGGACCGGTGGGGCATCGGCGTCTCCCAGGTGATCGGCGTCGGCGGCCGGGACCTGTCGGCTGCCGTGGGCGGGATGATGGCCCGCGAGGCGGTGCGCGCGCTGGACGCCGATCCGGGCACCGAGGTCATCCTGCTGGTCTCCAAACCGCCCGACCCCGGCGTGGCGCGGAGGGTGATCGGCGCCAGCCGGGCCACGCCAGTGGTCGCGGCCTGCCTCGGCATGTCCGCTCCCGACGGCCCGTTCGGCGACGCGCTCCTGGCCGACACGCTCGAGCAAGGAGCCCTCCAGACAGCAGAAATCCTGGGCAAACCCGCGCCCGGCCCGGCCGGGGACCTGGCTGGCGTCATCGAGCGTGCGGCCGCGCAGCTGGCCAGCGGTCGGCGCGCCGTACGCGGCTTCTTCACCGGCGGCACCTTGTGCTACGAAGCGCAGGTCGTGCTCGGCCGGGCGCTCGGGCCCGTCCACTCCAACATCCCGCTGCGTCCGGACCTCGGGCTGCCCGCACCTGCCGGCGCGCATATCTGCCTGGACCTCGGCGAGGAGGAGTATACGAAGGGGCGTCCGCATCCGATGATCGACCCGGCCGCGCGGACCGAGATCATGCGGGCGGAGGCATTCGGCGGCGATATCGCCGCCGTCCTGCTCGACGTCGTCCTCGGGTACGGCTCACATCCCGATCCCGCGGGCGAGATCGCGGGCGTCTGCTCGGAGCTCGTGGCCAGCGGAGCAGCCGTGATCGCCTACGTGCTCGGCGCGCGCGCCGACCGGCAGGGGCTCGACCGGCAGTGCCGCATACTGCGGGACGCGGGCGCGATCGTTACCGCGAGCGCCGCCGAGGCGGCGCGGGTCGCGGCCGCCGTGGCGGCCCGCCAGCCCGCCCTGGCCACCGCGGGGCGCCCATGACGGCGCCATCGGTGACGGGCCCGCAGGTTCCGGTCGGCCTGGTCACCTATTCGGTCAAGCCGCGCGGCGGGGCGGTCCACACCGTCCACCTGGCGGAGGCGCTGCACGAGGCCGGGTACCCGGTGCGGGTCATCGCGCTCGGTGACCCCAGCACCGGCTTCTTCCGTCCCGTCCAGGCGCCGGTGACGATCATCCCCGCCCCGCCGGCCCTGCCGACCCTGGAAGAACGGGTCTTCGCCAGCGTCGCCGCCCTGGCCGGAGGGCTCGGTTCCCTGGCCGCCGACTACCCCGTCCTGCACACCCAGGACTGTATCTCGGCCCGCGCCGCCTGCCAGGTCCGCGACGGCGCCCGCGGCAGCGTCCCGACGACCCCAGCAGCCCCCACCGTGCTCCGCACCGTCCACCACGTCGACGACTTCACCAGTCCTGCGCTCATCGAGTGCCAGCGCCAGGCCATCCTGGAGCCGGACCGGATCCTGGTCGTCAGCGAGCACTGGCGGGACCTGCTGCGCCGCGAGTACGGCACCGCCGCCGTGGTGGTGCACAACGGGGTCGACACCGCCCGCTTCCAGCAGGCCGATCCGGGCCTGGCCGCCGCGCTGCGGCGGCGCGCCGGGGCGGCGGACCGGCCGCTGATCTTGTCGGTGGGCGGCATCGAGCCCCGCAAGGGCAGCGACACCCTGGTCCGGGCGATCGCCGCCCTCAAGCAAGCGGGCCGCCGGCCGGTGCACGCGGTCGTCGGCGGCCATTCGTTTCAGGACTACCGGGCCTACCGGGACCGGGTGCTGGCTTCGCTGCCCGGCCTGGGCCTGCGCCTGGACGACGACGTGGTCCTGCTCGGCACGGTGCCCGACGCCGAACTGCCCGGCTGGTACGCGGCGGCGGATGTGCTCGCGTTCCCGTCCACCAAGGAAGGCTGGGGCCTGGCGCTCCTGGAGGCGATGAGCGCGGGGCTGCCGGTGGTCGCGTCCGACCTGCCGGTATTCCGGGAATTCCTGAGCCCGGGCCACGACGCCCTGCTGGTGCCGGTGGGCGACGCACCCGCCCTCGCCGAGGCTCTCGCCGCGGTCCTGGACGGCCCGGAACTCGCGGACCGGCTGCGCTCGGCCGCGCGGGAGACGTCGGGGCACTTCTCCTGGACCCGGTCCGCGGCCGAGCACCAGGCCATCTACGCCTCGCTCGCACCGCGACATGGCTTCCCCCCGCCCGCACCGCCGCCCGCCGGGTAACGCCGTCTGCCAGTCGACGAGCGGGAGCAGGCGGCTCGGCTCGCCGCCGCGGCACACCATCACCCGCCCGGCCAGGGTGTCATCGGCCAGGAACCGCATCGCGGCGGCCGCGATGTCGGCCGGCGTCAGCACCGGGGGCAGGGCCGCGAGCTGAGCCGGCGTCAGGTCAGCCCGCGACCGTCGTGAGGCCGGGGTATCGACCAGGCCGGGGCAGATGCAGTTGGCCCGCACGCCCATCGAGTCGCGCAAGGGCGCCAGGCACTCGGTGAACCGGATCAGCCCGGCCTTGGCCGTCGCGTACTCGGGACAGTCATGGCTGGTCGTGCCCAGCCCGGCCACCGAGGCGATGGTGATGATCGCGCCGCCGCCGCCCTCGGCCATCGGGTCCAGGACCAGCTGCGTGGCGAGCATGACCGCCCGCAGGTTCAGGTCCAGCGCGTAATTCCACCTCGCCGGGTCCGCCTCCGGGAAGGACGGCTGTTCCGCGCCCCCCGCGTTGGCCACCAGCACGCCCAGCCGGCCGTGCGGCCGGCGGGCGGCCGCGATGGCGCCACGGACCCCGGCCGCGGTCGCCACGTCCGCGCGGACGAACGACCCGCCGATCCTGCCCGCCGTCGCGGCGCCCGCGTCCCGGTCCAGGTCGGCGATGACCACGTCCATGCCCTCGGCTGACAGCCGCTCGGCCATCCCCGCGCCGATCCCGGCCGCGCCCCCGGTGACCAGAGCCGTCCTCCCGCCAAGCTCCATGACCCCATCCTGCGCCGCCCCACCGACAATGCCGGACTGGAGGCTGCGCCCGAGATCGGGCCCAGGAGGCCGCCCATGGCCACGCCCGGCCCGATGACCTAGTCGACCTTAAGGTCAGCCGCCGGCGGCAGCCTGACCGGTATCACGCGCAGGCCGTCGATCCCCGCAAAGTCTGCGGCGTTGCACGTATAGACCGGCAGGCCGTGCGCTATAGCGGTTGCCGCGATCAGCGCGTCATAGGCCCGCGCGGCCGTTTTCCTGCCCGACCGCCGCAGTGACGCGGCAACCTGGCCGAAGGCCCGGGCGGAGGCCCGGTCGAAGGGCAGCGGGTCGAAGTCGGCCTCGGCCTCCTGCAGGTGCGCTTGCCTGGCGGCGCGTTCGTATTCGTCGTGTGCGACCAGGGGGCCGACCGACAGTTCGGCGAGTGTCACGGTGGTAATGAGCGGTTCAGCCGGCAGAGCCGACGGGTCGGTAATCTGACGCAGGGCGATGACCGCGGAGGTATCCAGGACTCCCTGGGCCGGGCGCTCATCGGTGCCGGTCACAGGGCAGGATCCAGTACCTCGTCGAGGTCGGCTCGCATGGCGCGGTAGTCCACCGATGGCAGTCGATGCCAGCGGGCCAGCAACGTCTCAGCCGTAAGGGGCCGTCGGCTGACGGGCCAAAGCTCGGCCACCGGCTTTCCCGCCCGCGTGACGGTGATGTGCTCGCCCTGAGCCACCCGGTCTACGACCTCACCGCCATGGTTCCGGAGTTCGCGAATCGTGATCTCAGCCACTTCGCAATTGTATCACGCGTGAGACATATCGCCGCCCCGGACGACCCGGACGACCCGGCCGACCCCGCCGCGCCCTAGCGGCCAAGCGCCGCGGAGCCCGCAGCAACGCCGGAGCCCGCAGCAACGCCGGAGCCCGCAGCCACGCCGGAGCCCGCAGCCACGCCGGAGCCCGCAGCCACGCCGGAACCCGCAGCCACGCCGGAAGCAGGCAGGAACACGCACTTGGTGGCCAGGTAGGCATCCAGGCCCTCCGGCCCGTAGACGCGGCCCATCCCGCTGGCCTTGCGGCCACCCCACGGCGCCCCGATGTCAGGCACGTACAGGTTCACCCCGAACGTCCCGACCCGCGCGCGCCGCGCGATCTCCAGGCCCCGCTCGGGGTCGTCGGTCCACACGCTCCCGGCCAGGCCGTAGCTGGAGTCGTTGGCGATCGCCACCGCCTCGGACTCGTCGTCGTACGGGATCACGCTCACCACCGGCCCGCAGATCTCGTCCCGGGCGATGGCCATGCCGGCCGTGGCCCCGGCGAACACGGTCGGCTGGTAGTAGTAGCCGCGCACCGGCGTGGCCGGGCGGCGCCCGCCCACGACCACGCGGGCCCCGGCCGTGACCCCGGCCGTGACGCAGGACTCCACGCTGGCCCGCTGCCGGGGGTTGGCCAGCGGTCCCATGGTCGTGTCCTCGGCCAGCGGGTCGCCCACCACCAGCGACGAGGCCTGCGCCGCCAGGGCGCAGACCGCCTCGTCGTACATCGTCCGCGGGGCCAGCACCCGGGACATGGTGAAGCAGGCCTGCCCGGAGTTGGCGAAGCACAGCGAGCCGAGTTGCGCGGCCGCCGCGGACAGGTCCACGTCGTCCAGCACGATCGCGGCGGACTTCCCGCCGAGTTCGAGGGTCACCGGCTTGAGGGTCTGCCCGCAGATCGCGGCGATCCGCCGTCCGGCCGGCGTCGGCCCGGCCACGGCCACGGTGTCTACGCCCGGGTGCGCGGCCAGCATCTCGCCCACCTCGGCCGTCCCGGTGACCAGGTTGAACACCCCGGGCGGGAACTCGGCCGCCTCGAACGCCTCGGCCAGGATGTACGCGGACAGCGAGGTCTCGGCCGCGGGCAGCAGCACCACCGTGCAGCCCGCCGCCAGCGCCGGGGCCAGCTGGCAGAAGGCCAGGATGAGCGGGTAACTCCAGGACGCGATCACCGCCGCAACCCCGGCCGGCTCGCGCCGGACCACGGTCCGCCCCGCGAAGCTGATCGCCTCCCGGACCTCCTCCGCGGTAAGCGTCCGGGCCAGCGAAGCGTAGTACCTGATGATCGCGCACGGCACCGTCACGTTACTGCGCCGGGACAAGGTGATCGGCATGCCCATCTCGGCCGTCACCAGCCGGGCGGTGTCCTCGGCCCGTGCCTCGAGGGCCGCCGCCAGCCGGTCCAGCGCCGCGGCCCGCTCCGTCGCGGACAGCAGTGGCCAGCCGCCCTCCTCGAACGCATGCCGGGCCGCGGTCACGGCCACCTCGACGTCCCGCTCGACCATCGACGGCACGGCGCCGGTAACCTCTTCGGTGGCCGGGTTGACGATCGTGATCACGTCGGTCGACCCGGAGCCGACCAGCCGGCCGCCTGCGTACACGTCGCGGTACTCAAGCAACCCGGGCCCCTCTCACAAGGAAAGTGCCTGTTAATCTGGTCGCCAGACGTACCGTTTGTCAAGCTTCCGCCTGTGGTGTCCACAGCCAGGCCGGACCTTGTGGCTCGTTCCGGCAGGTGAACAACCGGGAAAAGCCACGATTTGTGGTCAGCCACAACGCCGTACGGGCCACCTGAAACGTACGATCAAGGGCATGGCGCTGCCCGACTGGTCGCCCGTGCTGTCCCCGACCGGCTCACCGCCCGTCCGGGACGGAAAAGACGCCAACGACGGAAAAGACGCGAGTTCCCGGCTCGACCGCGAGAACGCCGCCCTGCGCGAGCTGGTCACCGTATACCGCTACCTGTCCGGCCTGGCCCTGCAGGACGCAGACCTGGCCGGGGTGGTGCAGCTCATCTCCGACCGGATGACCGCCACCGTCGCCGTGGTCACCCAGCTCATGGACGTGCTGACCGCGGCCGCGCCCGGCGTGAGCGCCGACAAGGCCGCCGCGGCCGTGAGAGAGCACGTGGTCCACCCGAGGCTCGGGCAGGTCCTCCGCGCGTCCCGCCTCAGCCAGCGCGCCCTCCGCCTGCCGAACGTCGGTGGTATCCCCGCCGTCATCGTCGCCCCGATCCTCGTGGGGGACGAGGTCCCGTCCTACCTGATCACCATCGACCCGGCCGACAACATCTTCGGCGAGGACATGAGCCTGCTGGTGACCGAGCACGCGGCCACCATCTGCGGGGTCATCCTCGGCCGCGAGCGCGTGGTCGCCGCGGCCGCCCGCCGGGTCCGCGACGACCTGGTGGAGGGCCTGCTGCTGGGCCGCGGCCGCGACCAGTCCGATACCGGCCGCTGGGCCGCGCACCTGGGTTACGATCCGGCCCGCGACCACAACGTGATGGCCATCGCCTTCGACCTGCCCGCGCCCGCCGCCGACCACACCGACGCGGCGGCCCAGCGGCAGCGGATCTGGGAAAGCGTCGAGCACTTCGTCGCCACCCGCGCGCCCGACGCGATCGTCTCGGCCCGCGAGTCCGAGGTGGTGATCGTGACCGCGGCCCCGGGCGAGCGCGGGCCCGCCGCCATGGACGCCCGCCGGCTCGCCCACGCCTGCCTGGCCCGGCTGGCCGAACTGTTCCCGGCGGCCAGGGTCGTCATCGGCATCGGCGGGGTCTGCCGCGACCCGCGCGAAGTCGCCCGGTCCTACGCCCAGGCCCAGCGCACCACCCAGACGCTGCGCAGGCTGCGCCGCGCGGGCACCGTCAGCGCGTTCGGTGACCTCGGCATCCTCCGGCTGCTGCTCCAGGTGCCCGACCTGGCCGAGCTCAGGTCGTTCGCCGCCGACGTGCTGGGCAAGCTCGCCGTGCACGAGCAGGAACACAAGTCGGAGTACCTGACCACGCTGGCCTGCTACTTCCGGGAGAACAACAGCCCGCAGCGGGCCTCCCGCATCCTGCACGTCCATCCGAACACGGTGGCCTACCGGGTCAAGCGGATCGAGGAGATCACCGGGTTGCGGCTGGACAACTACACCGACCGGCTCATCGCCCAGGTGGCGCTGGAGATCCTCGACGCGCTCGGCGATGAGCCATGACCGCCGCAAGCACGCTGGGCCAGCAGATACTGGTGTGCGACGGAGCGATGGGCACGATGCTGCACGCGGCGGGCGCCGCGCTGGACCGGTCGCTGCCCGAGCTCAACCTGTCCGACCCCGGGCTGGTCAGCACGATCCACGAGAGCTACCTGGATGCGGGCGCGGACATCATCCAGACCAACACCTTCGGCGCGAACCGGCTCTGGCTCGGCGACCACGGCTTCCCCGACCAGGTGGACGAGATCAACCGGGCCGGGGTCCGGATCGCCCGCGCGGCGCAGGAGGCGTGCGAGCGTGAGGTCCTGGTGGCCGGGTCGGTGTCGCCCGCCGTCACCGCCTCGCAGCGGCGCCGCATCGGCTCGGCCGAACGCACCGAGGTGATCCGGGAGCAGGTCCGGTCGCTGACCGCGGGCCGGGGCGTCGACCTGCTCATCCTCGAGACGTTCGGCTACCTCGACGAACTGGTCGAAGCGGTCGGCGCGGTCGCCGACCTGACCGACGTTCCGGTCATCGCGCAGGCCACCTTCGCCGACGACGCATACACCCTGGGCGGGGAGACGCCGCGCGAGGTCGCCACCGTGCTGTCCGGCCTGCCGGTGGCCATGCTCGGCACCAACTGCACCATCGGCCCGCAGCGGATGCTCACCGTGGCCGAGGACCTGGTCCGCTACGCGTCGGTGCCGGTCAGCGCCCAGCCGAACGCCGGGCAGCCGCGCCGGACCGGCCCGCGCAGCTTCGAGTTCGCCATCGACGGCGGCTACTTCGCCCGGTACATCCGCCGGTTCGCCGAGGCGGGGGTGTCACTGGTCGGCGGCTGCTGTGGCACGACGCCCACCCACATCCGGGCCGCCGCCGGAGCGGTCCGCGACTCATCCGAAGCCGCCGGCCCGCCCGCCCCGCGAGTCCCCCGCTCCCGGGTCCATCAGCCCGGCGTACTCCGTGAACCCGTGCGCTCCGTCACCGGAACCCTCGCCGACCAGCTGGCCAGCCGCCGGTTCATCGTCGCCGCCGCGATCGCTACCCCGGCGGGCGGTTCTGGGGTCCGCGCCGCCGACGCGCTCGAGGCGGCCGCTGTGCTGGCGGCCCACGGCATCGGGGTGTTCGCGGTCCAGCCGCCGGAAACCGCGCGCACCCACCTGGACGCCTTCGACATGGCGCTGCACCTGCAGCAGCACGCCGGCGTGGAGACCGTCGCCACGGTGACGACGTGGGACAAGACCATCATGACCCTGCAGGCCGACCTGCTCGGTGCGCATGCCCTCGGCCTGCGCAGCGTGATCAGCACCACCGGCAGCCCGCCGGTCCGGGGCGACTACCCGGCCGTCGACGGCATCTGGGAGGTCGACTCGATCGGCCTCATCGCCCTGCTGGCCGGCCTGAATGCGGGCCGCGACTCCAACGGCCTCGCGCTCACCACCCGCACCTCGTTCTGCATCGGCGCACGGGTCAACCCCGGCGCGCGCGACATGGACGCCGAGATCGCCCGGGCCCGGGCCAAGATCCGGGCGGGCGCGCACTTCCTGGTCAGCCGCCCCGTCTACGAACTGGACTCGCTGCTGCGCGTGGTGACGGCCCTCGAAGCCGAGGACACCCCGCTGCTGCTGTCGGTCACCCCACTGCGCAGCTTCGAGGAGGCGGACTACCTGGCCCACGAGATCCCCGGGGTGACCATCCCGCCGGACACCCTGCTCGCCATGGAACGGGCCGGCCGCGGCGCCGCCCGCGCCGTCGGCGCCGAACTCGCCGCCGACCTGCTCCGGGACGCCCGCAAGCTGGTCAGCGGCGTGATCCTGACCGCCGCCGAGGAGGACCTCGCCATGGTGGCGCCGCTCCTGTCCGTCGTGGCCTGAGGTCCTTTTCTTTCAGCCGAACGTACCGTGGTAAAAGCCCTGGTCGTTCTTGACGTGACGCCACCACGCGGGTGATGCTCGGATCGACCACTGAGCGAGCCGCCCAGCGTTGTGACAGGCTGGCGCAGATCCGGAGGACGTGTGTCCGCCGACCCCTGCCCTGAGGGGCCACCGCCGAACGAACCGTGGCGCCAGCCCCCGGGGCAGCACAGCGCCGCGGCCCGCGCGGCCGGCCTGATCGCGGTGGCCGAGGACCTGGCCGGTGAGTTCTCGCTGCGTCCCTTGCTGGAACGGATCCTGCGCCGGTGCACCGAGCTGCTCGGCTGCCACGCCGGCTCGATCTGCAGCGTGGACGAGACGGCCGGCACCTACCGCAAGGAAGCCGACATCGGCGTGGCCTGTCAGTCCGGCCGGGTCTTCCCGCTCACCGAGGGGATGACCGGAGCGGTGGTGGCGCGTCGTGCCCCGGTCTGGTTCGCCCGTTACGACGAAGTCCGCGGCGGCCACGTGGCGCCCGAGGACCGTGCCGCCCTGCGCGGCGTGATCGGTGTGCCGCTGGAGTGGCGCGGACGCATCATCGGGGCCTGCATCGTGTTCAGCCGCGACGAGCGGCGGGTCTTCGGGCCCGAGGACGCGGAACTGCTCGAGCTGTTCGCCCGGCACGCGGCGATCGCGCTGGCCACCGCCCAGATGCACGAGGTCGCCGAGGAGCGGGCCCGGGCCGAGGCCGCGGCGGCCGAGCGGGACCGGCTGCTCGGGGAGGTGCACGACAGCCTCACCCAGCGGCTGGTGAGCATCCGGGTCCACCTCGACGCCGGCCAGCTCGAGCAGGCCGCCGCGGCCGCCCGGGACGCCCTGGCCGAGACCAGGCTCACCCTGCTGGGCCTGGCCTCCTCGCCGCTGAACGGCCAGACGCTGGACGCGGCGCTCCGCTCGGAGGCGGCCTGGGCGCAGAGCATCGGCGGGCTCGAGGTCCGGTACGTCTCGGCCGGGACGCCGGCCGCGATGGAGGACAGCCTGGCCTACGGAGTGCTGCGGGTGGCGCGTGAGGCGCTGACCAACATCGTCCGGCACGCCCGGGCCCGTTCGGTCCGGCTGGGCCTGATGTACGAGCCGGCCGCGGTCACGCTCCTGGTCCAGGACGACGGGCAGGGCTTCGATCCGAAGGCCGGATGGCCGGGCGACCACTTCGGGCTGCGCGCCCTCACCGAGCGCGCGCGGGTGCTCGGGGCAGCGGTCGACGTCGACTCGCTGGCCGGCTGGGGCACCCGGATCCGGGCCCGGTTCCCCTACCGGCTCGGCGAGGAGCAGGCCGCCCCCAGGCTGCGCGTGCTCATCGCGGCGGCCCGGCCCCTGCTGCGGGCCGGGGTGGCGAGGCTGCTATCCGGCGCCGATCCGAGCCTGGAGGTGATCGGCGAGGCCGCCACCGCGGAGCAGGCGCTGGATGCCTGCGCGGGCCTCCGGCCCGACGTGGTGCTGGCCGACCTCGGCCTGACCGGCGCGGACCCCGCGGTCTCGGGGTCCGGCCCCGCCCCCCTGGGCCGCCCCGCCCCCCTGGGCCGCCCCGCCCCCCTGGGCCGCCCCGCCCCCCTGGGCCCCCCGGCCCCGGACCTGACCGGCCTCCTGCTCAGCCGCCACCCGGAGCTGGCCGTGGTGGGCCTGTGCGAGGTCGGCGACGAGAAGCTGGTCGCCACCGCGATCCGCGCGGGTGCACGTGGCTGCGTGGACACCGGCGCGGACGGTCCGGAGCTCGCCCGGGCCGTCATCGCGGCCGGCCGCGGCCAGGCCATCTTGTCCGGTCCCGCGCTCCAGCGGCTGCACCGCGGCCTGCGGGACGACGAAGCCGGGCCGGCCCTGACCGAGCGGGAACGCCAGGTGCGCGGCCTGATGGAGCAGGGCCTGCCGGACAAGCTCATCGCCGAGCAGCTCGTGCTGTCCATCAAGACCGTCGAGAAACACGCTGGCGCCGTGCTGCGCAAGACCGGCGCCCGCAACCGTACCGAGCTGGCCGCGCTGGCCGGCCAGGCCCGGCTCAGGCAGGCCGCCCGGTAGGGGAAGTCCTCCCCCGAAGATGGGTAGTTTCACTGATCCGCCCGGCCGCGGGGCTGCGTAGCTTCGCACTTGTGCCCGTCGTACCCATGAAGCAGATCGTCGACCGCGCGTTCGGTGAGCGCTACGGCGTCGCGGCGATCAACGTGGTCAACGCCCTGACGCTGGAGGCGGTGCTGGCCGCGGCCGTCGAGCAGCGCTCCCCGGTGATCATCCAGACCTCGGTCAAGACGGTCCGGTCCATCGGCCTGGACCTGCTCTACGCCATGTGGCGGGAGCTGACCGCGGGCATCGAGGTCCCGGTCAGCCTGCACCTGGACCACTGCCCGGAGCGCGAGGTCATCACCAGCTGCCTGCGCAAGGGCTGGAACTCGGTCCTGTTCGACGGCTCCCGGCTGCCGGTGGAGGAGAACCAGCGGCAGACGGTCGAGGTGGTCGCCGAGGCCCGGTCGTACGGCGCGAACGTCGAAGGGGAGATCGAGGCCATCACCGGCGTCGAGGACGGCATCGGCTCGGACGAGGAGGCCCAGCGTCAGTCGCTGCCGGTGGCGCTGGAGTTCATCCGGGCCACGGGCATCGACGTGTTCGCGCCGGCCATCGGCAACGCGCACGGCGTCTACCGGTCCGAGCCCCACCTGGACGCCCAGCGGGTCTCCGACATCGTGGCCGCGCAGCCGATCCCCATCGCCCTGCACGGCGGCACCGGGATGACCGACGCCCAGTTCACCGACCTGATCGCGCGCGGCTGCGCCAAGGTGAACATCTCCACCGCGCTCAAGGTCACCTACATGCAGGCCAACCTGGCCTTCCTGCGCGGCGCGGAGGAACGCGACAGCTGGGATCCGCCGTCGCTGTTCACCGCGGTCCGGGCCGCGGTAAAGGACATGGCCGCCGACCACATGCGCCGCTTCGGCAGCGTGGGCCGGGCCGGGTGACCGGGTGACCGGCCCGGCGGTTCCGACCCGAAGACCCCCAAGAGCCCTGATCTTCGACTGCGACGGGGTACTGGCCGACACCGAACGTTACGGCCACCTGCCCGCGTTCAACCAGACGTTCGCCGAATTCGGCCTCCCGGTCCGCTGGAGCGTGTCGGAATACAAGGACAAGCTCCGCATCGGCGGCGGCAAGGAACGGCTGGCCAGCCTGCTCACGCCCGAGTTCGTGGCCGCCGCAGGCCTGCCTGCCGACGCCGGAGGGCAGCAGGACGCCATCGCCGCCTGGCACCGGCGCAAGACCGCCATCTACGCCGAACTGGTCGCCTCCGGCGCGGTCCCGCCCCGGCCCGGCATCGACCGCGTGGTGGCCGGGGCGCTGGCCGCTGGCTGGCCGGTGGCCGTGGCCTCCACCTCGGCCGAGCCGTCGGTCCGGGCCACCCTGGAGCGCGCCGTCGGCGCGGAGCACGCCCGTGCGGTCAGCGTGTTCGCCGGGGACATCGTCCCGCATAAGAAGCCGGCGCCCGACATCTACCTGCTGGCCCTGCACTCCCTCGGCCTGCCCGCGGACCGCGCGATCGTGGTCGAGGACTCGCGCAACGGCCTGCTGGCCGCCACCGCAGCGGATCTGACCTGCGTGATCACCGTCAACGACTACACCGCCGACGAGGATTTCAGCGAGGCCGCCCTGGTCGTCTCCTCGCTGGGCGATCCCGGCGGGGAAGCCACGGTGGTCCTGGCCAACCGCAGCCGGGCCACGCCGGGGGCCTGGATCACCCTGGCCGACCTTACCCGCCTGCTGCCCCAAGGAGCACCCATGCCCACAGCAGACCTGTCCGACGTCGAGTCGGTCGTGCACACGATCGCGACGGTCGCGGTCGACAACGAGAAGTACTTCGGGGACCTGGACGCCGTGGTGGGTGACGGCGACTTCGGCTACTCGATGGCCCGCGGCTTCGAGCTCGTGCTGTCCGGCTGGGACGACTTCGACCGCACCGACATCGGGACCTTCCTGAAGAAGATCGCCGTCGTCATCACCAGCCGCATCGGCGGCACGTCCGGGCCGATCTGGGGCACCGCCTTCCTGCGCGCCGGGGCGACCGCCGGGACCGCGGACCGCCTGGAGCCGGCCCAGGTCATCGCGATGCTGCGGGCCTCCATCGAGGGCATCAAGGCCCGAGGGAAGTCAGACGTAGGGGACAAGACCCTGCTGGACGCGCTGGTGCCCGCGGTGGACACCCTCGAGGAGCGCGTCACCGCGGGAGACGATGCGGCCGTGGCCCTGCGGGCGGCAGCGACCGTCGCGCGCGAGCGGGCCGAGGCGACCCGGTCGATGCAGGCCATGCGCGGCCGGGCCAGCTACACCGGCGAGCGCAGCATCGGCACCCTGGACGCCGGCGCGGTCGCGGTGGCCGTCATGTTCGAGGCGCTCGCCGACCAGTGGGACGAGCGCAGCTCCGCATCATGAATCAGAATCCTTGGAGGTCAGCGTCATGAAGAAGTTCGTCAACGACCCTCGCCAGTTCGTGCCCGAGATGCTCAAGGGCATCGCCCTGGCCAACCCGGACACCCTGCGGTACGTGCCCGAGTACAACCTCATCATGCGGGCCGACGCGCCCCGCGATGACAAGGTCTCGATCATCCAGGGTTCCGGGTCCGGGCACGAGCCCGCCCACGTGATGATCGTCGGCCGGGGCATGCTCGACGCCGCCTGCCCGGGCGACGTGTTCGCCGCGCCGCCGATGGACTACGTGCTGGAGACCAGCAAGCTGCTCGCCTCGCCCAAGGGCGTGCTGCACATCATCAACAACTACACCGGCGACCGGATGGCCTTCGAGATGGGCCAGGAGATGGCCGAGGCGGACGGGATCACGATCGGCACGCTGATCGTGGACGACGACGTGGCCGTGAAGGACTCCACCTACACGGTCGGGCGGCGCGGCGTGGCCGGGAACTTCTTCGTCATCAAGGCGACCGGCGCCGCCTCCGAGCGGGGCGCCGGGCTGGATGAGCTGCTGCGCATCGGCAACAAGGTCAACTCCGTGACCCGGACCATGGGCATGGCGCTGACCTCGTGCACCCCGCCGGCCAAGGGCTCCCCGCTGTTCGAGCTGGGCGACGATGAGATGGAGATGGGCGTCGGCATCCACGGCGAGCCGGGCCGCCGCCGGGAGAAGCTGGCCAGCGCCAACGAGATCGTTGACGAGCTGCTCGAGGCCGTGGTGACCGACCTGCCCTTCCGGTCCGGGGACAACGTGGCGCTCATGGTCAACGGGCTGGGCGGCACCCCGATCAGCGAGCTGTACCTGCTCTACGGGTACGCCCACGAGCTGCTGGCCCAGCGCGGCATTAACGTGCGGCGGAACTACGTCGGCGAATACTGCACGTCCCTGGACATGGCGGGCGTGTCGATCACGCTCAGCCGCCTGGACGACGAGATCACCGACCTGCTCGCCGCCCCCGCCGAGATCGCGATCCGGACCTTCTGACCCCGCGCCCCGGCCGACCCCTACGCCCCGGCCGACCCCTACGCCCCGGCCGACCCCTACGCCCCGGCCGACCCCTACGTCCCTCCCGTTAACCCCCCACGCCCTACGTTAACCTCGCACACTCCCCGTTAGCCTCCCACGCCCCCCGTCGACCCCACACGCCCCATTTGCACGGAGGATCCGGCCGTCACGGAACATCCGGGCAGTCATAGAGACTGTCGCATAACTCTGGGATCTGGGGTGGCACGCCAATGCCACGGCCACGGCACGCGTTGCCGAGCCCCGCGCAGCACCCGCAAACTGCTCATCCCGGGGGCCTGC
>Ga0208324_1000151_pt1 | contig 39354 bp, 33 predicted proteins | sample Sb_taG_2_FD_187707 | JGI IMG/M metagenome (GOLD analysis project Ga0208324, IMG submission 187707) | Peat soil microbial communities from Weissenstadt, Germany - Sb_50d_5_LS metaG (SPAdes) (version 2) | ecosystem: Environmental > Terrestrial > Soil > Wetlands > Peat | place: Germany... | reverse complement strand
GTCTCGTGCCGGGCTGCCTGAACAACTACCAGCCACGAGCGCAACACCCCGAGAGACACGCCGCACAACCCGTCAGATGACCGGCTCATGCAACGTCATGCGACAGGCTGAGGACCCCCGGAGAAGGGCTCGGCATGGCCGGGTACGCCGGCCTGGAACGGCTCGGGGTGAACTACATCGTGGCCAACGTGGCCATTACGGCCATGCTCACCCCGATCAGCTACCTCTCCAGTCACCTGTGGTCGCTGCGCGCCGATGACGCGCAAGCGCCCGGAACCCGGCGGGGCGACCCGCCGCTCAAGAAGAGCACCAGATGGCTCAGGCGCGCCCGGCGGCTGCTGATCGTGGCCGTCGGCGCGACGGCGATCGGCGGCGGGCTCTACGCACTGGGCTCGCGCCGGCTGCTGGTGGTCCTGCTCGCGGCCAACTTGTTCAACCTCGCGGTGGCCGGCCTGGAGGCCCGCTGGCGGTTCTACGCGCTGCGCAACCCGGAAGCGGCGGAGCAGTTGGCGTGGCCGGAACCGATCCAGCCGGGGACCGAGCGGATCAGCTTCACCTCGATCGTGTGCGCGCTCGACGAAGCCGACGCGATCGGCGCGACGCTGGCCGGCCTGATCCAGCAGACGCATCGGCATCACCAGGTCATCGTGTCGCTGCGCGATCATGACGCGCCCACCATCGCCGCGGTGCGCCGGTTCGAGCGGGCCCATCCCGGCACGATCAAAGTGGAGATCGGCCACTACGACGTGCCCGGGAAGCATGCTCAGCTCAACGGCGCGTTGCCGCATTGCACCGGGGATTACATCGGGCCGATCGACAGCGAAGACGACGTCGCGCCGGAACTGCTGGTGCACGTGGAGGCGCTCATCCGCCGCACCAACGCCGACATCGTGCAGGGCGCAGTTCAGCTGATGAACCTGGGCCGCACCTGGCAAGAGTGGTACAAGGTGCACAACGTCGAGGAGTACCGGGCCTGGTACTCGAGCCGGATGGCGTTCCAGGTCAGTGCCGGCTTCGTGCCGCTCGGCGGCAATACCGTCTACACCCGGGCCAGCCTGCTGCGCGCGGCCGGCGGCTGGCCGGACAGCCCGACCGAGGACTGCGCCGCGGGCGTGCTCATGTGCACGCGGTACGGGGCCAAGGTCGTGGCCGCGCACAGTCCCGAGCTGGCCACCAGGGAGGAAGTGCCGGGCACGGTCTTCAACAAGAAGGCCGGATCGCTGTTCTGGCAGCGCGTCCGCTGGCTGCAGGGCATCTTCCAGGAGCTGGTGCAGGGCGGCTGGCTGGACATGCCGACCATGCGGCAGCGGCTGCTGGCGGGATACATCCTGGCCACGCCGATTCTCCAGGCGGTTTCCTGCTCGCTGATACCGGTGGCGATCGCCACCGTCTTCGTGCTGAAAATGCCTATCGGCCTGACGATGTTCATGTTCGCGCCGCTCATCCCGATGGCGCTGACGATCGTGTCCATGCTGGCCGGCATCCGCAAGTTCGGGCAGGACTACGGGCAGAAGGTCCGGCTCAGGCACTACGCCTCGATCGTGTTCCTCACGCCGTTGTACCAGGTCATCCTGGCCATGGCGGCGGTGATGGGCGTGGTCAAGTACCTGCGCCGGGACAAGGGCTGGTACAAGACGGCCCGGATGAACGAGCACCGCGCGCCCGCCGCGGAGCCGACAGTCCGGGCCCAGAGGTGGGCGGCATGATCGACGTCGATCCCGCCGCTGCCGGCGCCGACCCGAGGCCGATCGGGCCGGAACCGGTGCACGTCCGCGAACCGGGCGCGCCGCCCTGGACCACCCGGTACCTGAAGAACGGCGCGCTGCTGGCCGGCTCGCTGGTGATCGTGGGCGCGGCCATGGCCTGGAACCTTCAGGGGTATCCCGGCCGGGCCAACGACGACGAGGGCACGTATGTCGATCGCGCGTGGGCCACGCTCGCGATCCACCATCTGTCCAACTACACCTACTACTGGGATCACCCGTTCCTGGGCTGGGTCACCATCGCGGCCTGGGCCGGCCTGACCGACGGTTTCGCCCGGGACGCCCGGTCGGTCATGGTGGGCCGCGAGCTCATGTGGATCGCGTGCCTGGTCAGCGGCGTCCTGCTGTACATCCTGGCGCGCCGGATCGACATCCAGCGGCCGTTCGCGGCCCTGGCCGTGGTCCTGTTCGGCGCCAGCCCGCTGGATATCTGGTATCACCGGATGGTCTCGCTGGACAACCTGGCCACGGTCTGGGTGCTGGCCGCCGGGGTGCTGGCCGCCTCCCGCCGGCGGAGCTGGGGCGCCGCCATCGGCAGCGGGGCGTGCTTCGCCATCGCGTTCTGGAACAAAGAGACCATCCTGCTGCTGTTCCCCGCCATCCTCTGGGTGCTGTACCAGCACAGCGATCCGTCCACCCGGTTCGCCAACATCAGCAGCTTCTGCGTGGTCGCGTTCAGCGGCATCGCGTTCTACCCGCTGCTGGCCATCCTCAAGGGCGAGCTGCTGCCCGGGACGGGACACGACAGCCTGTGGCGCGAGCAGGTCGTCTACCAGCTGACCCGGCCCGGCACCGGCAGCGTGCTCAACAAGCACAGCGGCACCTTCCTGCAGTTCCACTCCTGGGTCACGCTCGACCCCTGGCTGATCCTGGCCGGCGGCGCTGCCGTTTGCACCGGACTGGTCATCCGTAGGCTCAGGCCGTTCGCGCTGGGCCTGCTCCTGCAGCTCGCAGTCATGGTCAAGGGCGGCTACGTGCCCTACGCGTTCGTGACCGCGATGCTGCCGTTCGCCGCTCTGCTGATCGCCGGGACCGCGGACGCGTACTGGCGGCCGGCCCACGAGATCAGCGCCGACCATCGCCACGGCCTGAGCCGGGTCATCGCTCTCGGCCTGCGCAACGTGGGCAAGGTCCCGGTCACGGTCGCCGCCCTGGTGCTGTTGGTGATGTGCGTCCCGCACTGGTACGGCTGGCTGAAGCAGCAGTCCACCTACAACGGATTCGCCGAGGAAGACGCCGCGGTCTCCTGGGTGGCGGACCACGTGCCCAGGAACGACCTGGTGGTGTGCGACGCCTATCCGTGGCTCGACATCAAGCTGCACACCCAGGCCACGCCGCTGTACCTGTGGCAGATCGACTCCGACCCGCAGGTCATGCGGACCGAATTGCCGCAGGGCTACCGGGACATCTCGTACCTGCTGCTGGAGCTGGGCAGCCCGCTCACCTTCGCCGCGCTGCCGGGGCGGCCCACGCTGCAGCAGGCGATCAGCAACTCCACGGTGGTTCAGCGGTTCGGCAGCATCGTGATCTACAAGGTGCGGAACCCAATCCACGTGCAGAGGGGAGGTGGGTGACGTGGCCAGGACAACGCTATCGAGGTCCGCGCCTCCGGCACGCGCGACGGCCGGGGCCGATCCCGCGGAATCCGCCGATATCCCGGACGTGCTGCTGCGCGATTCCTGCTACCTCGAAATCCTCATCCCGGCTCGGGACGAAGCCAAGCGACTGCCGAACACGCTGGACCGCACGGTGCGGTACCTAGAGGCGCAGCCGTACTCGTCGTCGGTGGTCGTGATCGACAACGACAGCGTGGACAAAACGACCGACGTGGTGGCGCGGATACGGTCCGCCCGGGTCCCGGTGCACCTCACCGGCTGCGCCCGGCCCGGGAAGGGGGCCGCGGTACGTCGCGGGCTGCTCACCTCACGGGCTCGCTTCGTCGGCTACATGGACGCGGACCTGGCCACGCCGGTCGAGACGCTCGACACCGTGCTGCCACTGCTCAGTCAGTGGCAAGTGGTCGTGGGGTCCCGGCGGGCCCACGGGGCCAGGCTCGTGGTCCGGCAGCCGGCCATCCGCACCCTGGGCGGCATGGTGTTCCGGGCCATGGCGCAGCAGGTGCTGCCCGGGGTGGCCGACACCCAGTGCGGGTTCAAGTTCTTCGCCGGCGACCTGGCGCGCACGGTGGCCCGGCGGCTGCGGATCGACGGATTCGCGTTCGACGTCGAACTGCTCCGGGCGGTCACGGACATGGGGGTGCCGGTCAAGGAGATCCCGGTCGTCTGGTCGGATGGGCAGGGCTCCACGCTGCGCGTGTTCACCGACGGCACGCGTACCGCCGCGGACCTGTTCCGCCTGGCCCGCTCGAGGATGACCTGATGGCGGCGCTCGACCGGCTTGACGGCCGGCGGATCCTGTTCCTGAACTGGCGCGACCTGGCCAATCCCGCCGCTGGGGGCGCCGAATCATACACGGAGCAGATCGGGCGGCGCTTCGTCGACGCGGGCGCCCAGCTCACCTTGTTCACCTCCCGGTACCGGGACGCGCCACCGTATGACTGGGCGAACGGGTACCTCGTGGTGCGGCAGGGCGGCCGCTTCGGCGTGTACCTGGCCGCGGCCCGCCACCTGCGGCGGTACGGACACCTGTACGACGCCGTGGTCGACTTCCAGAACGGCATCCCGTTCTTCGCTCCCCTGCAGGTCGGGAGCAAGGCGGTGATCTGCGTGGTGCACCACGTGCACCAGGCGCAGTTCGACCTGTACTTCCGCTGGCCGTTCAACCTGGTGGCCCGCCAGCTCGAGGGCCGGGTCAGCCGGATGGTGTACCGCAGCCGGCCGATGGTCGCGGTCTCACCGTCGACGCGCGCCGAGATGCGGCGCACGCTGGGATTCCGCGGGCCGGTCTTCATCGTGCCCAACGGGGTCAACCCGCTGCCCGCCAGCCACGTGCTCCGCTCACCGACCCCGGCTATCGCGGTGGTGACCAGGCTCGTCCCGCACAAGCAGTTGCACCTGCTGATCGAGGCGGTGCCGGACCTGCTCGGCCGGTGGCCCGATCTCCGGGTCGACATCGCCGGCACCGGGCCTGCGCGCGAGACGCTGCTGGCCCAGGTGCGGGACCTGGGCCTGGATCGGGTGGTGACGCTGCCCGGGCGGGTATCGGAGCAGGCCAAGAGCGACCTGCTGCGCCGGGCGTGGCTGACCGTCACCCCGTCGCTGGCTGAGGGCTGGGGGCTGACCGTGGTCGAGGCCAACGAGGCCGGCACACCCGCGGTGGCCTTCGACGTTCCCGGCCTGCGGGATTCGGTGCGGGACGGAGAGACCGGCTGGCTGGTGCCGCCGGGCCGGCCGCTGGCCGACGGGCTGGCCGTGGCGCTGGAAGAGCTGACCCACCCGGCCCGGCGGCAGCTCATCACCGAGCGCTGCTGGCGGTGGGCGTCCCGGTTCTCCTGGGACACCAGCGCGGAGCGGCTGGCCAACGTGGTGCTCTCGGAGGTGGCGCGCAAAGCGCAGGGCAGCCCAGCCCGGCGCGGCTCCGGCCAGCTGGCCACGGTCGCGTGGTGGCCGCCCGGTGAGGGCGCGGAGGCCCGCGAGGCACTGGAAAAGGCGCTGCGGATCACCGACGTGATCACCGCCGACGAGAGCGGGCTCAGCGCGATGCTGATGGGCTGCGACGAGCTGGGCGCGGTCCGGGCCCTGCAGCGGGTGCCGATCCAGCCCGCGCGGCTGCGGCTGGCCACCACGGCCGAGATCTTGTGCGGCACCGGCGAGGACGAGCCCGGTGACCAGTAGCGGGGTCGCGACGCGGCCGGACGAAACCGCGGTGGCGCACGGCGCACGGTGGATCACCCTGGCCTTCGTCATCGTCGGGTTGCTGAACTACGCCTATGCGCTGTTGCTGACGCGACTGCTGGACGTGGCCGCGTACTCCACATTCGCCGCGGGCCAGGGACTGATCCTGTGGGCCTCGACCGTGGCCACCGTGTGCGTGCCCTGGGTCCTGGCCCAGGGGCTGGCCCGCGCCCGGTCCGAACCGGAGCGGCATTCGGTCACCCGGTTCGCCAAGTTGGTCAGCGTGGCCAGCGGGGTCACCGCCGCGGCCCTGGTCGGGGTCATCGCGTTGCGGTTCGCCGCGCCGGCCGCGGTGCTGGCCCTGGCCATCAGCACGTTCATCATCTTCCTGGGCACCACCACCACGGGCTGGCTGCAGGGCACCGAGCGCATGCGCAGCCTCGCGGTGCTGTACGTGGCGGAAAACGTGCTGAAGAACGGGGCCGGCGTGCTGCTGGTCGTGGTGGCCGGGCTCGGCGACACCGGCGCGCTGGCGGCGTTCGGGATCGGCGGGCTGGTCATGCTGGCCAGGTGGCCGCGCACGCCGCGGCACCCCGGCCAGGCCCGGGCCACCAGTTGGGGTCGGCGGGATCTGTGGCGCAGGGCGGCGCGCATCGCCGGAGCGCAGAGCATGGTCTCGCTGTTCGTGGCGCTGGACGTGGTACTGGTCGCAGTGCTGCCCGGGAACCGGGCGCTGGCCGCGAGCTACCAGGCCAGCGCGACGCTGGCCCGGATTCCGCTGTTCGTGGCCGGTGCCGTGGCCACCGCGTTCTTCCCGTCGCTGTCGCGCGGGGAAAGCGGCGGCGCGCTGGCCGCCCGCGCGCTACGCATGTACGCGGCGGTCACGCTGCCGCTCACCGCGATCCTGATCACGGTGCCCGGCCATCTGCTGGCCCTGATCTTTCCGGCCCAGTACAGCGCGGTGGCCATGCTGCTGAAATTCACCGCGGTCACCGGCTTTGCGGCCGGGGGCATCAGCCTCGTCATCGCGTTCTTCCAGGCCGCGGACGACTACTCCTGCCTGACCTGGCTCCTGGTCGGCCTGGTCGGCTATGCGGCGGACCTGGTCGTCGGGTGGCTGATCGACGGGGTCACGGGGCTGGCGATCGGCGGCGCGGTCGGCGCCATGTCCGCGCTGCTGCTCACCGGATACCACCTGGTGCAGAGCCAGGGCTATGCGGTGCTGTCCCGGGTGACCCTGGTCGAGCCCGTGGTGGCAGCGGCGGTGCTGACCGTCGTGCGGCCGCACCTGTACATCTGGCTGGCGGCCGCGCTGCTGATCGGATTGCGGGCCGGGATACGGTTCCTGCGGCCCGGAGCCCGGCACGCGCGAGGACCGCGCTGGGTGAAACCCACCGTGCACGCGATCGGCAGCAAATGAGCGCGGCGGCCGACGTGCCCGCGGTCAGGCGGGTCGTGATCTCGAGCTTCGACAACCCAACGCATCCGCACTACCAGGGCGGCGGCGTGGCGGTGATCGAAGCGATGGCCGGCCGGCTAGGCGAAGACTTCGACGTCACCGTGCTGACCGTGGGACGCCGCAGCGAGTCGGTGCTGCACAACGGCATCCGCTACCGGAGGATGCCGCTGGAATGGGCGGGGCCGCGCGTCGGGCAGCTGGTGTACCACGCGGTACTGCCGTTCGCGGCCCGGCGGATCCGGCCCGACCTGTGGATCGAGAACTTCACTCCCCCGTTCTCCACCAGCTTCCTCCCGCTGTTCGTGCGCACGCCGGTCCTCGGCTTCGCCCAGGCGCTGCAGGGCAAGGAGCTGTCCCGCCGGTACCGGTTCCCGTTTTTCCTCATCGAACGGCTCGGCTTGCGGTGCTACCGGGACGTGCTGGTGCTGAACGCCGCGGACCAGGCCCTGGTGAACGCGGCCAACCCGGCGGCCGCCGTGCACCTCATCCCGAACGGCATCCAGACGGTGGACCTGGATGAGAAGCTGCTAGGCGGCGGGGAGCACGTCTTGTTCCTCGGCCGGATCGACGTCTGGAAGAAGGGCATCGACTACCTGATCGAGGCCTACGAGCAGAGCCGGCTGGACCTGCCGCTGCTCATCGCCGGAGCCGGCCTGCCGCGCGAAGAGCGCAGGCTGGCCGAACTGATCGCGGGGACCAGCACGGACGCGCGATGGATCGGCCACGTCACGGGCGAGCGGAAGCGGGAACTGCTCGAGCGCAGCGCGTTCGTGGTGATGCCGTCCCGGTACGAGACGTTCGGCCTGTCCGCGCTCGAGGCCATGGCCCACGCCAAGCCGGTGCTGCACTTCGACCTGCCCACCCTGCACTGGATGGCCGGCGACGTAGCGGTCCCGGCTTACGACACCGCCGCGCTGGCCGGGCAGATGCGCACGCTGGCCGGCGACGAACCGCTGCGGCGGCGGCTGGGCCGCCAGGCCCACACGGCGGCGCAGAAGTACGGGCATGATGAGACGGCGGAGCGCTACCTGGCCCTGGCCCGGAAGCTGCTCAGCCGATCCGGCCCGAGGAGGTCGTCCGGGAGTTGAACCAAATCCAGCTGCGGTCCACGGCGCAGGCCGCCGCCGTGGACCGGCCGCAGGTGCCGGGGTCCGGGCCGCGGAACGGGCCGATCACGTCGGGTCCGATCCTGGCGCTGCTCGCTGCGGCGGTCGGCGTGGGGACACTGGCGATCCGGGTGGCGCTGCACGGCGCAGCGTTCGACCTGTTCGGCGACGAGGTCATCTACGCCGACCTGGGCCGCAGTGTCATCACCGGCGGGTTCCCGCGGTTCTTCGGTGTGGTGTTCTTCCTCCACGGGCCCGCGTTTTTCTACCTGGAGAGCGGCTGGTCGTGGCTGGCCGGGAAGCCGCCCGGCCTGGTGGCGTGGATCTACGAGATGCGCATGCTCAACGCCATGCTGGCCGGGGCCACCGCGGTGGCGCTGGTGCAGCTGACCGCCAGGGTCAGCTCGCTGCGGGCCGGCCTGCTGGCCGGGGCGCTGTTCGCCCTGGACCCGTTCTGCATCCGGCAGAACGACCGGGTGCTGCTCGAGACCCCGATGATGCTCTGGGTGCTGCTCGGCTACCTGGTGCTGATCTCGCTCATCCGCCGCCAGCGGCCGGCCTGGGCCAAGACGCGGGCGATCGGCGCCGGCCTGCTGTTCGGGATCGCGGTGCTGACCAAGGACGAGGCGGCCCTGATCACGATGCTCCCGCTGGCCGCGGCGGCGGTGCTGCGATGGGGTCCCCCCCGGTCCCTGATCACGCTCACCGTCGGCGCCACGGCGCTGCCGTACGCGGCCTACGTGTCGGTGGTCGCGGCCGACGGGTACCTCCCCGGGTGGTGGTCGGCCAAGACCTCCGGCATCGAGCGCCTGCTCGGGGTGATCCAGACCACCGGCTTTCACCGGTCCGGGTCGCTAGGCAGCCGGCTGATCGCCGAGGGCGGGAACTTCTGGACCACATACGCCCTGCTCGCGCTGGCCGTCCCGGCGGCCTGGCTGGTGCTGCGCCGCGGCGGGCCGGTGGCGCGCATGATGGGGCTGCTGTACTGCGCGGCGGGGGTGACCCTAGCCTATGCCGTCGCGCTCGGGACGCTCGAGGAGCAGGAGCTGTACCTACTGGTGGTGCCCAGCTTCGTGATGATCTCGGTGGGCTTCACCCTGCGGCACAAGGCCAGTCACGCCCGGCCGCGGTCCGCGGCCCGGGCCCTCATCGTGGTCAAGACCACGGCCATCATAGCCACGCTGGCGGTGGTGTTCGGCCTCAACGTGAAGACCGGCATGCAGTGGCTCCGGCAGCCCGACGACGGATTCGCGCACCTGCTGCCGTACCTGGCGGCGAACGTCCCGCCCGGAACGGCGGTGGACATTCCGGCCGCGAGCCTGCCCCTGAGCCAGTCCGACGGCGCGCGCTACGAGCTCGAGGGCCAGTACCGGACCGGCCTGTGGACGACTCAATCGTCGCTGCGGAAAGACCACGTCCACTACATCCTGGTCGAGTGGGGGCCGATCGACGAAGGCCTGTCCTACCTCGACCCGGCTCAAGTGCGGGCGCTGACCGGTCACGCCCGGCTGCTGTTCTCCTACACCGGACGCAGCTACGGGCAGCTGGCGCTGTATGAAATGCCTAACCTCAGAGGTTAAGCAGGCGCCTGATCTTGGTCCAGGTGTCTTTGCTCATGCTTGCCTCCTCGAAATCACGGCCTGAAAGAGAAGAGAGGACACGGCGAGCGGGGAAGGTGGCCGGCGGGCAAGTACCGATGTCCGTTCGGTACAAATAGATTTTGATCTTCAGCATTCATTCAGATGGCGGCAGTTGCGGGCGGCCGCTGCCCATGAGGGCGGCGGCCAGGGCCACGGTGGCCTGGACGAGGTGCTCTTCGTCCGCCGTAATGGCGGTCACCCGGGCCCGGACCAGCCCCAGCCAGGACGCCGCGGCGATCGCAGCGGCCTGGGCATCGGCCTGCGCGGTCTCGGCCGCCTCCTGGTGGGCGGCCCGGGCCCGGTACCAGCGCTGCCGGGCGGCCAGCAAGCTGGCCGGCTCCAGGTAGGCCATGAGCACCGCGGCCCCGGCGGTGAGCACGAGGATGAAGACGCCGATGAGCACGCCGAAGATGATGCGCCCGCGAAGGTGACCGCCAGCCGCCGGCCAGCCCGGATGGGGGCCGAGACCGTGCAGGGCAACCAACAGGAGCCAGAGCAGGAGGGCGGCGCCAGTGATGGCAGCCACCAGAGTCCAGCGCTGCTGGCGGGCCGCGACCGCGCCGAGCCAGGCCCCGGTCAGCCAGACCGCGGTAGCCGCCAGCGCGGCCGGCACCGAGCTCAGCCCGCCGAGCTCGATGAGGTCAAGCATTACCAACCCGGCGCCCAGCACCAGGAGGAGCAGCAATCCCGCGGCGAAATTGATCGGATGGCGACGACGCGGCTCCAGAAGGTGCCCCAGCTCCTCGTAGGCGAGCCGGGCGGCCTGGGCCGCGGTGAATTTGCGGCGGGTGGTGGCCGCCGACCATGCGGCCAGCGACCGCCAGTGGGTGGCCCTGGCCAGCAGGGTGCCGGCCTCGGGATGGTTGAGCAGCAGCTCACCGAGGATCCGGCCGGGCGTCGGCAGGTGATCTGGCTGCATGGTTCTGTCCCTTCTCATGCATGCCGTTCCTGCTAGAGAAGAGGGCCGGATTCTCGCTTACTGACACTGGCGGTGCTGTCAGGCTCGGCCCCGGCGGTGCTCTCTCTTTCCAGACATCGGAGGTCCTGCGGCGGTGGCCGGCGGGACGAGGAAGAGGAGCATACGGTGAGGAAGCTCATCCACCGGGCCGGCCTGATCGGCATCGCGGCCGCCGCGGCCACCCTGCTGGCCGGCTGCAACGTGGCCGGTTCGCCGGGCGGCCCGGCGACCGGGCCTTCGGTCACGGTCAGGCCGAACGTGCCCGCCACGGCGCTGCTGACGGTGATGAACGGGCCGGCTTCCGGTCCGGCGCTGTCCGGCCTGGTGGCCAGCACCGCCCGGCCGAACGAGGACATCAGGATCCTGCAGGCAGGCACGCCGGCCAGGACGATCATCGCGTCGGATTCCCCGGCGCCGCCGGCGGTCGTCCTCCCGGGCGAGCCGCTGGCTCCGGGTGGCGGCCAGACGGAGTACCAGACGGCGGAGTACCTCAAGCGGCAGCAGGCCTGGCAGGCCGCGCGGACCGCGGATCTGGCGGCCGGCGCCGCGAAGACGCGCGCGGACACCTCGGCCTGGCTGGCCGGGCTGGGCATCCCGCAGAAGCTCAGCAGGCTGGCCGACCCGCCCGCCGACCAGGGCAGCCTGGCCGCCGAGAGCGCGGTCGCGGCCAGCGCGCTGGCGGGCCTGGAAGAGGACGCGGGCCACACGTTCGGGCACCACGAGGTCATCGTGCTGTTCTGCGACGACCTGAGCGGCGCGCTTCCAGCCGGCGAGCTGACCGGGGACGACCTCATCGTCGTGGCCAGCTATCTCCCGACCGCGGCGGCGACCAGCACGGCCCAAGTTGACCTGCTGGGAGCCGGGGCGGCGCAGGCCGCCGTAGTAGGGTCGGAGGTCACCGCCGCGCAGCTCGCCGGGCTGGTCTCGGCCGACCTGAGCGAGCACGGGCCGAGCGAGTCGGTGTCGGAGCCGGTGCTGTTCGGCAACGACAGCTATGCGCTCAGCCCGGCCGCGGCCGCCTCGCTCAGGCAGCTACTGCCGGAACTGCGGGAGCCGGGGGTGACCGTGGTGGTCAACGGGTACGCGTCCACCCCTGGTACCGCTGAGGCCAATTACCTCTTGTCGTTTGAGCGGGCGACGGCGGTGGCCCGGTGGCTGGAGGCCAGCGGAGTTCCGGAGTCCGCGCTGATCATCGTGGGTCACGGCGCCAGCGATGTGGTCGGTTCCGGGGCCTCGGCCGCGAACCGGCGGGTGCTGGTGGTCATCGAGAAGACCTGAGCGGGCGCTCGTGCGGTGGCCGCTTGTGCTGTGGGCCCCGGGGCCGCTCCCCCGGGGCCCTGCACTGTTTAGTTGCTGTCCTAGCGGCCGAGGGTTTCGGCCAGATAGGCGGGACCGTCGACCGGCGGCGGCGGAGCGGCCTGGCGCCGGGCGGCCTGGTCTGCGCGGTCCGCGTCGCCGGCGGCTTCCCAGTCGCGGCGGCACCGATCCCAGGCCGTGGCGGCCAGGGCGGTCCAGTCCTGGTGAGCCGAGTGCGGGGCCAGCCCCGCCGGGGCGCGTTCGGCGCGAAGGGCCGCGTCGGCCCAGCGCAGAGCGCGCCGGATCCGGTGTCCCTGGGCACTGCGGACCGGCCACAGCTTGTCCTGCACCACCTCGATCCAGCTCTCCGGTAGTTCGTCCAGCGGGAACGGGAGCTGCAGTTCGGCCCGGACGCGGCCCGGTGCGGTCCTCGTGAACGCGGTCTGCGCCAGGACACGGCGGACGTCGGCGTCCACCAGCCGGGCCAGGCAGCGGTTCAGCGCGCCGCGGTCCGCACCCGGGGCCAGCCGGGCCTGGACCACAACCCGTCCCGGCGCGCCCTCGTGGCTTACCTCCAGGTCTGAGTAAGGCGAGAGCCCGGGTCGGAAGAGCCCTACGGGCACCAGGTCGGGATCGAGCATCCCTTGCAGGCCGGCCAGGCGCACCCGGTCCTTCTCGAGGCTTTCGACCTCGGCGGCCACGTCGAATTCGGATAGTGGTGGCGGGGCGGCGGGCGGCAGCCCGGGTCGTCCGCCGATTGCTTCCCGCAGCCGGGTGGCGGCCGCTGGCTCGTCTGCCGCGGTGAGCGAGGCGACGGCCAGAGCCATCCGGGCGGCTGGTCCGGGAAGGACGGTGGTGTCGATGCTGCCCAGTCCTCCGAGCAGCTTGGCCAGGGCGCAGTGGGCTTCGGCGCCGGCCCGCGCGGGCAGGCCAGCGCGGTCGGCGAGCTCGGCCGCCTCGGCCGCCCACCAGGGCGAGCCGGGCGGAACCGGGCTGGTGACCCGGGCCGCGTCGAGGCGGGCCAGGCTCGAGAGCGCTCCGGCGAGCCCGGGGTCGGGCGAGAGCGCGTGCGCTCCGGCTGGGTTGGATACCACGCTGTGCGCGTGGGCACCGAACAACTGGGTCAGCATCGCTGCTGCCTGCTCACCGGCCGGGACGGGCCCGCCGGTCCCGACGGGACCGACTACCACCCGGCACAGACGGCCATCGGCACGGTCGAAGGCCAGGTCCAGACCTGGCACAGGAATCAAAGGGGCCTCACCCGCCACGCCGGCGGAAAGGCCTTCGAGGATCACCTGGCCAGTCTCGCGCTCAAACCTCGGCGTGAGGTCGTTCATGACTACAACTCCACACCGTTACTGCCGCCTTGGCCAGCATTTTCTGCCGGAACTTGGGTTCGCGTCCGGTAGCACAGGCGGCTTCGCGCTCGGCTCGAGCTACGTCTGGGGGGTCTCGGTACGGTGAGCGGCGAACCGCGCCCGGTCACGTCGTGGTCGTTGTGGTCGAGAACAGATCACGGATGGCCTGGTCGAGCGCGGCGTCCCAGTTGGCGTGGTCGGCACCCTCCGGGGCGGCCGAACGGAGCGCCCACGGGAGGAGCATGTGGTGCAGGCTGCCGATGTGACGCTGGAGCTTCTCGGCGGCCTGCCGTTGCGCGGCGCGGGCGTCGTCAGCGGCCTGGGCCGCGCGGCGGGCGGCGGCGCGAGCCCGTGAGTGGCTGAGGTGCCGGGTCCGGGCCAGGATGGCCGAGCCGCACAGCACCAGGCCGGCCGAGATGGCGGTCAGCAGCGCGGACTGGAGCAGGGCAACCGGGAGCGGCTCCTTGGAGACCGTGATCAGGAACTCGGTGCGGAGTCCGAGGAGGGCTAGGTACCCCATGACGACAACCGCCGTGAGCACGCCGCGGCGCCTCGGGTGGCCGCGGGTGACCTCGAAGCCCAGCATGGCCCCGATCGACGCTACGACCAGGATGAACGTGACGAGCCAGGTCCCGGCGGAGTTGAGGCCGAACGCCTGGGCGGCCCAGTTCAGCGGGACGGCATCCAGGATGACCAGCGCGACGATGACGGCGAGGCCCAGTCCGAAGCCGAGGACCCGGTGGTCGCCGGGGTCGAGCTTGACGGCCAGGTTGGCCTCGTGCTCTTCGGTGCCGGCCTCGAGTACCTCGGCCTGGTTGGTGCGTCCGGCCAGTTCCCGGAGATAAACCCGGGTACGCAGCGTGTCCTTGATCTCCTTGGCGACCGCCGGGTGTTCCTCCAGCAGGCGCTTGATCGTGGCGGTGGCGCGGGCCTGCGGCGCGTCGCCGGCCGGCGTGGCCGGTTCGGCGTCGGCCTGCACGGGCAGGATCGAGTCGTCGCGTTCGGGATCGGGGCTGGGATCGCCATGCTTGGTGATGGCTTCGATGGTCATGGTCTGCCTCCTGCGGTCACGGCCTGAAACAGACGAGCCAGACGGACCGCGAACCTGACACACGTCGCTCAGGTCAGTTCGTCGCGGCTCACGACGGCCTTCAGCAGTGCCTTCACGTCCAGCCGCGCCCGGCGGAAACGCTGGTGAAGCAGGTCCGCCGAGACGCCCAGCTGAGCGAAGAACTCGGGGTAGGCGGCGCGGAAGGCGTCGTTCGAGTCGGCGTCGCTGGGTTCTCCGTTGATCCCGTCGCGCAGGACCTGTTCGGCGCTGTGGCAGACCACGGCACGATAGCGGCCCGGATCATGGGAGCGGGCCGATACGCCAGCTCGGAGGCTGTCGCGCTGGGCGGCGAATCGCTCCACCCAGACCTGGGCCTGCAGTGAGGTGCAGACCGCGTCGTCGATCGAGGGTGGTGGTGCAGGATGACAGCCGGCGTCCTGGTGCGTCTCCGCCACACGTGCGAAGTCGTCGACCAGGGCGGCACCGAGCTGGGCGCGCTCGCGGTGTATCTCACGGATGAGTACCTTGCAGAAGTAGGCCCGCAGGTTAACGATCTGCTCGAGGTTCTTCAGCCGGGCCATGGCGTAGTAGGTGTTCTGAAGGGCATCACTGGCCAGGGCGGGGTGCCCAGCGTACCGCAGGGCCCGGCCCCGGATCCGGGGGTCCTCCAGGATCTCGGCCAGCCGCTGGCGGGCAGCTGCCCGGGTGTCGGTGGGATGGATGCTGTACACGTGAACGACCTAGGTGAGCTATAAGATGGCGTCGTGGGGAGCGGCGACGCCACGGACTCGCTTGACCGGCTATTCAGCGAAATCCTGAATTGAGTGTAAGAGCCGGGATTGCAGATCGTCAATAACAGAATGTGGCATCGAGCTGAATTTTCGCTCTGATGAGTCATATGATTCACTAGCGAAGCTCCCCGCACTCCGAGTTTCGCTGCCTAACTTTGCGAAGGCCTCACCGAAGAGGCCGGATAGCGCAAGTGTTAGGTATATGCACGAGATATTCAGTGGATTATAAGTAGCGCTACCAAGAGATAGCCGCGCCGCATTAACCCGGGCATTATCTACTCATATCTACTAAAATATGGTAGACTCGGGTAGTTCTTGGTACAGTGGCGGAGTGCATGGTAAGCCGGGGTAATGCCCAGCCTTCGGCCCAGCGTCGTGCCGTGTCGTGCACGGAAGCTTACTGATTGCCTGCTCGGCATCCGGCCTAGCGCACTCAGTACCCGGCGAGATGCGGTGTCTCGGGAGGTGGCCGCGTGCAGCCTGCTTCTCCGGAAGCCGCGCGGCTGGCCCGGCGGCTTCGCCAACTACGCGAGCAGCACTGGCCGGATGCGCGGCTGACCCAGAAGACCCTGGCCCGAGCCTTGAGCGCCGAGGAAGCTCTGGCCGCCGCCACCGTGTCCTCCTGGGAAAGCAGCACCGCGCCCAAGCTCCCGCCACGGCACCGGCTGCGCGCCTACGCCCGGTTCTTTGCCACGCCACGGTCGGTCGGGAACTCCCCCAGGTTGCTGCCGTGGGAGGAGCTCACGCCCGACGAGCAGGCCGCGTGCAAGCGGCTCGAAACGGAACTGTTCCGGCTCAGGAGCTCGGCGGCCGAGGACCCCCCCGAAGAAGAGATAGCCTTCAGCAGCAGAACCTGGCATTTCAAGGACTCCGGTCCCATTACCCTCGTCTGCGCGGAGCTCCCCCTCAGTCAGACCGGACCGCTCGCGTCACCGTCAAATCTGAACTACACAGAGCTCCAGGCCTTCGCCGACGTGGACGCCCTGGCGGAGCTGCATGGCCACGTACGAGCAGAAAACCCGCGTATGACCGTGCACTTCAAGATCCCTTCCAGGGTCGGACACGACGATCTAACCGGGCACATCATTCTCATCGGCGGGGTCGTCTGGAACGAGATAACCGACAGGCTGTCCGAGGAGGCGAGGTTGCCGGTAAGGCAGTTCCGTCATCCAGGGCTGCCATCAGGAGAGATCTTCATCGCGGAGGTGGATGGCGAAGAGCGAGAATTCTGGCCAAAATGGAAAAACAGCGATACGAAAGCGCTCGCCGAGGATGTAGGCTTCCTCGCCCGGGTGCCGAATCCGCTTAACTCAAGCCGTACCCTTACGATATGTAACGGCATTCACAGCAGGGGAGTTTATGGTGCGGTCCGCAGCCTCACTGACACGCACCTCCGTGATGCCAATGAGCGATATATTTCCACGAACTTCGGCAATTCTGCGTCGTTCGCGATCTTGATGTCAGTGAAGGTGATAAACAACGAGACGGTGACTCCCGACTTCAGCGGCAAAGGAGTCGTCCTGTTCCGCTGGCCACAAGATGTTGATTCATGATCACCGCCGGCCGCGGGGTCTACGCCGGCCACAGGAAAGCATCAGGTATGAGCGAACTCGCAGGGTCCCTCCGCAAGCACGACGCGCATCGAAAGCTCGTCAGGCAAACGGAACAGCAGACACTCGATACCGAACCCAAGCTCGACGCCATTATCGTGCCTGCATCAAGGCCCGTCCACAACCTGGAACAGGCCATCGCCCTGGCCCGGGCCGCGCAGTGCACGCTGCTGGTCCTGTGCAGCCGCCGCGTGGCGCCCGCCGAGGTGCGGCAGCTGCTCGCGCGACGGTCATTCAGCGACGCGATCGTGATCGCCCTGCCCGACGACTATCGCCATGAACTGCTCGATTTCCGCGGCTTGGCATCCATCAAGGATGACCTGCCGACTGCCTGCTCCTACCGCGTCACTGACCTCAGCACGAAGCGAAATCTGGGACTCATCCTGGCCTGGATGCTAGGGTGGCAGCGCCTATTCTTCCTGGATGATGACATCCGGGATATCAACCCGGCTGACATGCATAGCACAGTATCCATGCTCGGGCCCGTCTCCACGGCCGGCATGCGAGTCACCGATTATCCAGACAACTCAGTCGTCTGTCATGCCCACCGGGTGACCGGCGGCAGGCAGGATGTCTTCGTCACCGGGGCGGCCCTGGCCGTGGACTGCCAGCAGAACAGGGGATTCTTTCCTGATATCTACAACGAGGACTGGCTGTTCTTCTATGACGCCGCGTCAGCCGGGCGGCTAGGCAGTTCGAGGTGCGAGGTAACACAGCTTCGCTACAACCCGTTCGCCGATCCCCGGCGCGCCGCATGGCAAGAATTCGGCGACGTCCTGGCCGAAGGCCTGTACGCAATGCTCGGCTTCGGCATCGAAATAAACCATGCCACCAGCGAATACTGGAGTTATTTCCTCGACGCTCGGCGCAGATTCTTCGATGCAATCGACCGTCGCTCAGACATGACAAGCCCAGAAATAAGAGAAGAGCTGTCGCGCTCGGTGGAGGCTGCCCGCAAATGCTCGGCCGAGATTTCACCAGAGCTGTTCGAACGTTATATCCGGCTGTGGCGGGAGGATCTTCGCGACTGGGAGCAGCGGGTAGCACGGATAGGCCAGATGCCGACGCCCGACGCCGCGCTGCAGGCATTGGGGCTGGCCCAGGTGACTGACGGCCGGGTCGCTGACGTCGCTCGCCCTCGGTCAGCGCCCGCCTGTGAGGAACCATCGGCGGTACCGTGCGGCGCACCGGGCACGCACGATCTGTTCATGTCCGGCTAGCCAGGGCACGTCGAGGACCGGCTGCTGGCCAGAGCCGTTCATGGCTACACCTGAAACGATCATGTAAAATTCCAGGAAGATTGGGTTCGAGGAGGGGCAACGTTCGTCGAGCCGACACCACATCTACGCGCATCGGTTGCTCCGGCCTCGCTGACCAGGCGATTTCCTGAACTCCGGCGCTCACCGTTTGCCGGGGCTGGCCTCACGCAGAGTAGCGCGGCACAGGCACCGCCGTGTCACGACCTACTGGAGGAATCATAGCTGTTCGCTTCGGAGACACGCTCACCCCAACGCGTCGGCGGCTTGCCGCTGACGCGCGGCGCGTCTCCTGGAAGGAGGCTATATCGATGCGGTTAGACGTCCTGGCCGGAGAGACTATAAACCCGCGCCCCGAGAGTTCTGACGCGATATTGTTTCACTGACCGCAGAATTGAAATAAGAGTGACGCCAAACTGGATTCCCAAACAGAGTACATCGCATGACAGGCTGCTAGACCGGTCACACCAGGCCGCAGGTAACGCGCGGTTCGATGCGATCGTGGTGCCGACCAACCGGCCGGTCAAATTTCTCCGCGATTGCATAGATCTCGCGCGCGAAACGACCATCCCCTTGATCGTCGTCTGCAGCAAGAGGGTAACCAAGGACCAGGTGGTCGACGCCACGATGGGAGAAAAGGTCGAAGGATTTGCCGTAGAGCTGCCCTGGCCTCCGACTAATCCCCTTAAGGAGATTTCTTTCGCCACTTCTAAGGAAAAAGACCTGCTGGCCGCCAGTTTTGGCCTGACTCGTGACCTGAGCACCAAGCGCAACCTGGGGCTAGTTATCGCCCGGATGCTCGGATGGCGGCGGATCATGTTCCTGGATGACGACATCTACGATGTCTCCAAGGACGACGTGGACGCCCTCGCGGCCGCACTGGACAATCACAATGTGAGCGTTCTCATTCCCAATTTTTACCCGGATAACTCGGTCGCCTGTCACGCCTACCGCCTCGGCGGCGGAAAGCAGGGGAAATTCGCCAGCGCAGGCGCAATGGGCGTACGATGCGACCGGGACAGCCTGGCCTTCTTCCCCAATATTTACAACGAAGACTGGTTCTTCTTCTGCGAGGAGGCGGCCAACCATAGGATCGCCCGGGTCGGCACGTCGCGGCAGCGGAAGTACGACCCGTTTGAGCATCCGCGGCGAGCCATCAAGGAGGAGTTCGGAGACCTGCTGGCCGAGGGTCTCTACGCGCGCCTGGACGATGACCGGAATGTAGCCGACGCCGACGCAGCTTACTGGGATGATTTCATCAAGAGCCGCGCGGATTTCCTCAGCAGCGTCGCGGAGTCGCTGGCGCGGCATCCGGACGGCAACCTGGACAGCCCGCGAGGCCGGAGGGTACGCGCCGCGCAGGTCTCGATCCGCGCGGCTCAGGGGCAGCTGGGGCGGATCGACGCGTACCTCTGCCAGAAGTTCGTCGGCCTCTGGCAGGCTGACCTCGCCCGGTGGCAGGACTATCTCACCAAGCTCCTGCCCTTCGATTCCGTCGCGAGCGCCCTGGATCGCCTGGGCCTGGATTACACAGCGTTTTCGCCTTATATCCGGTAGCGGCAGGCCCCTGCCAACTTCCCGAGCCACCTGCGCGTCATCTTTACGGGATCGCGCCCGGCCACCTTGTGATCCGCTATATAGTGCCGCGTAGTCCCGGGACTGGTGAGGCGTGCCTTCAAATCGGATATCCCTGTGACACAGGCTTTGGAGCGGTCTCCCGCCATGGGGGAGGATTCCGGGTCGCGGCTGGCGCGCCCGGTGTTTTGGCTGCTCATCTTCGTGTGCGCGCTGGTGCTTGTCGACACCACATTCTTTACGGCGCTGACTCCCCTGCTGCCCTACTACACGCACGTGGCCCACCTGTCCAAGTCCGGTGCGGGCAACCTGGTCGCGGGCTACCCGCTCGGTACGCTGGTCGGCGCGCTGCCCGGGGGTATGCTCACCAACCGCCTGGGCTGCCGCAAGGTTGTGGTGCTCGGGCTGGTTCTCATGAGCGTGTCGACGCTGGTCTTCGGCTGGGCATCGGCAGCGGGAGCGCTGGATACCGCCCGCTTCGTGCAGGGCCTGGGCGGGGCCTGTACCTGGGCGGCCGGCCTGGCCTGGCTGGCCACCGAGGCGCCACCGCAGCGGCGCGGTGAACTGCTGGGCACCGCGCTGGGCTCCGCTGTAATCGGGGCGCTCTTCGGTCCGGTCGTGGGGGCCGTAGCCGACGAGGTGGGCACAGGGCCCGCCTTCAGCGCGGCCGCGGTGTTCGGAGCCCTGCTCGTGGTGGCGGCGTTCTTCGTGCGTGTGTCGCATAAATCGCTCCCGCAGAGCCCATGGGCGATGCTGCCCGCGCTCGGAAACCGGCGCGTCCTCGGCGGCCTGTGGCTGACCATGCTGGCCGGAATGGCGTTTGGCGTGTTCAACGTGCTCGCTCCGCTCCGGCTGGCCCATTTGGGGGCTACCGGACTCGTGATCGCGGGCACGTTCCTGGCCGCCTCGGCGATCGAGGGTGTGCTCTCGCCGCTGGCCGGCCGGCAGGCAGACCGCCGGGGTGCGCCCACCCCGGCCAGGCTCTCACTGGCCGCGGCGATTGGCGTCAGCATCCTCGTGCCCTTGCTGGGCACGAGGATGCTGTGGCTCGTGCCCGTGCTGGTCCTCGGCATGCCCGCCTTCGGTGCGCTCTTTACGCCCGCGATGGCGCTGCTGAGCAAGGGCGCGCATCACGAGGAGCTCGACCAGGGACTGGCCTTCGGTCTGGGCAACCTGGCCTGGGCCGGCGGACAGGCGTTCGCCGCCGCGGGCAGCGGAGCGCTGGCTCAGGCGACATCGGATCGGGTGCCGTACTTCCTTCTGGCCGCGGGGTGCCTGGTGTCTCTACTTCTCGGCTTCTTGGTGCGGCACGGCGCGCCCCAGCAGGACCCAGCGGGGCAGGCTGGCTCACAGGCGGTCGCAGCCGGGCCAGACCATGCAGCCGGGCGGGTACCAGTGGAGGGCGCAGTCCGAGGCGAAGGCGGCGCTGCATCTGTCGCCGTGAGCGCCCACGACCAGCAGCGGATCGGCGTTGCGGCGGACTAGCACCTTGGTGGCGGACTTGCCAGCGGGCTACGAAATGCGGCGACCGTGTGGAACTCCCGGTAATCGGCCGCGTCCCAGATTCTGTCACGCTTGCGGTCGTTGGCCTCGAGTACGCACCGGTAGTTAGCTCTCTCGGCTTCCCTGGTAGCAAACTCCTCGTCCGGGCAGCGGATCCCCTCCACCCACCAGTGCTGGCCCCAGCCGGTTACCGCCCGCATGTGGTCGTTGAGGTCGGTGCCGAATACATGGCAGAAGTTGGACTGGCCCCGCTCGGTCTCGTAGACGACATCGCCTGGCGCCTGAATGGGGAATTCGTCGCTGGTCCCGCTCGCCAGCCGCTCGGAGAATTCCCGCTGCAGCTCGGGCAAGTCCCCGGTCGCGGACATGGACATGACCATTTCTCCGCGCCAGGAAGTAAGCTTGCCCAGCTGGCGGAAATACTCGCGCCGGAGGCTTTCACCGGGAATATGACCGAGGCCGCTGTACCAGGACGTGGTGAGGAGGTACTTCTCACCCTCACTGGCCGTGCGGGCCAGCCTGCGCATCACGCTGGGATGCTGGTCTTCATGCCCGTGGATGAAGACCACCCCAGTGCAGCAGATTGCCGCCGCTGTGACGGTCGCCGTAGCTGGCCATGCGGCGCGTGCAGCGGCCGGCTGAGGATCGTTTTCCATGATCATGAAGACTTCACTACCGCGGGGGGGGAGCAGTAAAGCCTTCGCGATCATGACGGCGCCCGCCGGGCGCGGGGCGGGTGAGCCTTGGCTTACCGGTCCGGGATGACGGGCTCGGCGGGCTGGACCTGCGGCGGCGGCTGGGGCGCGGGCCGGTGCGCCCCCGGCCGGTAGGGGTAGATGAGCATCTTGTGGTACCCGAGCCGGTAGGCGTACGCGAGGAACAGGTGCAGTTCGTTCAGCGCCTCGGTCTCCAGCCGCCGGGCCAGCCGGTCCTGGTCGTCGTCCCGGTACTTGCGGGCGTGCGCCGTCGAGGAGTGCATCTGCAGGCCGGCCCGCAGCCGGCCCGGGCCGGGGTCCAGGTCGATCAGCCGCACCATGCTGACCTTGTGCACGATGGACTCCCGCCAGCGGTCCAGATTGTCCCGCGCCCGCGGATCGGTGACCCGGCCCATCTGGTTCCAGTAGTACTGCGCGGCGTCTGCTATCCACTGCGGCCTGGGCTTCGCCGCCTCGATCCTGGTGTCGCACCAGTCCTGCATGTCGTCGCCCATCCGGTCGTACAGGCGGCTGAACGGGAGGGTCAGCACGGCGGACCACGTCCTGGGCAGCATGTCCCGGTCGCGCTGCGGGGGCAGTTTGGTGAACCACAGGCCGCCCGGCACGATGACCCCGACAAACGCGGGGACACGGCTGGCGGCGAGGATGAGCACGCCTACGGCGGCAGCCAGGGCGGCGGTGGATACCACGATGAACCAGGCCCAGTACCGGGCGCGCCGCCCGAACGGGGGCCCGGTTCCCCGGCAGCGAACCCGCAGGAATATGGACGCCACGATCAGCGACACGACGAAGGTCCCGACACCACCCAACACCAAGCCAGGCACGCCAGACCCCCTCCGCCTCAGGCCTCGGCCAGCGGCCAGCGGCCACCCCAAGAAACATCTTTGCAGGTGATGGCCAAACTAGCTAGATTTTTGTCGTCCAAAGCGTCAAATGAGCCAAGAAGTGCCGGTTGACCGGATGCCGGAGCAACCTCACGTGGCTCTCCCGCCACATCCCCCCGGAGAGGTGCCTGGGTTCCCGCCGAATCATGGTAACGTTTTGATAACGATCGGCAGATCCGGGTTGTCTGGCCCTGGCCTCAGCGAGACTTTAGGTATAGCTACACGTTTAGTTATACCTAATTAAACTGGAAGTCACTATCGTCCGGGCGCAGCGGGTCTGGCCGTAATCACGTGGAGGCACTGATGGGCTTCAGGACAGACGCTTCGCACGAACGGCGGGCCACAGAAACCCAGATCGACGACGAGATGCTCGCCGTCGTTACCCAGGTGACCAACGAGATCAACTGGTACATGCGCGAGCGCGGCCTCACCCGGGCCGACCTCGCGGCCCGGATGGGCGTCTCTCCCGGCCGGGTCAGCCAGATCCTCGGCGGCGGTGAGAACCTCACGCTGCGAACGCTCGCCGCGCTGTCCACCGCGCTCGACGCGCACTTCGACCTCGAGCTCAGCCCCCTCAAGGCCGGCGACAGCTACACCAGCCGTGGCCCGGGTCAGGCCGAGGCCGCTCCGGCCGGGACCCACCGCATCCTCCCCCGGGCCATGCATCGCGATGCCCGGCTCAACCGTTAGCCGTCGTCAGTAGAGCTCGAGGTCACCGGTCACCGGGTCGACGAGGTCGTCGTAGTCCGGGCCGACGGCCAGGCACGTCCGGGTGGGTATCCCGCCGAACTCGGTCAGGCCCCGGTCGGTGACCAGATGGACCACGAGGCCGGCCTCGACCGCCGTGCGGTAGACCGCCATCAGTTCCTCCTCGGAGCCGACCTTGACGGTGACCTTACGGAAGCTGGTATCGAGCCAGGTTCGCTCGGCGGGTGACAGGGCGACGTGATCCACGGTTCCGTTCGGTGACAATCCCTGGATGACGCGATCGGCCAGCCAGGCCGTCGAGGCGTGCGCGCCCTGGGCGATCTCCTTGCCCCGGCGCATCCTCAGGTCCCGCCGGATGACGATGACCTGTTTGGTCGGGCGGTGTTCGGCTGCCTCATCCACGTGCAGACTCTTTCATGGTCACGGTTCCGCGGCGAGCATCACCAAACCCATGATGCGCGTGAGATTCCCGCAGGCTCTCCCGTGTCGGAAACGTCCCAAAATTCACCGGACAATCCAGTCCGTCGGGCCCCCGGGATGCGCTCCTGGGTGTAGCAACAGGACTATGCGTGAGGACTATGCGTGAGGATCCGCCCGCCAGCCGGCCCGTAGGACCGGGCCGCGTTGAACCCGTCGCCGGCAGGCGACGTCTACTGGTTGTGGGGAGACGGGTGACGGTCGTTGGCCGGCATCGCCGGCACGAGACACGCGGGCTGCCGCTGCGGATCGCGGGAGCCATGCTGCTATGTGTATCCGCGGGTATCCACCTGGATCTGTACCTGACCGGGTACCGGACGATCCCGACCATCGGCTGGCTGTTCCTGGTGCAGTTCATCGGGGGGTTCACCCTGGCGATTGCCGTGCTGGTGACCCATAGCCGGCTTACCGTGACCGCAAGTGCGGCGTTCGCGCTGTCGACGCTCAGCGCCTACCTGCTGGCGGTGTGGGTCGGGCTGTTCGGTTTCAAGGAGGTCCGCACGCGGGCGGGAATCGCGGCCGGGCTGATCGAGGTGGCCGCCTTCGCGACGCTGGCCCTGGCGGCCGCCGCCGCGGGTCCCGCGCGGGAGGCCGACGGATGGATCAGCTCGGCGGCCCGGAGAGTGGCGCGGGTGCACTCCGCCGTGTCGGTGCTGATCGGTGCGGTGGGCGCGGTATCGGTGCTCGCCCTGGCCCTGCTCGGCGTGGCGGTGGCCAACGCCAGCGGGCCGCCTCCGGCCGCCGGCCAGGGCGCGGTCACGCTGAAGACCGCCAGGGTCGGCGGTGTCACGGTGCTCACCAACGCGAGCGGCCTCACGCTGTACTGGTTCGCCCCTGATACCCCGACGGCCTCCAGGTGCACCGGGTCATGTACCGCCTACTGGCCGCCGGTTACCGGCAGCCCGAGAGCCGGGCCGGGCGTCACGGGCCAGCTGGGCACGGTCAAGCGGTCGGGCCACACCGTGCAGGCGACCTACGACGGTCATCCCCTGTACACCTATATCGGCGACAACGGCCCGGGCCAGGCGAACGGCAACAACCTCGACCTCAACGGCGGCCTGTGGTACGAGGTCCGCGTATCCGGGTGATCCTGGCGGCCTGATGGGCCTGCTTCGCTCCGAGCGGGCCGACGGCCTCACCTAGGCTGGCGCGTGTGCGGCTGGCCCGGCGGGATGGTGTGGCATCGTGGAGTGAGCTCAGGGGGGAGATTACCGTTGGCCGATACAGCGGCGTCCGGGCCCGGGCAGCGAAGCGGGTTCCCGCCCGGGGTACCGGCTGACCCGGATCCCAGCTGCACGTGGGGCCAGCAGCCCGACGCCCATCTGGGCCAGGCCGTACTGGCGAGGGCGGTGTCCGCCTACCGAGCTGCCCTGGGCTCACGCCTGGTCGCCGGGTACGCGCTGGGCAGCCTGGCCCACGGAGGCTTCAGTCCGCTGGTGAGCGACGTCGATCTCGGGCTCATCCTGCAAGACCCGCTCAGGGCCGCCGACCGCCTGACCATCCGCACGGTGGCTCGCTCCGTGAGAGCCGGAGGATCAGTGCTTGACCAGCGGCTCTCGGTGTTCTGGGGAACGCCCGCCACGTTGGCGGGCCAGGGCCGGGGTGGCCGGTTCCCTCCGCTGGACCGGCTGGACCTGCTGGATTACGGCCGGCTGCTCACCGGGCCGGACGCACGTTCCGCTGTGGCCCGGCCCAGCCGCACCGAACTGCTGGTGGCAGGCGCCGAGTTCGCGCTCGGCTACCTGGGCCTGCCCGGGCGCTGGGCCCGGCCCTGGCCCCACGACGAGAGCGCGCTGAAGGAGATACGCACCCCTTCGCGGCTGGTTTCCCGCGGCCCTCGGCGGCTGACCAAGATCGTGCTCTTTCCCGTCCGCTTCCTTTTCACCGCAGAGACGGGCCAAGTAGGTACCAACGCCCTCGCGGCCGAGCACTACCTGGCCAGCGCGAGCTCGCCGGCCACCGGGCTGGTTACCGCGGCCCTGCGCTGGCGCCTCGAACCGCCGGCCGGCGATGAGGCGACCGCGCTGCTGAGCCGGGAGCTAATCCCGTTGTATATCCATTACACCGACGATCACATCGCCCGCCTGCACGCCGTCGATCGCCACCGGCTCGCCGGCCGCTTCGAGCGGTGGCGGAGCCGCCTCCTGGCTTGAGCAAGGACGTCAGGTCCGGATGGCGGCGTCCAGGTTCGCTCGTACCGTCTGGGTCATCTGATGATCCGCTCCCAGATAGCGCTCACAGTCCGTGAGAGCTCTCCGCAAGACCACCACGACCTCGGTGAGCCGGCCGGCGGTGTAATAGGCGGAGGCGAGGTTGCACCGGGTGATCAGCGTCTCGGTGTCGCCGGCCCCGAGCATCCGCTCACTGTCGGCCAGCGCGCGCTGGTACTGCGGGATCGCCTCGGTCAGCCGCCAGGCCTGCTGGTAGCAGGCGGCCAGGTTGGACCGCGCGGCCAGGGTGTCGGGGTGGTCCGGTCCCTGGACCCTGATCCGGTCATCCAGGGTGCGCTCGTACTGCGGGATCGCGTCGCGGAACCGCTTCGCGACGCGGTAGGCGTAGGCCAGGTTGGCGCGGGCCGCGATCGTATCCATATGGTCGCGGCCCTCGACTCGCTCGCGGCCGGCGAGCACCCGCTCGTACTGCGCGATGGCGTCCTTCAGCTTCCCGGCCGAACGGAGCGCCGAGGCGAGGCTGGCGTGAGCCGCGATCGTGTCCGGATGGTCCGGTCCGTACCTCCGCTCCTGATCGGCCACCGCCCGCTGGCACTGCGCGATCGCCTTCCGCACCCGCACGGCCTTAGCCGGATGCGGGAGCGTGGCCGGCCTGGGAAGAAGGTCAGCGGTGAGGGCGGCCAGCTCGGCGCAGGTCCGCGACTCAAGTGCCTGGCCGACCCGCAGGTCGAACTCGTCCCGGCCCAGCCGTCCGTGCACGAACGCGACCTTGAGCTCCTCGATCACCCGCTCGCGGTCGGCGTGCGAGGCCCGCAGGTGCCGGTGGCCGCCCGCGCCTGCTGCTATCTCGTCTCCCGGTCCTGCCATCCCGGGCGCCTCCCAACGAGCACGCTGCACGGAAAGAGTAACGCGGCTGCTTTCGGCCGGCCATCTTTGAGCGCCCCCTTGGCCAGGTTCAGCCGTTGCGTCCGCACGCCGCGCCGGCGTGATCAGCGGCCGCGTGCAGCTGCTTCCGCGTAGTCTGCGAGCTTGCAGGCGTAACAGGAGCGAGGCGGTTCAAGGGCCTCAGCATGGCAGTAATTGCCGAACGCCTGCCCGGCGGCTAACAGAGGCGCCGGGTGATCCGATTCCAGCGTTTCGCCGTGACTCGCACCCTACGGCCCAGTACGATCACGATGCTCACGATCCCAATAGGCCCGCGCCCCGCGCGCCTGCAGTCGCCCTGAGCGCCAAGGAGACGCCATGTTCCTCGCTTCGAGCTCCTACTCGTATCCGCTGCTCGGCGCGTTCTGGACGATCCTCATGATCTTCCTGTGGGTGATCTGGTTCTGGATCCTGATCACCATCATCATCGACCTGTTCCGCAGCCATGACCTGTCCGGCTGGGCCAAGGCGCTGTGGTTCATCTTTATCTTGCTCCTCCCGCTGATCGGGGTCCTGGTGTACTTGATCGCCCGCGGCGGCAAAATGCACGAGCATGCGGTGCAGCAGGCACAGCAGCAAGACGCGGAGCTCCGCAGCTATGTCCAGCAGGCCGCAGGTTCACAGACTTCGGCGGACCAGCTGGCCAAGCTCGCCGACCTGCGTGACCGGGGCGTCATCACGCCCGCGGAGTTCGACCGCGAGAAAGCCAAGATCCTGGCCTGAGCGGAATAGCAGCCGACCCAGCTAGCCGCCTTCTGCGCGATTTGCACAGAAGGGCGTCGGCGCCATGGATCGCCCCGGGAATCTTGGAGGCTCCAGTCCTGGGAGAGGATGGATCATGCCCGAGGCCATGAGATGTCTCACTCACCCTGCTCACGTGGAGGGACTGTTGCATGCGAGCGTTGCAGTTTACGGCTTACGGAGGTCCCGAGGTCCTCACCTGGGGAGACGCTCCTGTTCCGCACGCGGGGCCGGGGCAGATCCGGATCGCCGTGCGGGCGGCCAGCGTGAACCCGGTCGACTGGAAGCTGCTGGCCGGGGCCATGTCCGGGGGCCAGCCCCTGGCCGATGTGGGTTATCTCGGATACGACGCCGCCGGCGTGGTGGACGAGGTCGGTGAGGGAGTCGCGGGGGTCTCCGTCGGTGATGATGTGTTCGGCCGCGGCCAGAACACTCAGGCGGAGTCCGCCGTGCTGGACGCCTGGGCGGCCAAGCCGCCGTCCATCGACTGGGCGGTGGCCGCCGCGGCCGGCGTGGCCGGTGAGACCAGCGAACGCGGTCTTCGCCTGCTCGGCATCAAGGCCGGGGACACGATCTTCGTCGACGGCGGCGCAGGCGGCGTGGGAGCGGTCGCCGTTCAGATGGCGGAAGCCCGCGGGGCCAGGGTGGTCGCCTCGGCGAGCGAGGCCAACCAGGGCTACCTGCGGGAGATCAAGGCGATCCCCGTGCTGTACGGCGAGGGCGTGGCCGGCCGGGTCCGGGCCGCGGCCGGCGGGCGGGTGGACGCGGTGTTCGATGTTGCGGGCAAGACCCGGGTCGAGGAGCTGATCAGCCTGGTATCCGAGCCGTCCGAGGTGTTGTCCATCGCCAACTCCGCAGCCGGCCAGGCCGGAGCCCGGGTGACCGGTGGCGGCGCGGACAGCAGGCCCATGCAGGCGCTGGCGGAGGTCGCCGAACTGCTGGCACAGAACAAGCTCGTGATCAAGGTGCAGACGTTCCCGTTCGACCGCGCCGCCGAGGCCTACCGCATCAGCAAAGGCGGCCACGTCCGCGGAAAGCTCGTCTTGATCCCCTGACCGCGGCGACGGCGGCCAGGTCGCCCGGATCCGGCGGGGCGATCACCGCACTCCCGCCGGGTCGCCTCATGACCACACCCTTCGCTCTCGAGGCTGCGCAACGCCCGGAACTGGCGATATGACGCCATCAATGTCTCCCGGCAGGACGTTAGAAGCGCGCCCGAATTGGAGCTTCTGCGCACCGGGCAGCAACACCTTGCGCCTGGTGATGGGCCGGCTTTGCCCGCCGCGATCGGCTCGTATACTCGCGGCACGCGACAGGTAGATCAGCGCGGCCCTCGTGCTGGAGCGGCCCTCGTGCTGGAGCGGCCCGCGTGCTAGAGCGGCCCGCGTGCTAGAGCGGCGCAGCCCGCCGCCCAGCGGACCGGTGACCACCAGATCGCCGTTCTCCCCCGCGTGGCGCGGTAGCGAAGGAGGCCATCGCATCACGCGGCTATGGTCAGACGGCCGGGTGGCTGCCGGTCACGCGGGGGCAGGATATTCATCCAAGCAGTTGGGGTACATGGCGGTGGCGGGGTCGAGGGCGTTGAGCACCAGCTGGAAGACCACGGGGTCGTAGGAGAGGTCGCCGTGGTCGACGAGGTCAAAGGGGCAGTACCGCTGGACGTACTCGTTAGTGACGCCGGGCTCGTGGATGAACGAGGAACCGAGGGGGGTGACGACGGTTTCGTTGAGGGTCTCGATGATCGTGTAGTTGACGCCTGCCTGGGCGATGGGGCCGTGGTCGAGCTGCTGGATGACTGCGGAACCGGTTTCTTGGTCGGCGCAGGCCTGGCAGGCGTCGCCGATCAGGCTGCTGGCGCCGGGGAACAGGTCTGCCAGGACCGTGAGGCCGTCCAGCGTGGTGCCGTGGGTGGTCGGTGACAGGCCGACGAGGTCGTGAACGTACCGGGCTCCGTCGAGAACCTTCGCGTAGTACTCGGCGAGCATGCCGCCCTGAGAGTGCCCGATCAGATTGACCTGGCTTGCGCCAGTCTCGGCCAGAACACGTTGCACGTAGCTGGCGAGGGTCTGTGCGGATGCTGGCACCGGGCCGATGGACTGGATGAGCTGGCTGGAGGGTGCCCCGTAGTCGAAGGTGTAGACGCAGTATCCGGCGTTGGCCAGCGTGGGCGCGAGGCCGCCGAAGTCGTCCACGGCGTTGCCGAAGGTGCCGTTGACCAGGACGACAGGGATCGGATGAGCCGTGCTGTGGCAGCCGGGGACGTTGGCTCCGGCCGGGGCCGCCGCAGGGTTGGGGATCGCTTTGGCGATGCCAGCCGCGAGGCTCGGGGTGACCGGGTAGGCGGGCGAGGCGTCTGCCGTTGCCGCCGGCAGCACGGCGATGAGAGCGATTGCCAGCACGCCACCGGCTACGGCGAGAGGGCGGGGCTTTACCACGAGTTCGACCTCCTGTGGCTGTGACCAGCGTCACAGCAGCCGTGCCGTTGCGCGCAGTATGGACGGCATTTGAGAGGTCGGCAATATGCCACTTCCGCCAGAACGCCTTTCTGCCCCGTGCCGGGCAGACACCAGATTCACGCCGATGCCCGGCCCGGCAGGGACCATTGGCTGCGTGAGCGTGGCGCTGCCCCGGCACGGATGCGGGATCGGCACGGCCCCGGTTACCCGGGCCTCGCAGATCCTCAGTCAGGCGGGGCACCCAGCCTGCCGGATCGGCTGGACCACCCGCGAGACCTTCTACCGCGGCGCGGCTACCGGCCCTGGCGGCGATACGCCATGTTCCACCCCGCCTAGCGACTCGCAACCGCTGACAGTCGCATACGGCGCTCAGGTGCGGCAGGATATGCCCGCCGGGCGATGGTGCCGCGGCAAGGGCCGACAAGTATCTCAGCCAGCCACCGACGGCGACCGCAGCTCGCTCTGCCGAGCCGATCGCAAGCCGGCCCTGAGGTGCTCGGGATCGCCGTGATCAGGGGATGGTCGCCGTGTCGACCGTCTCCAACTGGCCGGAGCTGAAGTTCGAAACGAGTACCGTACCGTTGGGAGCAGCCGTCATGTCCCTGGGGAACAGGCCAGCCGGGATGTCGCCGACGATCGCGGGACGGCCGTCCAGCGCGTCGGCGACGTTGATTACGGTCAGATCGGCGTGCGCGCCGGGCGCGCTGAACCGGTTCGAGTCGGCGACCACGATCAGCGTGCCGTCGCGCACTGCGGTGAGCCCGACCGGTGCCTCGCCGACCCGCACCACCGCGACCAGCGCGTGCGACGGGTCGGTGACCAGCAGGGCCGCCGCGAAGCAGAGCACGTCGTCGCTGGCGCGGGCGGTCACCCAGACCTGCGTCCCGTTCGCCGCCGTGATCACGCGGACCGGCTGGCAGCCGGCATCCACCGTGGCGACGACCGAGTGTGCGGGGTCGGTCTCCGCGCTCTGCAGGTCGATCAGCGTCAGCGTGCCCGGCGGCTCGTTGGGCGCTATCCCACCGCGGGCGGCCTGGCCGACGGAACGAGTCGGCCCGCTCCGGCCTGCCGACGCCCTGATGCCCACCGGGTGCTGAGCTGGGGCTGCGACCTCGCTCGTGGCGTACAGCCAGCGGCCATCGGGGGAGACGGCCAGACCGACCGCCGCCTGCCCGAGCGGGATGCTGCCGACATAATCCGCGCTGCCGAACCCGCGACTCACCGCGTCGGCGAGATCGAACACGGCGGCCCGCTGGTCGTATTCGAGCGCCACGAACGCGTACCGCCCGTCCTTCGAGGTGGCCACCTCGATTGCACTGGCGGACAGAGCGCCTCGGCCTGTGCCGCCAGGCGCGGCGAGCGCGCCGAGCACCGCTCTCGCCGCCCCGGATTCGGCACGGGCCACGCTGATGACCACCGCGCCGTTGCCGTCCGCCGCGAGCAGGTACTTGCCGTCTGGCGTGATCGTCTCCCCCAGCGGCTGGCCCGCCACTGGGATCGACCTGACCAGGACCGCCCGCCCGGAGGCGGTCGTCGCCATCCGGAGGACGTCGATCACCGAGCCGCCGGCCCCCCGCCGAGCACCGCCGCGAACCCGTAACGTCCATCGGGCGTCACCGCGACCCCGAACGGGCTCCCCCCCGTACTGAGCATCCCTGTCCGCACCGAGCCGAGTCCCGCGGAAGCACCCGTGGCCGTCGAGCATGCAGGCGACGCCAACGCCCGGGCGGGCAGCGCCGGCACTGCGGTGCCGCTTCCGCTAACACCGGTGCTCATGCCGGGGGGCGTCGCCGCTGACGAACCTGCCCGCCCGGACGTGCAGCCAGCGCAGACCACCACGCCAACCGCGAGAAGCGCCGCCCCCGCACGCGACGCCTGCGCAGGCGATCTCGCCGCCCAGAGTCCCATGCCGCGATGGTATGCCCGGCCCACCGTCCGCGATCCGCGCCGATGGCTGTCTAACGACACGCTGGTTGTCGCGGGACACCAGGAGCGGGCATCCAGCCGCCGCCCTCACTCCCCGCGGCCAACGCCGCTCATGTTCCCGGCGCGTTCCTGCGTGGCGAGGTGCGCGGCAAGGCGGCCGGCAAGGCGGTCGCGGAGCACGCGGCGCACCGGGCGCAGGAGGCCGCGTCAGGCTCATGGACACATGCGCAACTGAGCCCGAAGTCAGGGCGATTTCGGTCACGGAATCACACTGCCTGCCAGCGCTGCAGGCGGGGTACGTTGGAGCCTGGTGCGTAGGTTCCGGCCAGCACTCCGAGCAGGAGTAGCTCGAAGCGGACGTACCCGTCTCGCGCTGGCTGTCCCGCGGCGGCCAGTTCCTCTCCGAGTGGGTCCTGGTCGTCGACGAAACGGGCGACGCCGCGTATAGAGAATTCCCCTCCGCCGCCGTGTACATCCTCGACGGAGGCGTGGAGCGCGAAACGGGGATCTCGGCGCAAGTCTGCGCCTTTCGGTGAGGTTGGGAACATGTACACAGACAGATGCTTGCCGTGCACTCCCGGGTTGATGGGGTGAACCCGGGGGGAACCGTCGGCCCGGGTGGTGGCGAGATAAGAGGCTCCGGCCTGGAGGCGCTTGCGTCCGTACGCTGCCAGTTCGGGAGCGTCGTCCTCGAACCGCTGCCACGCAACCGCCTCGGTGAGGGTCATGTCTGCGATGGTAGAACCTCAAGTATGGCTGAGGTCAATGGCGGCCAGTCAGGTTGACCGCCGGCACAGCGCACCAGATGCCGCCACTGCCGCCACGCACAGGTAATGGTCCTTGCCCGTGAGAACATCGGAGCATGCTGGTCACGCTCGGTGATTCTGCCACTGCTACGGGATTGATAGCCGCCTCCGCCGCCGTACTGACCGCCTTCATCACGGTCGGGGCAGCGTCTTGCTAGCCCGCCTTAATGCGTCGGTAAACCCAGCGGCAGAAGGAAATGGATGAGGCTCATAGATTGCAAGACTACCGTCGCCAGCTAGTAGAGAAGAGGCGCGAGGAGCGCAGGAATGTATATCTGCGGCGGACGAAAGCGGCACAAGACGTTCAGGAGATGCTTGGTGAGTTCAGGCGTGGGTCGGGAGTTAGCCAGAAGGAAGCGTTCGACGCGATGAAGCCGTTGTATGAGGCGTACGACGAATTGTCCCTCCTCGGTTGCCCAGATGAACTAGTAATGCTAGCTGCCAAATACAGAGACAGCCTTTGACCGTAGACCCCTTGGGCGCAAGGCTCACAGTGAGCCGTCTAATTTAGTGCAGGCCGTGATCGGTGAGCCACCGGTCATACACCATGCACGTTGCCTGTGTAGAAATGGCTGACAGCCTGGCGCAAGAGAGGTTCGTGGCCCTAGGTATCGCCGGGCGTGGAAGGCTGAACTACCCACCCCGCAAGCGGGCAATCCGTCGTTATGATGAAGGGCTGGCGGCTGTCTTCCTGCTCAGGAGAAGCTGTTTGGCCTGGCCCGCGTCCCGGGGCACGCCGCCGGCATGGGCCATTTCGGTAATGAATTGTGTCGCGGCCCGCACCCCGTTGATGAACAACTCATTCTGCTGTTCCGTCGTGAGGTCGAACTGGGTGGCTGTCAGGCCAGCGTTGTCGACGAAGATCGTGCGCGCGGCGGTGGTCTCTTCGATGTTGTAGCGGTCCCACTCGTTCATCATCGTTTGCACGGCCCGGATGGCCACGCTCAGCGCTGTGCCGCACGCCTCGGTCGCCGCGAAATTTGTTTGCAGCGAGGACAGCTTGATTCCGATGGTCGGCCAGCGCGGTGGCTGGCCATCAGCGCGATCGAATGCGCCGATCGGGAAGTTCCGCAGCATGCCGCCGTCGGTCCAGGTGACGGTCCCGGCGTCATAGTGCTGCCGGATCGAGCTGCCGTCTGGCATCACCACATTAATCGTGGCCTCCTTGGCCTCGATGGCGACCGGCTCGAAGAAGAACGGGATCGACATGGACGCGCGGACCGCTCCGACGACATCCTGCTCATCAGCGGGCAGCCCGTAGTACCCGTAGTCCCACGGCAGCTGCACCAACTCCCCACGCGTGATGTCCGATGTGTGAACGACCAGCCGGTACCGCCGATCGGGGGGCAGACTCATGCCCGGATCGGCCGACTGATCGATCTTCAGGTCCGCGAAGGTCTGCACGCCGAGCTCGCTGAGAATCGGCTGCAGCCACTGCGCCAGGTACGTGCCTGGATACAGCCCTATCCGCCGGGTGAGGATTGCGGCGTCGTCGGCGTCCTGGACGGTTCCGCCCAGGTGGTCGAGGAAGTGGTGGATCTTGCCCTCAGGCATGAACTTGGCGAAATCAAGCTGATCCAGGTAGGTCCGCAGGGCGGTCATCGGTTTCCCGGCCCTGGAGATGGAAGCGACCAGGCAAGCGGCAATGGCGCCAGCGCTGGTCCCCGCAACGCGGGCAAAGGAGTACCCGGCCTCGTCCAGGACGAGCACCGCGCCCGCCAGGCCGATGCCCTTGACGCCACCACCTTCGAGTGCCAGGTCGGCACGCAATTGCCGGCGGTGCGCAGGATCAAGCGGATCAATGTATCCGTCGATCTGACGCAGGTGCTCAGCAGCAGCTTCGAAGTCCTGCTGGAGCTGCGCATCGCGCGTATATCCTCGATCGCTGCCCGGATCTATCCGCACGTCAGAGGGGGTTGGCTCAGGGCTGCTCATCGGTGTCTCCTAACGGCCATCAGCGGTCCAGGGCTCTTGCGGCCCACTGGCATTTTCCCCCTCTGCCGGTTGGCCTACCGGCGCGGATCGTTACGCCGATGCACGGGTCATCCGGTCCGCGCTATCTGCTCCTAATGACAGGCTGTCACAGAATCGGCAGATCGGTGCCTCCCTGCCAGTTCAAGCTAGCTTCTTCATAGAAGCACAAATCGGCGCGAACAGCAATCATTTAGAAACAGGTTGTTCGTAACATTATATAATGACGCTATCCGTCTGCACCCAGCGAGAGGCTGCGCCGACGAGATCGCTGGCAGGCGCCAGGCTCTCGGGTGCCATCGTGCAGCAGCGTCTGGCGCGGTGGAAGCTGGCTTATCCGGTCCGCCGCCGGACTGTAGTTCGGCCGTTAGCTTCGCGGTGACAGGAATGAAGCAGAAAATTCGCACGTTGAGCTGTCACCCGATTAGGACCCGAACCCACAGCCTACTGCTTAGAAGGCACATTTGAACCGTCGTGGGGCATCGTGTGGCGTCGCCCTATGTGGCATCTAACTGAACGAATCATCCGGGCGTGTCGCCCTGCGTCGCTCGGCGTCTGGCCCTGGTGGCTCCCCGATTGGCTCCCCGAGACCTAGTTACCTTCGCTAATGTTCGAATGAGCGAAAGCAGTGTCGACCATGTGCTGCTCCATTACGCTGTACTCCGCGAAACTAGCCATACCACCAAGCCTGCTGCAATCAAGCAGCCTCGCGGTGCGTCAATCGGGTCGGCTTGCTCCCCGCGATAACAATCGCGGCTACTCTGCCTCCGGACCACTGTTACGCGCGTGTTCGTGGTCGTTGGGCCTGGGCGCTGGCCGCGTTCTGAATGGGTGATCTGAATGCCCGGTGGTCTCGGACTTGGACGCGACCGCGTATCTGTGCCGGGGCTGGCCGGGGGGGTGGAGCCGGCAGTGCGCGCCGCGGCGGGGCTGGACCGGGCGGTGGATGTGGTCTGGGCGCTGGCCCTGACCGGGCCGGAGACCCGGCGGATGCCCTATGGCGGTGCGGCTGGGCGGCTGCGGGCAGACCTGGCCGGGGCGGTTTCTCCGGTCCTGCTGCCGCCGAGCCACTCAACCTGGCGGCTCGGGCTCGCGGCATGGCCGGCTTCGCCGCCGTTTGCGGCCCTGTTCAGCTGGTAAGAGCCCCTGACGCAGTTTGAGCGGACCTGATCGGCAGATTGCCGGGGCTGTGTGCGTATCAGCGGCGCCTTTCATGGCTCCGCCCCTGTGGGCGCCCCGGAGTTCCGGCTCCGGCTGGCGAATCACGCAATCCATCCATAAGGACCCACTGGCAGGCTCAGAACCGCAGCACGCTCCCGGCACCGAAGGAGTACGCAATGCTAGCTCAAGCTGAACCTGGGGCTGATGTCGCCGAGGGCTTCGCCGCCACCTTGAGCGGTCCCGATGGCCCGGCCCTTACGGTGCGGACGGCAACGGCGGCCGACGGCGAAGGGCTGGACCCGCTGTTCCAGGGGCTCTCCGATGAGGACCGGCACCACCGCTTCTTCAATCTGCGCCGTCCGGCTCGTAAGTTCGTTGAGCAGATGACCCGGGCTGAGGATGAGGGCGGATATCGCCTGGTCGCGGCCGTATCCGGCCCCGGGGACGCACTGGTTGCCGAGGCGGGCTACGCCATCCTGCCTGACGGCGACGGTGAGTTCGCCGTCACTGTCGCCCCTGGCTGGCGAGGGTGGCGGCCAGGACGCTGCCTGCTCGACACCACTGTTGCCGCCGCGGCGGCACGTGGTGTGCTTCACCTGCATCAGAGCCGCGGGGACATCCTCAGGAAATGGCAATGACGACGAATCACCTGGACGAAACTGTCCGCATCCCAGCCTTGATGCTCTCCCCGGAGCCGGACTTGGTGGTCTCCCTGGAGCCGGATGAGTTGCAGGGACTTCGCGCCATCACCGAAGTGGAAGCGGCGGGCAGCGGCCGCAAGGCCGACCTCACGCAGAGTGCGAAGACACTCATGCACGCGGCGCTCGAGGCACGGCTGGAGGAACTCGGCCTGCGGTGGAACCCGTCCCCCGAGACGGTCCGCAAGCGTGTAGCCCTGACGACCAGGCCAGCCGGCCCGGTGATCGCGCTCATGACGAACGGCCGGGCAAGGAAGCTGGTCGTCAGCGGTTTGTCCGTCGCGGCATTGATCGTCCTTTGGGGAGGCTATATCCAGGGATGGAGGTGGACGGGCTTTCAGGGGAACGAGCAGCTGTGGGACTGGCTTCACCTCCTGCTGCTGCCCGTGGTCGTCGGCACGCTCCCGTTGTGGATCCAGCATCCGGAGTACATGACCCGGACCCGGCGGCTGATGTACGCGACAGCCGCCGCGGCATTCACCGCGATTGTCCTGGCTGGCTACTTGGTACCTCTGAACTGGACCGGCTTCCCCGGCAACACGCTGTGGGACTGGATCGGGCTGATGCTGCTGCCGGTCGCAGTGGCCGGTGCCCGGTTCTTGCCTGCGGTAGTTCGCTCCCTGCGTCCTTATCACAAGTGGGGCATCGGCACCGTCGCCGTCGTGTGGGCGCTCACGCTCGTCGGCGGGTATTCATGGCACTGGACGTGGACTGGCTACCAGGGAAATACCCTCTGGGATTGGCTCGGGCTGCTGCTTCTGCCGCTGCTCGTTCCGACAGTAGTGTTGCCAACCGCACTCAAGTGGGTCTCGCCGAATGCGCCTGCCGTGCGTCAGGCCGCCGGACAGCCCCGGGCGGAGCCCGGACAGGAACACGATCGGGCACCTCGCCGCTGACCCGTCAGCCGACGTAGCTGACCGGATCGAACGACGGAAAGCGACCGGCAGCGTCGCGCTCACGCCTGCCAGGTGTACCGCTGCGGACCCGTCCCCTGGGTACCCGAGCGGGTCCGGTGGGGATGCCGGACAGCCAGGCCCGTCTGGCTCGGCGGCCGGTCGCGCCGAGCCCGGACCGGAGTTCCCGGCGCCTCTCCGCCAGCCGCCGCAAGGGCCGCCTTGTGGTGCCGGCGCCTGGCGTCGCGTTCTTGCCGCCAGCTGCCGCCTGGGGTGCAATAGAAGGCGCGGGGCCCTCACCTGGCAATCGGGAGGCAGGCGTTGACGCCGGCGGAACTTCGCGCGACAGGCAGGCTGGGCGGCCTGGTGTTTGCCGGGCTGGTGGCCCGCATCGAGCAGGTGCACCAAGCCATCGCCGGCCGGGCCTTTGCCCCGGCCGGGCTGGCGGGTGCGCCGGCCCGGGTTATCCATGATTCGGTGGCGCGCGGCGTGTACCTCGCGGTGCGGGGTGCCGGCCTGGCGGCAGGGACGGCGGGCGGGCAGGCCGGGTTTGTCTTTGGCGCTGGCGGCCAGCCCGCCGGGCGGGAGCCGGCAGGCAACCTGGCGCTCGCCGTGCTGAACGCGGTCGCGGGTGACCGGCTGGACCCGGACCTGGCCCCGCTGGCCATCGGCATGGCGGTGCGGGCCGGTGGATGCGATGTCGGCCTGACCGCTGAGCAGATCGCGGCCGCCTTCCCGCACGCGACGCCCGGGCTGGCGGTCTTCGTGCACGGGCTCGCCGAGACAGAGGACTCCTGGCACCGGAAGGCGGAACAATCGGCCCCCTACGGCCGCCGCCTGCAGGCAGAATTCGGCTACACCCCGGTCTACGTGCGGTACAACACCGGGCGGCACATCTCCGACAGCGGCCACGACCTGGCTGGCCTGCTGGATGGCCTGGTGGCGGCCTGGCCGGCGCCGGTGGATGAGATCTTGCTGGCGGGTCACTCTATGGGCGGCCTGGTCATCCGCAGCGCCTGCCACTACGGCCGGGAAGCCCGCGCCGCCTGGGCGGGACGGGTCCGGCACGTCTTCTACCTGGGGTCGCCGCACCTGGGCGCCCCGCTGGCCCGCGCGGCCGGGCTCGCGGGCTGGGCGCTGGGCCAGGCGCCCGAGACCAGGCCGTTCGCGGCCCTGGCCGCCGGGCCGGCCTCGGTCAAGGACCTGCGCCATGGGTACGTGCTCGATGACGACTGGACCGGCTGCGACCAGGACTGCTGCCTGCGCGATCACCGAGGTGACGTACCGCTGCTGGCCGGGGCGAACCACTACGCCATCAGCGCCACCGTGACCGCCGATCCGGCCAGCCCGCTCGGCGCCGTCGTCGGCGACCTGCTCGTCCAGCCCGCCAGCGCCCACGGGCAGCGCGGCCCGCGCCAGCACATCCCGTTCCCCGTCGAGCTGGGCCGCGGGCTCGGCGGAATGCAGCACTTCGGCCGGCTCAACCACCCAGACGTCTGGCAGGCCATGCGCGGCCTGCTGCTGCCCGCTGCGGACTAGTGTCCCGGTCTTGAGTTCTCCCATCACCACTTGAGTCGTGTTTCGTTTCAGATCGCTCGTACGGTGGTGACAGGGCCGCTGTCGTGCGGTGTGCTGGGGAGATGCCAGATCCCAGGTTGGCGC
>Ga0208324_1000146_pt1 | contig 40641 bp, 40 predicted proteins | sample Sb_taG_2_FD_187707 | JGI IMG/M metagenome (GOLD analysis project Ga0208324, IMG submission 187707) | Peat soil microbial communities from Weissenstadt, Germany - Sb_50d_5_LS metaG (SPAdes) (version 2) | ecosystem: Environmental > Terrestrial > Soil > Wetlands > Peat | place: Germany... | reverse complement strand
CGGATCTTCCGCGTGAGCCGGATCTTCCGCGCAAATGGGACGCTGGCGCACTCCTGGGGGCTGCGGGACGACGGCCGCGCACAGGCATCGCGGTGGCGGCAGCACATACGACCCTGCGGCACCCCGATCCCGGAGTACGGGTCAGGTTGCCGATACTCCGAGCAGGTGGCCGACCCCGTAGGTGACCGTGGCGGCGATCGCGGCCACCGCCAGTTGCCGGATGGCGGTGCCCACGACGTTGCGGCCGGACATGAAGCCGATCGCCGCCCCGAGCGCCAGCGCCGCGATCGCGCCGATGACGATCGAGGCGATCACCGCACTGGAACCTTTGGTGAAGAACCAGGGAAACAGGGGCAGGATGGCGCCCACCGAGAACGACAGGAACGACATGACGGCCGCCTGCCACGCTGAGCCCGGCGCCTCCGGGTCGACACCCAGTTCGAGGCGGGCGTGGGTATCGAGCGCGATATCGGGATGGGAGGACAGGATGCGGGCCACGGTGCCTGCTTCTTCCGCCGACAGGCCCTGAGCCTGGTACATGCCGGCTAGCTCCTGCCGCTCCCCTTCGGGGTCGTCGGCGAGTTCCTGGCGCTCGACCTGGATTTCCCGCTCCACCATCTCCTGCTGCGCCCGGACCGACACCAGCTCGCCCGCTGCCATCGAGAAGGCCCCCGCCAGCAGGCCCGCCACCCCGGCCAGCCGGACCGCGGATGCGTTGGCCGACGCTCCGGCCACGCCGAGCACCAGCGACAGGTTGGTCAGCAGGCCGTCCCCGGCGCCGAGTACGGCGGCGCGCTGCGTCCCGCCCTGGACGTCGCGGTGCCGACTGCCGGGCCTGCCCCCGACAAGCCAGCGCCCGAGCCCCGCGAAACGTCGCGCGGGCCGGATCTCCTTGTTCATCTGTCAGGCGGTTCGTGCCAGCATCCGATGTTCGGATACTGACCCAGGCTCGTCTTCCAGCTCGACATGCTTCACATGTCCGGGCTCGGATAGATAGAGGCTGATCGCCTCGCTCAGGGCCTCGCGCAGCTCTTTCATGTCGGCGCCGGCAGCGAAACAGCCGGGCAGTTCGAGAACCTCGGCCCACAACTCTTCGCCGGGCTCATGGTGGACGCGAACCGTGTACACCTCCTCGGCCATCAGTCGTCGCCTCCCTCGAGTCCGGCTTGCCGCATGATCGCCATCGTCAGCCCGATCGGGTAACCGCCACCACCCTTGTCGTGTGGCAACGTGATCGGCCTGTGGCCAAGCTTGGTTATTTTCACGACGTGCTTACCGCCTGCCGTCTCGGTCCAGCCGTTGACTTCGAGCAGCCGTTTCATTGACCTCTGACTATGCTGGGCTGGTTTCGTCACTGGTCAAATCCTGCCTCTCAGTGTACGTAGCGGCAGATCGCCACGGCGAGACCTGACTGGGCCTGCGGCGGGCCGGGCGGCGCTGTCCGGCCATCCAGCGGTGTGGGTAGTTCCACCCCTGCCGCAGGCCGGGCCGGACGTGCCAGCCTGATGGCTGAGCTGTCCAAGGACGTGAACACGGGGAACGGTGAGCCATGAGCAATGAAGCCAGTACGATCGGCTGGCGCCGGCTCGCGGTGGCGGGCGCGGCATTGGTGGTCGCGGCGGGCCTGATCGCCGGCTGCTCGAGCAGAAGCAGCAGTAGCAGCTCGAGCGCACCGGCGTGCCCATCCAAGCGTGGCGCGACGGTCACCGGGAACGCTCCGGCCGCCACGGGCCGACCCGCGGCGGGCTGGACGCAGCCGGACGCCGACCTGGCCAGCACCCGCTACGTGGCCAGCACGATCACCAGCACCAACGTCTCCAAGCTCGGGGTGGCGTGGACGATGCCGCTGACCATGTCCACGGCCCATACCGACGGGGCCTACGCGACCACGCCGGTGATCGTGAACGGGGTGGTGTACGCCCAGGACCTGGACTCCAACGTGTTCGCGATCAGCCTGGCCACCGGCAAGGTCTTGTGGACGCACGACTACGACTCGCCCAACGGCGGGCCGGACGGCGTCAACGTGGCCGGCGGGGTCGTGTACGCGGCCACCGCCAAGGCCGCGGTCGCCCTGGACGCCGCGACCGGGGCGCAGCTGTGGAGCCGGACGCTGATCGGCAACGACCACGAGGGCATTGCCATGGCGCCCGGCTTCGACAACGGCACCGTGTACGTGTCCACCGTGCCGGCCAACGTGACGACGGTGTACGGCGCCGGCGGCCAGGGGATCTTGTGGGCGCTGAACGCCAGGACCGGCACGCCGGAGTGGTCCTGGAACCAGGATCAGAACCTGTGGGGCAACCCAGGCGTCAACTCCGGCTCCGGGCTGTGGTATACGCCCTCGTTCGACGCCCAGGGCAACATCTACCTGGGCGTCGCCAACCCCGCCCCGGTGTTCGGCACCGAGAGCTACCCGCTGGGGAGCAGCCGGCCCGGCCCTAACCTGTATACCGACTCGGTGGTGAAGCTGAGCCCGGCCGGGAAGCTGCTGTGGTACTACCAGCTCACCCCGCACGACCTGTACGACTGGGACCTGCAGAACCCGCCGGTGCTGACCACCGCGGACGGGCGGCCGGTGGTGATCGCCGGCGGCAAGGCCGGCATCATGATCGAACTGGACGCGCAGACCGGCAAGCTGCTGTGGCAGCGCCCAGTGGGCGGGCACGACGGGCACGAGAACGACGGGCTGCTCACCGAGCACGCCACGCCCACCTCACACGACCCCCTGCCCGCGGAGTACTGCCTCGAGCCGAGCCTTTACGGTGGCATGCTGACCCAGCTGGCCAGCAACGGCTCCACCACCTTCGCCGCCGTCAACGACTTCGCGCTGCCGGCGAGCCCGAGCGGCTTCACCGGGTCAATTACCAGCCAGATCCAAGCCCTCGAGAACGCCGTCGGCGAGATGGTCGCGGTCAACCAGGACACGGGCACCGTCATCTGGGACACGCCGCTGCCGTCCTCGCCGTACGGCGCCGCGACGGTGACCAACGACGTCGTGTTCACCACCACGTTCAAGGGCGACCTGTACGCGCTCGACGCGACCACCGGCGCCATCCTGTTCAAGACGCCGATGTCCGCCGGGAGCAATGCGCCTGTCGCCGTCGACGGCGACTACGTCATCGCCGGCGCCGGCGCCGCGCAGCCCGGCACGCAGCGGAACATGATCATCGCCTACAAGCTCGGGGCGACCGGCAAGCTCCCCGACACCGTGGGCGCATAACCTGACCGGGGCCGAGGTTGCGTGGCAGCCGCCCAGCCTGGCCTGATGTTGGTGTACTGGGCCTGTTCTTCGTGACTGCAGGCGGTTCCGGCCCGGGCTCTTGTCCGCGCGCTAGACGTTGAAGCGGAACTCTACCTGTTACCGGTATGACAACACGTCATGGAGTCCCATGTTATCCGCTGCGCGAGGTACGCCCGGATCAGCTTCGACAAGGCGGGTGATGAGCACGGCGTCACCAACCAGCTGGCCGATCAGCAGAGGGTCGCTGATTCCAGAGGCTTCGTGATCGTCCGTACGGAGGTCGACAACGACATCTCCGCCCTGAACGGCAAGCACCGGCCGGGCTACGAGGCGGTGATGGCTGCGGCTGCCCGGGGGAGATCGAAGTGATCCTCGTGTTCCAGACCTCCCGTTTCTGGCGGAACCGGCGGGAACGGGCGGAAGGGACAGAGATTCTCCGCAAAGCCGGGGTGTCCCTCATCGCCACCAAGGGACCGTCGCTGGACATGAGCACGGCCTACGGCCGAGGCATGGCCGGCCTGCTCGGCGAGTTCGACACGATGGAAAGCGAGGTGAAGGCCGAGCGGCAGCAGCTCGCCGCGTTCCACCGGGCAGAGAACGGGCAGCCTCCGGCGGGAGTGCGGCTCACCGGGTACACGATGGCGGGCGTAGTGGTCGAGCACGAAGCCGCGGTGGTGCGGCAGATGTTCACCCGGTTCCACGAGGGAGACTCGCTAGGCGGCATCGTCGCCTGGCTGACGGCGCAGGGAGTGCCGACGAGGTCGGGGCGGGCGTGGAGCCCGTCCAGCGTTCGGACCATCTTCACTAACTCGCGGTATGCGGGCCGTGTCGTCTACCGCGGGCAGTACCCGGGTGAGGTCAACGGCAAAATAGGCACGTGGCCGCCGCTGGTCGAGGAATGGCTGTTCGATACGGTGCAGGCCAAGCTGTCCGATCCGCGGCGCCGGAAGCAGATCGGCACCCACCGCAAGCATCTCGGGTCTGGCCTCTACCTCTGCGGCGTGTGTGATCAGCCTGTCCGGTCGCACACGTTATCCCAGCCCGCCGGACAGCAGCTAGGCTATAGGTGCCCCGACGGCGGGCATGTCACCCGCAGCGCGGCACCGATCGATGATCTCGTGCTCCGGGTGGTACGCGCCCGGCTGGCGAAAGCCGCTCTCAAGAACCTGCTGGCCAAACCGGCCAGCAAGGAAGCACGCAAGGCCGCGGATGAGATCAGGCGGCTACGCGGCAGGCTGGAGCAAACCCGGCTGGACTACGACAACGACCTGATCGACGGCGCCCGGTACAAGACGAAGACAGCGAAGTTGCAGGCCCAGCTCGACGCGGCAGAGGCAGCACAGGCCCGGCTGATGGCAGGATCGGAAGTCGCGGGAACGCTTACTGCGCCCGATCCGGTCGCGGCGTTTGATCAGGCACCACTTGGCGCGCAGCGGGCGGTGATCACGTTCCTGATTACGGTTCGCCTTGATCCGGCGGCCCGCGGCCGCCATTTCAGCCCGGAGTCGGTGCGGATCGACTGGCGGGAGCATCGCGGCGCCGGTTGACCGCACGGCGTTTGCACGGCGATTGCACCATGGCGCGCGTCAGCCCGGCGCGGGCGTCATGCTTCGTCGGTGGTGTCGGTCAGCAGTGCGGCGAGATGGCCCGCGCGTCGGCGGGCAGGTGCGGCGCGTCGGCGACAAGCTTCGCTATGTACTCCGCAATCGCATCGCAGACAGGCATGGGCTCACTGAGCCTGGGTCGCTCACTGTCGGCTGGATCGCGGGGCGGCGGGACCTGCGTGAGCAGGTGAGATCGCGGTGTACCTTCCGGCTTGTCGCCTTGGTGACCGTGCGCGACCGCTGTCATCGTGTCGTCCAGTCGTACGGGGACCCGGGGTCCCCGCAGCTAACTGGCTGATCGGGTGTGCCCAAGCTAGTGGCCATCAAGGTGAGCGGCTGTCACCTGGTTCCGGTGATTGTGCGAGCCAGCGGCCGCGGCCGCCGGGCGCCGCGATTTCGACGATCGGGACGCCGCCAAGTGTCCCGTCCGTTGCGTAGACGGCCTTCGCGATCCGCTCGGCAATCATGATCGTCGTGGGGTTCGTCGCCACCGATGGAGCGACCGGCATGATCGATGCGTCGGCGGCACGAAGTGCGTCGATCCCCTTGGGGGCGCCATGTGAGTCCACGACCGCCCACGGGTCCTGGGGACCGCCCATCGGCGCCGTCGCGGTTGGGTGGCCGTGGGAAGCCAGGTTAGACGCGATCACGTCTGCGAGCTGGTCGTCCTCGACTGCGGCGCCGGGCATAATTTCGAGCTCGAACTGAGCGAGCGCCGGATTGCCGCCGATCTTGCGGGCCAGCTTCACCCTTTAAGCGTCCGGCGCGCGTCCCTGTCCCCGGCCAGGAAGTTGCAGTCGATCTCAGGCTGCTCGCCCGGGTCGCGGCTACGTGGGGGGAGGGTTCCGCGAGAGTCGGGCTTAACGACGGCGGCAGCCAGCCCGATCGTCCCCCGGTCGGGCTGTATTCAGGCGGCATCAGTCCGCACGGCGTCGCGGCGGATCTCGGGCCGGGTCATGACCGGCCGCAGCCACCGGACGGTGGCCCGTCTCCCCGCTTGGTCAGCCAGCCGAACGCGATCGGCAGCCGCCGGGCCGGCCGTAGCCGCAGCTGCTGCACGAACAGCCCGAACATGGCCGGGGACAGCTTGCCGGACAGCACCAGCGCCTTGCCGGTCAGTCTGGGCTGGAAGTTGCCGAACGCGTTGCAGGAGACGAGCACCAACCGGGCCACCCGGGCGGCGTCCTCGGCCATGAGCAGCTGGGCGAGCGCCCCGCCGGTGTCGTTGCCGGCCAGGGTGACCTCATCCATGTTGAGGCGGTCGAGGAACTCCGCGGCCAGCCGGGCGATGCCTGGCAGCGACAGGTTGGCGCCGAGCGGCAGCGTCGGCGCCACGCACCGGTGATCGGCGGACAGCTCAGCGATCGTTTCGTCCCACAGCTAGGCGTCCATCATCAGCCGCGCAACAACACCAGCACGGGCCCGTCACCACCGGTGTCGGTGTAGTCGATCGTCCCAGCGGACAACTCGATCGTCTGTGCGTCGGTGAGCTTCATGTGTTCCCTCGATGGCCGGTGAGCGCCTGGTACCGGTTTTCTGGGCTGCCGTTCTGATCGTGGTGCCGGTGAGGTCAGCGCTGTCGTGGCTGTCACTGTGAGCGGCTGTCACCTGGTTCCGGTGATTTGCCGTCCGGGGTGAGCTTTTGGATATCGAGCAGGTCCAGGCCGAGCGCCTCGATCTCGGCCAGCACGCCGTACAGTGCCGCCTGGTCCAGCAGGCCGGTAAGCACGGTGTGCGCGCCGTGGTGCTGCGGCGCCAGCGCCGGGAACGCCGACAGCACGGTGGGGCCGAGGTGCCCGCTGATCCGGATCATGTACGGGGCGGGTGCCGGGTCCATGACGCCATGATCACGGGCGGGCAGGTGACCCCGGATCACCGGGATCCGGTGACCGCCGGGGCCAGCGCGTGCGGCCGGCCGCCAGCAGCCGCAGTTCCCGGGCGCGCCGCACGGCCGAGGACCGGTCACGGACCTGGAGCTTGGCGTAGATGCTGCGCAGGTGGGTGCTGACGGTGTTCAGCGAGACGGACAGTTCGCCGGCGATCTCGGGCCGGGACAGGTTGGTCGGCAGATACCGCAGCACCTTGAGCTCGCCCGGGCTGAGCTCCTCCGCCGGCGGCGATGAGGACGGCTCTTTGGCCGCCGGGGATGAGCCGTGCAGGACGTCGAGGATGTCGGCGAGCAACGCGGCGTGCGCGGTCTGGTGCCGGGGCAGCGCCTCGAGCAGCCCGGCTGAGCCGGTCATGGCGAACGGCAGGACCACCCGGTCCGACTCCGCCAGGGCCAGCGCCCGTTCCGCCGCCTGGTTCGCCGCGCGCTGGTCACCGAGCTCGCGATGGGCGAGCCCGGCCAGCAGGTGCGCCTCAACGACCGTGACGTAACCAAGGACCGGTGCCGTGCCATCCAGAACATCGTGCAACGCGCCCAGGGCTCCGGCCGGATCGCCTTCCGCGAGGCAGATCACCGCGCGGGCATTACGGATCTCACCGGAGCTGGCCCGCTCGTCGTCAAGCGCCGCAAGGGCGGCGCGGGCTTCGCCGGGCCGCCCGAGGCGGGCCTGGGTGGCGAGCAGCCAGCCGGTCACCTGGCTCGCCAGCGCCTGCGATCCCTCCAGCTGCGAGGCCAGGTCTTCGGCCGCGCCGAACTCCTCGAGCGCCTCAGGGTGGCGGCCGCGGCCGGCGTGCAACATCCCGGCCGTCTGGTGCAGCAGCAGTCTGATGTCCGGCCCGGTGTCTGTTTGCAGAGCCCGTTCGGTGCGCCGCAACCACCGCTCGCCCTCGTCGAACTCACCCAGCAACACCATCGTGCCGGCGAGCGTCATCAGCGCGGGTGCGATCACCGGTTCCGCGCCCCAGCCGTACCGCTCGGCGAGCGCGATCGCCTCGCGGCACCGCTGCTGGGTCGTGGCGAACGCCTGGATTTTCGGCATGGCAGCACCATGGAAGATAGACGCGAAACCGAGCTGCGCGAGGCAGCCAACTTCCAGGTAGGGGCGGCCGATCTCCCGGGCCAGGACGGCGCCCTCCCGGAGGTGGCGTTCAGCGTCGGGCAGCCCCAGGGACCACGCCTCGGCGGTCCCCAGGTTCATCAGCGCCACCGCTCGCAGGTCGCTGCCCAAGGCGATGTCTTCCTCGGACGGCCCGGTTACCGGGGAGGCCAGGAATCGGGCCTGCTCGATGACGCCGGCCAGGTGACCGCGCCGCCTGGCCAGCGACAGCTTCAGCGACGCGACCGCCACCTGGAGGCGGCGCTGGCGACCTGGCGGCGTCGTCCCGGCGTACGTCTCGGCGACCGCCAGATGCGCGGCCGCCTCGTCCAGGCGCCCCTGAGCAAGGTCACCCATCGCGCGCACCACGGCCAGCTCGGGGTGGTCCGCGCCCGCCGGGAAGGCCCGCAGCAGCGCCTGCATGGTTTGCGCCTGCCCGTCGAGGGTCAGGCTGAACGAATAGTCGGCCAGCAGCCGGGCCGCCTCCGGCCAGTCGCCCGCCGCCTGGGTATGCCGGATGGCCTCAGCCACCTGGCCGTGCTGGGTGAACCATCCGGCGGCGCGCCGGTGCAGCGCGGGTATTTCCGCGGGCAGCGTGCGGCGCAGTTCCAGCCGGAGCAGATCGGCGAACAGGTGGTGGTAGCGGAACCAGGTGCGCTCGGGGTTGAGCGATTCGACGAACGCGTTCGCATCTTCCAGCGCCAGCAGGATCTGTTCCGAGCCCGGGCGGCCGGTCAGCAGGTCTGCCAGCTCGCCGTTGACCTGGTCAAGCAGGGAGGTGCGCAGCAGCAGATCCTGGACGTCGGGCGGCTGGCGTTCGAGCATCTCGGCGATCAGGTACTCGGCGACCGTGCGGTCGCTGCCGGAGAACTCGGCGACGAACCGCTCCGGGTCGGGGTGGCCGACCAGGGAGAGCGCCGCGAGCCGCAGGCCCGCGGCCCACCCCTCCGTCCGCTGGTGCAGCAGTGCCGCCCCGGAGTCGGATAGCGCGATGCCCGAGGCGTCGAGCAGCTCGCGGGTTTCGCGCTCGGTGAAGCGCAGGTCGGCCGCGCGGATCTCGGCTAGCTCGCCGGCCAGGCGCAGCTGATGCAGCCGCAGCCGCATGTCGTGGCGTGTGGTCAGGATCGCGTGCACGTTCGGGGGAAGGTTCGTCAGCAGCCGGGTCAGCTGGGCGGGGGCCTCTGGCGAGTGCAGCTCGTGGAGATCATCAATAACCAGCGTGACGCCGCCGTGAGCGTCGGCGAGCCCCGAGAGCACCCGGTCGACCATCGCCGGTGCGTTGAAGTCGGGTGCCGCTGCTGGCGGTTCCGCACGGCCGGCCGTGGCCGAAGCGTGACGGACCGCGCCGAGCACGGCCAGCCAGAACTGCTGGGCGTCGTGCTGGCCGCGCTGCACTTGCACGAGGGCGAGCCGGCGCGGCTGACCCGGCCGGCCGGCCCAGGCGCGCAGCAGCGACGTCTTCCCGCTGCCAGCCGGAGCCGAGATGACCGTCACCTTGCTCGCCGCCGCGCGATCCAGGGCAGCGACAAGATCACCCCGGTCGATCAGCCGGGGAGCTGCTGGAGCCACCGTCACAGACCCGCCTTGATATCCACGCCCGGCACCTCTGGCGCCGGTCACGCAGTCCTGGCACCTTCTGTCTCGGTACCAGGCCAGCGCACCTACTGTCAACGGCGGGCGAACCCCAGTTCTGCCGCACTGTCATCCATGCGCCGCCGCCGCGATCCCATCCAGCCTCGTGAATCACCGGGATCCGGTGACGGCCTCTCACCTGACTGGCGGCGAGCCTGGGCCTGTTGCGAAGGCTGGCACGGCCGCCAGGGGACGTGCCCGAAGATTCCAGGGAGATACCGTGACTTCAACGGCTACCGGCGCCGACGGCGCCGCGGACCTGCCCGACTACGCGCCGATCCCCCGGTCCGCGCTCGGCCCGGCCCTCAACGATCAGAGGTACTACGTCGGGCGGGTGGAGCGGAACCTGTACTGGGTCACCGACGGTGTCTACCAGTCGGCGTTCTTGACCACCCGCGACGGAGTAGTCGTGTTCGACGCGCCGGCGAGCATCGGCAACAACCTGCGCCTGGCGGTGGACGAGATCGCCGCCGCCAACGGCCTGCCCAACACGGTCACCCACTTCGTCTACTCCCATCACCACGCCGACCACGCCGGCGCGGCCTCGCTGTTCGGCGGCAACGTGGTCCGCATCGGGCACGAGGAGACCAAGCACCTGCTGGTGCGGGACAACGACCCGACCCGCCCGGCGCCGGAGGTGACCTTCACCGACCGCTACACCCTCGACGTCGGCGGTGAGCGCGCCGAACTGGCCTGGCACGGCCCCAACCACTCGCCGGACAACATCTACATCCACTTCCCCGGCCACGACACGCTGATGTTCATCGACGTGGTCAACGCCGGCTGGGTGCCGATCTACAACGTCAACCTGTCCGAGGACGTCCCCGGGTACATGGGCGCCCCGGCCATCGCGCTGGACTACCCGTGGACCCACTTCATCTGCGGGCACCTCGGCCGGCTCGCCACCCGCGACGACGTCACGGTGCACCAGCAGTACATCGCCGACATCGAGGCGAGCGCGAGGGAGGCACTGGCCACGGTCGACCCGATCCCCTCTTACATGAGGTACGGGGAGAACGCCTGGGCCGGGGTGAAGGCCAACCTGGACACCGTCACCGAACGCGCGGCCGCGCCCATCGTCGCCAAGTACACCGGCGTGCTGGCCGCCGCGGACATCGAGATCTTCACCTACACCACGACGTTCCAGATCATGCAGTCGCTGCGCCTCGACACCGGACTCGGCGTCAGCAGACCGGTCAACCCCTGACCCGAATGCCCCAGGGCCGACGGCGGCCCTGCGGCGCTGCCCGGGGCCGGGGGTGCCCACCTCCCGGCAGGAAATTTTCAGCAGCGGATTGACATGGGCGAGCCCGCCTGGAGTGCTGCCGGGCGGATTCCAACCGAAGGGAAATCCTCCGTGAGCACCGAACAGCGAGAGAACCTCGACGCGATCCTGCGGCAGTCCGCCTTCCCGTTCGACAGCGACGTCAGCGAGCAGCGGCGGCTGCTCCGGGAGCTGGCCTCGACGCAGCCGCTGCCCGCCGACGTGACCGTGACCGCCGCCGCACTGGGCGGCGTCCCAACCGCCGAGATCACCATCGACGGAATCGAACCCCGCCACGTTGTCCTGTACTTCCACGGCGGCGTGTACGTGATAGGGGACGCCTTCCAAGCCGCTGGCCTGGCCTCGCAGGTTGGCCGGCGGACCGGCGCCAAGGTCATCTCCGTCGACTACCGGCTCGCCCCCGAGTACCCGTATCCGGCAGCGGTCGACGACGCTCTGGCGGCCTACGAAGCCCTCCTGCGAGGCGGCACAGCCCCATCGGACATCGCCTTCGCGGGAGAGTCCGCCGGCGGCGGGCTCGCCGTCGCCACCCTGGTCAACGCCCGCGATCACGGGCTGCCCCTGCCCGCCGTGGCCTTCGTCATGTCACCGTATGCCGACCTCACCCTGGCCGGGGCGACCATGGAAACCAAGCGCGAGGCCGACCCGCTGTTCACCCCGCAAGCACTCCAGGCCCGGGTCGCCGACTATACGTCGGGGCAAGATGCCGTTCTTGGCCTTATCAGCCCGATATTCGCCGACCTGTCCGGTCTGCCGCCCCTGATCATCCAGGCCGGGACGCATGAGGTTCTCCTCGACGACGCCATCCGCCTCGCCCGGCAAGCTGCCACCGCCGACGTCGAGGTCACCCTGGACATCACCCCTGGGGTGCCGCACGTCTTCCAGGTCTATTACCCGATCCTCGACGAAGCGGCTGCGGCGCTGGACAGAGCCGGACAGCTCCTATCGGCGCATCTCACCGGATCACAGACGACTGGAGGGCCGGAAGTTGAGTGAGATAAAAGGTGTCGCTCGGTTCAAGTTTCACGAGGGGAAGGTCGAGGAGTTCAAGCGCTTGTCCGCGCAAGCCATGGACATCGTGCGGGCCAAGGACACCGGGACGCTGCAGTACGAGATCTACTTCAACGAAGATCAGTCCGAGTGCGTCGTCTACGAGCGATACCGGGACTCCGAGGCGGTCATCGAGCACGACGCGCACGTTGGCCACCTCAACGAGGCGATCTTTGCGACAGGATCGGTTTCCAGCGAACTCCTTGGTGAGCCGAGCGCCGAGCTCACCGCGATGATCGCAGGCAGCGGAGTCCCTCTCTTTAGGCCCTTCCTGTCCATGTAGAGACCGCTCGCTGGCTTCGACGAGCGTACTCCAGGATCTGTGGACACCCCACCACACGGGTCGGTCAGGAGCGGGACCGACTCACGTATTGGGATCCGCCGATGAGTACTGATCGCGAAGCACGGCGGTCGCGGCTCCCATCACCCGTGCCAGCGCATACCCCGGGATCGTGAACGACAGGAGTTCGACATGAGCGAGCCGCTCGACTGGAACGCGAAGACCATCGCGGAATTCCGAGCGAACGAGGGCATGGTTGGCGGGGTCTTCGAGGGCGCTCCGCTGGTCCTGGTGCATCACCGCGGCCGCAAAAGCGGGCGGGAGTACGTCAACCCGATGATGTACCTCCCGCACGACACCGAGCCGGACATCATCTACGTCTTCGCAACCAAGGCCGGAGCACCCACCGACCCGGACTGGTACCACAACCTGACCGCCGCCGGTGACGGCAGTGTCGAACGCGGAACCGAGACATACAGGGTGACCGTCCGCGAATTGACCGGCGCTGAACGCGACCGCATCTACGCCGAGCAAGCGCGGCGCTACCCAGGCTTTGCCGAGTACGCACGCCAAACTGCTGGAGTCCGCACCATTCCTGTGCTCGAACTTAGGCGGGCGTAGCCCACACCCCTAAGACCGGCCAGCGAGGTCATGGCGACGTTTCGAGGAATACACCCGCCACATCGACTGGTCCCTCACTGTCGGCCGGCGGCGGACATCGATTACCCGCTGCGGATGGCCCGCTGCCTGCTGGCAGGCAAGGCGGTGGCGGCATCGTCACCGCGGTCGACCGTGAGCACCGCGAGGTGGTGACGACGAACCGCGCCCGCGTTGGTGGCCAGCCCGATCCCTGCGGCGCCGCCGGTGTGGGGGGTGCCGCCGATGCAAATGAACAAGGCCTGCCGCGAGTACGGGTACTCGTAATCGCCGTACTCGATGATCAGACGGCCGGCGGGCGAACCCCGGACGTGATCGACTTTCTCATCCAGCGGCGCCGGCGTTCGGCCCGCGGTAGGCCAGGATCTGGCGGACCACGTTGCGGCCCGGGAAGGTGCTCGTCCCGCCTCTTGTTCTTGGTATGCACGGACCGGGCGGCCACGGTGATCGTGCCGGTCACATCGCCGGCCGCCGACACTGTGCTTCCCGGTGACCTGGCGGAAGATGCCCTTGACCGGGAGGAGCCTCCAGACGCTCCTGTTCTTCAGCCGGACCTCGGATCTCGGGACCTAGTTATCTGGGTCAACTGGCAAATCGGCGCCCCCGGTCAAGCGATCCCTGATCGCCTACGATCACTGAACTGCCAAGATTCCCCGGTCAACGATCTAGCCGCCGCTGCCGTACGGCGGGTGATGATCTCCAACCGGTGACCGTCGGGGTCGTCGAAGTACAGGCCGCGGCCGCCGTCGTTGTGGTTGATCGCCCCGGGCCGGCCCTTGCCGGGATCCGCCCAGTACGTCAGCCCCGGTCCCAGATGCGGCCGAAGGCGGCGTCGAACTCATCCTCGGCCACGAGGAACGCGTAGTGCTGGGCGACGATCTCTCCGCTGGACTCGGCGAAGTCCAGCGAGACGGCGTTGCCGGCCTCGACCACGAGAAAATGCCCGAACCTGGTGGCCGGCGGCAAGCCGAGAATCTCGCTCAGGAAGGCCGCCGACCGCTGCTGGTCACGGCAGGAGACGATGATGTGGTTCAGTTGCACGCTCACGCTGACTCTCCTTCCCTAATTTGGTTCACCTGGAATCAGTAATTCCTTATGGGTTCAGTGGTCGTAGCCCGTCAGGGGTGGATAAAGATGTTGTCCGGCGAGTGGTTGGGGCCATGCCAGGCCAGTTCGGCGCGCTCGTCGCCCACCTCGGAGCAGAACAGCCGGAACGCCTCGTCGTTGTCGAAGTTCTCTTCGAAGACCGTCCTGGCGGAAAGCATTCCTGGCCTCCTCCGGCCGGCGGTAGCGAGTGCGCCCGAAGCTATTGGCCATCGAGGTGAGCGGCCGTCACCGGATTCCGGTGATTGCGCGGGCCAGCAGCCGCGGCCGCCGGGCAAGGGCCGGCGGCCACGGCCCGCGTGATGTAACCCAGCCTCAAGATCTAAGCCGAGTCGCTACTGGAAAGTCATTCCAGTAGCACCGCCCAGACCGGCATCGCCGGGCCTGCACGCCCCTGATGGCCGTTCCGCCCAATACCGTGACCTGGCCAGGGTCTGGAGGGCAGGCCGGTTAATCACCTGGGGTCAGGTGACGATTGCTCACCTGCCTGGTCATAAGCCTGCAAAAGGCGATCTGGGCGTCAAGCACCGGCGCGGAATCCAAGTAACCAGATCCCGTGAACACCGCTGTGCTGCCCCGGCCACCAGGAGCTGTCTATGCCGCCGTTTCGTCAGGCCCGCCGCACCCGCTCGAGCCCGAGGGCCGGCACGATGTCAAGCTTCGCCCTGGGCCCAACGCAGGTCCGGCGGTCGGGATACGGCGCGATGCAACTCGCCGGCCCGTACGCCTTCGGGACGCCACCTGACCGGGCATCGGCCATCGGCGTGCTTCAGGCCGCGATCGCCGCCGGAGTCGATCACATCGACACGGCCGAGGACTACGCCCCCGGCGTGGTCAACGGCCAGGGGCTAGCTGATCTGCCGGCAGCGCCATACGGACAGGGGGATGAATACGGCCAGCAGGCCGCCTATCCATGCCGCGGCGGCTCCCAGCGATGCCGGGGTGCCATAAAACGCGAACGAGCGGGCGGCGTCGGCGGTGACGGTAACGGGGTTGATTTTCGCGAACGCCTGCAGCCAGTCCGGGAAGGTCGAGACGGGCACGAACACCGAGCTGGCGAAGACGAGCGGGAATATCACGACGAACCCGGCCGTCTGCGCCGTCTCGGCGCCCCGGACGGTCAGCGCCACGAAGGCGAAGATCCAGCTGAGGGCGAAGCCGAAGGCGGCGACGACGGCGATGCACGCGACCGCCCCGGCCACCCCGCCGAGGAAGCGGAACCCGACCAGGTACCCGACGGCGATCATCAGCCCGATGATGAGGATGTTGCGGACCAGGTCGGCCACGGTACGCCCGGCCAGCACCGCGGAGCGGGCCATCGGCATCGACCGGAACCGGTCGACCACCCCGCGTGTCAGGTCTTCCTTCAGGCCGACCGCCGTCTGCGAGGCGCCGAAAGTCACCGACTGGACGAAGACCCCGGGCAGCAGGAAGTCGACGTAGGCGACCCCATGCGGCAGCGAGCGGCCGATCGCGCCGCCGAACACGTAGACAAACAGCAGCACGAACAGGACCGGCTGGATGGTGGAGAAGACCAGCAGGTCCGGCTGGCGGATGAAGTGACGCAGGTTGCGGCGGGTGACCACGGCGGTGTCGGTGACCGCCGAGCGCACGGCCTGCGGTGACGGGAGCCGCAGCCGCAGGACCGGCCTGCGAGGCGCTGGCACGTCCGGCGCCGGCGGCTGGGGCCGGGGGGGCGCCGCGTCCGGGGGCCAGGTCCGCCGCCGTCCTCGCTGGGCGGGGCACCGGTCAGCTGCAGGAAGACATCGTCCAGCGTGGGCCTGCGCAGCCCGATGTCGCTGACGCCGATCTGTGCCCGGCGCAACTCGGCGGCCGCCTCCTCCACCAGCTGGAGCCCGTCGCGCGGGGCCGGGAGGGTGAGCCGGTCCGGGCGCTCGTCCGGCTCAGGCTCGCCGCAGCCCACCCCCGCCAGCACCGCCTGCGCCCGGTCACGCTGCGCCACGCTGGACAGTTCCACCTCCAGGATCTGGCCGCCGACGCGGTCCTTGAGCTCGTTCCCGGTTCCCTCCGCGATCACCTTCCCGCGGTCGATGACCGCGATCCGGTCGGCCAGCTGATCGGCTTCCTCCAGGTACTGGGTGGTCAGCAGGAGCGTTGTCCCCTCGCGCTGCAGTTCGCGCACGGTGGCCCAGATCTCATTGCGGCTGCGCGGATCCAGGCCCGTGGTCGGCTCGTCGAGGAACAGCACCTGCGGCCGGGTCAGCAAGCTGGAGGCGATGTCGAGCCGGCGGCGCATCCCGCCGGAGTAGGTCCGGGCCGGCCGGTCAGCCGCCTGCGCCAGGTCGAACCGCTCCAGCAGCTCGCCGGCGCGGCGGCGGGCGTCCTCACGGGACAGCTTGAACAGGCGGCCGAACATCTCCAGGTTCTCCCGCCCGGTCAAGAGCTCGTCGACCGCCGCGAATTGCCCCGTCAGGCCGAGCAGCTCGCGGCCAGCGGCGGGCTCGCGCACGACGTCGTGGCCGAAGACCTCCGCCCGCCCCGCATCCGGCGCCAGCAGCGTGGCCAGAATGCGAACCAGCGTGGTCTTGCCCGCCCCGTTCGGGCCCAGCAGGCCAAACACCATCCCCGCGGGAACCTCGAGCCCGGCACCATCCAGCGCCACAGTTGCCCCGAAGCGCTTGACCACACCCTCGACCCGCACCGCAGGCACCGAAGAACCACGTCCGTTCACCCCGGTCACTGGGCCCGTTCCCGGCTCGACTCGGCTTTCGTTGTCCGCTGTCATGTCGATCTCCTCAACCGGGCCGTGCGGGTCTTCGCGGCAGACTCAGGTTTGCCACCAGGCAGGTGATTGGTCGTCACCGGATCGCGGTGATTCGCCAGAGCGGGGCAACGCAGGACGGGTGGTTCGCGCGCCGTTGACAGCACGTACGGTGGCCTGGGACCAGGAGGGGCGGTGCCGGGACTGCGTCGCCGACGCTGTAGTGCCAGGCGTCGATATCAACGCGGGCCTTTGAAGGTGGCTCAGGCAACTCCCTGGCTGATCGACCGGGGCGATCTTCTCGCCGCTGTGCAACGGGCGGTACAGTGTCCTGCCTCTTGCAATGCTTTGGTGATCGCGGTCCCGATCGCGCCCGCGCAAGCGGTGACGACCGCGGTCCGTCCACGCGCGGAATCCTGTGCGGTCGTCATGGCCTCACACCGCTTGAGACGGATCGTCTGGCCATGGTGCAACGGCGTCCAAGTTGCGCAGCGCCTCGTCATCGAGCGCCATGCGTTCGGCGGCCAGGTCTTCCCGCTGGTGGGCGACAGAGCCGGTCCCGGGGATGAGCAGCACATTGGGGATCAGCCGCAGCAACTGCCGCTCCGGCTCCCGTCACGGGTGGACCTGCGAGCCGAAGCCGAGGTCGAGGCGGATCGACTCGAGGATGGCGAACGTCGTGCTCGCCGTGTAGACGTCGGCAGCGGCTAGGACCCCGAGGTACTTCTTGATGACTGGCCCGGAAGCGTAGGCGACCACCGCGGCCAGGTACTGCTGGGCCGCAGCCCACACGTTGTTCCCGTACTTGGCAAAGAACGGGGTCGGGTCGACCGTCCCCAGGGCCTTCTTGACGCCATCGATGATGTCGTTCACGTACTGCTGGTAGAGCACCATGTCGGCGCGGGTGCCCAGCCGGCCCATGTGGCCTCCGATGAAGTGCTTCCACGGGTAGGCCATGGCCGTGTCCGGGGCGGCGATGGAACCCGGGACGTCCTCGTTCAGGTTGAAGCTGTCGAACGGCACCCAGCGGGGCAGGAAGATGTCGACCAGCATGAGCGTGCCGTGGTCGGGAAAGTGGATGTAGCTGTTGTCCGGGGTGTGGTCGGGTCACGCCGGGTGCCGTCCGGGACCCGCCGGGTCACGCCGGCACGGCGGGGCCGGCCTCGGCCTGCGCCGGCGCCGCGCCGCGTGCTGGGGACGGCGTGCCCGGCTGAGCCAGCGGCCCGCTGCGGATCAGGGCGCCGCAGATGACCGCGCCGCCGGCGAAGATCCCGGCGGTCCACCAGAACGCGGTGGTGTAGCCGTGCAGCAGCGCCTGCCCGGTCAGGACCTGGCGGCCGATCAGCTGGGCCGAGGCGAGATGCGCCGTAAGGTAGGCGGTGACGGCGGCGGCGAAGATGCTGTTCAGCAGCGAGGTGCCGATCGAGGCGCCGAGCTGCTGGCCGACGTTGAGGGTCGCGGAGGCGACTCCCGCGTCCTGCGGGGCCACGCCGAACGTGCCGGCGTTGATCGCCGGGGCGAACACCATGCCCATGCCGATCCCGCTCACGATGGTCGGGCCGAGCACGCCTGCGGCATAGCCGATGTGCGGGGCGAGCTGGGCCAGCCAGACCGCCCCCCCGGCGGCGGCCAGCAGCCCGAACGCGACCAGCGGCCTGGGCCCTATCCTTGGCATCAGCACGATCGTGGACAGGTTGGCCGCGACTATGATGGCGCCGCTGAGCGGCAGGAACGCGACGCCGGTAACCAGCGGCGAGTAACCGAGCGTCTGCTGCAGGTAGTAGGTCAGGAACAAGAATGTCCCGAACAGCCCGGCCGAGACGAACAGCATCGACAGGTAGGCGCCGCTCCGGTTGCGGTCGAGCACCACGCGGGGCGGCAGCAGCGGGTGGGCCGCCCGGGTCTGCCAGGCCGCGAAGGCCGCCAGCAGTACCACGCCGACGGCCAGGAACCCGTAGGTGGACGGCGTGGCCCAGCTGTGCGAGGCCGCGTTGGCGAACCCGTACACCAGGCAGAACATGCCGCCGGCCTCCAGCAGCACGCCCGGGATGTCCAGCCTCGGCCGGGCCGAAGACGGCTGGCGGCCCAGCAGCAGCGCCCCGCCGGCGAAGGCCACCCCGGCGAAGATCAGGTTCACGTACAGCGTCCACCGCCAGGACAGGTACTCGGTGAGCAAGCCGCCGAGCAGCAGGCCCACCGCGCCGCCGGCCCCGGCGATCGCGCCGAAGATCCCGAACGCCTTGTTGCGCTCCTTTGGGTCGGTGAAGGTGGTGGTCAGCAGCGACAGCGCCGTCGGCACCAGGATCGCGGCGAACGCGCCCTGGCAGGCCCGCGCGGTGATCAGCATGGTGAAGTTGACCGAGGCGCCGCCGATGGCCGAGACCCCGGCGAAGCCGGCCAGTCCGGTCAGGAACGTGACCTTCCGGCCCAGCAGGTCAGACAGCTTGCCGCCGAGCAGCAGCAAGCTGCCGAACGCCAGGGAGTAGGCGGTGACCACCCACTGCCGGTCGATGGTGGAAAAGTGCAGTGCCCGCTGGGCCGACGGCAGCGCGATGTTCATGATTGTGAGGTCCAGGACGACCATCAGCTGCGCGATGCCGATCACGCCCAGCAGCACCCAGCGCCGTCGGTCCAGGCCGCCACCGGCAACCGTAGCTTCAGCCATGACGATCACACTCCGTTCCCTTGCTAACACGCCTTACTTGGATTCTGCGTCGGCGTTTGACGCCGAGATCGCCTTTGCAGTCTTGGGACCAGGCAGGTGAGCGATCCTCGCCTGATCCAGGTGATTCGCCCCCGAGACCATGGCCCGGTCACGGTACCGGGCGCACGGAATGCTGACCCGGGGACAGCTCCCCGGTTAGCGGAATGGTTTCGCGGCACGCGCCATTACCGAGCGGCTCCGGGGAGCGGCACGGATGACCTCCTGATTGGCCACGGGACACATCGTGAACGGTGGCCACCACGTCGTGGACCACAGAGCGCGTCGGAGTGCCAGGGTGCGGTTACCGCGCGGCAGGACCGGTCCTAAACGTGCCGGGATGTCCCGGTTAAGGTCAAGCCGTCCTTACACGTCCCGCGGGCGTGGGTGGCTGCGGCCGAGAGGTTGCGAGCGCTCCTGCTGGAGTGCGGACCTCGGCTAGCTCGCCGGCCAGGCGCAAAGCATGCGCTGCGTGACCTCCCCGGTAACTGCGAGCGTTCTACGCCGCCCAGCGGTCGGAGCTGACAGCTTAAGCCGAGTTCCGCCGCAACTGGCTGATCCGGGAACCCGCAGGCCAGAGAATACAGACGTAGTTCTGGCACCCTACAAGGGATGCAGCGAGACCATCTCACCGCCCGCCGCGCGGACTATCTCGACAATCTCGGCCGCCGGCCGCGAGCCGGACGCGCCCTCGCGGGCGAACGTCAGTGCGGTGGCGCGCCCAGTAGACCCTGTCGGTGACCTAGTTCAATGCCGACGACATCGGGCTGGCTGAAAGATAGTGCGGCCTGCCGCGTCCGAGAATCACCGGAATCCGGTGACGGTCTCTTACCTGTCCGGCGGTGATCCTGAGGACGCTGCGGAAGGTATCCGGCCTTCCGGTTATAGGCCGAAGGCTGGGAGATCGTCATGGCTTCGTTGGGCGGCGCGGGCGAGAGCGTGGCGGTGGTGGTCGGTGCAGTCGAGCTTGGCAGTGCCACGGCGACACTGCTCGCAGGAGCCGGGTTCACGGTGGTGGCGGTCGATCGCACCCCGAACGCACTGGACGAGCTGCCCGAGGGCATCCGTCGCGAGGTGGGCGACACGACCGATCAGGCTATGGCCAAGACCCTCATCGACCGGATCGCCGGCGAGGCGGGCCCCCCTGAGGTGCTGGTGAACACTATCGGCGGCTTTCTCCTCGATGAGGCAGCCAACGCGACGCCCGAGAACTTGCGGGTCATGATGGACGTCAACCTAGGGGCCGCGCTGTGGCTGAGCCAGGCGGTGGAGCCGTACATGCGGCAGCGCGGCTCAGGCGCGATCGTGCATGTGCCTGCTCGTCCTGGGACCGACCCGACCGCGGGCAGGCCATGTGCCCCCGCGCCGCCGATCGGTGCCAGCACACCACCGGCGGAAGAATTATCCCGTGCCCCGTATCTTCATCACCGGCTCCACCGACGGACTCGGCCGCGCCGCCGCCGGTGTCCTCATCAGTGAAGGCCATGACGTTGTCCTGCACGCCCGCACTCGCGAGCGGGCGGCGGCGCTCAGCGACCTCGCCGCGGACGCCGCGGGAGTCGTCATCGGCGACCTCAGCAGCGCAGCCGAGACCCGAGACCTCGCCGGTCAGGTGAACGAGATCGGCCGGATGGACGCTGTTATCCACAATGCCGGCGTCTTCCTTGAGCCTTCCCGCTCCACAACCGCCGACGGTTACGCGAAGACTCTCGCGGTGAACACCCTGGCGCCCTACATGCTCACTGGATTGATCGGCCGCCCGGATCGGCTCATCTACCTCAGCAGCGGACTGCATCACGCAGCTGCGGGGTCCCTCCGGGATATCGACTGGACCAGCCGGTCCTGGAACGCCGCACAGGCATACTCCCAGAGCAAGCTCCACGTCACCGCGCTCGCGCTCACCCTCGCGCGCGTCTGGCCGGAGGTGCTCAGCAACGCCGTCGATCCGGGCTGGGTCCCGACCAAAATGGGCGGCCCCGCGGCAACCGGCGATCTGCAGATGGGCTATCTCACGCAGACATGGCTCGCCGTCAGCAATGACGCCGCCGCAACCGTGAGCGGCGGCTACTGGTACCACCGGCAGCGACAGGCGCCCGCAGCACAAGCTCGTGACCCGGCTTTCCAGGACCAGCTGATGGACCGGCTGGCCGCGCTCACCGGCGTCGCGCTCTTTTAGCGTCGCGGTTGCGTCAGCCAGATCCGAGGAGACCCCGGGATCCCAGGCAAGACCGCCGCGATGCATAACACCTGTTTATGCACGTCCGCGACCGCAGCGAACTCACGCTCATGAGCCGCGCCGAACGAAGGCGGATATCGCGTGTCGCATGACCGCCGAGCTGCCACCGTCGGTAACGAGGCGCCTGTCTGGCCTTCGTCGGCGCCCAGAACTGCTACGACGACGTCATTGGTGACTTTCCCGGTCTGACTAGCGCGATCATGATCGTTTGGGGCTGGTAACACGTTTCTTGCCGCCTCACCCCTATTGTGCGCGACCTGCCATGTGGCCAGACCGAGTCACCGGGGTACGAGGCGTGCGTGAGAGTCTTCACGGACGACGCAGCGGACCCTGGAGGCGACGGCATGGAGATCGGCGTGCAGATTCCCGACTTCACCTTCCCTGCTGGGCCGGATCACCTCGGCGCGGACCTGGCGGCCATCGCCCGCGCGGCCGACGACGCGGGGTTCGGCTTCCTGGCTGTGATGGACCACTTCTTGCAGATCGGGGTGCTCGCACCGCCCGAGCGGGGAATGGTCGAGGCGTACACCACGCTGGGGTACCTGGCCGCGTGCACCACCCGGGTGAAGCTGCTCACGCTGGTGACCGGGGCCCTCTACCGTCAACCGGCCATCCTGGCCAAGACGGTGACCACCCTGGACGTGCTGTCCGGCCGGCGGGCCTGGCTCGGCATCGGCATCGGCCCGTGGAGCGACCAGGAGGCACGCGGCCTGGGCGTCCGGTTCCCGCCGGTGGCCGAGCGGTTCGAGCGGCTGGAGGAAACGCTGCAGATCTGCCTGCAGATGTGGCGCGGTGACGAGTCGCCCTGTACCGGCAGGCACTACCAGCTGGCACGGCCGATCAACTCGCCGCAGGCGCTGTCCTCCCCGCACCCGCCGATCCTGACCGGCGGCGGCGGCGAGCGGAAGACGCTGCGCCTGGTGGCCAGGTACGCGGACGCGTGCAACCTGCTCACTGGCCATGGCTGGGATCTTGCCCGCAAGCTCGACGTGCTGCGCGCCCATTGCCACGCCGAGGGCCGCGACTACGACGAGATCACCAAGACGTGCTACTTCGTCTTCGATGTGGGGGACAAGGGCGAGAAGGCGGCCCAGGTCGTGGACCAGCTCGGCGAGCTGGCCGGCCTGGGCTTCCAGGCGGCCATCGGCCCGGTGGTGAACGTCTCTCAGATCACGCCGCTTGAGATCATCGGCAGCGAGGTGATCCCCGCCGTCGCCGGCCTCTGAGCCGCCGGCTTGGCCGCTGAGGGCACGCGCACCGGAACCAGTTCGACGAGGACGACAACTTCGTCGCCACGACCCTGATGGACGAGTACTACGCCAGGCTCGCCGAGACCTGGCTCGGCGTCCCCGCCGGCGACCTCCTCCCCGGCTCTCCCATCCCCTCCAGCAGGAAGCCCCATTCTCAGCTTGTGATTCGGCGTGAGGCGCGCTCAGAATCAGTGCGCCGGTCCGTCTGCATTGACATGAAGCTCACCGTTCAGACGTTCCTGACCCTCGACGGCGTGATGCAGGCCCCCGGCGGACCTGAGGAGGATCCCAGCGACACCTTCACCCACGGCGGCTGGCAGGCCCCGTTCCCCGACCCGGCCGTCGGCGAGTTCGTCACCGAGCTCAACAGCCACGCCAGCGCGTTCCTGTTCGGTCGCAGAACCTTCGACATCTTCCGCGGCTACTGGCCTGATCAGACCGACCCCGCCAACCCCATCGCCACGGCGATCAACTCGCTGCCCAAGTACGTCGTGTCCAACTCGCTCAGCGAGACCGATGCCACGTGGCGCGGCGAGCACCCTGACACCGCTCGCCTCGTTACCGGCGACGTGATTGCGGCGCTGCAAGCGCTGAAGGACGAACCCGGCGACGAGCTGCAGATCTGGGGAAGCAGCAAACTGCTCCAGACGCTGTTGCAGCACGAGCTCGTCGACCGCTTCCGCCTGATGACGTTTCCGCTGGTGCTCGGCTCCGGTCGCCGCTTGTTCAACGACGGCATCCTCCCGGCAACGATGCGCCCTGCGAGCCTCACCGTGACCGATCTCGGTATCGTCATCGGCACCTACGAACCAGCCGGTCCGGTTCGCCACGGCCAGATGTAACCGGCTGGGGATGGCCGTGTCAGGCCGTCACGTCTCGGCTGGCCATCACCGTGGCGATGACGGCGACGCACACGGCGGCGTAGGCGGCGAGCACGCCGACGGCGGTGCCGGTCCGGCGGGGTGCCGGGCTGGCCGGGCTGCATCAGCGAGCGCAGCACCACGCCCGGTTCTCGCCGATCACTTTCTCGATCGGTACGAACCAGCGCGCCCACGGGTCGGTGACGCGCTTCCGGAGCCGTCGGCCGAGCCCGCACCGTTGGCAGCGGCGCCGCCGTTGGGCTATCCGGGTCGGGTGCCTGCTGCGCCGGTGATGGCAGGCACACTGCGTACTTTGCCAAGCGTTCCCGAATTGTTGATCGGGGCGGGTAACGCTCAGACGCGAGGCACCCGCCACCGCGATCCGAACGGCGGCTCCGTGCGCGCCTCCACCATGGACGGCAGTCACACGAAGTAATCGCGCTGGCCGCCACTGGGCGGCTCGGCATGGCCGCCGCTGGGCAGATTCGGCTGGCCGTCCTCACGCCACGGGAGCTGCGGCATACGTTCGTCTCGGTCTACCAGTTTCGAATCGGGCGTCGCCGTGGAGGATCGCCCAGCTGGCCGGGCACTCCAGCTCGAGGACGACCGAGGTCATCTACCGTCACGAGCTCCGCCCGGTGATCACCACTGGCGCCGACGTGATGGATCAGATCTTCGTCTAGATCACGCGGCTCCGCGTGGGCCGGGTTTTCCATATCACCGCTGCCTATGCTGGAACTTCCAACACATCCTGGAGGGTCCGGGCTGGTGGATGACGACTCGCTGCGGCGCGTTCCTGGCCGCGTGCTGTACCTGGTAATCAGAGGCGCGCCCGCATCCGAGGGCGTGCCCGCGCTGATCACAGCGTGCCAGGCCGCCGGATGGCGGGTGGTTGTCTTTTCCACCCCTACGGGGACCAGGTTCGTCGATCCCGCCGAACTTGAGCAGCTGACCGGCGAGCAGGTGAGGTCTGAGTACCGGATGCCGGGCACCGGCACGCCGGTCCCGCCTGCGGATGCGGTGCTGGCGTGCCCGCTGACGTTCAACAGCGTCAACAAGTTCGCCCATGGCCATGCCGATAACTTCGCGGTGGGCCTGCTGTGCCACCAGCGCCGGTCGGCCGGGCCGCGGAACACCGGCGGTGTCACGCCCTTCAGGTGCGCGGCACAGAAGCCGCGGCCGAAGACGAAGACCAGCGGCCCTGACCCCGGCAGGTCGGCGATCAGGCGCTCCAGTTCGCTGGCGGGCTCGCTGATATCTGCGATCGCGTCCATCTCGTGATCCTCACCCGCGTTGGTGCCGTCAGTGGATGGCAACACGGCGCTGCGCAGGACCGGTACCCGGCCGTCCACCGGGGTGGATCAGAGCGGGAATGGGGCGGATATGACGCGTCAAGCACGCTGATAGACGGAGCAGATGACGGATCACGGTTTAGCCGAGGAACTCGGCGAGGGTGGGGTTGACCTGGCCGGCGGCCAGCAGGGGGGCGCCGTGGCCCTGGCCGGGCAGCTCGGCGTACCGGCAGCCGGGAATGCGCTGGGCTGCTTCGCGCACGGACCGCGGGGGGAACCAGCAGTCATGCTCGAACGCCATGGCCAGGCAGGGGGCCTTGATCTGGCTGAGCCGGTCCAGCTGGCTGCTGTCCCCGAGCCAGGCCAGGTCGGCCTGGTACTGGCCGAGCCGCCCGGGGTTGGTCCACGGTTCGGCCGCCTCGATCAGGCTGATGGTGACCTTGACCGCGTTGTCGTCGTCCTGGAGCTGGGCCATGGGATGCAGGGACAGCAGCAGGTCGGCGACGTCGAAGCTGAGCGGGAGCGGATCAAGGGCGCGGGCGAGGTCGACGGCGGCGCGGGATCGGGCCACCGCGTAGGCCGGGGCCGGGCCGGCCGCGGCCAGGAGCACGAGCCGCCGGACCAGGCCGGCCCGGGTCACGGCGAGTTCCTGGGCGATGTATCCGCCGAGCGAGTAGCCGATGATGTCGCAGGGCCCGAGCCCGAGGTGTTCGATCAGCGCCGCGGTGTCGGCGGCCATGTCGGCTACCAGGTAGGGGGCGGGCGGCGCCTCGGACCGCCCGCAGCCTCTGTTGTCGAAGGTGATGACGGTGTGCCTGGCGGCGGTCAGGTCGGCCACTTGGGCGAACCACAGGTCGGCAGGCTGACCGGTGCCGCAGATGAGCAGGACCGGCGGTCCGTCGCCGGTCACTGAGTAGTCGATGGTGATTCCGTTGACGATTGCGTTCGGCATGCAGCCAGCATCCGGCGGCCCGGCAGAAAGAACATCGCCCAGATGGGGGGTCAGATCCCGGGACGGCTGGAGACAGCGGCGGCCAGCTCGGCGCGGGTGCGCACGCTGAGCTTGCGCAGGGCGCTCGACACGTGATCCTTGATGGTGCCCGCGCTTACCCCGAGCCGGGCCGCGATCTCGGGATTGGTGAGGCCGCGGGCGACCAGATCGGCGACGTTCCGCTCAGCAGGGGTGAGACTTGACCACCCGAACGCGGGCCGCCGGCGCGGGCCCCGCCCCCGGCGGGCCATCGCGGCGGCTGCCTCGATGCTGAGCCCGGCACCGCGCTCCCACGCAGGCTGCGCCTGGCCGCCGAGACGCTCGCGCCCTGATGCGACCCAGCCCGCGATCCGGCCGGACTCCACCGGCCGGGCGGGGAAACCCAGCCGCTCCCGGGCGGTAGCAGCGGCCGCCAGCAGCGGCAGGCCGCGCCGCGCCTGCTCCTCATCAATCAGCAGGCCACCGAGGGTCTCCAGCGTCTCGACCAGCCCCAGATGGTCACCGGCTTCGAGTTGCCCGGCCAGCGCCTCGTGGCAGCTGTTGACCGCCGATGCCCGGTCACCCCTCATCCAGGCCAGCCGCCCCAGGTGGTGGCGGGCGCGGGCGGCATCCGCGGCCAGACCGCACTCAGCCGCGTGGCCGGCCGCTTGCTCATACCAGCTTCGCGCGTCGCCGTGGCGGCCCTCCAGCTCGGCCAGCTCGCCGAGCGAGTCGAGCCACCAGGCCAGGAGTGGCCGCACGGCGAAGGCGCGGGCTAGTTGCACGGCCTGATCGAGGTGGCCGGCCGCGCCCGGTTCGCCGCGGGCCAGCAGAATGCGGCCCAGGTGCCCGGTGGCGAGCATCACGTTGATGGCCGAGTTGGCCCGCCCGGCGATCTCGATGGCCTCGGCAGCGTGCTGCCCGGCCGTATCCAGCCGGCCGCGCGCACGTTCGATCTCGGCCAGGATCGCCAGCGCCGCGCTGGTCCAGGTGGCATCGCCGATCGCCAGCAGCACGCCCAGCGCTTGCTGCGCGGATGCTTCCGCCGCCGCGAGCTGCCCGAGCCATAGCTCCACCGCGGCGCGGCCAAGCACCGCCATCGCGAATTGCTGCCGCCGCCCCGAACGGGCCGTCAGCTCGATCCCCTCCCGCAGCGGCCCGGTCGCCGCGTCGAAACGCCCGGCGTAGTAGCGGGCCCAGCCCAGCCCGGCCAGGCCGGTGCTGCGGGTCCAATCATCACCGCTCCGGCCGGCCGCCTCCAGGCCCTCTTCGAAAAGCGCGGCGGAACGCCCTGGGTCCGCGAACCACCAGACATAACCGGCGGTCGCCAGACAGCGGGCCAGTACCACATCGTCACCGAGCAGCCGGGCCGCCGGCAATGCCGACTCGATGGCCGCGAACGAAGCCAGGTAATCACCGGCGATGAAGGCCAGCTGCGCCAGCCCGACCTCGGCACGCAGCCTGACCAGCGGCTCGACCTGCGCCTCGGCCGCCAGCGCGGCACGCAACCAGCGCAAGCCGGTGACGAACCAGCCGCGGGTATACCAGAAGAAATACAGCGCGGCCGCCAGCCGCTGCGCCTCCTCAGCCGCCCCGCAGGACAAGAACCAGCCCAGCGCCGCGTCGTGATCGGGCCGGTCGAACTCGAGCAGGTCGCACTGCTGCTCGGCCCGCGGCGCGAACAGCAGCGGCTCGATGGCCTCGGCCCGGGCCAGGAACGCACGGGCGTGCCGCCACCGGGCCAGGTCCTCTTCCCCGGCATCGGACAGACGTGCCGCGGCATATTGGCGTACCGGCTCGTGGAAGCGGAACCGGGTCCTGGTCCCGCTCGTGTCCGCCTCCAGCAACGACGCGGTGACCAGCTGCTCGACCAGCACGCCAACCTGACTGGTCCCGACCGGCGGTGCCCCCGCCACCTCCCGCGCCGCGGCCAGGTCAAACCCGCCGGGGAATACGCTCAGCCGCCGGAACACCACCGCAGCATCGGCCGACAGCAGAGCATGACTCCAGCTCAGGCACGCCTCCAGCGAGTCATGACGTCCCGAGCCCGTGGTCCTGGCCGGCCATCCCGAAGGTCCCAGCCCCTCGGCGAGTTCGGTCAGCGAGGCAACCCGCAGGCGGTTGGCGACCAATTCAAGCGCCAGCGGAAGGCCGCCCGCCTGGCGGCAGATGCTGCCCGCGAGTACCAGCTCACCGGGCCCGGCCCGCACCGTCACCCCCGCCATGGCGGCCCGGGCCAGGAACAGCGTCACCGCCTCCGTCGCAACCGAAGGGCCGGCCTCGCCGGGAACAACCATCGGCTGCACCCGCCATACGGATTCGGGCTCGATTCGAGCGGGATGCGGCTCGTCACCAGCACCCGCAGATCCGCGGCCCGCCCGGCCAGCTGCCCGCAGGCACGCCGGGCCGGTTCCAGCACATGCTCGCAGTTGTCGATAACCAGCAACGACCGGCGGCCCGACACCGCTTCGGCCACCGCGTCAAGCCCCGCCGCCGCCTCGGCCCCCCTTATCCCCACCGCCTCAACCAGGGCGGCAACCACCTGCTCATCGCCGCGGCATGGCACCAGGTCGGGCCAGGTCCGCCCGGCCGGCCGACACCTCGATCCACGCCGCCTCGACCGCCAGCGCGGTCTTCCCGACTCCCCCGACGCCGGTCAGCGTCACCACCAGATACCGGGCCAGCCTGGCCGCGATCTCGCCGAGGTCCGCGGTTCTCCCGACAAAGGACAACCGCCTCGGCGGCAGCCGCACCGCAACCCGGGCCCGGTCGGTATCACCATGACCGGCGAAGCCGCCGGAAAACTCCCCCACCAGCCGACCGTACCGCCCTACCCGGCTGGCGGCTAGACCGTGGCCGCCTGGCCGCCGTGACCGCGGCGCTGGCGCCCGATGTCCGTATCGTCGGCGCCACTGGCAAGGCCGGCCGGGGCCTTGAAGGACCGAGCCAGGCAGCCAGTACCTCCGGGCTCGGACCCGCGGATTAAGAGCCGGGCTCGTTCAGTGTCCAAATAGCGTCATTGACGATGGAGGGGTGACGCCGCACACTCGGCGGGCCGTCCCCGGCCATAAGCCCAGCCGCGCTCATCCGTACCGGCTGAAGACCAGGACGGCAGCACGCGCCTTGGTGGTCGATGCGCTAGTTCCACGTCGAACCGTAACGGTCCCGGAACGGTGCGGATGTAGCGTGCGATTCGTGGGTGACCGCCTGACAGCTTCCAAGCGGAAGGCACTAACCGATGCGAGGGAATCCCGGCGAGAGCCCGGACGGCCCGGTGGGTGGCCGGATGCACCGCGGCGGGGTCGGTGACGCTGATCGGCGCGGGGGTGGCGCTGGCCTATGCGGACCGGCATCTGGTGCCTGCCAGCTTGACGGGCTCGACCGTCTCCAACCTCTCCATGCAGGTAGTGAACGCGGCCGTCCCGGTGGTGGGCTTGGTCCTTGCGTCCCGCCGCCCGGAAAACCGGTATCAGCGGAAGCCTGGCTGCCGTCGAAGGTGACGTGAGCGCGATGCGGTGGGTACGCAGGTCAGCATGGTTGCTGTGGGCTGCCACGCTGGTAGTCGCCGCGCTTGGCCTGGCGTTGCTGGTCTGGGATTGGCCGACCCCGGTGCCGGGGGGTTCGTTTCGGCGTTCGCGGGTTCAGTGGCCTGTGGGCGGTGGGCTTTGGCAGTGTCGGCGCCCTGCTGACCTGGCGGCGGCCCGGTCACCCGGTTGGCTGGGTTTTCGCGGCCGCGGGGTTGGTGGCTGCGGTGGATTTTGCCACCTTCGAGTACGCGCTGGCCGCCGTCGTGGGCCACCGTGGCTTTGCCGGGCGGTGAGTACGTAGGCTGGGTGCAGCTGTGGATCTGGGTGCCGTTCATCGCGCTGATCGCGGTCTACCTGTTCCTGCTGTTCCCGGACGGGCGGTTGCCCGGGCCCGGCTGGCGGCGGGTCAGCCGGCTGGCCGGAGGGTTTGGAGTCCTTGAGGTCGCCGGGCTTGCTCTGACTCGCGGAACAGTGGCCAGCCTGCCAGTACTGCGGAATCCGTTCGGGGTTTCCCCAGCCTGGGTGCCGTTGACTGCGATCGGTTCCGGGCTCGTCGGGTTGCTCGGCTGTGTCGTCCTGGCAGCGTGGTCGCTGTTTCGGCGCAGCCAGCGCGGGCCATCGGTGGAGCGGCTGCAGATTAAGTGGCTGGCCTATTCAGGGTGCTTGGTGGCGGTGGCGCTGGTGTTGTCGACGATCCTGTCGGAGATACTCTCGGTGAGCGCCGGGATTGCTGGTCGCGTCACCGAGGGCGCGTTCATGGTCGCCGTCTTGACCATGCCGGTCGCGGTCGCGGTCGCCGTGCTCAAGTACCGGCTCTACGACATCGACCGGATCATCAGCCGCACCCTGGCCTATGCGATCGTGACCGGGCTGCTGGCCGGACTGTACGCGGGCCTGGTGCTGCTGGCCACCGAGGTGTTCAAATTCCATGGCACGGTGGCGGTGGCCGCTGCCACCCTAGCCGCCGCGGCGCTGTTCAACCCGGTGCGGCGGCGGGTGCAGAATGCCGTGGACCGGCGGTTTAACCGCGCCCGCTATGACGCGGACCGGACCCTGGCCGCGTTCGCGGCCCAGCTGAAAGACGCCGTGGACCTGGACTCGGTCCGCGACGACCTGGCCGCCGTCGTGCAGAAGGCCCTGGAACCCGCCCACGTGTCGGTGTGGATCGGGCCAGACGAACGACATTAACGCAATACGGCGAATTGGACGATCCGCCGGATCCGGGCCGAGCTGGCCGGGGCGGACCCTGAGCGTGTCGCCGGGACGTTCAGCGTGATCGCCGCGTCCTTGCTGACCGAGGCGTGCGGGGGAGATTCCGCCAAGGCGGCGGTGCTGGCCAGGCGCCAGTACAGCCAGCGGGTCGGCCGGGAGGCCCGCTACAGCTCCATCTCAGCGCCGTCCCGCTCTGGGCTGAGGCTCGGCCTGCGCCTGGCGCTCGATTCGCACGATGTACTCGGCGCTGGCCTGCTGCTCGGCCTCGCCGGTGGCGATGCGTTGCGCGGCCTCGTCCGCACGGGCCTGGAGTTCGTCCAGCCGGGCAGCGCGGTTACCTGGCTGGCCGAAGTCAGCGGCGGGTTCTTCGTGAGGCTGGGGTTCCGGCTGACCCGAGATGGCCTCTGACCGCGTCGGTGGTCATGTCGAAATAGGGCACCGAGTGCGGGTCCTTGCCGCGCTCGGCCGCGCGGACCTCGGCCACCTCCACCGCGCTGGCGTACAGATGCGCGGCCAGGTACGCGGCCACCGCGGCCTGCTCGCATTCGTCAGCCGCCTTGGACTGGCGTCGCTTGACCAGGAGCTCGCCGCCGGGCCCGATGTTGTGCTGGTACAGCCGACCGATCACGGCCGGGTCGACCTGGCCGCTGAGCCCGAGCGCAGCGGCGCCCTTGCCGGCCCACTGGCCCGGCGGCCCGCCGGACGCGGTGTAGCAGGACATCGCGCCGACACAGCCTTCGGCGTGCTGGCCCGCCATGAGGTGGGCCACGTCGTGGCCCAGACGAAACGTCGTGATCGCAGTAACGGTCGGTCACCTCAACGGTACTCACCGCTAGCATCTGTCGCTGATGCCTGTCTAGGAGCGGTTACCGCGCGGCGGTCATCGCCGCTACACGTTAAACCGAAACTCAACGACGTCGCCGTCGCGCATGATGTAGTCCTTGCCTTCGATGCGGGCCTTGCCCGCGGCACGGGCGGCGGCCATGGAGCCCGCCGCGATCAGGTCGTCGTAGGAGACGATCTCGGCCTTGATGAAGCCCCGCTGGAAGTCGCTGTGGATGACGCCGGCCGCCTGCGGCGCCGTCGCGCCGGCCTTGATCGTCCAGGCGCGGGCCTCCTTCGGGCCCGCGGTCAGGAACGTCTGCAGCCCGAGCGCCCGGAACCCGGCCTGGGCCAGCTGGGTCAGCCCGGGCTCACCAAGGCCGGCCTCGGCGAGCAGTTCGGCGGCCTCGTCCTCGGGCAGCTCGGTCAGGTCGGCTTCGGTCTTGGCGTCGAGGAAGACCGACTCGGCGGGACTGACGAGCGCGGACAGGCGCTGGCGCAGATCGGTGTCGCCGAGTTCGCCCACGTCGCAGTTGAATACGTAGAGGAACGGCTTGGCCGTCAGCAGCTGCAACTCCCGCAGCGCGCCCAGATCGATGCCCGCGGCAGCGGCGCCGGCCCACAGGGTGACCCCGGTGTACAGGAGCTTCTCGGCGGCCTCCGCGGTCTGGGCCACCCGCGCTCGCTCAGCATCCTTGGCGAACTTGGTCTCCTTGGCCAGCCGGGGCAGGGCCTTCTCCAGCGTCTGCAGGTCGGCCAGGATCAGCTCGGTAACCACCGTCTCGATGTCGCGCTCGGGCGACACGTCGCCGTCCACATGGGCGACGTCGGGGTCGGCGAATACCCGCACCACCTGGCAGATCGCGTCCGTCTCGCGGATATGGGCCAGGAACTGGTTACCGAGCCCCTGGCCCTGCGAGGCGCCACGGACCAAGCCGGCGATGTCGGTGAACCGCACGCTGGCGGGCACGATCCGCGCGGAGTCGTACAGCTTGGCCAGCTCGGCCAGGCGCGGGTCGGGGACGCCGACCACGCCGACGTTCGGCTCGATGGTGGCGAACGCGTAGCTGGACGCGAGTGCCCCAGCTCGGGTCAGCGCGTTGAACAGGGTGGACTTGCCGACGTTGGGCAGGCCGACGATGCCGATAGACAGGCTCACCCGCGCGAGTCTAGTGGCGCGGGCCGGCGCGGAAGGCAGCGCTAGAACTGGGCCTCGTATTCGGCGGGGTCGATACGGGCCTCGACGACCAGCGGCCGGTCGCCCCGGGACCGGGAACCGAGGTCGGAAAGCGCCTTCTCCAGGCCCGCCGGGGTGTCGACGCGGACCCCGTCGCAGCCCATCGCCTCGGCCAGCGCGGGCAGGTCCGTCCCGCCCAGCCGGGTCGCGGTCGGCGGGTAGCCCATGAGCTGCTGGCGCAGTTCGATCCGGTTCAGGCTGCCGTCGGCGAAGACCACCACGACGACGGGCAGGCCCAGGCCCGCGGCGATCCGCATCTCGGTCGCGGTCATCGCGAACCCGCCGTCGCCGACCAGGGCGATCACCGGCCGGCCCGGGAACGACAGCCGGGCCGCGATCGCGGCCGGGACGCCGAACCCCATGGCCGACAGCCCATTGGTCATCAGCACCGACCGCGGCCGGGACGCCGTCCAGACCTGCCCGGCCATGATCTTGTGCGAGCCGACGTCGGTGGTCACGATCGCGTCGGCTGGGGCGGCCTCGCGGGCGATCGCGACCACGTCCGAGGGGTTGAGCCGGCCCTCGGCCCGCCCGGCCTGCCAGGCCGCGCGCAGCCGGGCCCGGTGCGCCGCCACCTCGGCCGGCGCCCACCGGGGCTCACCCGACCAGGCGGCCGTGACCCAGCCCAGCAGCGCGGCGACGTGGCCGACCAGTTCGTGTGCGCTGGCGTAGACCTGATCGGTGTTCGGCGTGGTGTCCAGGTGCAGCACTGGCGTGGTGACCGACCACGGGCTGATCAGCTCGACCGGGTCGAACCCGGCGGCCAGGACCAGGTCGGCCCCGGCCAGCAGGTCCCACACGACCCGGTGGCCGGCCATGTCCAGGACGCCGGCGAAGTACGGGTGCTCCTCGGGGATCACCCCCTTGGCCATGGGCGATACCACGACCGGGATCCCGGCCAGCTCGGCGAGCCGGGCCAGTTCCGGGCCCGCGCCGCAGCGGACCGCGGCGGTGCCCGCCAGCAGCACCGGGCGCCGCGCGGCCCGCAGGCCCGCCAGCGGGTCGCCGTCGCCGTAGACGTCGACCGTGCCCGCGGCCGGGGCCAGCGGCGGCACGGCGATCTCCCCGGTCCCGGCGGGAACCGCCCAGGCGTCGGCGGTCACGGTCAGGTGGACGGCACCGGGACGTTCGGCGACCGCGGTGCGCAGCGCCTTGCGCGTCACGATGTCCGCCGAGGCCGGGTCCAGCCGCAGGGTCAGCTTCGTGACCGGCGCGAACATCCGGCCGTGATCGACCACCTGGTGGGTGAAGAACTGCTCGCGCGAGCTCTCGATCTGGCCGGAGACGGCCAGCAGCGGCACCCGGTCCAGGGTGGCCGAGGCCACGCCGTTCAGCACCGCGGTGGAGCCGGGCCCCAGAGTGGACAGGCACACGCCGGGCAGGCCGGTGGCCATGGCCGCGCCTTCGGCCATGAACGCGGCGGTGCCTTCCCGCACCGCCGACACGAGCTCGATGCCCCGCTGCCGGGAGGCCTCCATGAAGTCGATGACGGACTCGCCAGGGTAGCCGAACACGTGCCGCACACCGGCCGCGTGCACGTAACCGGCCAGCAGCGACGCGGTGGACCCCGCTTCCATCGTCCCATTCTCCACGAACCGGGCGCGGCGGCTGGCACCACGGGTCCGTTCCGAATAAAAAAAGAGGGCGCCAGGGGCCGGGCGTGTCGGCGGGAGTATTCGCCTACCGGGTGCGATCATCGCTGCATATGACCTCTTTGCTCGTCGGCCTGCTGCTCGGGATCGTCATCGGGGCGGTGATCGGGTATCTCTGGACGCGCGGCCGGCTGGCGGACGCCAGCGCCCGGGCGCGCGCGGCCGAACAGCGGGCCGCGCTCGTCGACGGTCATCTGGCCGAGCGCTTCGAGGCGCTGTCCGCCCAGGCGCTGGACGCGAGCACCGCGCGGTTCCTCGAGGTCGCGGAGGGACGGCTGCAGGCGGCGAACGCGAACGCGGCCGGGGAGCTCGAGACCCGCCGCGCCGCGGTCGAGCATCTCGTCGGGCCGCTGAAGGAAACCCTGGCCCGGGTGCAGGAGCAGCTACGGGAGTCGGACGCGGCCCGGACGCGCTCGCACGCCGCGCTGGCCGAACAGGTCGCCATCGCCCGGCAGACCTCCGAGCAGCTGCGGGCCCAGACCCAGGCGCTGGTCACCGCGCTGCGGCGGCCGGAGGCGCGGGGCCGCTGGGGCGAGCTCCAGCTGCGCCGGGTGGCCGAGCTGGCCGGGATGAGCGCGCGCTGCGACTTCGACGAGCAGGTGACCGTCGCGGACGGCACGCAGCGGCCGGACATGGTGGTGCGCCTGGCGGGCGGCAAGAACATCGTGGTCGACTCGAAGGTCTCGCTCGCCGCGTACCTGGAGGCCGCGGAGAGCGACGACGAGGACGTGCGCGCGGCGAGGATGGACGCGCACGCGCGGCACCTGCGGGACCACGTGGACCGGCTGGCCGGCAAGGCTTACTGGGCCGCGCTGAGCCCGTCGCCGGAGTTCGTCATCCTGTTCATCCCGGGTGAGGCGTTCCTGGCCCCGGCGCTGGAACGCGACCCCGCGCTGCTGGAGTACGCCATCGGCCGCAAGGTCCACATCGCCACGCCCACCACGCTGGTCACGATGCTGCGCACGGCGCAGTACGCCTGGCAGCAGGCGGCGCTGGCGGACAACGCGCGGGCCGTGTTCGACCTCGGCCGCGAGCTGTACGAGCGGATCGGCGGGCTGGGCCGGCACGTGGACCAGCTGGGCCGCACGCTGACCAAGGCCGTATCCGCCTACAACCAGACGGTCGGCTCGCTGGAGAGCCGGGTGCTGGTCACCGCCCGGCGGCTGAACGAGCTGAGCGTGGTCGAGGGCGAGCTCGGGCCGCCGGCGCCGGTCGAGGAGGCGACCCGGGCGCTGTCCGCGCCCGAGCTGGTGGCGAGCGGCCCAGCCGAGATCCAGCCGGCCGAGATCCAGTCCGACGGCGCCCGGCCCGTCGGCCTGGTGCGCGCGGCTCGATGACGCAGATCCGGGCCCGGACGCCGAACCGTCAGGCCGGGCCGCGCCTGGAACCCAAGGCGTCGGTACGTCTCACCGGGCGCGGGGCGCTCGCGGCGCTGTTCGCGCTGTGCTTCTTCACCCAGCTGATCGCGGCCTGGACCGGCTGGGGCACGCTGGCGGGCGCGGCGTTCGTCTGCGGCTGCGGTGCCGTCACCTACTACACCAGGACCAGCGGCCTGCGGGCGGTGGTGGTGGCCCCGCCGCTGCTGTTCTTCGCCGGGTCCGCCTGCGCGCAGGTGCTCACGGCGCCCGGGACGTTCCTGGCCGCGACGGGGATCCTGGTCACGCTGGGCACGTCGGCGCCCTGGCTGTTCACCGGCACGGCGCTCACCGTCGTGGTCGCCGTGGGCCGCGGTTACCGGCCCGCGCTGCCCCGGCGGCCGTACCACCCAGCAGGCCGCCGCTAAGCTCCGCGCGGCCCGCTCCTCGGCCCGCTCGGCCCGGTCGGCTGGCGCGGCCCGCTCGACCCGGTCGGCTCGCAGCTCGCGCGGCAGCGCGAAGGTCATGTCCTCCGGCACCGCCTCGACCTCCTCGACGGCGCCGAACCCGCAGCTGGCCAGCTTGCCGAGCACGGCGGCCACCAGTTCCTCCGGCACCGAGGCCCCGCTGGTCACGCCGACCGTGGTGACCCCGTCCAGCCAGCGCTCGTCGACCTCGCCGGCGTCGTCGACCAGGTGGGCGGACGCGCCGTGATCCCGGGCCACCTCGACCAGGCGGACCGAGTTGGAGGAGTTCCGCGAGCCCACCACGACCACCAGGTCGGCCCGGGCCGCGATGACCTTGACCGCCGCCTGGCGGTTCTGGGTGGCGTAGCAGATGTCGTCGCTCGGCGGGTCGAGCAGGGCCGGGAAACGCTGGCGCAGCGCGCTGACCGTCTCGGCCGTTTCGTCCACCGACAGCGTGGTCTGCGACAGCCAGACCACCCGCGACGGGTCCCTGACCTGGACGTCCGCGGCCCCGTCGGCGCCGTCGACCAGGCGGACCCGGTCCGGGGCCTCCCCCGAGGTGCCCACGACCTCCTCGTGCCCGGCGTGGCCGACCAGCAAGATGTCGTAGTCCCTGGCGGCGAAGCGCCGCGCCTCGCTGTGCACCTTGGTGACCAGCGGGCAGGTGGCGTCGATCGCGTGCAGCCCGCGGCGTTCGGCGTCGAGGCGGACTTCGGGGGCGATGCCGTGCGCGGAGAAAACCACGACCGCGCCGGGCGGCACCTCGTCCACCTCTGTGACGAAGACCGCGCCACGCTTTTCCAGCGAGCTGACCACGTGGGTGTTGTGCACGATCTGCCTGCGGACGTAGACCGGCGGGCCGAACTTGTCCAGGGCCAGCTCGACCGCCTGCACGGCCCGGTCGACGCCGGCGCAGTAGCCGCGCGGCTTGGCGAGCAGGACCCGCCGCTCGGTGACCGGTTCCGGCGTGTGTGAGCTAACCATAATTCGACGCTAGCATGCTGGCCAGGGCGCTCAGGCTGGCGGCCGGCGGCCGGCGGGCGGCGGGAACGGTCCCGGCGGGGCGCCGTATTCTCACCTACCGGTAATTGTTGCCGGTCGCGGCAGAAGGCGCGAAGATTACCCGGCAGGGAAACCCGCTGACTTACAGCGACGCACGCCCGGGGATGCCGGGAAGCCTGCCTGGGCGCTGCGAGATACCAGTCCCTAGGGAGATCGACATGCGCGTGCCGCAGGTCAGTGACCGTATCAAGGAGGCCCCGGCGCAGGCCTTGCGCGGAGTTTTCGCCGGGATCGGGCAGCTCCTGCTCATCACGGACAAGCTCAGGAACAAGACACCGGCCAGCCAGCAGGTCCCGCCAGCCCGCGCACCCGGGCCGTCGGGAACGCGTGCGGACCCGGCCCCGGCCGCCCCGCCGGTCCCGGCCGCTCCGCCGGTCCCGCCGGCTCAGCGGGTCACGGAGGCCGAGCCGGCCCCGCCGGCTCAGCCGACCCCGTCGGCCCCAGCGGCCCCGCCGGCCCCGCCGGCTCACTCGGCCGCGGCGGCCCCGCCGGCTCAGCGGGTCGCGGAGGCCAGGGACTTCGACAAGACCGGCAACGTGCGGCTGATCACCAGCGAGGAAGCCGGGAGCGCGCCGCTGCCGAACTACGGCGAGCTGTCGATCGCGTCGCTGCGCGCGCGGCTGCGGAACCTCGACCTCACGCAGCTGCGGCAGGTGGCCGCGTACGAGAAGGCGCACGCCGCCCGGGCCGAGGTCATGACCATGTTCGAGCGCCGGATCGCCAAGCTGGAGGCCGAGGACGGCGCGGACCGCCAGGGCGAGGCCGAGGCGAAGGCAGAGGCCGAGTCGCGAGACGAGGTGGCCGCGGAGGCGCGGGCGGAGCTAGAGGCGGAGGCCGGGGCCTAGTGGCCCTTGACACGTCGGCCGAATCACCCGTTCCCGTCCGCACCGTGCTGCAGCTGGTCGGCGGGTGGATCGGCCGGCTCGGCCGGGTCTGGGTGGAAGGGCAGATCGCCGAGTGCGCCGTCCGCGGCAGCGCGGTGTTCATGACCCTGCGCGACCCGGTCGCGGCCGTGTCGGTCCGGGTCATCTGCTCCCGGCAGGTGTTCGACGCCGCCGAGCCGCCGCCCGCCGAGGGAGCCCGGGTGGTGATCTGGGCCCGGCCGGATTTCAACGCCAACCGGGGCTCGTTCGCCCTGACCGCGCTCGAGATCCGCGCGGTGGGCGTGGGCGAGCTGCTGGCGCGGCTGGAAAGGCTGCGCCGCCAGCTCGGCTCGGAAGGTCTTTTTTCAGCCGAACGAAAACGTGCTCTTCCATTCCTGCCCCGTGTCATCGGCCTCATCTGCGGGCGCGGCTCGGCGGCCGAGCGCGACGTGCTCCAGAACGCCGCGCGGCGCTGGCCGGCCGTTCGGTTCCGGGTCGAGGAGACGGCGGTGCAGGGACCGTACGCGGCCGAGGAGGTGATCGACGCGCTGCGGCGGCTGGACGAAGACGCCGAGGTGGACGTGGTCGTGATCGCCCGCGGCGGCGGGTCGCTGGAAGACCTGCTCCCGTTCTCCGACGAAACGCTGATCCGGGCGGTCGCGGCGTGCCGCACCCCGGTGGTGAGCGCGATCGGCCACGAGCAGGACACGCCGCTGCTGGACTACGTGGCCGATCTTCGTGCGTCCACGCCGACCGACGCGGCCAAGCGGGTGGTGCCCGACGTCGGCGAACAGCTCGCCCTCGTCGCCCAGCTTCGGGACCGGGCCCGGCGGTGCGTGACCGGCTGGCTGGACCGGGAGACGGCCTGGCTGGCGGCGATCCGGTCCCGGCCGGCGCTGGCCGACCCGGTGCGGGAGGTGGAACGGCAGGCCGAACGGGTCGACGCCCTCCTGCAGCGGGCCCGGATGTCGCTGTCCGGCAGCCTGGCCCGCGGCGGCGACGATCTCGCGCACACCCGGGCCCGGCTGCTCGCCCTCTCACCCGCGTCCACGCTGCGCCGCGGCTACGCGATCGTGCAGCATCGCGACGACGGCGTGGTCCGCGGCGCGGCCGAGGTGGCTCCCGGTGAGACGCTGACGGTCCGGTTCGCGGCGGACCAGCTCACCGTGCGCGCCGACGGATAGGGTGGGGCCGTGGCAGACGCGGTTCCTCCTCAGGAGGCCCTGTCGTACGAGCAGGCCAGGGACAAGCTGGCCGCGGTGGTCAAGCGCCTGGAGGCCGGCGGCCTGACCCTGGAGCAGTCGCTCGAGCTGTGGGAGCGCGGCGAGCGGCTGGCCGCGGTGTGCGAGGAGTGGCTGGACGGGGCGCGGGCCCGGCTTGCGACCGCCATGGCCAAGCGGGACGATACCGATCAGCCCGCCGCGCAGGACGACGCGCCCTTCTGACTCCCGTTTGCGTGCCTTCATGCTGGGCAAGGCGGATAGAAGGCGACAGCAAGGCAGGCGCGATGAATCCCGTCGAGCGGACGATCAGGCGGATAGACGCCACGCAGCGGCGGTTCACGCCGACCGCGTTCGTCTTCGGGGTGATCAAGAAATACGGCGACGACAACGGCGGCGTGCTGGTCTCCAACCTGGCCTACTCCGCCTTCATCTCACTGTTCCCGCTGCTGCTGATACTGGTGACGATCCTCGGCCTGATCGCCGCGCACCACCCGTCGTTCCGGGAAAGCGCCGTGAAGAACGCGGTGGCCGACCAGATCCCGCTGCTCGGCCAGACGCTGACCAGCAACGTGGAGACGCTGCAGCGCTCGAGCACCATCGGGCTGATCGTGGGCCTCCTCGTCCTGATCTACGGCGTCACCGGCCTGGCCCAGGCCGGGCTGTTCACGATGGAGCAGGTGTGGAACCTGCCCGGCCCGGCCAGGCCGGGCTACGTGCAGCGGCTCGGGCGGGCACTGCTCTTCCTCGGCCTGCTCGGCGGCGGCGTGATCGTCACGACAGGGCTGGCCGGCCTCACCAACTACCTGCAACACAAGAGTTCCTGGTTCCACATCCTGATCTACGTGGTCACCGCGGCCTTCGGCGCGGGCATGTACCTCGGCGCGTTCCGCGCGCTGACGCCTAAGGGGGTGCCGACCCGCAGCCTGCTGTCCGGGGCGATCACCGGCGGGATCCTGTGGACGGTGCTGCAGGTCCTCGGCACCTGGCTGGTCCACCGTTTCCTGCACAGCAACTCGGTCTACGGCGTGTTCGCCACCGTGCTCGGCCTGCTGGCCTGGATCTACCTGGCCACCGAGATCACCGTGTACTGCGCGGAGATCAACGTGGTCCTGGCCCGGCGGCTCTGGCCGCGGTCCATAGTCCAGCCGCCGCTGACCGAGGCCGACCGGGCCAGTATGGCGCTGCAGGCCCTGCAGAACCAGCGGCGCCCGGAGCAGCACATCGAAGTGACGTTCGACGACCGTCCGCCCGACGTGCCCGAGCCGGCCAGCACCCCGCAGACGCCCGACGAGGTGGCACCGCCCGCGCCGGTGCCCGGGCCGCGCGGCGAGCCGGATCCGAGCTCAGCGGGCG
>Ga0208324_1000145_pt1 | contig 40651 bp, 36 predicted proteins | sample Sb_taG_2_FD_187707 | JGI IMG/M metagenome (GOLD analysis project Ga0208324, IMG submission 187707) | Peat soil microbial communities from Weissenstadt, Germany - Sb_50d_5_LS metaG (SPAdes) (version 2) | ecosystem: Environmental > Terrestrial > Soil > Wetlands > Peat | place: Germany... | reverse complement strand
CCGGACCCCCCTTGGGAGAGACCCATCCCCCCAGACCCCCCTTGCGATCATGTCCAGGTGGGTGTGGGCGTCCAGCGCCGGCCTGGGCAGCGGCTCGGGAGGCGTGGGAGCGGTTACCACGGCCCGTTCGGCCTCATCGACATTACAGGGCTCTGTCTCCCGCTCGCCTCCGGCTCGCTCATGCGCCGAGCCGGGCCAGTTCCTCGTCCACCACCGCAGTGTCCAGCTTGGTGAACAGCGGCTTGGGCGGGGCCAGCGCGGCACCCGGGCGCAGCGGGACGGACTCCCAGCGGGCGGCGCCGTCGTACCGGCCGGTGATGACCGGGTAGGGAAGCCCGCCCTCCTCGTCGACCTCCTCCACTACCGGCATGTCCGACCAGGTGCCCGTGCCGCCCAGCATCTGGTGCACCTGCTGGGACGAGCGGGGCAGGAACGGGGTGAGCAGCGTCTTGGCGTCGTCGACGAGTTGCAGCGCGACGTGCAGCACGGTGCGCATCCGGTCCGGATCCGATTCGCGCAGCTTCCACGGCGCCTGTTCGGAGAAGTACTTGTTGGCCTCGGCCACCGTCCGCATCGCCTCGGTGATCGCGAACTTGAACCGCGACCGGCCCAGGTGCTCGCCGACCGGGCCGAAGGCCTGCCGGGACCGGGCCAGCAGGTCCTGGTCGAGGTCGGTCAGCAGGCCCGCCTCGGGGATCGAGCCGATGTTGCGGGCCGCGAACGAGACCGCGCGATTGACCAGGTTCCCCCAGGTGGCGACCAGCTCGTCGTTGTTCCGGCGGACGAACTCGCTCCAGGTGAAGTCGGTGTCCTGGTTCTCCGGGCCGGCGATGGCCACGTAGTAGCGCAGCGCGTCCACGTCGTAGCGGGCCAGGAAGTCGCGGACATAGATCACCACGGCGCGGGAGGAGGAGAACTTGCGGCCCTCCATGGTCAGGTACTCGCTGGAGACCACCTCGGTCGGCAGGTTCAGCGTGCCGAGCGGGCCGGGCTCGCCGCCACGGGCGCCGAGCCCGCTGTAGCCGAGCAGCATGGCCGGCCAGATCTCGGCGTGGAAGACGATGTTGTCCTTGCCCATGAAGTAGTACGCCTCGGCGTCCGGGTCGTTCCACCACGCCCGCCAGGCGTCCGGGTCACCGCTGCGCCGCGCCCACTCGATCGAGGCGGACAGGTACCCGATCACCGCGTCGAACCAGACGTAGATCCGCTTGTCCGGCCGGTCGCGCCAGCCGTCCAGCGGGACCGGGACGCCCCAGTCCAGGTCCCGGGTGATGGCCCGCGGCTGCAGGTCATCGAGCAGGTTGAGGGAGAACTTGAGCACGTTCGGGCGCCAGTGGCCCGCCTTGGCCTGCAGCCAGCTGCCCAGGACCTCGGCGAACGCGGGCAGGTCGAGGAAGTAGTGCTCGGTCTCCGCGAACACCGGGGTCTCGCCGTTGATCTTGGACCGGGGGCTGATCAGGTCGGCCGGGTCGAGCTGGTTGCCGCAGTTGTCGCACTGGTCGCCGCGCGCGCTGGGGTACCCGCAGATCGGGCAGGTGCCCTCGATGTAGCGGTCGGGCAGCGTGCGCCCAGTGGACGGCGAGATCGCGCCCAGCGTGGTCCTGGCGAAGATGTAGCCGTCCTGCAGCAGCCGGGTGAAGATCTCCTGGGTCACCGCGTAGTGGTTGCGCGTGGTGGTCCGGGTGAACAGGTCGTAGGTCATACCCAGGCTGGTCAGGTCGTCGACGATGACCCGGTTGTACCGGTCGGCCAGGGCCCGGGCCGGCACGCCCTCGGCGTCGGCCTGCACCTGAATCGGCGTGCCGTGCTCGTCGGTGCCGCTCACCATCAGCACCCGGTTGCCCGCCATCCGCTGGTACCGGCTGAACATGTCGCAGGGCAGCCCGAAACCCGAGACGTGCCCGATGTGACGCGGGCCGTTCGCGTACGGCCAGGCCGGAGCGGACAGGATATTGCGCATGGTCAAAGCCTAGGCGCAGCCGCCGGCTGCTCACGGTGGTTAACGGCATTGGACGGAACGGACGGTGGTGACAGCGTCACCGGGTGGCGGGTGTGCTTGATCCCCAGGATGGACAGGAAGAACGTGCCCAGGATCACCTGGCAGCTGACGATCAGCGCGGTGACCGACGGGATCATCAGGCGCAGCGAGTGCTCGTAGTTGAGGTGGCTGAACTTCTGGCCGTTCCAGTACAGCAGCGAGAAGATCAGCCCGGCCAGGCCGGCCAGCCCGATCGCGGCGCCCAGCAGCAGCCCGCGCTCCAGGCTCAGCTTCTCGAGCAGGCGCTGGACCTTCGGCTCCTCGGGCAGGAACCCCTCCGAGCCGGCGTACACCTGGGTGAACAGCCAGAACAGCACCGACTGGAAGCCGATCACCACCATCGCCGAGGCCGCGACCAGGGTGTCAACGTCGAAGGTCACCGTGCCGATCTTGAACGGGCGCGGCACCACCACCGCGCCGATGGCCAGGCCCGCGATCAGCAGCACCAGGCCGGGCAGGAAGAACAGCCAGCGCGGGGCAAACAGCAGCAGGAACCGCAGGTGCCGCCAGCCGTCCCGCCAGGTGTGCAGGTGCGGCGGGCGGCTGCGGCCGTCCTTGGCCAGGGTGGTGGGCACCTCGGTCACGTGCTGGCCGTACAGCGCCGCCTTGACCACTATCTCGCTGGCGAACTCCATCCCGGTCGCCTGCAGGTTGAGGGCCAGCACGCTGTCCCGGTTGAACCCGCGCAGTCCGCAGTGGAAGTCACCGATCGCGCTGCCGAAGAACAGGCGGCCGATGAAGCTGAGCACCGGGTTGCCGAGGTAGCGGTGCAGCGGCGGCATCGCGCCCGGCGCGATGCCGCCGGCGAACCGGTTGCCCATCACCAGGTCCGCGCCCTTGCGCAGTTCCCCGACGAACGGCATCAGGTTGGTGAAGTCGTAGCTGTCGTCGGCGTCGCCCATGATGATGTACTTGCCCCGGGCCGCGACGATGCCGCCCATCAGCGCGTTGCCGTAACCCTTGTCGCTGACCGGCACGACCCGGGCCCCGGCGTCGGCGGCCAGCCGCTGGCTGCCGTCGGTGCTGCCGTTGTCGGCGACCACGACCTCACCGCTGATACCGCTGGCGGCCAGGAATCCCATAGCCTTGCGGACGCACGTCGCCACGGTCTCCGCCTCGTTGAGGCAGGGCATGACCACGGTCAGCTCCACGTTTTCCGTCTCCTTAAGAGTTCTTGAGAGTGAACGGATCCGGCCGCTTTGGGCCAGTTCCGGTCGCGCATCGTATTACCGTAGGCGGGGGACGAAACGCATGCCGCCGGCCGCACGTTCAATGTCAGGGATGTCAGCCCAGCACAGGAGGGTACGGGTTGAGGGTAATGCCTGGGGCCACGTCGCGTGCGCCATCGGCTAGGGGAGCTCAGTCCGTCCAGTCGGGTGCACCGGGTCGGGCTGGCGTGAGATCGCTGCCCGCGCGCATCTGGTCCGGGCACCGGCTGTTCGTCATCGTGCTCATCCCCGCCGTGCTGCTGCGCGCGGACACCGAGCTCGGGTACCGCTGGCAGGCCTGGTTCAACGACTCGTTCGAGTACCTGGCGAACACGGTTCACTTCAACCTCGACCCGACCCGCGTGTCCGGGTACTCGGTCATGCTCAAGATCCTGCAGCCCCTTCACAGCTATGCCCTCATAACGATTCTGCAACATCTTATGGGCCTGGCGGTCGGCGTGATGGTCTACGCGCTGGCCAGGCACCGTTTCGGCGCGCCGGCCTGGCTGGCCACGCTGGCCGCCGTGCCGGTGCTCTACGACGGGTTCGAGATCCAGCTCGAGCACCTGATCCTGTCCGACGCGTCGTTCCTGTTCGTGCTCATGCTGGCCACCACGCTGCTGCTCTGGGAGCCCCCAAGCCCGGCCGGGCCGTCGACCCGGCGCAGCGCGGTCATCGGCCTGCTGCTGGGTCTCGGGGTCGTGCTGCGCTCGGTCGGCGAGCCGCTGCTCGTGGTGTTCATCGTCTACATGATCATCAGGCGGTTCAGCTGGCGGAAGATCGCGGTCACCGTCGTGGTGGGGCTGGTTCCGGTCCTCACCTACGCGGGCATGTTCGACCTGGAGCACGGGCAGTTCGCGATGAGCGACGCGACCGGCGTGTTCCTCTACTCGCGGGTGATGACCTTCGCCGAGTGCCCCAAGATGCACGTGCCCGCCGACGAGCTGTTTCTGTGCACCGTGGTGCCGCCGGGCCAGCGGCCGATCGCGCAGTCCTACATCTGGGTCTCGTCGACCCCGCTGGACCGCTACCAGGCGCCGAAGTTCGCGCAGCTGCCCAACAAGCTGGCCGAGGACTTCGCGATCCGCGCCATCGAGGCGCAGCCGCTGGACTACGCGCAGGCCGTCTGGAGCGACATCTGGCGGGTGTTCGGCTGGCCACGGCAGGTGTTCCCGCAGGCCGCGACGTACAACGAGTACCTGTTCCTGCCCCAGGGGCTGCCGATCCCGAGCTGGGACGACGCGAGCCTCGGCCCGTACAAGTCCTATGCGGCCGCGTACGTGCACGGCAACCCGCAGACCCAGGTGGTCAACCCGTACGCGGTGATCATCCGTGACTACCAGAAGTACATCTGGCTGCCGGGGACCGTCTACGGGCTCATCGTGCTGGCCGGGCTGGGCGGCATCGTGCTGGCCTGGCGCCGGCTGGGCGGCGAGGCGCTGCTGCCCTGGACCATATCGCTGGCCCTGATCGTCATCCCGGCCGCGACCGCCGAGTTCGACTACCGGTACGTGCTGCCGGCCGTGCCGTTCGCCTGCCTGGCGGCGGTCATGGCGTTCAGCCCCGGCACCGCGGGCCGCGCCTGGCTGCGGCGGCTACGGGACGCGGGCCGGCGGACCGTCCGTCCTGGGGCCGGGACCCTCGCCGGCCCCCCGCCGGCTCCGGCGAGCGGTGCCGGCGACGACGAGCGTGATCTCGCCACGGACGGCGCCTGAACCTGCCCAGGCGGCCAGCTCGGCCACGGTGCCGCGGCGGATCTCCTCGTGGGTCTTGGTGAGCTCGCGGCATACCACGGCCTGCCGGTCCTCGCCGTGCGAGGCCGCGAGCTCGGTCAGCGTGCTCGCCAGCCTGCGGCCTGACTCGAAGAAGACCTGGGTGCGGCGGTCGCCGGCCAGTTCGGCGAAACGCCGCTGGCGCTCGCCCGGGCGCCGGGGCGGGAAGCCCTCGAAGCAGAACCGGTCGGTGGGCAGCCCGGAGACGGCCAGCGCGGCCGTCACCGCGGACGGGCCGGGCACCGCCGTGACCCTGATGCCCGCCGCCGCGGCGGCGGCGACGAGCCGGTAGCCCGGATCGCTGATCCCGGGGGTCCCCGCGTCGGTGACGAGCAGCACATCCTGGCCGGCCTGCAGATCGCTGAGCAGGCCGGCGGTCCGCCGCACCTCGACCGCGTCGTAGTAAGAGACGATGCGCGCCCGCAGCGGGACGTTCAGGCTCGCCGCGAGCCAGCGGACGCGGCGGGTGTCCTCGGCCGCGATGACCGTGGCCCGGGCGAGTTCGGCGGCCAGCCGCGGTGAGGCGTCCTCGGCCCGGCCGATCGGCACCGCGGCCAGCGTCAGCACCCCCGCCTGCTCCTCGTCGTGATCCGGCATGGCGGCATTCTCCACTACCAGGTCCGGTGGCCGAACGCAGCATGCGCCAGTAGCATGGGCGCCGATGATGGGTACCGAGGCCGACGTCACCACGCCTGCCACCGATGAGGTCAGCCGGCTGGCCGCGCTTCGCGCCCGGCTGGCCGCCCCGATGCCCGACGACCGGCCGTGGGGCTGGCTCGGCCCGCTGCTCGTCACGGCGTTCGGCGCATGGCTGCGCTTCGACCGGCTGCAGGTGCCGCGCGCGCTGATCTTCGACGAGACCTACTACGCCAAGGACGCGTGGAGCATCCTGCAGCACGGGGTCGAGTGGAACTACATCAACCCTCCCAACCACCCCAACCTCGCCAACACGCTGATCCTGCAGGGACACACCACCGGCCTGTTCCAGTCCTGCAGCGGCGCCGGCTGCGGGGAGTACGTGGTGCAGCCGGAGGTCGGCAAGCTGCTCATCGCGGCCGGCGAGTGGCTGTTCGGGCTGAACTCGCTCGGCTGGCGGTTCTCCAGCGCGGTGTTCGGGTCGCTGGCCATCCTGCTGATGTGCCGCATCGCCCGCCGGATGACCCGGTCCACCCTGCTCGGCTGCATCGCCGGGCTGCTGATGTCCCTGGACGGCCTGGAGTTCGTGCTGTCCAGGACCGGCATCCTCGACATCTTCCTGATGTTCTTCGTCCTGGCCGCGTTCGGCTGCCTGGTCATCGACCGGGACAGCTCCCGGGCCGCTCTGGCCGAGGGGGTCGCGCGCGGCGCCGGCGGTGCGGCCGGCCCGCGGCTCGGCCTGCGCAAATGGCAGGTCGCCTGCGGGATCCTGCTCGGCCTGGCGGTCGGGACCAAGTGGATCGCGGCCTGGTACATCGTCGGGTTCGCCACGCTGTTCATCGCGTGGGAAATCGGCGCCCGCCGGGCCGCCGGGCTGCGGTCCTTCGTCCGCGGCGCGGTCCGCGAGACCATCTGGCTGCCGCTCACGTTCATCGTGATCCCGCTGGCCGTCTACGTCGCGACCTGGAGCAACTGGCTGTTCACCAGCACCGGCTACGACCGGAACCTCGGGCGGCAGAACGGCGTGACCACCCCGGTGATCTCGGCGCTGTACTCGCTGTACGAGTACCACCTGCAGGCGATCGGCTTCGGCCTCGGGCTGAGCACCCGGCACCCGTACCAGTCGCAGCCCTGGGACTGGCTGCTGATCACCCGGCCGGTCGCTTTCTACTACGAGTCCTACCGCGGGCCGGTCGCCGGGCCCCAGTACTACTGCCCGTCCAGCGGGTGCACCGGGCAGTCGTGGTCGCAGGAGGTCCTGGCCCTCGGGACCCCGCTGATCTGGTGGAGCTCGATCCTGGCCCTGCTGTTCTGCCTGGGCTGGTGGCTGCTGCACCGGGACTGGCGGGCCGGCGCGGTGCTGATGGGCGTGCTGGCGGGCTGGGGGCCCTGGTTCCCGCTGGTGACCCGGACCAAGTTCTACTATTACGCGCTGGAGTTCGAGCCGTTCCTGATCCTGTCGATCGTGCTGTGCCTGGGACTGATCCTCGGGCCGGCCACGGCCAGCGTGCGGCGCCGCTCGATCGGCGCCGGGGTGGTCGGCGCGTACCTCCTGGCCGTCCTGATCATGTTCTGGTACTTCTATCCCGTCCTGGGGGCCAAGGTCATCCCGTACCCGGACTGGCTCAGCCACATGTGGTACCGGATAGGGCACGGCTGGATCTGAGGCTTTCAGCCGACTCGCAGCTTCCCCCCAGCCTGCTGCTGAACAGGCCCGTGCATAATAGTGATCAACGGGGCGCACTAGTCACGGGGGCCAGTGGCGTGATTTCCGTAACACGGGGTACGTTTCGGGGTCTCCAATGCGTCTATATACAGTGAGATGACGATAACCGGAGCGAAACATGAGGCGAGCCGAACACTCTAGCGAAGACCGGGCGCGGTTCGAGCGCGAGGTCGTCCCGCAGCTCGGCCAGCTGTACCCCGCCGCGCTCCGGATGACCAGGAATCCCACCGACGCCGAGGATCTCGTCCAGGAGACGTCGGCCAAGGCGTACGCGGCGTTCGGCCAGTTCACTCCCGGTACGAACCTGCGCGCGTGGCTGAACCGGATCCTGACCACCACGTTCATCAACGTGTACCGCAAGCGGCGCCGGGAGCCGCAGCAAGCCCTCGGCGGTGACCTGGCCGAATGGCAGATGTCCGCCGACCGGCTGGCGCCGCCGGTGCCGTCCGCCGAGACCGAGGCGCTCGACCGGACCACCGACTCCGACCTGCTGCGGGCCCTGCGCGACCTGCCCGGCGAGTTCCGGACGGCGGTGTACCTGGCCGATATCGAGGGATATCCCTACCGGGAGATCGCCGAGATCATGGGCACGCCGGTCGGGACGGTGATGTCGCGGCTGCACCGCGGCCGCCGGAAGATCCGGGAGCAGCTGCTGGCCAGCGGGCTGGGCCCGGCGGCCGCCGAGTCCTAGCCCGCGCTGCTAACCCGCGCTGCTAGCCCGCGCTGCTAGCCCACTGGGGGGGATTCCCAGCCCAGGGCGACCGGGTCGTAGACGCGTTCCACGTAGATCTGGTGCCACAGCGAGAACACGACCAGCAGCCACACCTGCCGCCAGCTCACCTCGGGGTCGCCGGCCCGGAAGCGGCGCAGGATCTCGGTCGCGGCACCCTTGTTGAGCCATTGGCCGGTCTGCGCGGTGCGGACCACCTGCTCGGCGAAGCCGAACATGCCGCCGCTCAGCCAGTGGCCGAGCGGCACGGGGAAGCCGAGCTTGGCGCGTTCCGCGGTGGCCTGCGGCAGCAGGTCGCCAACCGCCTCGCGGAACGCGAACTTGGTCGTGCCCGCGGCGGTCTTCTCCACCCGGGCCAGCCGGGCGGCCACCGCGAGCACCTCGCGGTCCAGGAACGGCGTGCGGAGCTCGAGGCCGTGCGCCATGGCCATCCGGTCCGCTTTGACCAGGATGTCGCCGGGCAGCCAGGTGTTGACGTCGACCAGCTGCATGGTGGCGACGTCATCCAGGCCGGCCTCGGCCGCCTGCCGGTAGACCGGGTCGGTCACGTCGAACTCGCTGCCGGTGCCACCCCGGACCAGCACCCGGGCCTCGTCGGCGCGGAATACGTACGCGTTGCCGATGTAGCGCCGGGGCAGCGGCGTCGAAGTCCGGTTGAGCAGGCCCTTCCCCCGCCGGCCGGCCGGCAGCCCGGCGGCGGCCCGGCCGACCGCGGCCCGGCCCCAGTCCGGCAGCGCCCGGCCGGCCCGCACCACGCCCGGCTGATAGTAGACGCCGTAGCCGCCGAACAGCTCGTCCGCCCCCTCGCCGGACAGCACCACCTTGACGTGCTTGCGGGCCTCGCGGGCCGCGAACCACAGCGGGACCGCCGCCGCGTCCGCCATCGGGTCATCCAGGTGCCAGACGATCCGGGGCAGGCAGGCGACGAATTCTTCCGGGCTGATGACGTACGGGATGGACTTCAGGCCGAGGGCCGTAGCCGTCACCGCCGCCAGGTCGATCTCGCTGTATCCCTCGCGCTCGAAACCGACGGTGAAGGTCAGCAGGCCGGGGACCGATTCGGCGGCGAGCGCGCACAGCGTGGCCGAGTCCACGCCGCCGGACAGGAACGCGCCGACCGGCTCGTCGCTGCGCAGGTGCACGGCGACCGAATCGCGCAGCGCGGCCAGGATCTTCTCCGGCGAGGCCGACGATGGGGACCTCGCCGGCCGGAACTCGGGCCGCCAGTACCGGAAGACGTCGACCCGCCCGCCCGGGCGGGCGATCAGCACGTGCCCCGGTGGCAGCGACCGGGCGGGCGGCACCAGCGTGGCCGGCGCGGGCACGTACTGGAAGGACAGGTACCGGCGCAGCGCGTCCAGGTCGATCGCGCTCACCTCGCCGGAGTCGGACAGGGCCTTGCGCTCGGAGGCGAAGCGCAGCTGCGGCCCGGGCCGGGGCCGGTGACCGCCGGCGGTCAGCGCGTAGAAGAACGGCTTGATGCCGAACGGGTCGCGCGCGCAGAACAGTTCCCGGGTGCGCCGGTCCCAGATCGCGAAGGCGTACATGCCCCGCAGCTGACGCACGACGTCCTTGCCGAGCCAGGCGTACATCTCGATCAGGACCTCGGCGCCGGACCTGGTGCGCAGCTGGATCCCGCGGCCCGCCAGGCGCTGGGCCAGCTCGATGTAGTTGTAGATCTCGCCGTCGAAGACCATCACGTAGCGGCCGTCGGCCGAGTACACCGGCTGGCGGGCGGCGGAGGAGGGATCGATGACGGCCAGCCGCCTGAAGGCCAGGGCCAGATCGTGGTCGGCGAAGAACCCCTCGTCGTCCGGGCCGCGATGGGCGATGCGCAGGGCGGCACGGCCCACCCACTCGGTGTCTGGGCCCGCTCCGTCTGCCAGCGCCAGGCAGCCGGTCAGTCCGCCCATGCGTGCCGCCCAACGATCGCGATGAATACCCCTGTCGCGACCAGCCTACTGTTTCCTTTTTGAAGGCTACTTGGGCTGGAACCTGATCCCGCCGTCGAAGCGGACGACCTCGGCGTTCATGTAGTCGTTCTGCACCAGGCTCAGCACCAGCGATGCGAATTCGTCCGCCCGCCCCATGCGCTTGGGGAAGACGACCGGGGCGATCAGCTTGGCCTTGAACTCTTCGGCGCCCTCGCGGAACCCGTAGATCGGGGTGTCGATGATGCCGGGGCAGATCGTGAGCACCCGCACCCCGATGGCGGACAGGTCCCGCGCGGCCGGCACGGTCATGCCGATGATGCCGCCCTTGGACGCGGAGTAGGCGATCTGGCCGGTCTGCCCCTCGATGCCCGCTATCGAGGAGGTGTTGACGACGACGCCGCGCTGCCCGTCGCCGTCGGTGGGCTCCGTCCTGGCCATGGCCGACGCGGCGATACGCATGAGGTTGAAGGCACCGATGAGGTTGACGTTGATGACCCGCTGGTAGCTGGCCAGGTCGTGCGGGGTGCCGTCCCGCCCGACCGTCCGCGCGGCCCAGCCGATGCCCGCGCAGGACACCGCGACCCGCAGCGGGACCCCGGTGGCGGCCGCGGCGTCCACCGCCGCCTGGACCGACGACTCGTCGGCCACGTCGGTGCGCGCGAACAGGCCGCCGGTCTCGCTGGCCACCCGCTTGCCGCCGTCTTCGTTCAGGTCAGCGACGACGACGGTGGCGCCCGCCGCCGCGAGCGCCCGCGCGGTGGCCTCCCCGAGCCCGCTCGCGCCGCCGGACACGATCGCCGCAGTACCGTTCACGTCCATGCGGGGAGCATACCGGCCGCGGCCCGGCGCTCCCTCCCGCGGGCCACGGTTCTCCGGGCCGGCCGCACGCAGGTGGTCCGTTCGAGCCAGGACCGCACGGCGGTGCCGGATGCGGGATCCGGTCAGATGGCCGGGACCATCAGCTCGCCCGGCTCGTCCGGCTCGGCGGGGAACAGCCCGGGCAGCGCGTCGGGCAGGGCCTCGTAAGGCGACGGCTCGTAGGGGAACCGGTCCGCGAACGCGGGCTCCAGGTCGGTGAGCCAGGTCGCCGCCGGGTCGAACCTGGCGAAGAACGGCGTCCCCACCAGGCGCGGGTCGCGCGCCTGGATCATGCGCAGGACGAAGACCCGCAGGCCGGCCACCTCGGTCACCCCGTCCACGCACACCTTTCCGGGGGTGGCCGACATCGACGGGCCGCGGACCGTCCGGCCCAGGCCGGAAACGCCCTGGTAGGCCTCGCGGAAGATCTCGTAGCCGCGGGCCAGCGGTACCGCGAAGTAGTCCTGCGGCCCGGTGTCCCGCTCCACGAACATGTAGTACGGGATCATGCCCTGGCGCACCTGCGCCCGCCACATGGTGCGCCAGGTCCCGGAGTCGTCGTTGATCGACCTGATCAGCGGCGCCTGCGTGCGGATCACCGCGCCGGTGGCCCTGATCCGGCGCACCGCCTGGGCCAGCAGTGACGGTTCGAGCTCGCGCGGATGGGAGAAGTGCGCCATCAGCGCGAGCGTCCGGCCCGAGTCGACCACCTCGCCGAACAGCCGCAGCGTCGCGTCGGCGTCGGGATCGGTGACGAACCGCTGCGGCCAGTACGACAGCGACTTGGTGCCGATCCTGATCGACTCCAGGTGATCAAGCCGCGGGTCGAGCAGCGGCTCGAGGTAGCGCCGCAGCACCGGCTCGCCCATGATCATCGGATCCCCGCCGGTGATCAGGACGCTGGTCACCTCCGGGTGCTGGCCGAGGTAGGCGATCAGCGTGCCGATGTCGTCCGTGGCCATCTTCAGGTCCGGCTCGTCCACGAACTGCGCCCACCGGAAGCAGTAGGTGCAGTACGCATGGCAGGTCTGGCCCTGCCGGGGGAAGAACAGAACGGTCTCCGGGTACTTGTGCTGCACGCCGGGCAGCGGCCTGCCGCGCAGGTTCGGCGCGTTCAGCAGCAGTTGCCCGGCCGGGTGCGGGTTGAGCCGCATCCGGATCTCGTGCGCGGCGGAGCGCAGCGCCGCCTCCGGCGCCCCGGTTTCGATCAGTCGGGCCAGCCGCCGCACGTCGGCTGCGGGCAGCATGTCCGGCTGGGGGAAAACCAGGCGGTAGATCGGGTCGTCCGGAGCGGCGTCCCAGTCGATCAGGTTCTCGATGACGTAGGAATTCGTCCGGAACGGGAGCACCGTCGCCACGGCCTGCACGGCCAGCCGTTCGTCCGGCGCCAGGCCGGCCTTCGCTGCGAGCATGTCCAGGTGTTTCGCCGAGTAAGCATGGAACCCGCGGCCAGCTGACCGGGCCGACGGGACGACCTGCTGGATGTCTGTCACGCGCCTTCTCCCTCGTTGTGCGCGCGGCCCGGACGTTGGCGCCGCTTCGCGCGCAAATAGCCCTGATGACACCCGCTCCCCAGCGGTTCCCCCGGCCCGGCCGCGCCCCCGGCAGCTGCTCGGCCAGAACTGCTCCCACGTTTATTTACGCTCCGGAAGCCTCGCAGGTTCCGATTCTCCACCCGCCTTTCTCCCGCTCAGACAAATACCATGCTTCGCAGGAAGTATTCGCAGGAATCTCAGGAACTTCTAAACGCCTCTTTAATTCGGGGCATTCTGTCCCTACTTAGCCGTCCAATGCCCGGCCTGCGCGGTTACCATGGCGGCGTCCCATTCCATCCCGGGCGACCGGCGCCCGCAGGGCCGCGCCGGGCCGGGCTCCCCGCCCGGCCGCGGCGGGCATTTCGTCCGCCGCCCGTGATCGCCGATAGGCTTGGATCATGGCCGATCCGCAGCAGGTTCTCAGCGACCGGGTGCACGACGCCATCGTGACGTCGTTCGGCCCGGACTTCGGCACCGCGGACCCGCTGATCCGGCCGTCCTCCTTCGCGGACTTCCAGGCCAACGTGGCGCTGCCGCTGGCCAAGCGGCTGGGCCGCCCGCCGCGTGAGGTAGCCGCGGAACTGGCCAGCCGGCTCGACGTCGCCGGCGTGAGCGAGCCGCCGGAGGTCAGCGGCCCGGGCTTCATCAACTTCACCCTGCGTGGCGACTGGATCGCCGCGCAGGCCTCGCGCATGCTCGACGACCCGAGGCTGGGGCTCGAGCCCGCGGCCTCGCCGCAGACCGTGGTGGTGGACTACTCCTCCCCCAACATCGCCAAGGAGATGCACGTCGGCCACCTGCGCACCACCATTGTCGGGGACGCCATCGTGCGCGCCCTGGAGTTCGCCGGCCACGGGGTGATCAGGGACAACCACGTCGGCGACTGGGGGACTCAGTTCGGCATGCTGATCGAGTACCTGCTCGACGTGGGCGAGAACTCTCCGCAGGCGGCGCTGCTGCGAACCAACCCGAACGCGTTCTACCAGGCGGCCCAGCGTGAGTTCGACTCAGATCCCTCGTTCGCGGAGCGGGCCCGGAAACGGGTCGTGGACCTGCAGGGCGGCGACCCGGCCACGCTGGAGCTGTGGCGGGAGATCGTCGAGATGTCCGAGGACTACCTGCACCGCATCTACGGCCGGCTGGGCGTCACGCTCACCGACGCCGACATCAGGGGCGAGAGCTTCTACAACGACCTGCTGGCCGAGACGGTGGCCATCCTGGAAGCCAGGGGCCTCGCCGTCTACAGCGACGGCGCGCTGTGCGTGTTCCCGCCCGGCTTCACCGGCCGCGAGGGCAGGCCGCTGCCGCTCATCATCCGCAAGAGCGACGGCGGTTACACCTACGCCACCACCGACCTGGCCACGGTCCGGTACCGCGTCGACGAGCTGGGGTGCGACCGCGCGATCTACGTGGTCGGCTCGGACCAGGCGCTGCACTTCCGGATGGTCTTCGCGGTGGCCACCGAGGCGGGCTGGATTCCGCCGGGCGCCCGGTTCGAGCACGCCCAGGTCGGCCTGGTATCCGCGCCCGACGGCGGCCGGCTGCGCACCAGGTCGGGTGACAATGTGCAGCTCGCCGACCTGCTGGCCGAAGCCGTGGTCCGCGCCCGCGGCATCCTGGACGAGCTGGAGGCGCCTACCCGGTTCGACCCGGCCGAGCTGGACGCGATCGCCGAGGCGGTCGGCATCGGGGCGGTCAAGTACGCCGACCTGTCCACCGCCCGGGAGAGCGCCTACGTGTTCGACTGGGACCGGATGATCTCCTTCCGCGGCAACACCGGCCCGTACCTGCAGTACGCGGCCGCGCGGATCCGGTCGATCTTCCGGCGGGCCGGCTCGGTGCCTATCACCGGGGCCGACCCGGGCATCCGCGGATCGCGGGTCGCGGTCACCGCCGCGGCGGAGCGGGCGCTGGCGCTGCGGCTGCTTGATTTCGGCGCCGTCGTCACCCAGGTCGGCGAGACCACCGAGCCGCACCGGCTGGCCGCGTACCTGTTCGACGTGGCCAGCCTGTTCACCACGTTCTACGAACAGTGCCCGGTGCTGAAGGCCGAGCCGGAGTCGCTGCGGGCGAGCAGGCTCGCCCTGTGCGCCCTCACGCTGCGCGTGCTCACCGAGGGCCTGGACCTGCTCGGGGTGCCTGTTCCCGAGCAGATGTAACCGAGCGCTGAACTCCTCACCGCTGCCGCACCGGGCCCACGGATCACACCCGGCCAGCATGTGAAGCCACGAACGTACTGCTTACGTGAGGCCCGAATCCGGGCGCGGGCCCGGCTGGGCGGGGCACGCTCGGACGCATGGACACGAACGGGCCGTCCATCGGCTGTGTTAGCCACGGGGCCCTCCCCGGCTATCCAGTGCCCCATTGGCCCGCCCATTCAGACCTGGACGCGCGAAGCGGGCGCGACGTCCACCGAAGGAGGAATTCATGATGGCCCGCAATCGGCGTTACGGGAGGAACCGCACCGCAGCCCTGAAGACCCGGGTCGGCATCGCGACCGCGGTCGTGCTCGGCAGCGGCGCGATCGCAGGGGTCGCCATGGCCGCCGGCAGCCACTCCGCCGGGATCGCCGCGGCGCCGGCCGCCCACACCGCCCGGTTCGGCAGCGAGGGAGCCATGCTCGCCACCGCGCTGGGCGACTGGAACTCCTCGAGGCAGGGCACGTACTCCCAGCTGGCCCAGATGACCACGATGCGGGGCTTCAGCCAGACCTCGCATAACGGCAAGACGCTCGACATCCAGCGCGGCATCGTGGTCCTGGCCACGAAGCAGTTCATCATCTTGCAGTCCGCTAACGGGTCCCTGCACCTGTGGCTGGTTTCGGCCGGGACGAAGTTCCAGAACGTATCAAGCACGACGGCGGGCACCGCGGCGCTGACCGCGAGCACCTCCGCGACGCAGCAGGCTATGCAGTCGGGCGACATGGTCCCGGCGACCGCGCTGCTGGCCGGAAGCCCGACCACCGCCGCGGCCATGCTGACGCCGGCCGCGGCGACGCAGACGGTCACCGTCCAGGTGGCCAACACCGACCTGACCGTGACGGTCACGGTGACGCGGAATACCGCCACGGTGAACCAGACCGCGACCACGCCCGCGAACACCATGCCGGCCCCGATGGCGAGCACCTACACGATGAACGCGTGGCAGGCCACGAACTCGCTCGCCCGCGGTGACCTGGCCGTCATCGTCGGAACGCGCTCGCACTGGACGCTGCACGCCCAGCTGGTCCTGTTTACCCCGCTCAGCACCAGCGCCGTGGGCGGGACTACCGGCGGCACCGCCAGCAAGACCACCAATGGCACTGCCGGCGGGAACTCGGGCGTGCACTGGTGAGCCTGACCGCTCAGCCGGGCCCGGCCCCCGGGGACGCCACCGTCCTCGGGCCGGGCCCACTCCGCTCCGGCGACCTGGTGCTCGACGAGGAACGCTGGACGGTCCACCGGGCCGGAACGCCCGTGGATCTGTCGCCGACCGAGTTCCGGCTGCTGGCCTGCCTGATGCGGCACCAGGGCACGGTCGTGTCCAAGACGCAGCTGTTGCGGAGCGTGTGGGGCTGGGGCTATACCGGCCAGTCTCAGGTCGTCGAGACGTACGTGAGTTACCTGCGGCGCAAGCTCGGCCGGCTCGGCCCTCCGCTCATCCACACCTGCCGCGGCGCCGGCTACGTGCTGCACACACCGACCGGACCGGTCAGACCCGCTCGATGATCGTGGCGTTGGCCTGCCCGCCGCCCTCGCACATGGCCTGCAGGCCGAACCGTCCGCCGGTGCGCGCGAGCTCGTGAACGAGCTTGGTCATCAAGATCGCGCCCGTGGCCCCGAGCGGGTGGCCGAGCGCGATGGCCCCGCCGTTCGGGTTGGTCCGCTCCAGCGGGGCCCCGAGTTCGTCGGACCAGGCCAGCACGACCGGCGCGAACGCCTCGTTGATCTCGAACACGTCGATGTCCGCGACCGTCATCCCGGCCCTGGCCAGGACCTTCTGCGTCGCGCCGATCGGGCCGGCCAGCATCATGACCGGGTCGGCGCCGATCACGGCCAGCGTGTGCACCCGGGCCATCGGCGTCAGGCCGTACCGGTCCAGCGCCTCGCGCGACGCGATCAGCAGCGCGGCCGCCCCGTCGGAGATCTGGGAGGAGACCGCGGCGGTGAGCTCCCAGCCCTCGCGCAGCGGAGCCAGCCCGGCCATCTTCTCCAGCGAGGTGTCCCGGCGCGGGCCCTCGTCCTGGCTGACCCCGGCCAGCGGCGCTATCTGCCGCTCGAACCGGCCCTCGTCGATGGCCCGGACCGCCCGCTGGTGGCTCTCCAGCGAGAACTCTTCCAGCTGGCTCCGCTTGAGGTCCCACTTCTCGCACATCAGCTGCGCGCCGCGGAACTGGGTTATCTCCTGGTGGCCGTAGCGCTCCCGCCAGCCCTCCCCCCACGGGGACGGCATGCCCGCCTTGGCTGGCAAGATCACGGTCGAGCCCATGGTGACCACGCTCATGCTCTCCACCCCGGCGGCGACCACCAGGTCCTGGGTGCCGGACATCACGGCCTGGGCGGCGAAATGGACGGCCTGCTGGGAGGACCCGCACTGCCGGTCGACGGTAACCCCGGGCACGCTTTCCGGCAGGCCGGCCGACAGCCAGGCGTTCCTGGCGATGTCGGCGGTCTGCGGGCCGATCTGGGAGACGCAGCCCATGATCACGTCGTCTATCGCGCCCGGATCGATACCGGCCCGGTCGACCAGCGCCCGCAGGGCGTGCGCCCCGAGGTCGACCGGGTGGACCCCGGCCAGGCCGCCGTTCCGCTTGCCGATCGCGGTGCGCACCGCACCGGCTATGAACGCCTCCGCCATCATGCCTCCGCTTGCTCCTCGGCCGCAGGCCCGATCGACTGTCCCGCCCGGCCGGCGGGATCCAGGTCTGCTGCCACCGTACCTCGCCGCCGCGCCCGCGTCCCGGCCCGTTCGCGGCGCGCGGGGCGGTCGTCTCGCACCATGAGCCGCAATGCCGTAGGCTCGAACCGGGTTCGCAAAAACCGCAGGTTCAGGAGGCGGCCGTGTCCGGACTCATCTTGCTGGTGTTGATCGGCATCGTGATCGCTTATGTCTATACGCGCCTGCGCGGCAAGATGAAACTGAGCGTCTCGGGCAAGAACTGGATCGCCCCGGTCGTCATCGTGGTCGTGGTCGTTCTGCTGCTGTGGGGCTCCTCGCAGCACGGCCATTGAGGCCCTCGGGGTAAGTTAGGGGCGCTTAGGCACGGTGGCCGCTGCGCGGCATCTCGAACCAGACCGCCTTGCCGTCGGTCGTAGGCCGGGATCCCCACCTGGTCGCGAGCTGTTCGACCAGGTACAGGCCGCGTCCGCCCTCATCCGTTTCCGCGGCGGTCCGGATCCGGGGCAGCCGCAGGTCGGGGTCGAACACCTCGACCCACACCGCGTTCGCCCCGCGCCGCAGCCGCAACGCGAACTCCCGGGCCCCGGTGCGGACCGCCTCCCCCGGCGCGCCGTCCCAGCCGGGCAGAGCGGCGCCCACAGCCGCCCGGGAAGGGGCCGCGGCCGTCCTGACCGCCGCCGGCCGGCCGCGCGGGCGAGCGGGTACGGGTTCCGGGACCCGCGAGGCCCGGGGCACGCCCACCGGAGCCGTCATGATCACCGGGTCGAGGTCGAAATCAAGCTCCCGGCCCGGGCTCGGCGTGATCGACGCGTGCAGCACGGCGTTGGTGACCACCTCGGAGACCAGCAGGCAGGCCAGGTCGACCTGTTCGGCGTCCATGCCCCACGACCCGAACGTCTGGGCGGCCAGCCGCCTGGCCTCGGACACCATGATCGGCTCGGCCGGAAACGAGCGCTCGATCGAGGCGAGCTCGGAGGGCGAGGACTTGACCACCAAGATGGCCATGTCGTCGTCGATGTCCCCCGGCACCGCGAACTCGGCCGCCGTGGCCACGGCGTCGGCATCCCCGCTGGCCGCCGCGGCCCGGACCGCCTGCTTCAGCATCTCGACCGCTTCGGCCTCGGTGTAGTGCCCGGAGCCGTCGGCGCGGGTCCGCCGGTCGGTCAGGCCGTCGGTGAAGAAGACCAGGATCGCCCCGGGCGGTACGGCGATCGTCTGCTCCTTGTAGGTGGGCAGCCCGCGGATCCCCTTGCCGCGCACGCCGAGCAGGACGCCCTTGTACTGGAACTCCAGCTGCCTGGACTGGCCGCCGCTGATCATCAGCGGGGCGTCGTGGCCCGCGTTGGCGAAGGTCAGCTCCCGTGACCACGCGTCGTAGATCATGTAGATGCAGCTGACCGTGGGCGGATCGCCGGCCAGCGGGACCCCGGCCTCGTCGGCGGGCGCCAGTGCCCGGCACCACTCGTCGAGCTTGCGCATGATGTCGGCCGGGGACTTCTCGTCCTGCGCGAACGCCCGCAGCGCGGCGCGGAGCTGGCCCATGATCGCCGCCGCCCGCGCGCCCCGTCCCTCCACATCGCCGATGACGATGCCGACCCGCCCGGCGGCCAGCGGGATGATGTCGTACCAGTCGCCGCCGACCTGCGTCTGGATCCCCTGGCCCTGAGTTTCCAGCGGCTTGGCCGGCACGTAACGGCAGGCCACCTCGAGACCGTCCAGGTCCGGGATCACCTGCGGGAGCAGGCTCTTCTGGAAGGCCAGGGCGGTCTGCCGTTCGGTCTCGAAGAGCATCGAGTTGTCGATCGCGATGGCCACCCGGCTGGCGATCGCGCCGATGAACTCCCGGTCGGGCGCGTCATAGTTGCGCTCCTCGCGGTCGGTGAGCCGGGACAGCGCCAGGCTCATGACGCCGAGCAGCTCGCCCCGGGCGTACAGCGGCGCGGCTACCACCGACGTGAGCCCGGCTTCGCGGGCCGCCGCCATGCTCTCCGCGCTCGGCGCCGGGTAGAGATCGAAGTCCAGGTCGGTCACCACCACCGTGTCCAGGCGGGCCATCGCCTGCTGGCAGAAGTGGCCCTCCGGGTAGTGGATCTGCTCGCCGACCTGGGCCCAGGTGCCGGGCGGCGGCGCCCAGCCGCTGGTGTGCCTCATCACCCGGCGGAACAGCTGGTCGCCCTGGAGCAGATCGATGAAGCAGTGATCGGCGAGCTGCGGGACCAGCATCTCCGCTACGTGCTTCAGCGTGGTCCCGATCTCGAGCGAGCCGGCCAGCCGCTCGCCCACCCGCTCCAGCAGGGCGATCCGGTCCTGCTGGAACTGGCCGTCCCGCTTGCTCGCCTCGCGGGCCAGGATCACCATCCCGTCGATGTCGCCGCCCGGATGGCGCAGCGGCACGGTCAGCACCCGCATGAGTGCGTGCGACCCGTCGCCGCGGGTGGCTTCGATGGTCCCCTCCCAGGGCCGGCCCCGCAGCATCTGCCCGGCGATGTCTTCCACCTTGCGCAGGTCATCGCCGGAGAACAGGCCGAGAGACAAGATCGAAGAGCCGGCCAGCCGGCTCATGTCGCCCGTGATCCGGAACAGCTGCGCCGCGTACTCGTTGACGAACAGGAGATTGCTGAGCCGGTCGGCCACCACGACCCCGATTTCGGCCTGGCCGAGCACCATGTCTGCCGGGAGATACGCGTCGAACGCGCCCTCACCCCAGCTCGTCATGGCCGAGCCTCCACCTCGGCCCGCTGCGGGGGCTGCGGGGGGCACGAGGGAGGTCGCCCCCCGTGGGAACGTTGCGGGGGGTGCCAGGGGGGTCGCCTCCCCGTGGGAACAGAGCCGGACGGAATGATCACGATTCGGCCGCCGAATGGTTCTGGGCCGGCCGGGAAACGAAAATATGCATGGCGATAGGGCTCGGGAGTTCCGTGACGCTGGCGTCAATCGAGTCGTCAGCTGTCACGTGCACACCATCGTGGCCCGCCATGAGTTTCACCTCGCGTCCGGGTTGTATCCCGGCGCGCTTGAGTTTAAGCATCAGATCCAGATCACTCTGAATTTGCTCGCCGATTCGCTGGATGACGACTCGCGCGGTGTCCGGGGACGCGACCTTTGTCATCGCCTCACCCGTATCGTTCATTTCCGCGCGCATCTTCTCCTGCGCCTCGCCCGGGAGCCCCAGCTCGGACAGGCCGGGAATGAGATTTCCGTGCGGGCAGCGGACGGGGTAACCGAGCAGCTCGACCAGGCGGCGTTCGACGCTTTCCGAGATCACGTGTTCCCAGCGGCACGCCTCGATGTGCACTTCCTCCCACGGTAGCTTGATGACCCCGACCAGCAGGCATTCGGCCAGCCGGTGCTTGCGCATCACCCGGGTGGCAAGCGTCCGGCCGATGTCGCTCAGCGCGAGCTGCCGGTCGCCGAGGACGTGCAGCAGGCCGTCCCGCTCCATCCTGGCCACGGTCTGGCTGACGGTCGGGCCGGTCTGCCCCAGCCGCTCGGCGATCCGGGCGCGCAGCGGGGTGACGCCCTCTTCCTCGAGCTCGAAGATGGTGCGGAGGTACATCTCCGTGGTGTCGATGAGCCCATGGGCGGTCAACTTCTCATCCTCCTGCTTGTGATGCTATGCCGGAGAACCCGATGCCTTACCCCTAGGGAGATAGCCGCTCAATAATCCAGCCGTCACCGTACCGCCGGTAGCGCAGCCGGTCATGCAGCCGATAAGCGCCCGACTGCCAGAATTCGACCGTCTCGGGGACGAGCACGTACCCGCCCCAGAAATCGGGCATCGGGACGTCCCCCGGCCAGCGCTGCTCCAGTTCCCCGGCACGGCGATCGAGTTCCGCGCGGGAGTCGATGACCTGCGACTGCCTGCTGGCCCAGGCGCCTATCTGCGACCCACGGGGCCTGGACCTGAAGTACGGCTCGCTACTGGCCTGCGACATCATGCGCACGCCGCCTTCGGCGGTCACCTGGCGGCCCAGTGCGTACCAGGGGAAGACGGCACACGCCCGGGGATGCACCTGCAGGTCCTGGCCTTTGCGCGAGGTCCGGTTGGTGTAGAACGTGAAGCCTTCCGGGCCGTGCGCCTTCAGCAGCACGGTCCGGGCCCGCGGGCGGCCGCCCGCGGATGTGGTGGCGAGCACCATCGCGGTGGGCTCGGGGATACCCCCCTCCTGGGCCTGCGCCATCCACCCGGCGAACTGCGTCATGGGGTCGCCGGCCAGCGTGTCCTCGGACAGGGTTTCCAGGCCGGGATCACTCCGTGTCGTGTCCATGAGTACTGATCCTTACAGGAGCAGGCCGCCGCCTGTCCAGGTGCTTCGGGGCCTTATGGTTCTCATGGGGTCCTCAAGGCCCAGCGCACGACGCGAGTGCCCCAGGAGCCCGCGATCAAGAGAGGAAACGCCGATGCCGGACTTCAAGCCCGGGCTCGAGGGAATCGTCGCCTTCGAGACCGAAATCGCGGAGCCTGACAGAGAGGGCGGCGCGCTCCGCTACCGGGGAGTCGACATTGAGGAACTCGTCGGCCATGTCTCCTACGGGCATGTCTGGGGTCTCCTGGTGGACAACGCGTTCGCGCCGGGACTGCCGCCGGCCGAGCCTTATCCGATCCCCGTCCATTCCGGAGACATCCGGGTCGACGTGCAGAGCGCCCTGGCCATGCTGGCGCCCGCCTGGGGGCTGCGCCCGCTCCTCGACATCGGTGACGAGCAGGCCCGCGAGGACCTGGCCCGGGCTTCGGTCATGGCCCTGTCCTTCGTGGCTCAGGCCGCACGCGGGATCGGGCTGCCGATGGTCCCGCAGCGGCGGGTGGACGAGGCCGCCACGATCACCGAGCGCTTCATGATCCGGTGGCGCGGCGAACCCGATCCGCGGCACGTCAAGGCGGTCGACTCGTACTGGACGTCGGCGGCCGAGCACGGCCTGAACGCCTCCACCTTCACCGCCCGGGTCATCGCGTCGACCGGAGCCGATGTGGCCGCCGCGCTGTCCGGGGCGGTCGGCGCGATGTCCGGGCCGCTGCACGGCGGCGCGCCGGCCCGGGTCCTGGGCATGATCGAAGAGGTCGAACGGACCGGGGACGCCGAGCGGTACGTGATGTCCGCGCTGGACCGGGGCGAACGGCTGATGGGGTTCGGGCACCGGGTGTACCGGGCCGAGGACCCCCGCGCCCGGGTGCTGCGCCGCACGGCCAAGGAACTCGGCGCGCCCCGTTACGAGGTGGCGCTGGCCCTGGAGAGCGCGGCGCTGGCCGAGCTGCGCGCCCGGCGCCCGGACCGGGTGCTCGAGACCAACGTGGAGTTCTGGGCGGCCATCGTGCTGGACTTCGCCGGGGTCCCGGCGCACATGTTCACCTCGATGTTCGCCTGCGCGCGGACAGCGGGCTGGGCGGCCCACGTCCTCGAGCAGAAGCGGACCGGCCGGCTGGTCCGTCCGGCCGCGCGTTACGTCGGTCCCCCGTCCCGGCCGGTCCGCGAGGTGCCCGGCGCGGCGGAGGTGCTCGACCGCCAGACCTAGGCTCGCCGGTAAGCTGCCACAATGAGCGATCTGGTGATCCCGGCGGGCCTGCGGCCGAAGGACGGCAGGTTCGGCAGCGGCCCGGCCAAGATCCGCCCCGAGCAGCTGGCCGCGCTGGCCGGCTCGGGCCGCACCTATCTCGGTACCTCGCACCGCCAGCCGCCGGTCAGGTCCCTGGTGCACCGGATCCGCACCGGGCTGGCCGAGCTGTTCGGGCTGCCCGGCGACTACACGGTCGTGCTCGGCAACGGCGGTACCAGCGCCTTCTGGGACGCGGCGGCGTTCGGGCTGGTCCGGCGGCACTCGCAGCACCTGAGCTTCGGCGAGTTCTCGGCCAGGTTCGCCGCCATCGCCGGGCGGGCCCCGTGGCTGTCCGCGCCGACCGTGGTGGAGTCCGCTCCCGGGACACACCCGGCGCCGTGGCCAGAGCCAGGGGCCGATGCGTACGCGCTGACTCACAACGAGACCTCGACCGGCGTGGCGATGCCGGTGCGCCGCGTGCCCGGCGCCGACCCGGGAGCGCTGGTTCTGGTCGACGCGACCAGCGCCGCGGCGGGCCTGACCGTGCGGGCCGGAGAGTTCGATGCCTACTACTTCGCCCCGCAGAAGGGCCTGGGCTCGGACGGCGGGCTGTGGATCGCCCTGATGTCCCCGGCGGCGGTGGAGCGGGCCGGCGAGATCGCGGCCAGCGGACGGTACATCCCCGACTTCCTCTCGCTGCGGGTGGCGCTGGAGAACGCGGCTCTGGACCAGACGTACAACACCCCGGCGGTGGCGACCCTGTTCCTGCTCGCTGATCAGGTCGAATGGTTGCTCGGCCAGGGCGGCCTGGAGTGGGCCACCGCCCGTACCGCGCGATCGGCTGCCATACTGTATACGTGGGCGGAGAGGGCGGCCTACGCGAATCCGTTCGTCGCCGATCCCGCGCAACGCTCGCTGGTTGTCGGCACCATCGACCTGGCCGATGGGCTGTCGGCCGACGCCGTAGCAGCAGCATTGCGGGCGAACGGAATCGTAGATACGGAGTCCTATCGGAAGCTAGGGCGCAACCAGCTGCGCATCGGGATGTTCCCCGCGGTTGACCCCGCGGACGTGGAGGCCCTCACCGCCTGCATCGACTACGTGGTCACCCGCATCGCCGGATAATGGCTGAGCTAACGGATGACCGACAGGCGAGACACGATCCGAGGTGGTACATGGGTGACGAGACGCACCTCGGCGAGCATGCTTCGTCCCAGCGGACCGGTTTAAGCCGGCGGACGCCAGGACGGACCAGCACCGTGGCGCCGGGGGAACTGATGCGGCTGTTCGTGGCCATCGCCCCTCCCGCGGCCGTGCTCGACGATCTCGACGCCCTGGCCGCGCCGCTCCGGACCGGACGGGAGGACCTGCGCTGGACCAGCCGGGAAGCCTGGCACGTCACGCTGGCCTTCCTGGGCCAGGTCGACGAGCCCGCCGCGGCCCGGCTGCTGCCGCGGCTCGAGCGCGCCGCGCGCCGCTATCACGCCTTCCGGCTCGCGTTCAGCGGGGCCGGCGCCTTCCCCGCCGCGACCCGGGCGAACGTGCTCTGGAGCGGATTGTCCGGTGACCGCGGGGCGCTGGCTCACCTGGCCGAGTCCGTGGCCGCGGGCGCGAGCCGCGCGGGCGCTCCCCCGCCCGACAAGGGCCGCCGGTTCCGGCCTCACCTGACGCTCGCGCGCTGCCGTATGCCCGCCGACGTCACCGAGCTTGTCGCCGCGCTGGCCGGCTACCAGGGGCCGCCCTGGACCGCGGACCGAATCCACCTGGTCCGCAGCCGCCTGGGCGCGACCGAGTATCCTCGCTACGCCACGCTCGGCAGCTGGCCGCTCCGCCCGCCGGACCCCCCCTAGGACTGGCTGAGCTTCTCCAGGATCGGCACCGCCGCCCGGAGCGTGGCCCGTTCCTCGGCGGTGAGCTCGGCCAGGCGCTGGGCCAGCCACGCGTCCTTCCTGCGCCGCACACGCTGCACCACCGCCCGGCCTTCCTCGGTGACGGTGAGGATGACCTGGCGCCGGTCCGTCAGGTGCGGTGACCTGAGCACCAGGCTGCGCTCCTCGAGGACGGCGATGACGCGGGTCATGGACGGCGGCTGCACCTTCTCGTGCTCGGCCAGCTCGCCGGGGGTCATGGCCTGGTGGACCTCCAGGGCCGACAAGGCGGCCAGCTGGGTCTCCGACAGCACCGCCTCGGTCAGGCCCGAAGCCGTACGCTGGGCCCGCAGGCGCCGGGCCAGCCTGCTCACCGAGATCCGCAGCGCGGTGGCCAGGCCGGCATCGGTCCTGGTCTGGGTGGCTGTCATCATCGTGAACCTCATCGGCGCAGCGGGCGTGGACTAAGTACATCACGCTCGCCGGCCGCCCGCAGCAGCCGGCGGCGTCACCTCATAGCCTGGAGGGGTGAAGGAATCCCGTCAGGCACCGCCGCCGCCGCTGGAGGCGAACGATCAGCTGGTCACCGGCAGCCTCACCGTCGGCTGGGCGCTGGCGCTGATCGTGCTGCTCATTGTGCGCGGCAGCCTGCCGGCCGATGCCCGGTGGTGGATCTGGACCTGCGCGACCGGGCTGGTCATGGGGCTGTTCGGCCTGTGGTACGTGCCGCGGTACAAGCGCGCCCGGGCCCGGGCCGCGGCGCGCCGGGCCCGTGATCAGTCGGCCCCGCGCGACAGCGGCTCGAACACCGTCTCCTCGACCGACACGCCCGGCAAGTCGACCAGGTCGTAGCCGAACTCGTCGATGACCGGCGAGATGGCCCGGGTGGTCGCCTGCCAGATCACTGACTCCGAGTGAGCCCCGCAGCCGTGGTCGGCCGAGACCACCCGGCCGTCGTCGGGCGCGTACGTGTTCGCGCAGGCACCGAACAGCCGGCCGAGGTCGCCGCTCAACGGCACGAAGAAACCACAGCTGACGCAGTGCGCGGGTGCCGCGTGGGCCAGCGGCGTCCGCGGGCCGTGCTCGCTGGTGTACCAGCGCGCGGCGGCGCTCTCGCGGCCGGCGGCCGACAGCACGCGGGAGCGTCCGGGAGCGGGCAGCTCGGCCGGCTCCGCCGGGCCCTCGTCCTCGGAATGCCAGTCGATCACCGCGTCGTCGCCTTCCAGCGTCACCAGCGGGACGAGCCGTTCGTCGTCGGGCGGGGCGGGCAGCAGGTCCCCGACCCCCAGATCGCCCGGGCGCAGCCGGTCATGCCACGGCACCCAGGGCGGGGCGAGCAGGGCGGCGGGCCCCGGCAGCAGCACCGTCTCATCGACCGTAACCACCTTGGACCGCGGCGCGCGGGCCACTGTCACCGCCCACTGCCAGCCGGCGTAGGCCGGGTCCAGGCAGTCGAACAGATGGGTGACGACGCGCTCGCCCTCGGCCTGAACGCCGAGGTGCTCGCCGACGCGCCCGGCGCCGGCGACCGCGATGGCGGCGGCCCGCGCGAGGTCGACGGCCTCCGCGGCGGCCTGGTCCGGTTCTTTGCTGCGGGTACGGGGAGAACTCACGGTCACCAGATCTTACTCATCACGGATGCTGTGCCTTTAGAGTACCGGGGTGTGGCTACGTGCCGGCTGCGGCGAAGGTCGGGTCGCGGTAGTCGCGACTACCAAGAATACTGGGTACATGCGGATGTCCGAGGCGCTGCACCGGACCGGTAGCGCGGCCCGCGCCACGACCGGTGCGGTCAGAACCGGCACCCGCAAGACCGGCGGCCTGGTCCACCGGGTGACCAGCGCGTCGGGCGCCGGCCGCACCGGGCTGTCCACGCTCATCGAGCTCACCGCGGCCAGCGGCGCCGGGGACGCCTTCGTCATCGTGGCCCTGGCCGGGACGATCTTCTTCAACACCTCCGTGGACGAGGCCCGGGGCAAGGTGGTGCTGTTCCTGGTCGTCACCATGGCCCCGTTCGCGGTGCTGGCGCCGTTCATCGGGCCGGCCCTCGACCGGGTGCAGCAGGGCCGCAAGTACCTGCTGGCCGGCACGCTGCTGGCCCGCGGCCTGCTGTGCTACGCGATGTCGGCCGCGGTCAGCAACCCGATCACGCTTTTGCCCGCCGCGTTCGGCGTGCTCGTGCTGCAGAAGGCCTACGGCGTGGTCCGTGCGTCGGTCGCGCCGCGGCTGCTGCCCGAGCAGATCACCCTGGTCACCGCCAACGCGCGGTCGCAGCTGATCGCGGTGATCGCGGCCACGATCGCCGCGGGTCTGGCGGAAGGCGTCCAGGTGACCGGGGGCGCCGCCTGGGTGCTCCGGGTCGGCATGGTGGTCTATCTCGCGGCCATGGTCCTGGCCCTGCGCCTGCCCGACCAGGTGGATACCCCGCCGGTCTCCGCGGCCGTCCCGCCCGCCGCCGCCGACGGCCGGGCACCGCGGGAGACCGACCGACGGACCGCGACGCCGCCCGATTTTTATCCGAACGAACCGGGGCGATACCCCCCCGGACGCGGCAGCGACCCGTGGCATGGGGAGCCAGACGGCACGCTCCCCCACGAGGCGGCGGCTCTGCCACCCGGGTCCCCGGCACCGGCCGCGTCCAGGGCCGCGAACGGCCCGGGGCGGTGGCGGACGCTGGGCCGGGTGGGTCCCGTGGTCGCGGAGGCGATGACCGGCAACGCGGTGCTGCGCGCGTTCTCCGGCTACACGTTCTTCTTCTTCGCGTTCCTGCTGCAGACCGAGCGCTTGGGCGTCTCGAAGCACTTCGCGCTGGCCACCCTGGCGGTCGCCGTCGCGGCGGGCAGCATAGTCGCGATGGCCATCGGATCGTGGCTGCGGTCCCGGGCCCCGCAGGTGATCATGTTCGCCGTGCTCACCGTGGCGCCGGTGGTCGCGGCCGCCGCCGCCTGGTTCTTCGGCCTGGCGGCGGTGATCGCCGTGGCGTTCGCCGCCATCCTCTGCGCCAGCCTGGCCAAGCTGGCCCAGGACTCGATCGTGCAGCGGGAGATCGGCGACGAGATCCGGTCGTCGACCTTCGCGGTCTCCGAGACCCTCAACCAGGTGGCCAACGTGGCCGGCGGCCTGGCCGGGGTGCTCGTGTCGATCCTCGGCAACGGGCAGGCGGGCCTGGCCATCGCCGCGGCGCTGCTGACCGCCGCGCTGGTCCTGATCGTCGCGCGGCGCCGGCGCCGGGTCCTCGCGCAGCGCGCGGAACCCGAGCCCCAGCCTGTCCCCCGGCCCCGGAGCAGACGCTAGGGCTCGATGTCGTCGGCAACGGCGCGGAGCACGGCGGCGATCTTCTTCGCGTCCCGGGCGTCCGGGTGCTTGCCGCGGCGGTACGTCGTCGACACGTCATCGAGCAGCTTGATCAGGTCCTCGACGAGGACGATCATCTCATCCGGCTTCTTGCGGGCTTGCTTGGTGGCCGCGACGGTGGGCGGCGGCTCGAGGACCCGCACCTGGAGTGCCTGCGCACCGCGGCGGCCTTCGGCGACCCCGAACTCCACCCGCTGCCCCTGGCGAAGCGCGGTTGTCCCCGGAGGCAGCGCCGATGAATGCACGAAGACCTCGCCGCCGTCGTCGCGGGCGAGGAAGCCATACCCCTTGTCGGAGTCGTACCACTTGACCTTGCCGGTAGGCACGCGCAGACCTCACGTTGAGAGAACTAACAGACAACCAGCGATCAGGTGACCGACAGGATGCTATGGGCAGATCTAAGGCTATCGGTCCGGGACACCGGATCGCAGCTTCGTTACCGCCGACCATACCCAGCGCCAACGTGGACCTGACGCCAAACGGCCCGGGGAAGACCCCCGGGCCGTTTGGCCTTGCCGTGACTTCTCGGATCAGAAGTCCATGTCGCCGCCGCCGCCCGGCATGGCGGGGGCCTTGTCCTTCTCCGGCTTCTCCGCGATCACGGCCTCGGTCGTGAGGAACAGGCCCGCGATCGAAGCCGCGTTCTGCAGCGCCGAGCGGGTGACCTTCGCGGGGTCGATGATGCCGGCCTTGAACATGTCGACATACTCGCCGTCCGCGGCGTTCAGGCCGTGGCCAGGGGCCAGGGTCTTGACCTTCTCGACCACCACGCCGCCCTCGAGGCCGGCGTTGACCGCGATCTGCTTGAGCGGTTCCTCCACCGCCCGGCGCACGATGGACGCGCCGGTCGCCTCGTCTCCGCTCAGGTCCAGCTTTTCGAAGGCGCTGCGGCCCGCCTGGAGGAGGGCCACGCCGCCACCGGCGACGACGCCTTCCTCGACCGCGGCCTTGGCGTTGCGCACCGCGTCTTCGATGCGGTGCTTGCGCTCCTTCAGCTCGACCTCGGTCGCCGCCCCGGCCTTGATGACCGCGACACCGCCGGCCAGCTTGGCCAGCCGCTCCTGCAGCTTCTCCCGGTCATAGTCGGAGTCGGTGTTGTCGATCTCGGTGCGGATCTGCTTGACCCGCCCGGAGATCTGGTCCGGGTCCCCGGCGCCGTCCACGATCGTGGTCTCGTCCTTGGTGACCACGACCTTGCGGGCCCGGCCGAGCACGTCCAGGTCCACGCTGTCCAGCTTGAGGCCGACTTCCTCGCTGATGACCTGGCCACCGGTCAGGATGGCGATGTCACCGAGCATGGCCTTACGGCGGTCGCCGAAGCCGGGGGCCTTGACCGCCACCGACTTGAACAGGCCGCGCATCTTGTTCACCACCAGGGTCGCCAGGGCCTCGCCCTCGACGTCCTCGGCGATGATGACCAGCGGCTTGCCGGACTGCACCACCCTGTCCAGCAGCGGCAGCAGGTCCTTGTTCGCCGAGATCTTGGAGTTCACCACCAGGATGTACGGGTCTTCCAGGACCGCCTCGAGCCGCTCGGGGTCGGTGACGAAGTACGGGGCGATGTATCCCTTGTCGAACCGCATGCCCTCGGTGAGCTCAAGCTCCAGGCCGAAGGTGTTGGACTCCTCGACGGTGATGACGCCTTCCTTGCCGACCTTGTCCATCGCCTCGGCGATCATCTCGCCGATCGCGGTGTCCCCGGCCGAGATGGAGGCGGTAGCAGCGATCTGCTCCTTGGTCTCCACCTCCTTGGCCAGCTTGGACAGTTCCTCGCTGACCCGCTCGACGGCCGCCTCGATGCCCCGCTTCAGGGACATCGGGTTGGCGCCCGCCGCAACGTTGCGCAGGCCCTCGCGCACCAGCGCCTGGGCCAGTACGGTCGCCGTCGTCGTGCCGTCTCCGGCCACGTCGTCGGTCTTCTTCGCTACTTCCTTGACCAGTTCGGCGCCGATCTTCTCCCACGGGTCCTCGAGCTCGATCTCCTTGGCGATGGACACGCCATCGTTGGTGATCGTGGGTGCGCCCCACTTCTTCTCGAGCACCACGTTCCGGCCCTTGGGGCCGAGGGTTACCTTAACGGCGTCGGCGAGCTGGTTCATACCGCGTTCGAGGCCGCGCCGGGCTTCCTCGTCGAACGCGATCATCTTCGCTGCCATAGGCTCCAGTCCTCCGTGGCGTATGCGCGGATCGAGCCGACGCCCGCGACGGCTGGCACCCCCCGGCGGACAGTCCCTTCCTGCCGCAAGGTCGTGCCTCATCGCCCGATCCCGCCATAATGCTGGCACTCGCACTAGGAGAGTGCCAGCACCATGTTTAGCACTCTCATGGTGAGAGTGCAAACCATCGCGGCATCGCGCCGTCCGCGGGGGCCTGGGGTGGGCCCGTGGGGACGAGCAGAGCCCCCCGGGGGCGCGATACTACGGCGAGGTACCGCAGCGGGAATGCGGGGGGTTCCAGGGGGGTCGTCCCCCCCTGGACTAGCAGGGCCCGGCCCCGGTGGGGCCGGGCCGCCAGCTGAACCCGGCAGATCGGTGGCCCCGGCCGAATCCGGGGCCACGAACAGACCTACGAGACCACGACCACCTTGTCGGCCTGCGCGCCCCGGTCGCTCTGCGTGATCTCGAACTCGACCCGCTGCCCCTCTTCGAGGGTGCGGTAGCCATCCGACTGGATAGCCGAGAAGTGGACGAAAACGTCCTTGCCACCGTCGACGGCGATAAAGCCGTATCCCTTGTCCGGGTTGAACCACTTGACGGTGCCCTGAGCCATTCCAAACAACTCCCTAACTGCGCTCGGGCCTCGAGCCCCGCCCTTGTCACCGCGGAACCCGTCGATCGCGAACCGGCGAGAGCGGCTGCGTGCTGCGCGCGCGAACCCCGTCCCGTCCGACGGCGACCGGAATTGACCTTACCCTGTACCGGGCGCGTCTGGCGCCACTTACCCCTCAATCACGCCATCTGGCTCGGGTCGGCCGCGCCGGCCGGGGTTTCCGCCGAGCTCCGCGGGGCACCGCCGGCCACCGCGGGAATGAATGAAACCCGCGCTCCCGCCGCCACCGGCGTGTCTAGCCCCTGCGCGAACCGCACGTCCTCCTCGCCGACGTAGGCGTTGACGAACCTGCGCAGCTGGCCGCCCTCGTCGAGGATCCGGCCGCCGAGGCCGGGGTAGGCGGCGTCCAGGCCGGCGATGACCTCGCGCAGGGTGCCCTCCGCGGTGGTCACCTCGGCCGCGCCGGCGGTGTAGGGGCGCAGGATGGTCGGGATGCGAACCAGCACGGTCACGGGACTGCCTCCTGGAAGGCTTCGAGGGTCGGCCTGATCGGGGCGGGCACGTCCACCGCCCCGGCGATCGCGTCCAGCGTCTTCAGCCCGTCGCCCGAGTTGATGATCACGGTCTCCGCCCCCGGGTCGAGCTGGCCGGCCGCCATCAGCTTGCGCAGCACGGCGAGGGTGACACCGCCCGCGGTCTCGCCGAAGATGCCCTCGGTCGAGGCGAGCAGCCGCATCGCGTCGATGATCTCCTCGTCGCTGACGTCGGCAATCGCGCCGCCGGTGCGCCGCACCACGTCCAGCACGTACGGCCCGTCCGCCGGGTTGCCGATGGCCAGCGACTTGGCGATCGTGGCCGGCCGGACCGGGCGCACCACGTCGTACCCGGCCGCGAACGCCTCCGAGACCGGCGCGCAGCCGGTCGCCTGGGCGCCGAACACCCGCCACGGGGTCTCCGGGACCAGGCCAAGCGAGGTCAGCTCGCCGAACCCCTTGTCCACCTTCACCAGCTGCGCGCCGGAGGCGATCGGCACGACGACCTGCTCCGGCAGCCGCCAGCCGAGCTGCTCGGCGATCTCGAAGCCGAGGGTCTTGGATCCCTCGGCGTAGTACGGCCGCACGTTCACGTTGACGAACGCCCAGTCCTCGTGCTCGCCGGCGAGCTCGGACGCGAGCCGGTTGACGTCGTCGTAGGTGCCGTCCACGGTGACGAACGTGCCGCCGTAGACCGAGGTGAGGAGGATCTTCTCCGGCTCGAGGTCGGCGGGCACCAGCACCACGGAACGGATGCCCGCCCGGGCCGCCGCGGCGGCGACCGCGTTGGCCAGGTTACCGGTCGACGGGCAGGCCAGCACCTTGAAGCCCAGCTCAGTGGCGGCGGAGAGGGCCACCGCGACCACCCGGTCCTTGAACGAATGCGTCGGGTTACCCCGGTCGTCCTTGATCCAGAGCCTGCGCATGCCCAGCGCGTGGGCGAGGTTGTCGGCCCGGATCAGCCGGGTGTAGCCGGGCTCGGTCGTGGGCCGGCTCGCGATGTCCGGCGGCACCGGGAGGAGCGGCGCATACCGCCACATGTTCGCCGGGCCGGCCTCAATGGCGGTCCGGTCCAGCGGCGGGTAGTCGTAACGGACCTCGAGCGGGCCGAAGCACTCGGCGCAGGCGTACAACGGGCCGAGTTGGTAGACCTGGCCGCATTCGCGACAGGACAACCCGGTGGCATAGCCGAACCCGGAAGCTGCGTCAGATGTGCGTGGTGTTGCTGTGGTCACCGGCGAGGCCTTCCTTCCCCATCTTTCCCAAGCGGTCGCCTTGACCGCGGGCCGGACTTGGCACCGTGTCACGCGCCTCGCCGCCCGAGACGGGCATAGATGCGCGATAGGTTGCCGGGGCTTCGCAGGGCCGATCCCTCCACCCCTCTGGATGAGCGTTATTCAGTTGTGTCCAAACGCCATAAGAGTACCGTAAAAGCTCCAGCCAGCGCGCATGGGGCTGCCCGCACGTGCACTAGCCTGCCGGGTTATGAGACAACGGGTGCTCGTGGCGTCGAATCGCGGTCCGGTTTCGTACTGGCTCGGCGTTGACGGCACGCTGATCGGCCGGCGCGGCGGCGGCGGCCTGATCGCCGGGGTGACGCCGGGGGTGGCGGCGATCGCGGAGCAGGCCGAGGTGAGCTGGATCTGCGCAGCGTTCACCGACGCAGACCGCGCGGCCGCGCGCCGGTGGGGCGCCGACCCCGAGGACCCCGAGGACCCCGAGGACCCGCCGGGTACCCAGGGTGCCCAAGCCACCCCGATCGCCGGGGATGTTCCCGTGAGGATGCTCGACATCCCGCGGGACACCTTTCATCGCGCGTACAACAACGTGGCCAACTCGATCTTGTGGTTCGTCCACCACATGCTGTTCGACACCCCGAACCAGCCGCTGTTCGGCCATGAATTTCACCGCGACTGGGCCTCCTACCTGGCTTACAACGAGGCGTTCGCCGCTGCGCTCGCGGAAGGGGCCATGGCGGATGGTGGATCGCGGGACGGATCGCCGACGGCCGGCGTCCGGGTGCTGATCCAGGACTACCACCTCAGCCTGGCTCCGAGGCTGCTACGGGAGAGGCTCGATGGCACCTCCCGCGACATCCGGGTCGCGCACTTCTCACACACTCCCTGGGCGCCGCCTGACTATTACCGGATGCTGCCCCGCGAGGTGGGCCGGGCCGTCCTGGACGGCATCCTCGGCGCCGACCACGCTGGCTTCCACGCCGAGCGGTGGGCCGCCGCGTTCGTGGACTGCTGCGAGGCGATCCTGGGCGCCGAGGTGAGCCGACCCGGCCCCGGAAGCCCGGACACGGTCGGGCGGGTCATCCATCGGGGGCACGTCACGAAGGTTGACGTGCACCCGCTCGGCGTGGACGCCCCGGCTCTGCGCGCCCGCGCGCAGGCCGACGACGTGCGGGCGTACATCACAGCGATCGGCCAGGTGGCCCGCGGAAGAAAGCTGATCGTCAGGGTAGACCGGACCGAGCTGTCCAAGAACATCGTGCGCGGCCTGGAGGCGTATCGCGAGCTGCTCGCGACCCGGCCGGAGTGGCGCGGCCGCGTGCTCCATATGGCCTTCGCCTACCCGTCCAGGTCAGCGATACCCGGGTACCGCACCTACACCGACCACATGAGGCGGGTCGCGCAGGAGATCACCGCGGAGTTCCGGACGCCGGACTGGAATCCGCTGATCCTCGAGGTGAGGGACGACTACCCCCGGTCGCTCGCCGCCTGCGCGGTGGCCGACGTGCTGCTGGTGAACCCGGTCAGAGACGGCATGAACCTGGTCGCGCAGGAGGGACCGGTGCTGTCCGAACGCGGCTGCGCGCTGGTCCTGTCCCGCGAGGCGGGCGCCGCCGAGACCCTGGACGACGCCGCGCTGCTGGTCAACCCGTACGACGTCAGCGAGACCGCCGCGGCCCTGCACCAGGCGCTGGCCATGCCGGAGGCCGAACGCCGCCGCCGGACCGAGGTGCTGGCCGCCACCGCCGCGGCCAGCCCGCCCGCCCGCTGGCTCGGGGATCAGCTGGCCTCACTGGACAGGTAGCCGCCCGGGCCGCTGCCGCCGGTTGGTACGCTACCGCCAGAAACCGGCCACAGGCACTTTCCCGGCATATCCGCTTCAACACCACCGTGGACAGGAGGCTCGGCCCATGAGTGACAGCTCCCCGGACAGCGGGAACCCGCCCGGGCCCGACACCACCGTGCCGCACTCGGCCCGGATCTGGAACTACTGGCTCGGCGGAAAGGACAACTACGCCGTCGACCGCGCCGCCGGCGACCAGTTCCTGGCCACCTTTCCCGACATCGCCGTCATCGCCCGCGCCACCCGCGCGTTCATGGGCCGCGCCGTGAGGCACCTGGCCGGGGAGGCGGGCGTCAGGCAGTTTCTCGACATCGGCACCGGCCTGCCCACCTTCAACAGCACCCACGAGATCGCCCAGTCCGTCGCGCCGGAATCCCGGATCGTCTACGTGGACAACGACCCGGTCGTCTTGACCTACGCCACCGCGCTGCTGACCGGCAACGCCGAAGGCGCGACCGACTATCTCGACGCGGACCTGCGCGATCCGGACAAGATCCTCGCCGGGGCCGCCAAGACGCTGGACTTCACCCGGCCCGTGGCGGTGCTGCTGCTGGGCATCATGGGCCACATCACCGACGACGGGCATGCGCAGTCGATCGTGGCCAGGTTGATGGACGCGGTGCCCCCGGGGAGTTATCTGGTGCTGAGCGACGGCACCAACGTCGTGCACGGTGAGGCGGGCCAGGCCGCCCAGGACGAGTACAACGAGTCCGGCGCGGTGCCGTACTGCCTGCGCAGCCCCGCTCAGCTGGCCCGCTTCTTCGCCGGCCTGCATCTGGTCGAGCCGGGCCTGGTCTCGGTGTCCCGGTGGCGGCCCGACGGCACCTCCCTCGGCGGTACCCCGCCCGCCGAGGTCGACGCGCATGGCGGAGTCGGCCGCAAAACCTGATCCAGGCACCGCCCCGCTCGCTGGCCCGGCCGCTCAGACCCCCAGTTCGGCCGCGATCGCGATCAGCAGCGCCACGATCCCCTCCGGTCCCTCCACCACGAGGTCGGCCTCGGCCGCGACCGGCAAGGACTCGGCGCTGGCGCTGGCCACGGCACAACCCGGTATGCCGTCCGCGCGCAGGGTGCATACGGCGGCGAAGGCGGGCAAGTCGCCGAGGTCATCGCCGCAGAACATGACCGCATCCACGGCGCGTTCCCGGGCCAGGCCGGTCAGCGCGGCGCCCTTGTCCATGCCCGGCGGTCGCAGCTCGATGACCATCCGGCCCGGTTCGGCCGCCAGTCCCAGCCGGGCGGCCAGGTCGCCCAGCGGGCCGCGGAGCAGCCGCAACGCGGATTCCGGGTCGGCCGTGCGGCGGGTGTGCACGGCCAGCGCGTGCCCCTTGTCCTCGACCCAGGTGCCGCCGGGGGCGCCCGCCGCTCTGAGCACGTCCGGCATCACCTGACGCGCGGCCTGCACGGCGGCCGGGGAGTCCGGCCCGGCCAGCTCACCGTCCTGCCAGCGCTGCCAGCCGTAGTGACCGAGCACGATCAGGCCGGGAACGGCGTCCAGCCCGCCGTAGGCGACCGCCTCCGCGGCCGGCCGGCCGGTGATGACCGCGAGCGTGCCGACCGCCCGGGCCAGCCGCCTCAACGCGGGCACCGCCCCGGGGTGGGCGCGCGCCGCCCGGGGGTCGGCCACGATCGGCGCCAGCGTGCCGTCGAAGTCCGTGGCGATCAGCGCCTGCCGCGGGTCGCTGAGCAGCGCGTCCAGCCCGGCCTGGCCCTCGGGGGTGACCGCCCGCGGCAAGTGGGTCACGCAGGCCGGCCCCGGGGAGAACGGATGCGCTGCCGCCGGGCACGCTGGGCGCGCAGGCGCTTGACCAGCGCCGGGTCGAAGGCGAGCGCCTCGGGCCGGTCGATGAGCTCGTTGAGCAGCTGGTAGTACCTGGTAGCCGGGATGTCGAGCACCTCGGCGATGGCCTGCTCCTTGACGCCCGGTGACCGCCATCCGCGCCGCTCGAACGCGAGGATCCGCATGTCGCGTTCGGACAACCCGGACATGGCGATCTCCTCTCGATTCTTCACAAAGTACCCTGCCCGCGCGGCGCTGTCCCTCGCCGACGTACGCTCACCGTTCTTGACTACTCTCCGCCCTGAAGGACGGGGATTCCGGCCCTCGCGGGCCGGGTTTCCTGTTTCACAGCCGACCGCACCCCGGGAGTCCCGGAATGTCTTATGTCAGCTCCGCAGGCAGTCACCGCTTGACCAGCGGCCAGGATGTTCTTCGCGGCGTTCAGGTCCCGGTCATGCCGGGTGCCGCAGTTCGGGCACGCCCAGTGCCTGGTGGACAGGCTGAGCTCCGCGAGCAGGTGCCCGCACGCCGAGCAGGTCTTGGACGACGGGTACCAGCGGTCGATCACGACGAGCTGTCGTCCGTATCGCTGGCACTTGTACTCCAGCTGACGGCGGAACTCCCCCCACCCGCAGTCCGAGATGGCGCGGGCCAGCGGGCGGTTGCGCACCATGTTCTTGACGGCGAGGTCCTCGATCACGATCAGGTCGTTCTGGCGGACCAGGCGGGTGCTGGCGCGGTGCAGGAAGTCGGCCCGGGTCACGTACCAGCGGCCGTCCGGCTCCCGCGCCACGATCACCATCGCCGGGTCCAGCGCGGTCACGTCCACATCCGGCCACGACCAGACGTACCGCAGCGGCGCGGTCATCTTGGCCAGCCGCAGCACCCCGCCGCGCAGGGTGAACGCGCTGCGGGTGTAATGCGCGGACTGCCGCCGACGGCGGGACTTGAACCGCGGGTAGCGGGCACGCCCGGCGAAGAACGCGCCGAACGCGGCATGCTGGTGGCGCAGTGCCTGCTGCAGCGGGACGCTCGACACCTCGGTCAGGAACGCCAGGGCCGTGTCTTTCTTCATCGCGGTCAGCGCCCGGTCGGTCTGCGCGTAGGTGGTGCCCGTGCGCTTCAGGCGCCAGCGAGCCTGGCGGGCGGCCAGGGTGCGGTTCCACACGACCCGGACGCAGCCGAACGTGCGGTTCAGCACCTGCTGCCGCGCCGTGTCGGGGTAGGCCCGGCAGCGGTATGCTGTCCTCATGCTCACAGGATCGCACGTGTGATCGAAAAACTGCGGGAGCCGCGCCGTATGCACTGCTGTCTTTGCTGCCCCGCGGCGCGGGGCACCGGATTCCTTCCGGCCTGAAGGCCGGGGCATCCTCCGGAGGTCTTGGTGACCCGTTTTCGCTACCTCAGCTTCCTCACCGACTACGGGCTCGATGACGGATTCGTCGCCGCCTGCCACGGCGTGGCCGCCCGGATCGTGCCGCATGCCAGCGTCATCGACGTGACCCATCTGGTCCCGCCCGGAGACGTCAGGCGCGGCGCGGCCGTGCTGGCCCAGACCGTGCCCTACCTGCCCCCGGCCGTGCACGTGGCGGTGGTCGATCCCGGCGTCGGCACGGCCCGGCGCGGCGTCGCGGTGGCGGCGGGAGATTCGGTATTCGTCGGCCCCGACAACGGCCTGCTCTCCTGGGCGGCGACGGCGTCGGGCGGCGCGGCGCGCGCCTTCAGCCTGACCAACCGCGAGCTGTGGCTGGCCAAGGCCGCGGCGACCTTTCACGGCCGCGATATCTTCATGCCGGTCGCCGCGCATCTGGCGGGCGGCACGGAACTGGCTGCGGCCGGAGCGGAAATCGATGTCGCCGATCTGGTCACGCTGCCCGTCCCGGAAAGGCTGATCCACGATTCCATCGCCGAGGGCGAGGTTCTGACCGTGGACCGATTCGGTAATGTCCAGCTCACCATTACCGCTGCCGACGCCGCGGAAATCGGCCTCGGGCCGGGAACCACGGCGCTGATCCGCTGCGGCCGCCACCAGCTGGCCGTCCCTTACCGCGATATGTTCGGCGCCGTCGCACCGGGGGAGCTTGTCGCCTATGCCGATAGCGCCGGGCTCGTCTCCATCGCGGTGAACGGCGGGGACGCTGCCCAGCGGCTGGGCCTGCCGCCCGGCGCGCGGGTATCGATTGCCGTCGTGCCGCAAACAATCCGTTTATTTCGCCCGGGACGCATTCCGCCTCGGGGGGGTGCGTGGCACGATTACAGAGCCGGCCGAACATCGCTACCGCAGGCCCGACCCGTAGATCCCGGCCAGCCCCGAGGAGAAATCTCACCAAAGTGTCACACCGATTGCTCCGCGGCACTTTGATGCCGTTCACCACAGGACTAGCGGCGGCACTGACTGTCCTGGGCGTCCTGGGGTTGACGCCTGCTATGGCCGCGGCCAGCATCCGAGCGGGACACGGTAATACCGCCCGCGATCAGGAATGGTGGCTGGCCGGCCTGCACGTGACGCAGGCGTGGCGGAGGTCCGAAGGATCCGGGATAACCGTGGCGGTCCTGGGCACCGGTGTCGACGCCAGCTATCCGGGCCTGGCCGGCGCGGTGATCACCGGGCCCGATTACACCGGCTCCGGCCGGGGGCCTGACAGCTCCTACTGGGGAGTGGAGGGCACCGCCGTGGCCGGCATCATCGCCGCCCACGAGCGCGGGTGGGGCCTCGTCGGCGTCGCGCCCGCGGCGAAGATCCTCTCGGTCCGGGTGACGCTGGAATTCAACGATCCGCTGGCCTCGGAGCAGGCCGTCAGCCGGCGACTGCCGGATGCCATCGCCGAGGGCATCAGGTATGCGGCCGACCATGGTGCCCGGATCATCGACCTGCCGCTCGATCCCGGGACGCTGGGCCTGACCAGCAAGGGCGATCCGGCCGCGGCGGGCGGCAGCCCGGCCGAGCGGGCCGCGATCGCCTACGCCGTGAGCAGGGGCATCGTGCTGGTGGCGCCTGCGGGCGACGACGGCCAGGGACCGGGCATCGTGAACTACCCGGCCGCCTATCCGGGCGTCATCGCGGTGGGGGCCATCGGCCGCACCGGGCATCTGGCCTCGTTCAGCAGCAGGGGGTCCTACACGTCGCTGACGGCCCCGGGGGTCAGCCTGGTCGCGGCGGTCCCGCCGGACGGCTTCGGCACGATCAGCTCCACGAGCACGGCCAGCGGCATTGTGGCGGGCGTGGCCGCGCTGGTCCTGTCCAGGTTCCCGCACCTCACCGTGGCCCAGGTGACCCGGGCCCTGATCGAGAGCGCCGCCCCCACAGCCGGCGGCACCGGCCTGCCGCCGCTGCCGCCCCGGTCGGCGGCCGGAGCCGGCTACGGCACCGTGGACGCGATCCGGGCGGTGGATATGGCCGCCATCATCGCCTCTGCGAGCCAGCCGCGCCAGGCTGCTCCGGCCGCCGCGGCGCACAAGCCCGCGCGGCATCCGGCGGCAGCACCTCACCGGCCGGCCGCCAGCGCGATGGCCGGTTCTGTGCTGCGGGACGCGGTGGCCGCGGTATGCGCGCTCATCATCGTGCTCGTCGTCGCGTTGCTGGTAGTGCGCTCCCGGCGGAATCGCGGCCAGGGCGGGGCGGGCGACCGGGCGCGGACCCGGGGCCAGCACGAGAACCGCCGCCCCGCGGCGGGCGCGGGCGTCACGGCCGCGGCGGACGACACCGGGGTGATCCGGCGGCCGCAGGCCGCACGGCAGAGCCTGCCCGCCTCGCCCGGATGGGCTTCGCCCGCGGGCTGGCAAGGCGGTGGCATTGGCGAGCTCAGGCCTGCCCCTTCCCGTCCGGCGGTAACTCCGGCGCCGAGGCCGGGTTCCGGCTACCGGGTCAGCCGGCGCACGGGCCAGGCGGACGGGGATTCCGGGCCGCCGTGGGCACCCGCTCCGCAGCCTAAGCGCCTGCTCGGCCCGCTCCCGGTGGCCTCGGCCGGCTCGCCTCCACCGGAGCCGGGCCGTGGCATCCGGCTGCCGGGCGACATGGCCGCACCGGCCGACGCGGCGACCGCTCCTCCGCCGCCGGCCGGCTTTGACCTCACCACCCCGCCAGCGGATTTCGACCTGTCCACCCTCGCCTTCGGCTTGACGCCGCCGGTCTTCGGCGCGGCTCCGCCCCCGTTCGACGCGGCCCCGCCCGCGCCCGATTCCGGCGTAGCGCAAGCCGAGGTCCTGCCTGCCCGGCAGGACCTCGGCTTCGCGGCGGCTCCGGTTCCGGCCGACTATGCGGCATCACCCGCCGAAGGTGGCCCGGGGCCCGCCGATCCCAGCTACATCTGGGATCTGGCGGCCACCGACGTGTTCCCCGCGGCCACCGATGCCGTCGTCACGCCGGACGACGCCTCGGGTGCCGACAGAGCTGAGCCCTAAGCGGCGTCCGGCACGGCG